>Ga0315285_10000281_pt1 | contig 51641 bp, 35 predicted proteins | sample YL17G09_36_MG_FD_203698 | JGI IMG/M metagenome (GOLD analysis project Ga0315285, IMG submission 203698) | Sediment microbial communities from Yellowstone Lake, YNP, Wyoming, USA - YL17G09_36 | ecosystem: Environmental > Aquatic > Freshwater > Lake > Sediment | place: USA: Wyoming | collected...
GGCATAGAAGTTTTCCCGGCGGTCCTCGATCCACTTGACGGGACGGCACAACTTCATCGACACCCAGGGGATCAGAATCTCCTCAGGGTAGAACATCATCATTTTTGGTCCAAATCCACCCCCAATGTAGGGCGCGATCACTCGAACCTGGTTTTCAGATAAACCTAATCTGGTCGCGGTGCCATTACGAATGGGTATCGGGGCTTGCGTGGTATCCCAAATGATAAGCTGTTTGCCCTTCTCATCCCAATGGGCAACAATCCCGCGATTCTCCATAGCAACCGCCGCGCCGCGGTCGAGGTAAAATCGCTTTTTGATGACAACATCCGCCTGTGCTTTTGCGGCCTCATAGTTACCTTTTTGTTGGTAGAGGTGGGCTGCCAGGTTCGAGTCCAGGTCATCATGGACAAGGGGGCTATCAGGCTCAAGCGCTTTTTCCAGATCTACAACAACCGGTAGGGGATCATACTCAACTGATATATCTTCAACAGCATCTTCAGCAATATAGCGACTCTCGGCAATAACCACCGCGACAGTCTCACCTGCATGACGAACTTTGTCCTTGACCAGAGGGGCTTGTCGGCGTGAATGAAAGGTCACATCCTGAAGAGTCGGTGGAGGAGAAACAAGGGGAGGACCTGGTTCCCAATCATCACCCATATCTTCTGCGGTAAAAGCAGCCACAACGCCTGGTCTTTCACGTGCCGCTGAAACATCAATGCTTAATATCCGGGCGTGGGCATAATCGCTACGCAGAAAAGCTGCATGAAGCATGCCGGGAATCTCAACATCATCGACAAAAAGAGCCTGCCCGGTCAGAAGACGTGGGTCTTCGTTTCGTTTTATCCGTTTCCCAATGAACTGTTTTGTCACGGCTCCACTCCTGTTTTATTACACAGTATTTAACAATAAGTGCTGCGTTATTACCATGCCCTTTTTATCACACATTAATTTCTCATCTTTTCAGCAGCCAGCTTGACTGCTTCCATAATGTGTTGATACCCCGTGCATCGACAAAGATTTCCAGAAATAGCCTCACGAATTTCTTCTTCGCTGGGGTTAGGGTTCTTTTCCAGAAAAGGCACTAAGGTTGTCAGAAAGCCTGGCGTGCAAAATCCGCATTGCAGGCCATGCGCTTCCCAAAAGGCCTCTTGGAGAGGATGCAAACTATCGATGGTTCCTAAGCCCTCGACTGTGATCACTTTATGATCGTGAGCCTGCACTGCAAACATCAAGCAAGATCGAGCTGCCTCACTATCGAACAAGATCGTGCACGCCCCACAAACGCCATGTTCACAGCCGACATGGGTACCTGTCAACCCAAGGTCATGCCGCAAAAAATCGCTTAGCAGCAGGCGCGGCTCGACCTCTCGTTCATACAAAGTGCCATTCACGGTTACGGAGAGGTTGAATAGATTTCTCATGGAGATCTCCTTATTTACCCTTGGCACGCTCGAAAGCATCCTTTAAGGCACGGCGAGCTAATACATTCGCAAGATGACGACGAAATTCTGCCGTTGCATGAATATCATTGCCTGGGTCAATGTCAGCAGAGGCAGCTTTCTCCGCCGCGGCTTGAATAGCCTCGGCAGTAGGTTTTTGTCCCTTCAATAATTCTGCAGCCTGATGGGCTTCCACAGGACCATCACCTGCACTCAAGAAGACAAGCTTGGCTTCTTCACAGCTTCCGTTTTCGTCAAGGGATACAACAGTTGCTACACCAATCAAGGCGAAGTCGTTGTGTCGGCGAGCAACCTCCATCAACGACCAACCCGATCGCTTTGGTAAGCAGGGGAGATTAATCTCAATTAGCAATTCCTCTGGTTCCAAGATAGATGTGAACAATCCAACGAAAAATTCATTTGCTGAGACCCAGCGTTCCCCTTTTTGGTTGCGTAACCTGAATCGCCCATTCAAAGCCACACTAACTGCCCCAAGCTCAGCTGAAGGATCCGCATGAGAAAGGCTGCCTCCAAAAGTACCGCGAGTGCGAATTTGAGGGGTGCCAATCTTGGGCATGGCATCATGAACCAGAGGTGCTCGCTCAGCAATCAAGAGATCGTGCTGTACCATATTATGTCGAGCCATTGCCCCTAAAAGCAATCCACCATTTTCATCACGGTGGATATAAGAAAGTTCAGGAATATTGTTCAAATCGACGAGCACTGAAGGTTGAGCCAGACGAAAATTCATCATCGGGATCAGGCTTTGCCCTCCAGCTAGAGGTTTGGCATCATAGCCGTGCTCGGCTAAGAGAGCCAAGGCCTCTTCCACCGTAGTTGGTGCATAATATTCAAATGGAGGTGGCTTCATAGAATAACACTCCTTTACAATTATTCACAATGATACTTTACAATCAAATCTATATATTTATATAGAGGAGTCCACTGCAAAAAGGTTGGTTCGATATTTTCTTAGTGTAAAAGTAGGCCGAAACTATTGAAAATGACCTTAAATCACATTTTCCACCTAAGAAAATGCAGAAGATCACCATTAAAGTGGGAGAATATTCCTGGCGATCTAGAAAAACCGAGTAATTGTAGTGGAATCATAGAGTCAAATTATTAAGAGTGTCCGACCGAAAAATCAACAAAGGAAATCGGCGATCTTCCCAAAATCCAGGGGAGCTCGTTCGTATAGGTCATAAGATCGCGCTTCTTCCTGCCAGTTCTCTAAATTCTCTCGTTTTGAACCTCACAAGCCAAACCAACGGTCTGCGCAGTATCTCAGTGATCTAGCTTTGCTCGGAGTGATTCGCAAATACCTTTAGGATCTGATCACTAACTACCTTCTATAAACCCAATGAAGCGAGCCCAGCAGGAGGTAAGTTCCATGCCTTTTTGCAGGAAACAACCAATGAAGTACCGGCCGCTTTCCATGTCAGCCAGATCTTTACCCAAATTCTCGGCATGAATAATGCCCAAGGGGAAGAGATTTAAATGCATATCCTGGTAATATTTATCTAGAGGATAAATTTCTTCCCAGCCTTTACCATATTGGGCAATCAGCTTCTGGTTAGCTTCTTCGAATGTCTTGGGATGCCAGATACGCTGGATGGTATTCATGGGATGCTCCATAGCCACGCAGTCTACTGCCAGCCATTTGATATCCTTCTCGATGCACCAATCGGCGAAATCTGGCGAGGGGCCGGGATGCCTGATCATGTAGCGGAACTCGTCCGAATCCGGGCTGTTCCAGCCATATTTGTAGTAACCTGTCTTAATGACCAAGATATCTCCCTTACGGACCTCGACGACGCGCTCAACCATCTCAGGGGTGTAGACGCTGGTATCGCTGACAAATTCCGAGATATCAGCTACTGCCCCAGGACCAAACCACTTTGCAAAGGGCATCTCGCCAATAGTGCGCCCAGCGGCGTGGAAGTGCTTCTCACCATCCATGTGCGAAGCCAGGTGAAAGCTTGCCCGGCAGTGAGCATTGTTGCGGCCCAGACCGAAATATTGTCCACCAACACGCTTGGTGTACTTGACGCTCAAAGGTTCATAATTAGCCCATTGGGGTGACTGCACGCTGAAAGGTACAGACATATCGAGAATTCTAGCCGAGTTCATGAATTCAAAGAACTCAGCCTCGCCCATTCCTTCCGGTGCTTGCAGAGCCACGACCCGGCTCCAGGATGATTCAACTTCCATGTAAGGGATCGGTAGGATCATAATCCAGACGCGCTGATTACTCAACTCTTTGATCTGTCCACCCAGGGACTCAGCTAAAAGGAGCCCCGCTTTGGGCATAGTGATATGAGTCAGCTTGTGATACCACTCCACGGGGAATAACTCATCCCAGGTTTTTTCGTGAGTCTCTTTTAGCCTGGTCTCTGCCTTTTCGAACTCGCGGGCATGCATGTAACGCAGGTTTGTATTCATGGGATGCTCAGCACAACCACAATCGACACCAATCACCTTGAGCTTCATGTCAAGCGCCCACTGGAAGAATTCAGGGGAAGGTCCAGGGTGACGCAGGTAGTAACCGAACTCCTTATTTTCGATTCCGCCCTGGCGATAAGAGTTGGGGATATCTGGTTGATCCCAGCCGTATTTGTGATAGCCGGTGTTGATGATCAGAATATCGCCCTCTTTGACCTCAACACGCTCGGTGATCATCTCTGGCGTGTACAGACCATAATCCGATACAGCATTAGAGATATCCGCGATCACACCCTCACCGCTCAGGTCTGTCATTGGGATATCAGCAATCGCGCAGGCTCCCGAATGGAAAGCGCGCGGTCCCACCAGGTGAGTGCCTGTGTTATTGCTCCACTCGATTAATTCCCCATTAGCACCCTGCCCGCCCCCATATGAACCTGTTAAACGCTTAAAGAAATGTACCTGCAGAGGCATCTCACCAGGGAACGGAGGTGTGAAGATGCTCATTGCTTGGGTCAAGTCGTACCACTTGGCGGTATCTAACACTTTTATGAATTGCTCACGCTCCATGTTTTTAATCCTTTCTGGGTTATTGTAGCTTGAGGATGGAGGGAGGGTAGAGAACTTCTTCCAGGTTAGGATCAACTTATTGAGTTGTTTGGTCCTGGACCAGCCTCCAATCTCCAACTTCTAGAAACCATACTTCTCAGCAAATGCGACCAAGGCTTCCTCGAACATGGCTATGTCTGGTCTGACGAGACCAGCTCCTACCTGCCCAACGCCAGGATCCTTGTGGGCAATACCCGTGTTGACGCGGGGGGTGATGCCTAGCTCAACAACCTTGCGGATGTCAATGCCGGTGGGGGTGCCGCGGAAGTCCAAGGTCGGGATGGTGAAGTACTTATGTTCTGCATAGCAAATCTCATACATTTCCATGGTGGCATTGATAGCATCTTTGGGAGTACCACTAACAAAAGTAACAATTGCAGGAGCAGACGCCATGGCAAAGCCACCAATTCCAGCGGTCTCGGTAATGGTGCTGTCACCAATATCACCACTGGAATCTTCTTCAGTAAACCCGGGAAAGTAAAGGCCTTTGGGGACGCCAACCGGGGATATGAACCAGCGGTCACCCAGACCACTTACCCGGATACCGAAATCGGTACCATTGCGAGCCATCACGCTGACGATAGTGCTGCCCTCAATATTGTGGGCTACATCGACCATAGCTTTGCAGCCCGCCATCACCGGGTTGAGGATTGTCAACGCGTTATCACCCATGAATTTGATAATTTTGGAGGCAATCTCGGCGTCATCCGTGACCTTGACGATATAAGGTGCCAGGGTTTTGATAAATAGCAAAGAGCCCGCTTTATTACGATTGTGTCCCTCATCGCCCATGTGCAGGGCTTCGGCCAGTATGGCGCGGATGTCGACTCCGCCGCTTAATTCGATTGCCTTGCCCAAAACCGGGGCCATGACATTTTCCATCCAACCCAGGCGTTCCAGTACTTCTTCACTAAAAGCACCATATCGCAAGACTTTACCATAACCCTCATTCAGGTTGGAGTAGGACATATTACCATGGGTCTTATTCTCAAGAATATAGACTGACATATTGGCGGACGTCACCCCGGCCATAGGTCCCACTGATTGATGGTGATGGCAGGGCTCAAGCTCAATCTCTCCGGATTCGACCAGTTTCTGAGCTTCATCCATATTTTTGGCTTTACCTTCATAGATCAAAGCACCGGTTATGGCACCCTTCATGGGGCCGGACGAGCGCTTCCAGGTGATGGGAGGTCCCGCGTGCATAAGTAAATTGTCTCGCATACCGGGAACGACATCGATGGCTTTCCCTATCCCCACCACAACCGGGCGGGCTTCCATCATTCTATCAGTAGCTTCAGTATTGGCTTTTTCAATATCCATTAGTGCCTCCGAATCGTATCAACAGCAAAAATTGTCACATCTATTATAGGCGTAAACTTTGGTAACAATCTTATAAACATTTATTTCTTCTTCATCCGCTCTAGGACGGTCATCAGCCTTTCATTATTACCCGCCACTGGTTTCCAATCTACGTGAATGACTTGTGCCCCCTGTTCTGTCAGGCTTTCGATAAAGGATTCCAGACCTACGTTAATCCCTGCCAGTGGTTTCTTCAGCATCCATAAATCGACCTGTTTCATCGTCGGTTCAGCAATGGGTTCAAGAGAGCGTTCGATGGCCTGCAACAACCGACCCACATAACGGGCTGCCGCATCATTGCTGGTCTCGACCCTGCCGCCCGAATTTTTAAGCATCTTGATTTGATCCTCCATCCCTTGAGGATCTTCATCGGTCCCGGAGACAACCGCTACCACTTCAAGGTGTCTGCCGGCATCTTTGGCAGTTTTGATGGCCGCGGCTATTGCCGGCGCCAACTCGCTTGCCGGATTGCTATGAGCGCCGTAACCCAACACGACATCCAGTAGAATGACGGCAACTTCCGGGTCAGCGGCTTCTTTCTCGAGACGGCGAATACGCAGGTCATTGTCCATCATGGGATGCAAACGACCAACAGTGAATTCGTCCTCACCCAGGTCGATAACCGTGTGCTCTTTACTGACCAGGGAATCTTCCAGTTTATTCCTTTTATCCAATGGGGCGTTCGAGTAGACCACCGGGACATAATTCTGCAAGATCAATAATGCCTCATATTGGAGTGTACCACCAGAAAAAAGACCTCGCAAATAACGCTGGCCTGGTGCAAATTTGGATATTTCCGGTTCTGCACCAAAATCTTCTGGTGAGTTAATCAGGTAGATTGCTAGTTCAGCGGTTTCATCGAAGGTGGTGGTGAAGAAAATATTCTCCACCCGGCGTGAAGCAGTGGCATAACCGATGAAGTTAACCACCACCGGTTTGCCAACTGAACGGGCAGCCTTGACCAATGCATCTGCCACTTTAGGTGAAGGGGGCTTAGATACCAGGACGATCACCTTGGTATCGGGATCGCGCGCCATAAGATCGAGCCCCTGACGTGCGGTGATCGCATTGACGGCTTCAGAGAGATCGCGCCCCCCGGTGCCCAGGGCATGAGTGATGCCGCTACCCATCTGATGGATACGCACAGAGACCTGCTGTAAACCGGTCCCTGAAGCAGCCACGATTCCGATGGGACCTTTGCGGATTTTATTGGCAAAACCCAGGCCGATTCCATTTACGATTGCTGTACCACAATCCGGACCCATCACCAGGAGACCCTTTTGAGAAGCTTCCTGTTTTAACGAGATTTCATCTTCGAGCGAAACATTATCACTATAGAGGAAGACATGCTTATTCAAACTCATCGCCTGCCGCGATACCCCGGCGGCGTATCGTCCTGGAACGGAGACCAGCACCCAATTGGCAGCAGGCAACATCTTGGCAGCAGTCTCCATGCTGTGGGGGCGGTAATCCTCATCCCCTCCACTTCTGCGGCGAGAAAAAACCAGCTCATCCACCTTATCCAGGGCAGATTGCGCCGAGGTCTCATCCTCTCCATTAACAACGATTACGAGATCATCCGCACCTGCGGCTTTGGCTTCTGAAAGCAACATACCACTTTGCGCTAAAACTTCTTTATTGGCGTTCGTGCCCATTACCACCCCGGCATCGATAATGCCAGGTTGTTCTGCTAAGGAGCGTTGTAACTGCATGAGGATTACGGAGTCGTAGTAAACCCCCGAACGAATTTCTACTTTAATAATTGCCATACAAACTCCTTCTTTCCAGACTTGATAGAAAACAATGCCTGTGTATTTTGGATCTAATCCTGCCGAGGGAAGCGTTTCCCTGGTTCGAATCTGGAGCGCGCCTCTTTTAGGATCTCCTTATAGAGTTCAAGGTTTCGATCTTCAAGGTGGTCGAAGGATTGAGGATTGTTGCTACCCCACGTAATATAACGTAATGGGTCAGGGTCGAGTTTAGCAGCGATAATTTCTTCAGTACCGCGAGCCTGAGCCAGTCGCCAAGCGATGGGGGTTACGATCATGCTATGACCGAAGCAGTAATTTCCACAAGCATCCGGACCCACTAAATTACTGGCAACTACATAAACATGATTATCGTAAGCACGGGCGGCATTGGTGATATACCAAATATCATAGCTCCGCTGAAAAGCAGATGCTCTAACAATGATCTCGGCTCCTTTTACTGCCAGCAGGCGTGAGAGTTCTGGAAAGTCGCCATCATAGCAAATGATCATACCGATGTTCCCCAGGGCTGTCTCGAAAACATCTGCGCGGCTACCCACCTCTACCCAACCACCGCCATCGCGACGTTCCCATGGCGCGGGGTGCGTCTTATCATAGATGCCCGTAATTTCACCATCCGGGTTGATAAGTATCGCTGAATTATAGACCATTCCTCGCTTTTCACCCCGACGGTACGATGGCCACACAACGTAGACTCCCAATTTCTTGGCAGCTGCCTGGATCTTATGAGTTATGTTCCCTGGTGCCTCATCTACTATGTCCCATAACTCTACCGCAGTCAGACCGGTCTCATAGCCTGTGGTCACTGTCTCCGGGAAGACGACCAATTCCGCCTTATATTCCGAGACTGCTTTTTCCAGCCACGAGACTCCCTTGTCAATATTTGCTTGTACCTTATTAGGTGTAATGGCAATTTGTACACAAGCAGCAACAAACTCTTTCACCGAAAACCTCCTACTATTAAACGATTATTCGCTTGAGGAATTAAATCGCTCCTCGCTCCCGAAGAATTGACACATCATTAGAAGAATATCCTAATAACTCTACCAGCACTTCTTCTGTGTGCTCACCCAGGAGAGGGGGGGGACGGTGCACTTCCGCTGGGGTCTGCGATAGTTTATACGGAAAGCCGGTGAGCCGCAAAGAACCAGCTGTGGGATGCTCTATATCCAATACTAGGTTTCGGGCCTGGGCTTGAGGAGTGTCAAATACATCAGGTATTGTATTGATAAGCCCACAAGGTAGTCCTGCCTCTCTCAATTCAGCAAGCCATCCATCAGCATCGCGAGTTATCAGGACCTCGCTAAGCATATCCTTAAGTACATCTCGATTGGCCAGACGATCGCTATTGGTAGCAAAGCGTGGATCATCTTCTAACTCAGGATGACCAATCACTTGACACAGCAAATCCCATTGTCTATCGTTGGCCGCTCCTAAGACGAACCAGCGATCGCGAGCACGAAAGGCTTCGTAGGGAGTGAGATTGGGGTGAGCGTTACCATAACGGCGGGGGGCTGTCTCCCCGATTAAATAATTGGAGGCTACATTCGCGAGGAGGGCTACATTTGTATCGAGCAGAGACATATCCACCAATTGACCCTCCCCCGTTATATCGCGGGCACGCAGAGCCGCTAGAATTGCCGTTGTTGAAAACATACCAGTCGTGATGTCCACGATAGGGATTCCTACCCGATACGGTGGTCCTTCTATCGGTCCAGTTATGCTCATTATGCCACCCTCGGCTTGGAGAATGGCATCATAGCCGGGGCGCTCAGCGAAAGGACCGGTACGACCATAACCGCTTATAGAGCAGTAAACCAAATGTGGATTGATCGTGTGCATATCCTCGTATCCCAGCCCCAATTTGTCTAAAACACCGGTGAGGAAGTTCTCAACCATCACGTCAGAAATATTGGCTAACCGTCGGATGATATCTTGCCCTTCGGTACTTTTTAGATTAACCGTGATGCTAAGTTTATTACGGTTTGTGGAGATGAAGTAGGCAGACTCTCCTGGGTAAGGACCGTATGGTTTGCCTATAAAAGGTGGCCCCCAACCTCGACTCTCATCTCCCATTCCTGGTCGCTCCACTTTTATCACATCAGCTCCCAAGTCTCCCAACATCATCGTGCAGTAAGGGCCTGCCAGGGCGCGTGTGATATCCAATACTCGGATGTTTTCCAGTGGTTGCATTTTACGATTTCCGTGTGTAGGTAGTTTACAGCATTTTCAAAATCATACTACTATTTTCCTAACCATAAGTAAAAAGTATTGTATAAATCTCCTTAGGAAAAACTTTTGAGGGATAGTTGAGTATATACATATCGGTTTAATAAATCAAGAGGGTATTGTACGGTGTCCATGACTAATTATTCACTTTGGGTATAAAATGTCCTTGATATCCTACATCTCCATTGCCAAAAAAACAAAACTTTGCTATTATATTAGAGTTAGTGATAATTGTTGATATCTGATGTATGAAATGTGGAAAATAATTTATGGGTATGGTAATTAAACGTATTAAAGGAAAACAATCAAAAAGATATGAAAATGTTAATAATGTAATCCGGTCTTAATTTAATCCGGCTCATCGGAGAAGGACACCGCACCCATTCCAACGAGGCAGTTCACGAGAATATTTCCCTGAGGGAGATCAAGAATCATCATACGTTATCATCGGTTATTAACCTCGCTGGTAACTTCCCGGATGCCCTACTGGCGATTACAGCCACGGCTGTTCTGGGTATCCTTGTGAACTTATTTTTCTTGTGATTCAGAGCACCCGAAAAAGCCGTTCTGGAAGATGTGACTATTCAGGGAAGATATTGATATAAATGTGTAGCAAGTTAAAAAAATGGGAGAGGGAATAGAGGCAACTTTTCACTCTCATCACTTATCGAATCACAGTTTTTATGGAAGATTCACAAGGAAAATCAGATGTCAATCAACCCGCACCCAACCCTTCCGGAATTTGATTATATTAAGCCAAAAACAATCGATGAAGCATGTAAATTCTTGACAGAGCATAAAGGGGAAGCGCGTCCATTATTGGGAGGAACGGATATATTTGTACGCATGAGGGATGGTGTTTGGAAAGATAAATATCTGGTTGATGTCAAGCACTTGGATGGGATGAATGATATAAAGTTCGATCCAGCCACTGGTTTGATCATCGGTTCAGCCGTAAACATGAATCGGGTGATCGCCTTCCAGGCGGTCAAAGAAAATTACCAGGTGCTGGCGGAGGCTGCGTACTCTTGCGCAAGCTACCAATTGAGGACACGTGCGACAATAGTTGGCAACATCTGTAATGCTTCCCCAGCCGGAGACACGATCGGAGCCTGTCTGTTGCTTGGTGGCATCCTTAATGTTCAGGGGGTTAATGGAGCAAGACGGGAGCCACTAAGTTCATTTTTCCTTGGTCCGGGGGAAACCGGGTTGAAGCCGGGAGATATTGTCTCATCCATCCAGTTCCCTGTTCCCCCGCGAGGTATGCAGGGTAAGTATATCAAGCATGGTCGCAACAATCTTAGTGACTTATCTATTGTTGGCGTCACTGTGGTAGGCACACCCGATAGCGGTGTTCTTTCTGGTTATCGAATACGGCTGGCGCTGGCTTCGGTTGCCCCGGTGCCCTTGGTAGTGGATCAGGTTGAGTCCATCCTTTCTGGAAAAGCCATCAATGAAGAGATAATTGCTGAAGCAGCTTCGGTTGCCATGGCAGCCTGTAACCCCATTGATGATGTACGCGGCAGCGCCCGCTATCGCAAGCTGATGGTAAAAAACTTATCTTTCAAAGCAATAACAGCGGTATGGGACGAATTGAGAAAATAGTTATCGTGTGAATCTTTATTCGGATTGCACTTAAGCGGTGATCGATCTGCGGAGGAGTATATGGCGTTCCATAAAATAAACGTCAGTGTAAACGGTGTAATGGAAGAAGTGGTGGTTCCATCGAACATGACACTCATGCGGATGCTGCGTGAAAGCCTGGCCTTAACAGGCACGAAAAACGGCTGCTCGGCAGGTGAATGTGGTGCTTGCACCGTATTGATCAACGGGGAACCGGTAAACAGCTGCATGCTGCTGGCAGTCGAATGTGACGGGGCTGAAATCACCACAGTGGAAGGTTTGGCACACGATAAACAGCTCGACCCTATTCAAGAAGCCATTATCCAGGAGGGGGGTGTCCAGTGTGGTTTCTGCACGCCCGGCATCCTGATCTCAGCCCGGGCACTTCTCGATCGCAACCCGGATCCAAGTGAAGATGACATTCGCGAAGCGCTGGTAGGCAATTTATGCCGCTGTACTGGCTATGTGCGGATAGTCGAGAGCGTGAAGGCGGCTGCCAGGATGCTGGCTGTTACATCATGACCGATGCTCTCAGATCCGAATTCATATGGATATGACCTGAAATTTTCCTTACCCAGATGGAGATGATGTATGGTAAAGGTTGATTCGCAATATTTCCCTAGCCCCATCGGTGAGAACAAACCCCGCATCGATGCCCGCGAAAAAGTGACCGGAGCCGCGATCTATGCGGATGACCTTCAATTCGGGAACGCGCTGCTGCATGCGCGCATCAAACGCAGCCCGCATCCCCATGCCTTCATCAAGAAAATTGATATCACCCAGGCGCGTACGCTGCCTGGTGTGAAAACCATTGTAACCGGCGAGGATTTCCCCGGTCATATCGGTTTATATCTGCAGGACCGCTTTATCTTCTGCCGTGACCGTGTACGCTACGTTGGGGATCCCGTTGTCGGGGTGGCTGCCACCACCGTAGAAGTGGCTGAAAAAGCCCTGAGCTTGATAAAAGTTGAGTATGAGGTACTGGAGCCAGTCCTCGATCCTGAATTTGGTGTCAGCCCTGAAGCCCCGCTGCTCCATCCTGACCTCGGGAAGTATGTGGTGGCACCCTTCATATTTCCTGAACCGGGGACAAATATCTCCAACCACTTCATCATCCGAAAAGGTGATGTGGACAGCGCCTGGGAAAAATGTTCGGCGATCGTCGAGCGCAAGTACCGCATCCCCCACATCCAACACGTACCCATTGAACCGCATGTGGCAATTGCCCGGGTTGATGGAACGGGAGAAGTCACGCTTTGGGGAAGTTCACAATCGCCATTTGCTCAGCGTAATCTGATCGCGCAGTCATTGGGGATCTCCAAAAATGAAATGAGGGTGATCGCACCTTATGTGGGTGGAGGTTTCGGCTCCAAAGCTGGTGTCAGTATGGAGGCATTAGCGGTTGCGATTGCTACGAAAGTAAAGGGACATCCGGTAAAGCTGCTTTTAACCCGTGAAGAGGAATTTTATACTGCATTCGTACGCCAGGGTTTGGCTGCGTACTTTAAAATGGGGTGCGACGAAAAGGGTCGACTCCTGGCGATGGAAAATAAATTTTATTGGGATGGTGGCGCTTACACAGAATACGGGGTGAACATCACGCGTGCAGCTGGATACAGCAGTAGTGGTCCATACGAAGTACCTAATGTAAAAACCGACAGTTACTGTGTCTATACAAACCACCCCGTTACCGGTCCGATGAGGGGATTCGGTATGCCTGAAATGCATGCCGGACTGGAGCAGTGTATCGATGAACTTGCCCTCGAGATCAGGATGGATGCGGTTGAATTTCGCAAACTAAACTGCTTAAAAACAGGCAGCATCCTGGTGACAGGCAGTACGATGCATCCAATAGGTTTACTGCAATGTATCGAGAAAGCAGCCGAAGCAATTGGGTGGGGAAACAAAGCCCCCCCAAGCGCCCCCAATAAAAAACGCGGCAAAGGGATCGCGCTCATGTGGAAAGCCCCGGCGATGCCGCCAAATGCCGGATCGAGTGCCTGGGTTGAATTAACCGAGGACGGGATGTTGAATGTGGGTCTTGGAGGTCAGGACCTCGGTCAGGGCGCGTTTACAGTTGCCGCCCAAATGGCTGCTGCAGGCATGGGCGTGCCCTACGAATGGGTGCGTATCGCGACTCCGATTGATACACGCTACAGCCCATACGAATGGCAGACTGTAGCCAGCCGTCTTACCTGGAGCATGGGGAATGCCATCGTCAACGCTGCCAAAGATGCCCGCCGGCAAGTCCTGGAAATGGTCGCTGAAGCCTGGGGAGAAATTCCAGAAGACCTGGATATTGTCAATGGTGTGGTGATTTCATTCAAAAGCGAAAAAGAAATCCCGTTGAAGAATCTTGTGATCTATGGTCTGCCAAAGCCGGATGATCAAGGCTGGAGGGGTGGTCCCGTGATCGGGCGCGGCAACTTCATGCCCACTTACGTGACAGGACTGGATCCAAAAACCGGACAAGGAGAGCGGGCGGTAGTACATTACACCACCGGAGCCCAGGCTGTAGAACTGGAAGTAGACCTGGATACAGGCCGGATCGAAATCATCAAGGGCGTGTCTGCCTTCGATGTAGGCAAAGCCATAAATCCTGAACTGGTAAAAGCTCAAATGGAAGGTGGATTTGTCCAGGGAATGAGCTCGGCGTTATTTGAAAGTCTTCTAGTAAAGGATGGTGTGGTGCAGAATCCCAGCTTTGTTGATTACCGCATTGCTACATCTGCTGATGTTCCCAGGGACCTGCAGGCATTTATCATCGAAGTCCCGCAAGACGATGGACCGTGGGGTGCTCGCGGTATTGGTGAGCATTCAATGGTGCCGACCGTCCCTGCGATTGCGAATGCGATCTATGATGCGGTCGGCATCCGTCCCGGAGATCCCCCGTTCACGGCGGAGAAGATCTATTTGTTGATGTATGATGCGGGGATTGTTAAGTAATAAGGATAGTAGAGGATGCTTATAATCTGATAAGGAGAGAAAATGCCAGAAAAAGTCGACATCCTCATAAAACGCGCCCGGTTACGCAACCGGTCAGGTCAATCAGTCCAGATCAGTATCTCAGGGGGGAAGATCAGGGCGATCCAGGATCACATTGATTGTGAACCAGCGGTCGAGATCGACGCCCAGGATAACCTGGTCACCGAATCTTACATCAATCCCCACTTGCATTTATGCAAAGTGTACACGCTCCAGATGATGGATGAAAAAGCTCTGCAAAATTATCAAGGCGCCGAGATGGGCAAAGCCATGACAGCCATCGAACTCGCTGCCCGCGTCAAGGAAAAATACGACGAAGCCTGGATCATTAAGAATGTACGCCGAGCGGTCGCACAAGCTGCTCTGTACGGTTGTACTCACCTGCGGGCTTTCGCCGATGTGGATAATAAAGCCCGGCTGGAAGGGGTGAAGGCCCTCATCCGTGCCCGGGAGGAGTTCAAAGGTATCGTCGACGTCCAGGTCGTAGCTTTTGCCCAGGAAGGGATCGTCCGTGAGCCGGGGGCGGCAGAGCTGGTGCGGCAGTCCATGAAACTGGGTGCGGATGTAGCTGGCGGTATCCCATGGATCGAATATACAGAGGCGGATATCATCCAGCACGTAAGAGAGATCTTTGACATAGCAGTAGAATATGGTAAAGATGTCTCCATGCTGGTGGATGACGCGGGTGACCCCGGCCTGCGCTCGCTGGAAGCCATGGCGGTTGAAGCCATCCAGCGCGGCTGGCAAGGCTGGGTCAAAGGGTGGGCGGCCATACATGCCTCCACCTTTGTAGAACCCGATCAAGCGCCGGGTAAACCGCTCCCAAGGTATGATCTGTTTTAGTATGCGCAAAAAATGACTCTCGGGCACAATTAGATCGTATAGATAATCACCAAAGAATGAACTTCTGCCGGTCTCAACAAAGCGCTCTTTTTCCATGTCAGGCTCCTGTGCAAGGTTTACCTGATTATATTAAGGTCTGTCAAATTGGTCAATTAATGAGTTGTTTTTCAACAGTCTCAGAATTGCATATTGACATTGCATTTCGAATCTGATATAATGTTGATGGTTGGCTACCAACCAGCGACTTAATCAAAAATGGAACAGATCAAAGAGCGAACCCAGACCTCCTGGAATTTCTCACCTCTTTTGTTTCTACCAAGAGCACCGAATCCTGAAAGACCTGCTCACCTTCCACGGATAAGTAGCCTCCCTGTCAATTTCAAATTCATTAATAAAATATCAGATTCTCAAAGGGCTTGGAAAAAATTTCAATCTCTTTTTTCTTTGTACACAATCTGATTGGGGCATAACATGACTGAGATCCAGAATACAGAGAACGAGAAACTTCTGGTACGTCAACAATCCTTAGCCGATCAGGTTTTCGAGATTCTCCAAGAGCGCATAAACCGGGGCGTTTTTCAGTCAGGAAATCAACTTCCAACCGAAAGTCAGCTAGCTGAAGAGTTGAAGGTCAGTCGCTCAACTATTCGAGTAGCGATTTCCAGGTTGGAAGACCGGAAATTAGTTCAGCGTCGGCAAGGGGTGGGGACATACTTACGGGATCTAGCTAAAATTCCCAACCCGTTGAATGAGTTCCGCGAGTTAGCTCAGCTCATCAAATTAACAGGTTATGAACCTGGATATTCGACATTTTCTGATATTGTGCAGCCAGATAAGCATATACTGGAGGCTTTACAACTCCAGGCTGGGAGTCTGCTCCTCAGGCAGCGCAAGATATTCACTGCCGACGGAGATCCTTTTATCTACGTCGTCAACCACATCCCGGTTTGGGTTTTCGAAAATGTGATCAGCCACGAAGAAGCACTGAAACCAGACTTGACTGAAAAATTTTTAGAGTTTTTCGAAATCACCTGCGGTCACAGGCTATCCTACTTCGTCTCGACAGTCAGGGCTGAAATCTACGAAAGCATCGATCCTCCAGGTGAGCTGATCAACGATGGACCGCATACTCCCGTTTTGGCAATCGATGAAACCGGATTCGACGAAGAAGACAAACCTGTCGTCCATTCTATCGAATTTCACCCAGGCAACTGGATGACATTTAAAATGATCAGAAATGTGAGTAAGTAATTGAATTCAAGTGTATGGATCCTACATCCGAAACTTGACCAGGAAAGAAAGGATGCAACAAGTATCACGATTATCTCAAGGTTCCTCAGCGTATTGGATCGCTCCATAACCGGTCCATAACTATCTGAAGAGAATTGGGATGTAGAAAAAGTCTTATTTTCAACCAGTGAAGTTATTAAATGAATACTGATAACGAACATTTGTACAAATCAGGCAAGAGATCATTGACGGTTATAGAGATGATGTACTCTCAAAAACCTAGGCTGCGCTTGATGCTGGGATTGTGAAGTGATGGCGATATCTTTCGTGTAAAAGCAAAGGACAGAAAATGCCAAAACAATTTGACATTCTAATTAGAAACGCCCAACTTCGAGACATGACAGGTAATTTATTTCAAATAGGTATTGTTGATGGAAGAATCGCAGCCATTGAGAAGTCTATTGACAGCAAGGCTTTGATGGAGATCAATGCCCAGGGAAATCTGGTAACCGGGAGCTTTATCAATCCACATCTCCACTTATGCAAGGTGTATACGCTTCAAATGATGGACGAAGCAGCCTTGCGTGATTACCACGGGGCTGAGATGGGCAAAGCCATGACAGCCATCGAGCTGGCTGCCCGCGTCAAGCAAAAATATGACGAATCTTGGGTCATCAAAAATGTCCGCCGCGCCATCGGCCAGGCAGCTCTTAATGGCTGCACCCACATACGGGCATTCGCCGACGTGGATAATAAGGCTCGTCTAGAAGGTGTGAAAGCTCTGATCCATGCGCGGGAAGAGTTTCGAGACATCGTGGATATTCAGGTGGTTGCTTTTGCCCAGGATGGGATCGTGCGCGAACCGGGGGCGGCGGAGCTGATGCGGCAGTCTATGCAGCTTGGAGCAGACGTGGTTGGTGGCATCCCCTGGATCGAATACACCGAAATGGATATTGCCCAGCATGTCAAGGAGATATTCGACATTGCAGGGGAATTTGGGAAAGACGTTTCCATGTTGGTGGACGATGCTGGCGATCCGGGTCTGCGTTCCTTGGAAATGATGGCGATCGAAGCCATCCGCCGCGGTTGGCAGGGCCGGGTCTTGGCTCACCACGCCCGTGCCATGGCACTCTATCCAAAGCCCTATTTTCAAAAAGTCGCTGCCCTGCTGAAGAAAGCGGACATGGGCGTGGTAAGCAACCCACATACCGGCCCATTACACGCTCGAGTCCGGGAGCTTCTGGAAGAAGGGGCGCTGGTCTGTTTGGGTCAGGACGACATATCCGACGCCTATTATCCTTTCGGCCGCAACAACATGCTTGAAGTGGCCTTCTTGGCCTCCCATTTGCTGTGGATGACCACCTCGGCTGAAATGGAAACGCTTTACGATATGATTACCATTCGGGCTGCCCAGGCGATCGGTCTCAAGGATTATGGTGTGCATGTGGGCGCTCTAGCAAATCTCGTCGTTCTTGAGGTACCCAACGTGTTGGAGGCGCTGCGTTGCCATGCTGCGCCGACCTTTATCGTCAGCCACGGTAAGCTGATGGATCAGGATAAGATCAGATCCATGGCTATATCCACTTGAGGAATCATTTCAGAAGGATTGGAATCAACACATTTCTATTAATTACCAACCAATGGGTTCGAAACCACATGGAGATGCAAATTGACTGACAAAATCAACATTCAGCTCACTGTCAATGACAACGAAGTAAGCGCTACGGTCCCCTCAAACCTGAGTCTATTGCGTTTCTTGCGTGAAGAATTAGGTCTGACTGGAACGAAGGATGGTTGCAACAGCGGCCATTGTGGTACTTGCACAGTGATTGTGAACGGCAAGTTGACTCGTTCTTGTCTGACACGTATGGTAAAACTTAACAGTGCCAACATACAAACCATCGAAGGTCTGGCCAGGGGAGATGAACTACACCCGCTACAGATCATATTCATCAATTACGGGGCGCTTCAGTGTGGTTATTGCATCCCGGGAATGATCATGTCAGCCAAAGCATTGCTGGATGAAAACCCCATCCGAAGTGAAGATGAGATCAAAGCGCATCTGACAAAAAACCGAAATCTCTGCCGCTGCACCGGATATGTGCATATCATTAAAGCCATCCAAGCAGCAGGGGAATGCATAGCAAGTGGGAAGAAACCTGAACAACTTGGCCCGGAAGGGATGGAAATTCACTCCACCCAATTGCGCAAAGATGCCATTGAGATCGTCACAGGGCGGAAACAGTACGCGGCTGATATCCAGATGGAGAATATGCTTCATGGCAAGATCCTTTGGTCAGAGCACCCGCATGCCGAAATCCTGAGCGTGGATGCTTCAGAAGCGTTGGCGATGCCGGGTGTGGTTGCGGTGGTGACCGCCATGGATATCCCAGGTGTTAACCGCGCCGGTGTTATCGAAGTAAATCGCGACCAACCAGCCATTGCCGGTCGGGAACAAAAAGCACGCTATATCGGTGACTCGGTGGCTTCAGTATTTGCTGAGACCCTGAATCTCGCTGAAGAGGCACTGAAGAAGATCAAAGTAGAATACCGGGTGCTACCACCTGTGTTCTCGCCCCAGGAAGCGGCCCTCCCGGACGCCCCCAGAGTTCATGAAAAAGGAAATCTATTACATCACAGCCGGATCGAACGGGGTGATGTTGAAAAAGCCTTTAAGCAATGCGCCGTGGTAGTGGAACATGATTATTACACACCGATGATCGAGCATGGCTTTCTCGAAACGGAATCTGGCGTGGCGTACCCCACCCCGGAGGGCGGCATGACGATCCTGATGGGCACTCAAACAGTGTTTGATGACCGTTCGCAAGTGGCAGAGATATTGGCGATACCAGAAGAAAAAGTCCGTGTCATACAGGTGGCTCAGGGCGGCTCGTTTGGAGGTAAGGAAGACCCGATCCTGCAGCCGCACCTGGCCTTGGGAGCGCTTAAAACAAAACGCCCGGTGAAGATCGTATTAACTCGAGCAGAATCCCTGCGTGTGCATGTAAAACGCCATGCAGCCAATATGTACATCAAGACTGGAGCAGACAAAGATGGACATATTCTGGCGCTGGATTTTAAAGTGGTGCTTGATACCGGCGCATACATGTCGCTCGGATATGATGTACTGGAAAACTTCGTGGTATTTGCGGGAGGGCCTTATTACATTCCCCATGTGCGCGTCGATGGGAAATCATGGTACACCAACAATGTTCTGGCAGGAGCCATGCGTGGATTTGGCGTGAACCAGGTGGTGTTTGGTTTGGAGCAGAATGTTGATGAAATGGCCCGTGCCTTAAACATAGACCCGTTCGAATTCCGCCTGATCAACGGCCTAGTGGCAGGCATGCCGACCATATCGGATCATGTGTTGGAAGAAGGCATACCAGGGATCAATGAAACCATCATCGCCGCTCGTGATGCTCTCAAAAGAACCGATATTCCGGCGCCCTCTGGACCAACAAAAAAGGTCGGAATTGGGGTCGGAAGCGCAGTTAAGAATCTTGGTTTCGGGCACGATATCCCCGAAAGTGCCGGAACGATTGTAGAATTGGATAAGGATGGATATCTGACTGTGAAAGTCACCCACCATGAATATGGACAGGGTGGTCAGGCAGGGCAGGTGAAACTGGCGGTTAACGAACTGGGCATCCCTGTTGACCGTATCCGCATTATCGGACCGGATACTGCGCAGACTATACCGACTGGCCCGACCACCGCCTCCAGGCAGACATTCCTGACTGGCAATGCAACCGTCATGGCATGCCGGAACCTGAAAACCAACCTCTTCGTCCGGGCAGCAGAGATGATGGATGAGCCACCGGAAAAAATGCAATTCAAAGATGATGAGATCCTCGAGCCTAAATCTGGGAAACATATCAAGCTCGCAGACCTCGGCGAAAAATTCTCCTTCGAATATGTTTACACTCCCCCGCGCACCGCGGCCATGCTACCGGTGGGGGAACCCAGCAGCTACGGAAAGCCCGGGGTTACGTCTCGAATGACGTTTTGGGGTTATGCCTATGGTACCCAGGTTGCAGTTGTAGAAGTGGATACCGAAACTGGTGAAGTCAAGGTTCTCAAGATCATTGCTGCTGCGGATGTTGGAAAATTGCTCAACCGGAAGATCGTTGAAGGTCAGATCTTCGGTGGTGTGGTTCAGGGGTTGGGTTTTGCCTTGAAAGAGGAATTCATCGTCAAGAACGGGATCAATCTAACCGATACCCTGCATAAATATAATTTGCCGACTGCTAATGACACCCCGGAGATCATCCCAGTCGTTGTGGAAGTCCCGCATCCTTTTGGCCCTCAGGGTGTAAAAGGTTTTGCCGAGGCACCCTCCCTGGCTACAGCTGCAGCGATTGTCAACGCGATCTACGATGCTGTAGGTATTCGGATTACTTCTTTGCCTGCAGATAAACTTAAAGTTAAAACGGCTATCCAAGCTGCTGCCACTAAACCAACAGATAACGGAACAAAGTGATATGTTCACATTAAGAAAAATCAGACAATCATCTTCCAATTTGATTGTTAAGAATTAATAAAGGATAACCAACCCAGATCAAGTCCCTGGATAAATCGTACCATCAATAAGACAACTTTGTTACAGAATGAACATCCAGATAACAGTGTTAACAGGTTTGAATGAGAAAGGAGGCAACCATTAAATAACAGCAATATCCTGGAAGCGACATTTTTATCCGAGCATAGTCATGTTGAAGGAGGTCGTCTAATATGGAATATCATAAATTTGATATTGTAGCCCTGCAGGATATTTATGATTCGATGGTAGAGATTGAGGATGAGAAAACACCCCAGTTGGCTGAAAAAGCTTTTAATGACGGTGTTGATGTACTCAAGATCATCGATGCGCTGACGAAGGGGATCAACTCGGTCGGCGACAAATTTGAAGCCATGGAATGCTTTTTGCCAGAGTTGATCATTGCTGCAGGAATTATGGATGAAGCCATGAAATTCCTGCGACCCGAGCTAGAAAAGAAGAAATTATTTGTAGGGACATCAGGAACGATCGTGATTGCCAATCTGCAGGGAGATATTCATGATATCGGTCGTAATATTGCCACGGTTATGCTTAAGGCCTCCGGTTTTATCGTGCATGACCTGGGACATGATGTCAAACCCGATGTGATCATTGACAAAGCTGTCGAATTTAATGCAGATGTGATCGGCCTCTCCTCGCTTTTGACCACTTCCCTCCCCTATTCCAAGGATACTATTAAATTACTTCAGGATCGGGGATTGCGTGATCGATTCAAGGTGGTCATGGGTGGGGCTGCAGTCACACCTGATTACTGCAGGGATGTACAAGCCGATGGCTATGCCAAAGACGCAGCACAGGGCGTCAGGGTTATCAGTAGTCTGCTCTCAGGGAAGTAGGTTACCTTGATCAATTTTTATGAAATTCTCCGCAGGACTGAAGAAGGTCCTTATATGAAAGAGGACGACTTCGACATGAAGTTGTTCAAGACAGCATCAAAATTGGGTAAGGAATACGATCTCAAGTTCGATAAAGATATCATTGTTACGGCTGATGATAAAATGGCCGATGCTGTGTTTGAAGGTGGAATGCGGCTGGCGCTGGAAATGGGAATGCTTTCTCAATCAACGCAGCGCGTGATCCAGTTCGAGGAATCAGAACTGCGCCTGGCATTAAAAGTCGCACCCAAGGAAATGATCCTGGGAATTGGCAAAGATGCCCGCACCATGCGTGCCCGCACATTCGGTGACGGTCACCCAATGACCGTATGTGGTGGCCCCCCAGGTACGCCACTCCCAGAAGAGTTGTTCCTGCCCGTAATGATGTCTTACGCCAAAGAACCCCTGATTGACATCATCATCCCTGGCTCATTAACAAGAATCGAGGGCATGGATGTGCGTACAAACGGTCCACTGGAGATTCGTGCTAATCGCCAGGAGATGATTTGGGTCCGAGAAGCTCTGGAGCGCTCCGGGAGACCTGGCATGCACATTTATGCTGCTGGAGAAAGCAGCGCCACTGAACTTGGGACTCTTGCAATCTGTAACGAACGCTACATGCGCATCAGCGACTCTCATATGATTCCGGTGCTCTCTGAGTTGAAAACGGATAATGCCCGGCTATCCCGGGTGATGACTGGGTTGGAATATCCCGCTTTCACCACCAGCCTGATCGACCCAATTATTGGAGGTTTTGGTGGTGGACCGACCGGAGCTGCGCTGGTTCTCACAGCCGCAATCTTACTCTCCACTGCAGCTTATGGCGTCGATATGCATTGCCTGCATCCTATCCACAACAAATATATTTCAGTCAGTACGAAGGAAGGTATGTGGGTGGACAGCATCGTTGGACGGGCATTTGCCCGTAATGCACCATTGGCTTTGCTAGCAGATGCCTGGACAACTGCTGGAGCAGGTACTGCAGAAATCCTGTATGAAACTGCGGCATTGGCGGTTGCACAAGAAGCCAGCGCGCTGAATACAGACGCACTCGGAGCAACTAACGGTGTCTACCCCAACTGCAGCGGTCTGGAAGCAAGGTTCTTCGCCGATGTCATTCATGCGGTATTCAATCAAAAGATGACTCCCGAAGAAGCGAATCAATTGGTGCTCAAACTATTCGAGAAGTATAAACATGGCTTTGAACAACCCAATTACGGCTTACCGTTCACCGAGATATACGATCCGCACAAAATTATGCCAAAACAAGAATGGCTGGATATTTATCACCGGGTCAAAAATGAAGTTGCTGAAATAGGTGTTGAATTTATAACCTAAAGGTTCGAATATAGTATCGGATGTTCATTTAAAAATATCCGGACAGATCATTCCTGAGGAAAGGAGGTAGATGGATCATTCAGAATATGTAGCGCGTCATAACCGCAAATTGATCTTCATATTACATGTTAAAAGGAGTTGAGAAAATGTCTGGGAAGAAACCGTTAAGATTTTTAATCCTGCTGGTTGTTTTCATTTTGCTCGTAACTGGTTGTGGTCCGGCAACACAAGCGCCCACTGCCGTGATTACTAAGCCCACTGCCGTGGTTACTAAGCCCACCGAGGTGAAAATAGCCGTCATCACAGGCAATACAATCGAGCAGCCCTATGTAAAGTCTCTCTTACAAGCATTTGATCGCTTTAATGAGAATAATGAGTATGGACTGAATATCTCCTACGATTATTCTGAGAACCTGCACGGTGACGATGCAGAGAGAGCCATGCGTGCTTATGCAGAAACCGGGACATACGATATCATCTGGGCGCACGAATCCTATTCAGATCAAGTTAAAAATATGATGGATGAGTATCCTGAGACAATGTTTGTTCTCGCTGGCTCAGGCAATGCTGGTATTGGAAAGAATGCATACTTCATTTTTGCCCATATTCACGAATGTGCTTACCTTATGGGAGTCGCGGCAGCAATGATGACCAAGACAAACGTGGTTGGTGCGGTGGCTGCTTACCCTTATGAGGATGTCAACGATGTTCTCAATGGCTTTCGGGATGGCGCAAAATCAGTAAATGAGGATATTAAGGTCAAGATCGCCTTCATCGAAAGCTGGTACGATCCTCCCAAAGCGAAAGAAACAACCTACGCACTGATCGCTGCTGGTGCAGATCTTGTCTATGCCGAGCGCCTTGGTCCCTTTGAGGCCCTTTCTGAGAAAGGTCTTTTAGGTTTCGGTAACTACGAAGATCAATATGCGATGGCACCTGATGTCGTTATTACAAGTGCCCTTTTGAGATGGGAACCCCATGTGGACTATATCATCAGCGAATGGTTGGGGCACAAAGTTGACGGAAAACCCTGGAATGGCACCATCGAGCCGACATGGTTCGGCATGGCGGACGGTGGCTGTGACCTGGCCCCGTTCCAGGGTAATACAGCCCCTCAGGCGATACAAGACGCTGTAAATAGCGTTCGTGAAGACATCATGAAAGGTACTCTCAAGATTCAACTTAATATCCAGCCACCTGAATCGGACTGAGGAGTGATACCAATTGATGTAATTGTGCAATGAAACCTGGGGATGCCCTTGCAGTTCGAATCGTATGCTGGGGCATCCCATTATTCTTTTACATTCGATGGAATTTTTATAGGCCGATGGAAAAAAGCAAACCCCTCTTGCGAACTTTGAAACTCACTAAAAGGTTTGGCGAAGTGATCGCCAATCACGAGGTTTCTTTTGAGATCAACCCCGGTGAGATACATTGTTTCCTAGGCGAAAATGGAGCTGGAAAAACCACCTTAGCGGAATGTCTTTATGGATATTATTACCCCGATGAAGGGGAGATCTACTTCAATGAAGAACGGGTAAATATTAATTCTCCCAGTGATGCGATCCGGTTAGGGATCGGAATGGTTCATCAGCACTTTATCCTTGTTCGCCCGCTCTCGGTGATCGAGAATATTGTCGTTGGTACTGATGCAGCTCGTATGTTCCTAAATTTATCGAAAGCTACCCGCAGGCTTGAGCAGTTGTGCGCCGAGTATGATGTCTCCCTCGATCTTTCGGCCAAGATATGGCAGCTTTCCGTTGGTGAACAGCAGTGGGTGGAAATCCTGAAAGTCCTCTTCGGAGGAGTCAAACTATTGATATTGGATGAACCAACCGCTGTGTTGACACCTCAGGAAGCGAAGAAGTTATTCGTCATCCTAAGAAAGATGAAGCAAGGAGGATTGTCGATCCTTTTCATCACGCATAAATTGAACGAAGTAATCGAAGTATCCGATCGCGTCACCGTTCTTCGTCGCGGTGAGAAAGTTGCTACAGTCAACACAAGCGATGTTACACGTGCGGACCTGGCAAGAATGATGGTCGGCCGGGATGTTGTATTCAGAGTAAACAAACCAGAGGTAGAAGTTGGTGGGCCTGTTCTTGAGGTAAAGAAGGTATGCGCTCGGAATGACCGGGGACAGGAAGCTTTGTGCAACGTTTCCTTGAATGTCAAGGCTGGTGAGGTCGTGGGTATTGCTGGTGTCTCGGGTAATGGGCAAAAAGAGTTATTCGAATCTATCATCGGTATAAGGTCAATAGATTCTGGAGAGATCTTACTTTCAGGTACTGAAATCACCAAGCAATCCGCACAATCAATCGCTTCCCAGGGTATGGGTCACATCCCTGAAGATCGTCTGAAGGAAGGCTTGGTACCAGATTTCTCTGTTGCCGAAAATTTGATACTCGGACTGCATAAGCACAGGTTTTTCAAGTATGGGGGAGGCAGTCTTGATACTAAAGAGGTGGAAAGCTTTGCAGATAAATGCATCAAAGATTTCGAAATCATCACACCGTCATCCAGGCAACCAACACGTAATCTATCCGGTGGGAATATTCAAAAAGTAGTCATCGCTCGGGAACTCTCCGAACACCCCATATGTTTGGTCGCCAACCAACCAACCCGAGGGCTTGATGTCGGAGCAATAGAATATGTACATAACAGACTGCTCATGCAATGTGAGAAAGGGACAGGCATCTTGATATTTTCAGATGATCTTGATGAAATCATTAATTTAGCTGACCGAATTCTGGTCATATTCAAAGGATCAATTGTTGGTAAACTAGATCCAAGCACAGCGAGTCGTGAAGAAATCGGACTGCTGATGGCAGGAAGTCTGGAAGTCGAATTATGATCGAAGTACTTGGACTCAGGTTTGAAAAACGCGAGCATTCCAATCGCTTATGGCAAGCCTCGATGACCTTGCTGGCCATCATCGTGGCTCTTTTGATTTCTGGCGTGCTGATCATATCTGCAGGCCCCAACGTCGGAAAAGCATTTGCGGGTTTATATGCAGGTGCATTTGGCAGCTGGAAAGCCATCCTTGAAACCCTTGTAAAAGCGACACCATTAATCCTTACCGGGCTGGCAGTAACGATCGCTTTTCGCGGCAAGATCATGAACATCGGAGCTGAAGGTCAATTCTTCGCTGGCGCCATTACTGGATACTGGGCAAGTACAAATTTTGCATGGATGCACCCGGTTTTACACTTCTTCGTAATAATTCTTTCTGGCTTTATTGGAGGTGCGGTTTGTGGTCTAATTCCAGGATTGTTAAAAGGCTTGTTGAAAGTAGATGAAACGATTGTGACCGTGATGATGAATTATGTCGTCCAATTTATTTTATCGTTTTTGCTTTCTGGTATTTGGCAGGCTCCTGGAGAATTTTATTACATTTCTTCTCCGGTTCCGGAATCAGTATATTATCCGGTTTTGTTTCAAAATTCCAGGCTTCACGTTGGATTTATCATCGCCATCGTGGCAACCATTGTAATTTTCTGGCTGCTGCAAAAAACTCGCCTGGGATATGAAATCCGAACCATAGGGCTCAATCCCACTGCGGCAAAATTCAAGGGCATAAATGTATCCCAGGTCATCATCATCACCATGTTGATAAGCGGCGGGATCGCTGGTCTTGCAGGCGTCGGAGAAGTCGTTGGACTCCACCACCGCTTGCGAATGGACATCTCAAGTGGTTATGGCTTTACGGGCATCATCATCGCCATGCTAGGCGGATTGAATCCATTTGCAGTCATTGTCGCAGCAATCTTCATGGGTGGTCTGATCAATGGATCGAACCGCATGCAGATCTTTAGTAATGTGCCTACGGCTTTGGTTTATGCCATGCAAGCCATTGTTCTGATCTGTTTGCTAACTTTCCAGGTACTCGCCAATTACCGTATAAGGAGGGTGAAAGTTGTTGATTAATATTCTACAAGGAACAATAATCATCAGCATGCTCTCCGCGATGATGCGTATTGCGACGCCCATCCTCCTTGCAGCACTGGGAGAATTGATAACTGAGCGGGCCGGAATCTTAAACCTAGGTGTGGAAGGGATTATACTCACTGGAGCTTTTTTTGGTTTCTTTGTTGTATACCGGACAGGTTCTATACCCTTAGCTCTCCTGGCTGCCGTCTTAGCTGGAGGATTGATGTCGTTGATCATGGTCTTCATGGCTGCGACTTTGAAAGTTGACCAGGTTGTAACCGGTTTGGCACTCAATTTGCTGGCTTCCGGGATAACCTTTTACTGGTACCGGGTAGCATTTAATAGCATCGGTGCAACACCCACGATTGAAGTCATGAAAATCGCTAAAATTCCTCTTCTTGCAGAGATACCAATCCTGGGAGAAGTTCTATTCTCCCAGCACCTGCTTACCTATTTTGCTATCATCATGGTACCCATGATCTGGTTCTTCATCAATAAAACAAAATATGGACTTGAGATCCGCTGCCTGGGCGAAAATCCCCGGGCAATTGATATCAAAGGTATCAATGTGACACGCCTGCAGTATCTGGCGGTTGCCTTTGGCGGCATGATGGGTGGCTTGGGGGGTGCATTTTTAACCGTCGTGTCCGCAGGGATCTTCTTACCTGATATGTCCGCTGGGCGGGGTTGGCTCGCAATCGTTGTGGTTATCGCCGGGAACTGGCAACCTCTCCGAATCATTCTTGCGACTCTGGCGTTTTCTTTTTTTGATGCTTTCCAACTCCAGGCTCAAAGTCTCGGTGTGGAATTCCCCTATCAGATTCTGCTTGCGTTGCCTTATATCCTGGCAATTATTCTCCTGACCACCAGCAGGTCTAAGTCAGAAGCGCCAGGGCATCTAGGTTTACCTTATAACCGGGATTGAAATTACCGGGAGACCACTCACCCTTAAGGAGAAAGTCAAATTAATATTCTAGAGAAGGAGCCGAACTATGAAATTCGTTGATCTAACGATCCCGTTGGGAGTTGGCACTCCCCCCTGGCCTACTTATGAACCATTGCAACTGAAATACTTCAAGCGTCTTGCTCCCAATGGCGCCAACGGGCAGGTGTTAACCCATTCCAATCATCTGGGTACCCACCTGGATGGTGAGATCCATTTCCATACCCCCGGTAAGGACATCGCCTCGCTGGATATGGATTACCTTGTGCATGACGCTGCCATTGTAGATCTGAGCGATATCTGCGGTGACTATGACGTGTACACCAGCAAGATGGTCGAAGACCGAGTGGAAGTGCGGGAAGGTGACATTCTCATCATCCATACCGGTTATCACCACTTTGGATGGGATATGCCCAATGCAGATGAGGTCCGCTACATGGTCAAACACCCAGGTCCTGACCGCGAATTCTCCATTTGGGCAAAAGCCAGGAAGCTGCGCTGGATAGGTGTGGATTGTGGCAGCGCCGACCATCCCATGAACACCATCATCCGTGATTGGATGCCGCGCCAGGCGCGCCAGGCTGACAAAGTCTTCAGGAATAAGTACGGCATGCCTCTGGCTGACTTCTTTGACGATTCAAAATACCAGCTGATGCATATTGAGATGTTCCCCTATGGAATCATCCATGCCGAGTGTCTGGGTGGTGATCTGGACCTGCTGGTCAATCGCCGGGTACAGGTGGGTTTCTTCCCATGGCGTTTTGTAGATGGTGAATCATGCATTGGACGCTGCGTGGCGATCCTTGAGGATGATGAATATTCCAAATTGATGGGTAAAAAAGCCGGGATGCCGAAAACCAGGTTCGGTGATGCATTTAACGCCGCGCATCTGGAGTGCATCAATAAACTGACCGAAGCGAATATGAAATAAAGATATCCGGCTGGAACACCCAGCCAATCTTCTACTGTTTATACAAAATCACTTCAGGAGATAATGTTATGCCAGTTGATATGGAGCTTGAAATGGTATTGCGACCACTGCAGATCCCAATACCACCCTATCCCCCCAAAGTCATCACCCTTGCGAACGGAAAGAAAATGGTCGTACGCCAGGCCGCTCGTGAGGATGTTCCAGTCATTCTTGAGTCTGTTCACCCCTGCCTGTTCATCGAGCGGGATTATTATGACATTGTAAGCGCCCGCCTGTATGGGGAGCTATTGGCATGGTATCGCTACCGCGTGAAGAGCGAATATTGCCTGATCGGCCAGGTCGATGGCTACCTGGTTGGTATTGTCAACGGACGGCTGGAGAATGAGAAAGTTGGTATGAGCTATCATACGCTGGCGATCGACCGAGGTCTGCGCATCGGCTCGCACCTGTTCGCTGCCAAGATGGAATATCACATGGATTATATGGGTCAGGAAGAGGTACTGATTGTAGCCGAAAGCCCCATCGGTTTCCGGCGCTGGATGATCGAATACCCGCTGGAAATGACGAACATCCCCCACGAGTTGGGAGGCGGTGACTCTTACCGCCTGACACGTAAGATTTACAACGCCGCCAAACCCCGCCTGGTGGTTGGTGACCGTCCGGTACCGAAGGAGCTGCTTGACGAGGCCTGCGCGGAGATAAAGTTTGCTGATGATGAAACGATCCGTGAGAGGATCGCAGGGCTGAAAGGGAGATGAGACCATGAGAGATGTAGCGATTATTGGCGCCGGCATGATCCCCTTCGGGCGTCGCGATGAAGACAGCCTGATGGACATGCTGGCTTATGCCTCCCTGAAAGCCCTGGATGATGCCGGTTTGGGAGACAAGTCTGTTGACGCAGTCTATGTGGGAAATATGGGTGGCGGGATCATCCAGCACCAGACGGCCATCGCCAGTTCACTGGTGGACCGCCTCAGCCTCTTGCCCGCAGCTGCCGAGACGGTGGAAAATGGTCCGGCTTCAGGAGGCTCAGCGGTCAAGAATGGTTTATTGGCGGTTGCCTCGGGCTATTATGATTATGTCCTGGTTGTGGGGGGTGAGAAAATGCGCGAGGTCACCGGCTGGCGCGCTACTGATTTCGTTGCCACGATGACGCACCCCGGGGCTGAATATCCGTACGGTATCACCCTGCCTGGCATGGCTGGTATGTTCACCCGGCTGTATATGGAAAAGTACGGTGTAACGCGTGAGCATCTGGTTACGGTTGCCATCAAAAACCAGGAGATGGGCGCGCTAAACCCGTACGCTCATGTTGAGATGGTCCTCAGTCGTGAGGGAATTTTTGATAGCCCTCACTCGATTGTCAACAATCCCCCAATGGCTGATCCTCTACACCTGTATGACGCCTGCCCGGTAAGTGATGGTGCGGCAGCCATCGTCCTGTGCCCATTGGACATGCTCAAGGCGACGAAAAAGAACCTTGAACCATCCAAACCACCGGTCGTGATTGCAGGATTTGGTCAGGCGACAGACACCCAGACTTTGCAGGAACGCGAGGACCCGACCGACCTGAAAGCTGTCACCCTGGCAGCCCAAAAGGCCTTCGAGATGGCAAAGCTCAAACCGGGTGACATCCATGTGGCTGAACTGCATGATGCCTTTACGATACTGGAGATTGCTGAGAGCGAACATGTTGGCTTTTTCAAAAAAGGTGAAGGTGGTAAAGCGGCCATGGCTGGCAAAACACGTTTGGGAGGTCAGATCCCGATCAACGTATCTGGAGGGTTGAAGGCGCGCGGCCACCCTGTCGGTGCAACCGGTGTGGCTCAGGTGGTCGATATCGTCTTCCAGCTCCGCCACGAGTTACCCAAGACGCGGCAGGTGAAGAACGCGATGAATGGCTTGACGGTCAATTTTGGCGGATTTGGTAATAATGTCCTGGCATTTGTGCTCAGGAGGGTGCAGCAATGAATAAAGAAATCGCTATCACTGCCTATAAATGCAAAAAGTGTGGCAAGATCCACTACCCGTTTCACGATCGCTGCCTGGCGTGCAGAGGACGGGATTTCGAGACATTCAAACCGGAGGGGAATGCCAAACTCCTTACCTTTACCCAGATATTCAACCTGCCATGGGGTTTTGACGAGCGTTTCCTGATCCTGGGGATTGCAGAATTTGAAAACCATGTGCGGGTGATGGGGCAGATCAAAGCGGATTCTATCGCTGGGTTGAAAATAGGGATGAAAATGAAACCCAGCTGGGAGACTATCCGCGTGAAGTATGGTGAGAATGTGTACGGGGTGAAATTTGAGCCAATAGGATGACACGTTACGATGGAGATAGACGGTAACTGAAAAACTGGTTACTGCCATCCCTCTTTTAGTTGTTGGTGTTCACCAGCGTTTGGAATACTAGACGCAGCCTGGATGACCATGTCCGGCTGCGTCCTTCTTAAAAGGCATAATACGCAAGAGAGAAAGCCGTGAAGTATAATGAATAGAATGAGTCAATCAAGCGAATCCCTTCGAAAAGAAAACCAGGATCGCGGATCATTCGAAGACCGGGTAGCCATTCTCTTTGAAGAGCTTGAGATGGCAATTAAATGGGGAAGACCATCCATTTTGTTGGCTGTCTATAAGTCTGAATTCATTCGTGCAGAAGCAGAGGCCTCTCTGGAAGAAAAACTATCCGAAGTTGGGCAGGTGGTGTATCGTCTGCAAGTAAATGATGAGCGGTTCGACATTCTCCCATTTCTATCGCGTCACCCTCGCCGGAAGAAGACCATCTTTTATATATCAGGTTTGCGATGGGGAGGTGGACGAGGCGGTCAGAATGCATACCGGGCTCTCAACATCAGAAGAGAATTCCTGGTTGATAACTCTATTCGTACCGTCTTATGGCTCACTGACGCAGAAGGGATTGATCTACCTCTTCACGCCCCGGATTTCTGGTCTTTCCGTCACCGGGTCATTGAATTCCGCGATCTTCCCTCTCCGGAACATATTATCTCATTACCAGAAAGACTGGTCTGGCATGACTGGGAGCCGTATTCATTTGGTGAGGAGATTGATGCCAGGATCGCCCTGCGTGAATCGTTACTTGATGAATTACCAGACAGAGATGAATCCCAGGCTGCGCGAGCAGACCTGCTTTATGCGTTGGCATACCTGTACTGGGTGAAATCTAAGCCTGAAAAATCAATCGATTTATTAAAGCAAGGCCTTGGTATTGCTCAACGCCTGCCTCTCCCTGCGATGCAGTCACGGTTTTTGGTTGGCTTGGGTATTGTGTACCAGGACCTGAAACAAATAAATGAGGCGATCTCTTCCTGCCGGGAAGCCAGTGCACTCGACCCAGGGGACTCCAAACCCTGGAGTAATCTGGGCAGCATTTACCGGGATCTGGGAGAAACCAGAGAAGCCATCAAAGCCTGCATTAAAGCCATTGAACTCAACCCCAAAGATGCCAGACCTTGGAACAACCTGGGGAATGTCTACCTTGACCTTGGCCGTCTTGATGACGCCATCCATGCTTACATGAGAGCGATTGATCTTGATCCGAGCGACGCCCGACCATGGGTTAATTTGGGGTGTGTCTTTCGGGAGCAGGAGCGGATAAAAGATGCCATCAACGCTTTTAAGAAGGCCATTAATCTCAATCCCAGGGATAGTGCACCCTGGTATAACCTTGGGGGAGTATACAGCGATCTAAACCAAAATAAAGAAGCTGTCCGTTCCTTCAGAAAGGTTACCAGGCTTGCTCCAAAGAATACCGGTTCCTGGAAAAACCTCGGTCGGATTTACCAGATAATGGATCGAATTCCCGATGCGATCATTGCTTATAAGAAGGCGGTCAGGCTGGTTCCTGAAGATGCCAGTTGTTATTCAGCCCTGGCAGCGTGCTACAGTAAAACAAATCGCCAAAAGAAAGCAGAAGAACAGATCAAGATCGCTCTCCCTTTGGTAGAAGGGGAGAATGAATATAACCGGGCTTGCTTTGAGTCAATCCGCGGGAATGTGGACAAGGCTGTCGAGCTGCTGAGAATTGCAGTTGAGAAAAACCAAATTACATTGGCTTTTGCCCGACGCGACCCAAATATGGAATTCATTCGTGATGACCCGCGCTTTATGGATCTGGTCGGATTGGGATAATTTCCTGATCAAAAAAATTTCCCTCATCTCCTGCTTGCGTAAAGACAGGGAATAGACCTAGAAATGTATGGCATGTAATCCGATATCTGATTGGTCACTATGAGGTGTTGAATAAAAGAAGTGGGATTATAATCGGTTCAACATATAGTCGGAATCAGGTTTAATTACAAATATTCAAAGGAAATGATTCGCAGTGACCACCAGATGTGAAAGCCGATCAAAGGGCTGAAAGGGGTGCTGAGTATGGATAAGATCCGTGTGCTTGTTGTGGATGATACAGTTCTCATCAGGGAGGGGATGATAGCACTTCTGTCGTATTCGCAGGATATTGAGGTGGTCGGACAGGCAGAGAATGGGATCCAGGCTCTTGAAATGGTCAAACAGACACGACCGGATGTCGTTCTGCTCGATCTTGTCATGCCTCAACAGGATGGGTTGACGACCATTCCAAAATTATTGGAAATTGCGCCAGAAACGCATATCCTGGTTGTCACTACCTTTGCTGAGAACGAATATGTGTTTCCGGCAATTAAAGCCGGCGCCTTGGGATATCTGCTCAAGGATGCCTCACGGGAACAGATAGTTCAGGCGATCCGGGATGTGGCGGGAGGGCAGGCATTCTTATCCCCGTCGATCGCGCTTAAGGTGATGAACGAAATAAATCACCCCAAGGAGACTTCATATACGACTGACCCTCTCACCCCACGCGAACTGGATACCTTGCGCCTGATTGCTCATGGGCATAGCAATCAAGATATTGCAAAGATACTTTTTATTCACGAACGAACGATTGCCAAGTACGTGAGCAGCATATTAAGTAAACTCCATTTAGCAAATCGCACGCAGGCTGCTCTTTACGCTTTACGGGAAGGGATTAGTGAAATCCCCAAGGAAACACCGGAATAAATTGGAGCAATAGGATTTCTCACGCTGTATATGCAGTCAAGGGTGATAATTGCTGTCAGTTGATTGCTTCATGGGGGAGATACAATAGATCCATCCGACCGATAATAGTTCTCTGGTGTGAGATAGAGCTTTTACTTGGTCTCAGAGGAGGGAAAGGCGACACAAAGATCCATCGAACCATGGAAGCGTCGTAGTATTCACTGGGGGAAGTAAATTTGATAACCTTCAATCAGCAGGTGAGAAACATGATGTTCATTTGGATCCTGAGGATGTTTTTTCCGGGGTCATTTTTGACCACCCGGGAGATGATTGGGTGGTCAATATTTATCCATAAATAAAACAATATTTTAGGGTTTCAATAATCACGTCAAGTTTGTAGAATGATAATGCAACTCGGAGAATCTCTCACCTTTTTCAATAGAAAACAGCTCCATCGGTTCCGGAGGATAAAACCAATTGTTTATAGGTCGGTATCATTCCAAAATTGATGAACAAAGCCGCTTGACGGTTTCAGCGGACTTTCGCCAATTACTTTCTGAGGGTTCATTTGTGATACAAGGTTTTGATCGCAACCTCATGGTACTTACGGCGAATGCTTTTAGGGAGCTGTGCCGGTTGATCACTGCAAAGAATATTGCCGACCCGCTAACCCGGCTTTTACTAAGGATGACCCTGGGTTCTGCCTCTCGGATTGAGGTGGATGGCGCGGGGCGCATAACGATCCCACCGGATTTAAGAGAGTTTGCTGGCTTGGTGAATGAGACTATCCTGGTCGGACAGGGTGATTATTTCGAAGTCTGGGCTCCAGCGACATGGGGCGATCAGGAAGCCTGCCTGAATGACGCTGACGCCAACAAGGAACGCTTTGCTGGGCTCGATCTTGCGAAGCATTGAGACAAGTTTAATGACAGACCAGCTTGAACTTTTCAAGAGGACACGATGGCCATATTTGAATATATCTTAGCGATGGATTTCGACCGTGCATGGTTAAACTTCGAACTGGATTTGCCTCTAAAACCCAAGGATAATGGCGATCCCAATCCTTTTTATATTGATAGGCCTGGTAATCCTATCGCGGATCTGGAAGATGCCCTCCTGGCGCCATTTCACAATCCACCAAAGTTTTTTTTCTCCGGACACCGTGGATGTGGAAAATCAACTGAACTGCTTCACTTGATGGGGAATCCGGACATAGTTGAAAAATTTTGGCCGATCCATTTCAGCATCCGGGAAGAAGCAGATATTATTGATCTGGACTTTCGAGATATATTATTGGCGGTCGGTGGTCGCATGTTCCGTGATTACCGGAACGCTGGAGGACATATTCCTGACCAGTTGCTTAAAGAATTAAACAGCTGGAGGGGTAAAGTAGAGGAGGAGATAAAGACGATCTCAGGTCGGGTATCCGAATATGAAGTCGGTGCATCTATTGATGCCTTTTTTGTGAATGCTGGTATGAAGATGAAGTTGGAACCAGCAACTCGGGCTGAATTACGTCAGGTAATCGAACGTGATATTACAGGATTACTCTTAGTTATCAATAACATTGCCGCTGCGATATTTAGTCAGGAAAAGCGAATCCCCCTGATCCTGATTGATGATTTGGACAAACCCGGTCTGGAAGAAGCCAGAGCCATATTTCATGACCGGCGGGAAATTATGATGCAGCCAAACTGCGCCATTGTATATACGGTTTCGAGTGCTCTCTTCTACAGCAAGGATTTTGATGCCATAAGAGATCAGGCTATTTTCCTGCCAAATATCAAGCTGCATCCCCATCAAGCTCCTGATGAGAGGAATAAAGAGGGATATGCTACTCTGCGCCGTTTTGTGACCCTGAGAATGGATACTAATCTCATTGAAGCATTAGCCCTGGAAGATGCGATCACCTATAGTGGTGGTGTCTTTCGGGAAATGGCTCGAATTATGCGTACAGCCATTGGTCGGGCGAGGCGGCGTAAGTCTATGAGGGTGGAGAGTGTTGATGTTGATTGGGCAATAGCAGAGATCCGAAATGAATACCGGCGCATCCTCGATAAGGATGATATCGAAATCTTGAAAAATGTCCATGAGCATAACAGATTGGAATACAATGACCGCCTGCGGCCATTGCTCCAGCTGTTAGCATTATTGGAATATCGAAATGGGGAAAACTGGTGTGATGTTCATCCAGTCCTAAGGGCAGTCCTCTATGAATAGTCCAGAGCATAATATCCAGATTACCCCCTTCAATATTGAACCTCTTGAGGATCGAATTGAAATCCTTTATAGAGAGCTTGAGCTGGCTATTAAATGGCAGCGGCCTTCAATTCTATTAGCGATTTATGGCGCTGAATATATCCACATAGATGCAAGCGCCGGTCTGGAAAAGCGATTATCCCATTTGGGGCAAAATGTTCATAATCTTCGAATTAATAACAATGGGCATCCTGATATTTCCCATTTGCTGACCCTTGCGGACAAACCCGATCTCAATAAAACAGTTGTCTTTCTTGAATGGGGAGAAGGGAAGGATAGGTTAAAAGGATGCAGTCAGCTTGACCTTCAGCGGGATTATTTTATCGATAATCGGATCAGGGTTGTTTTTTGGATGACAGAGGACGAGGTGATTGATCTGGCTCATTTTGCACCTGATTTTTGGGGTCTTCGCCACCGTGTAGTGGAATTCATTGAAACTGTTAATCCAGAGCAGGTATTACTTCGGGCATTGGAGTCGGCCTGGCATGGTGTAGGTGAATATCCTGGCACGCTGGATGATACCGATGCAAAAATTGCTCTGCGTGAGTCAATGCTGGCTGACTTGCCGAAAGATGAGGAATCGATAACTTTAAGAGCTAATTTATTATTAACTCTGGGAATATTACACTGGAGGAAAGGTGATTTTGAAAAAGCAGCCGGGTTGTTAGAGACTTCTCTCGAGATCGCAGAAGTTACCCGGGATAAATGGTTTGAGGCGGTGTGTTGTAATGCGATCGCTCTGGTTAAAACAGACCTGGGGAAGATCGATGAGGCGATTGATTCTTATAAGAAAGCCATAAAACTCGCTCCAGACCAGATGTTTCCATGGAATAATCTCGGGAACCTTTACACCGAGCTTGGTAGCAATGATGAAGCCATAGCCTCCTTTAAAAAAGCTGTTGAACATGACCCTACAGATGCAGTCAGTTGGAACGGATTTGGTAACGTTTATCGCCGGATGGGACGTATCGATGAAGCGGTTGCAGCTTACCAAAAAGCTATTGAACTTGCTCCCACTTATGCCAACCCCTGGTACGGCTTGGGTAATGTTTATGAAAGCACCGAACGAATTGAGGATGCTGTTTCAGCCTATCGGAAAGCAATTGAACTTAACCAGCGTTTCATCAACCCATGGCTCAGACTCGGGAACATTTCAGGAAAAGAACGGCGCAATGAACAGGCGATCACCGCATACCAGAAAGCCATCGAAATCGATCCAAAGAATGCCCGGGTTTGGAATGATCTGGGAAATGTCTACCTCTATGCAGGGTTGCCGGAGGAAGCCATTAACTCCTTCAACAAGGCCATTGAGTTGGACAGGGGATACGGGTGGCCTTATAGCAACCTGGCGCTGGCATTCTCTTATAGCGGTAGGTATCAGGAGGCGATCCTGCTGTACCAAAGAAGCATTGAGCTGCTCAGCAGCGCCAGCGATAAAGCGATTTCATGGAACAGGCTGGGATATGCCCACCTCGGATTGAATGAGCAGGACAAAGCCACCGAAGCCTTTAGAAAAGCCGATGAGCTTGACCCGGAGAATAGGGCACCCAGGGATGAACGGAGTGCAATCCCAAAAGAACTGTATGCGCATGGGAGTGCAACTGCGGGTGATGAAGCTGCTCCTTTTATGGAAACTCAATTGTCCGATAAGCTTGAGCAGGGGATCGCATTGACCACGGACAATCTATCCAGACCAGAACCTCAACATACTGCCGCTTTACAACCACAGGCTGCTGGAACACCTGACGATGCAGCGGCGCATAATGGGGGAGATGGATATTTTACAGCCTGGTTAAGGAATCTGGAGGCTTGTGAGAGCGTGGGGAGTTCATTTGATGCTGCGCTTGATTGCGGATCATCTGGAGGACAACTTGATGGAATCGATCAAACTGAAAAAGAGGTATCAGTTTCTAAACCTGCCGGTGTGGATAGAGATCCAACAATCATCACTCCTTCCATTGCTGAAGCGAAGGGTGTTAAGAAGCACGAGCCAGCCAGACGAGTGATCATAGCAAATTTGCCTAAAGCAAAGAAATCCCAGTCCCTTGAGCAGGAGGGGATCGTAACGGTTGAGTCGACTGAAGTTTCTATACCGGTATCCAACACATCTCCGGCTGAACAATCTCCTGCGGGGAATGCTATGAAAAATGAAACACCTTTCAGTGAACCATATCCTGATAAAGAAAGGCTTTCCCAGGTAACAGGGCATGATGAAAAACTATTGCCAGGAAATGAAGTTATTCCAGACGAACCCCCCGTCAGGCTCGGCACGGATGTGATCGATACAGAAACGGATCCAAAGGACGCTCGAATTTGGAATGAATTAGGGAATATATATCTCAACGTAGGCGCTGAAGATGAAGCCATATACACCTACAGTAAAGCCATTCAATTGGACCGAGGGTTTGGAGTGTCATATCGCAATCTCGCCTTGGCGTACTCGCAAAAAGGCAGACATACAGAAGCGATACGTCTTTATCATAAAAGCATTGAATTACTCCCCAGTAATAAAGAAAAGGCGATTTCATGGAACAAGATGGGTGATGCTTACCGATGGTTGAATGACTACGATAATGCCATGGCAGCCTATCAAAAAGCTGATGAACTTGATCCGGAGAATTGTTCGCTCCTTATGCGTGAGCATTTCGATGTTCTGAGCAACTGCCAGATCGGGTGATTCCTATATCATCTGCACCAAAGTGAGAGGAAAAAATGAGTGAAATCAGAGATAATCAGAAGGCGGTCGGGATTAAAAAGCGGGTCTTCAATCCATGGATCCACTTAGGCAATATTTTTGAAAAGCAGCGGCGCAACGAACATGCGATCGAGGCATATCAGAAGGCAATCGAAATCGATCCCAAGAACGCACATATCTGGAATGAAATGGGGAACGCTTATATCAATTCTGGTAGAAATGAGGAAGCCATTAACGCCTTCAACAAAGCCATTGAGCTGGACAGAGGATATGGGTGGCCTTATAGCAACCTGGCGTTGGCATACTCGAATAAAGGCAAGTATCAAGAAGCCATATTACTTTTCCAAAGGAGCATAGAGTTGTCCAATAATGACAGGGACAAAGCGATCTCCTGGAACAGGTTGGGTGATGCCTATCGCGGACTGAATGAGTATTACAAAGCCACGGAGGCTTATCAAAGGGCTGATGAGCTTGCCCCGGGAAATGCTGCCGTCAAGGATCACCGTGGGAAAGTTAAAAAAGATATGGCTGAGCCTGTAGATGTAGTCGTTGGTGATGGTTCTGTTGTAGGGGAGGTTGACCCTGCTGATGGATTGGTGCAGGATAATGTTCAAGTCGTGGACAATCGAAACGAAATCTCCCGAAAAGTTGACACCAACAATGCTCATATCTGGAATGAATTGGGAAATATCTACTTCAACGTTGTTGCATACGAAGATGCGATTAACTCCTTCAGCAAGGCTATTGAGTTGGATAACACTTTCGGATTACCCCATCGCAATCTGGCTTTAACCTTTGTTTTGGTTGGTAGATTTGCAGAGGCGATACCACTGTACCAGAAAAGTATAGAATTACTTACCAGCAATCGGGATAAAGCCATTGCATGGAATGGGCTTGGCAATTCATTCAGGCATATGAATAATTACCCCGAAGCTATCTCCGCTTACCAGAAAGCCGTTGAGCTTGATCCTGAGAATAATTTATATAAGGAAGATCTCAACAACATTTTAAATGAGGCGGGTACGTCGGAGGAACTGGTCTCGGTAAATAAAGACGAGGTTTCATCGGATCCTAAGAAGGTTGAGTCAAGAACATCTGGTACCCTCCTGGAATCTTATTTGGGTGAGATTGAGGACCGCCAGGACAGGCTTGATGCATCGGATGTCAAGGGGAAGGGTGATGCAGTCGCTCATACGCAAATGGAAGAAGCTATTGATCAAAATGAAACAACTGATACGGTAGATGCAGTAGGAAACCGGAATGTGATGGAATCTGAGAATGCTCAAGTATGGAATGAGCTGGGAGATGTCTATTACAACGTTGGTGCTTATGAGGAAGCGATTAGTGCTTATTCGAAGGCAATTGCTTTAGATCCGGGGTATGGACGCCCACACAGTAATCTGGCAATGGCATACTCTCGTAAAGGTAGATATGGAGAAGCAATCCCCCTCTTCCAAAGAAGCATAGAGTTACTTACCAACAATAATGATATTGCTCTTTCCTGGAAACGGCTTGGCAACGCCTACCGAAGGCTTAATGACTACAATAAAGCTGTCGCTGCATATCAAAAAGCCGATGAGCTTGAGCCGAATAATGTATCGTTGTTTGATAGGGCGCGTTTTAGTTTGACCAGCAACTGTCAGGTCGGATAGATCCTTTTTATCCACATAATACTAAGAGGATATTATGAGCGAAATTGAACTTTGGAATGAAATGGGCAAGCTTTATTTCAATTCGGGTTCATCCGAAGATGCTATCGGCGTATATAAAAAGGCTATTGAGTTGGATCGAGGATATGGGTGGTCGTATGCTAATCTGGCGTCAGCGTATGTTCATGAAGGTAGATATGCAGAAGCAATACCGCTCTACCAAAAAAGTATAGAGTTGCTCACCGATGATAAGGATAAGGCAATTTCCTGGAACAGGCTTGGTGAGACCTACCGCTTGATGTATGATTTTGACCGTGCCATCGCTGCCTATAAGAGAGCTGTTGAACTTGATCCCGAGGATGTTACATTCAGGAAGGATCTAGCTGAAATATCGAATGATCAAAGCTGTCATGAAAATGTGAGTATTACTGATCATAATAATTCCGTAGACAAATCCATGAAGGATTCTTCAAAACCTGATAAGCCATGTATGAATAAAGCTGTATTCGAGAAGGATCCAATGGTGCAGGAATCCCCTGGATCAGCTGGTTACCAGCCAGCTATCGGTGATAAGGAGACATCGGAGGCAGAACTAACAGGGCAGGAAAGTTATTTCGCAGCCTGGTTGGAGAATCATAGTGATAATGGACAAGAAAAGAATATCTCCAGGACCTCGCAAGATGATGATATGGCTCAGGCTACGCTGGACAGGATCAAGACTCCATATGGTAAGCAAAACCACTACCGGTCAATTATTCGCAGCCTGCATTACAAAAAACCTAAGAATCCAAAACATCCTGATAGCAGTGCAAAGCGAATGCTTCTTGTGCTTGGGGACACCAATCGATTGCGCAGGAAGACCAGGGTACCTGAGGAGATCACCGGATATTCAGTTCCAGTGTTGAAGGAGTCAATATTGCAGGTTGAAGAAACGTCAACTCATGAGACACTTCTATCTGGTGAAGATGGATATCCTGGAGATATTTATAAGGATAGATCAACGGACCCGACACCATTTGCCTCGTCAGAACTATCGCAGGCTGCCGGTAGGCAGGGAAATTTATTGGAAGGTACGTCTGAAATCCCACTGCCCCCTCTTGTTTCTGATCCTGTTGCTGCGGAAACTACGCCACGCGCAATCCTTAAACCACAGCCTTCAATCGAAGGGGACCAGGAATATAAAGCAGCATGTTGGGTATTCGGTGTGGATTCTTCTATGACTGATAAAACTCGATTGGCTGAAGGAGAATGCCTGCCTGAAATGGTGACTTGTGAGCCTGATTTGGAACCACCCTTGTTGTTGGTTGAACCATCTGATGAATTAGCGATTGGTGAGGTTGATACATCCAGCAATGCTGTCTTGCCTGAAGTAATTAATAACTCACCTCAAGATGATAAAGAGCTTGATCCAAAGGATACGTCCAACGGGATTGAATCCAACCAGGCCAACAAAGACACGCAACGCATTGCTGAAGATATCGCAACTTATAAAAAAGTGACAGAGATCAATCCAAGGAATGCTTTTGCCTGGGATACGTTGGGTAATCTTTATAAGACATCTGGAAGCTATAACGAAGCAGTGACGGCATTCGAACAGGCGGTGTCTCTCGATCCCATCAAGGTTTTATATCGTTACAATCTTGGTCTTGTATATGCTATACAACAGCGGTACGATGAAGCGATCGGGGCATTTGAAAAAGTTGTCGAATTCGACCCTGGAAACCGTCTTGCCCATGCCACCCTTGCTGGATATTATCGCAGATTGGGTCAGGACGCCGAAGCGAAGAAGCATATCACAATAGCCCTGTCAACCATGAAGGATGAAAACGAATATAACCGGGCGTGTTTCGAAGCCATATGTGGAAATGCAGATCAGGCGATAGAACTGCTCAAGGTTGCACTCGAACAAAAGCAAACATCCCTGGATTGGGCACGTCGTGACCCGGACCTCGATTTCATTCGCGAGGATCCACGCTACAAGGCGTTGGTGGAAGCAAAGATTGAAATCAGTAACTGATGAGTTAGTAATGATATTTACCAAAATCCAAAACAGGAAACTCTGGCACAGGTCGGTGGACCCAATGCAGACATCATAATGAAAAGTTAATTCTTCTACCGACCGTGAGCAAGATGGGCGGCATTAAGATTGCCGCCCATCTTGTATATTGAAATAGTCTCTATTAAATAAGCAGTTCCCGAGATTTGGTATCTGGATATTGAACAAATATTATCTTATACATGTCGATCGCAAGATCAACATGTTCATGTACAAATATGGACAGAGGTTTTTCTTTCCATAGATCACAATAACTGGCTATGGGATTGGGGTTAATGTGGGGGTTTGAAGCGAGTTTTGGATTGTTGTGGATGTCGGCAGAATGACAGCCCGAACGATACGAGGTCCTACCCAGAGTGCCCGATCGCCAACGGCATTCCCTAGTGAGAGAACTTTAAGAATAAATCTGACTTTCTGCCCTGCGAGTTGACTTAAATCCAGATCAGCCTGGAAGTAATTGCCTTCATATTTTTCACCAAATGCCCAGAAGGTATGCACCTGCCTAGAGTTGTCCTGATAATCCAATTGAAAAAGTACAAGGCAATTACTCGCGCTACCCTCACAGTTTACGATCGACTGGAAGTGGTCGCCATTGCGGACTTCGAACTCAGGATAGATACCCTGTATATAACCGTTTTCAACGACTTGTGGGATGGTCAGTAAACCCGGTTGTGTGGCTGTCGTGCCATTTTCCATCTTTGGTCTATCTATTATTTGAACTATCCCTTTGGTATCGCCTTCTCTGCCCGGACAAGGTAGCAGGTCAGCAGCGTTTCCCCACTGTGCCAGGCAGGCATTGGCAACGAAATCGTAATCTTGGAAAGAAGGTGGTACTGGTGTGAATGTTGTTGTGCCTGTCGGTGTTAACACTACCTCGATAAGCACCCAGAAAGGTTGATTGGCAGTAGAGCTAATGCCGAAAAGCCTGCCGGAGGAGTTCCTGAGCTGCCAATCGCCCCGGTTGATGCCCGGCGTGCCTGGCGCGACCAGGTTGACGCTCAGGTCCACGGTCTCCCCGGGAAGGATGATCCTGGGTAGGGCGATCAATTCAGCCCCACCCATCTTCTCACCGCTGACGAAAGCCAGGCTGTAGGAGGGGGTCCATGAGCAACTGCCGATGTTCCTTAAGCGCCAGGTCTTGGTAAAGCTTGCTCCTGGAGAGAATATGGTGTTATCCGGGACCGTCACGTCGGTGATAAATCCGGCATGGTCACAACCTGGTATGAGGGTCGGTGTCCAGGTTGGCGTCAGTGTTGGTGAAGGTGTGAATGTGGTGGTTGGTGTAACTGTGTATGTTGGCGTAGAGGTCAAGGATGGAGTTTTTGTTGGTGTGCGTGTCAAGGTGGTTGTTGGCAACGATGTCTTCGTAGGGGTCTTCGACGGTGTACGCGTGGATGTCCGGGTAGGTGTGCGGGTGGATGTCTGGGTCAGAGTGCTCCTGGGTGTTTGGGAAGGTGTACGCGTGGGAGTATGAGTGTAGGTGGGATTCGGAATTGTTGTACGGGTCAGGGTGGAAGTTGTCGTAGGACTGGACGTGAACGACGGCGTCAGTGTTGGGGTAGAAGTATGAGTTCGCGTTGGTATCGGTGTGCGTGAGGGTGGCAGCGTGGATGTTGGATTGAGCGTTGGGGAGGGATCCAGGCAAATTGGAGCTGAGTCGGAGAGTGAAACTGGATCCCGCGTAACGCCATTCTGGTCATAGAGCTTTACATAAGTGATCTCAAGAAACTGCTTCAAATTTGCCATCAGTGGTTGGGCGATGCTGTAGCTCGTCCCATTGGATTGGCAAGTCCCGCTTAGATATACATGGATCACACCGTTCGCGATTTTAATTCTTTTATAACCGGTGAAACCGTTCAACACGACTGTGAGCCCCTGGCTTCTCTCAGCATCGCTTGTACCTAAAAAGTATGCCTTCAAAACCCCTTCCACAGGATCGATTCCTGAGGAAATGTAGCGGGTTATTCCGACCTCGTATGGCTGTATACCTTTCGTATCGGCAAAGTACAAGGTCACTTGTTGCCATAAGGGTGTACTGGTTAAGGTGGGTGTTTGGGAAGGTGTCCGCGTGGGAGTATGAGTGTAGGTGGGATTCGTAATTGTTGTATGGGTCAGGGTGGAAGTTGCCGTAGGACTGGACGTGAACGTTGGTGTCGGTGTGCGTGAGGGTGGCAGCGTGGAAGTTGGATTGGGCGTTGGGGAGGGATCGAGGCAAATTGGAGCTGAGTCGGAGTGTGATACTGGATCTCGTGTAAAGCCATTCTGGTCGTAGATCTTAACGTAAGAGATCTCAAGAAACTGCTTCAGGTTTGCCATCAGTGGTTGGGCGATGTTGTAGCTCGTCCCATTGGATTGGCAAGTCCCGCTTAGATATACATGGATCACACCGTTCGCGATTTTAATTCTTTTATAACCGGTGAAACCGTTCAATACGACTGTGAGCCCCTGGCTTCTCTCAGCTTCGCTTATACCTGAAAAGTATGCCTTCAAAACCCCTTCCACAGGATCGATCCCGGAGGAAATGTAGCGGGTTATTCCAACCTCATATGGCTGAATTTCTTTCGTATCGGTAAAGTACAAGGTCACTTGTTGCCATAACGGTGTACTGGTTAAGGTGGGTGTTTGGGAAGGTGTCCGCGTGGGAGTATGAGTGTAGGTGGGATTCGTAATTGTTGTATGGGTCAGGGTGGAAGTTGCCGTAGGACTGGACGTGAACGTTGGTGTCGGTGTGCGTGAGGGTGGCAGCGTGGAAGTTGGATTGGGCGTTGGGGAGGGATCGAGGCAAATTGGCGCTGAGTCGGAGAGTGAAACTGGATCCCGCGTAACGCCATTCTGGTCGTAGAGCTTTACATAAGTGATCTCAGGGAACTGCTTCAAATTTGCCATCAGTGGTTGGGCGATGCTGTAGCTCGTCCCATTGGATTGGCAAGTCCCGCTCAGATATACATGGATCACACCGTTCGTGATTTTGAATCTCCTATAACCGGTGAAACCGTTCAACACGACTGTGAGCCCCTGGCTTCTCTCAGCATCGCTTGTACCTAAAAAGTATGCCTTCAAAACCCCTTCCACAGGATCGATCCCAGAGGAAATGTAGCGGGTTATTCCAACCTCATATGGCTGAATTTCTTTCGTATCGGTAAAGTACAAGGTAACTTGTTGCCATAACGGTGTACTGGTCTGCGAAGGCGTACTTGAGGGAGTGGTCGTTTTTGTCAGGGAATGGATAACCCCCTTTATGGGAGAGGATGTAGATGAGTTGGCTGCGTTCGGGATAATATTCGACTGGTTCATTGAGGTTATTGTGGCTGTCGAGGGTTTTATTGGTGGCGGAGTGGAATATATTTCTGTCGCTGTATGTTCAGGGGATGGGGAAGGGGATATGGTTACGAATAAATTCTGTGGCTGATTGAGAGTGTTATCAGGAGTGATCGTTGTTGCAGGAGGGAAATGAGCAATTTGCCCGGCAGGGAAAAACCTGTTACCAATGGGTTTGGCAAAGATAACCAGTAAAAAGGTCAGGAGGAACAAGAAGATCCCTGATGCGAAAATCCGCCAATCACCGGCCAGTAGTTGATGGCGTAGATCGAAGTCAGTTGACAGGCGTTTCGCATGGAAGGAGCGAATTCCAACCCAGATACTCAGCATTCCCCCTGAGAAAAGCAGGATAATTGTGATAGTGATCAATGTCCTGATATCCATATAAATTATTATAGCATGCAGGCACTCTTATATGTGACAATACTATCATTTTTGACTAGAAGGAGTGGGGATTTAATAAACCCGCACTGACCAGTGAGGAAAATCAACAACTGATGTTTGACTGGATTCCCGGAATGTCTACATCCATCCGGTTTTCTTGGATGGATGTAGACCAAACAATAAAGAAGTATATTTGCTTTGTGTATGGGGATTTCACCCAGGGTTCTGGAAATTTCGCCATAACCCTGGTGATCAGGCATGAATGGTTATTTTGTTCCTTCCGAAAGGAGGGTCTTTGGTTCCCTTAGGCGCGAACAGAGGATCAATCCCAGGATCAACAAACCAATGAGTACCAGGAGGGATTGAGTCATTGAACCGCTCTCGGGCGATTTAAAACTATCCATGGCAAAAATGAAGATGATCCCGGATATTTGTCCCATCAACAGGAGCAGCCCGTTTGACGTGCCTTCGGGCGTTGGAAAAGTGACCTCGGCGCCATATTGAAATCCAATTGGACCCGCGCTCAGTAAAAAGAAGCCCAGGATGAATGCGGCGCTGAGCAGAATACCGTACCCAGTGGCATAGGTGATGCCAGCTAACCCCAATATCGCACCAACAATGGCAACCACAAGAAAAGGTGTCCGCCGGCGATAGCGGTCGGATAGGGAGGGCAGGACCAGGGCACCGAGAATACCGCCTGCGATCATCAAGCCGCCGGTTATGCCAGCCTGGGTTGGTGAGAAGCCGCGCGGTCTAAGGATATCTTCGATCCAGGTCGTCACGGCATTGAATGCGCCCAACCCAATGAAGAAGATGACCAGCAGCAGGACAAAATCCTTGATGCGGAAGATTTGCTTGAGGCCGTCAAGTGCAAGTGAGCGTATTTCCATACCAGGTGGGCAGGGAGGAGTTTGGGGTTTTTCCCTGGCGAGCCCAAAAAAGAGAATGGCTGCCAGCAGGGAAAAGATCCCGTAAAAAACCAGCATCCAGCTTATCCCATAATGTATCGCAAGAAAGGGAGTGAGCACCAGGCCAATCAGAATTCCTATGTACATCGCCAGCGAACCAAATCCCGTGGCAGTAGCCCGTTCCTGGATCGGAAACCAGCGTGCGGCAACTGTTGTCACAGCATTTAATATGAATGGCTGACCGATGGCAATCCCTATCTGTGCAATAAGGACCAGGTTATAGGACGATGCCACCAGGCCTCGCATCAATCCAAATATGCCCGTCAGCGCGGCACCAATACCAACGGCAACCCGGATCCCGTAGGTGTCAATCATCCAGGATGCAGGTACCGAGACAACGATGTAGACGATCATGAAGCTCATCGATAGAAGACCGATGCTCAGGTCCGATACACCATAAAACCGGGCAGCGTCCCCTGTGATCGCAGCAAAAGTGATCCAGAGTAACTGGTTCATGATGACAACGAACATAAAAACGAGCAGCACGGTCCAGCGGTAACCATAGACTTTGAAATTGGCTTGTTCCATCGTTTGGGTTCTCCTGATTAAATATATTTTGAATGGATTAGTATTCCTGAAGAGACAAACACCCATCATCTTGAGGAGATGCTGTTATTTATCGGGAAATATCATGAAGAGAGTGTGAGAAGACCGTCTCCATTCGATAAATCTCCTTGCGAAGCCTGATGCTACATGGACATTCCCTTGAAAGGATCGACCCAGGTTTCCAATGCTACCTTTAGTTCAGGATATTCCTGCGCAGCTTCCTCCAGAGGTCGGTCTGTCATCGACGCTTGGATCGCCTGCCGGAACGCCTTTGCACCCGCGACCGGCCCCTGTGGGTGCGCATGTATACCGCCGCCGGAGCCAATGACAATATCCGCCCCCAGGTCTTTCATCACGTTGGGCACCATCTTGGGCGTGATGCCGCCGCTGGGCATTGGGAATGAAGGCTGGAGGTGGTAGAGAGGGAAGGTGAGATTTTGTGCCACCCGCTGGAACTTTTCCGGCAGCACCGGCGCTTTACCGTAAGGGGCTGGGAACACAACGATATCCGCCCCGGCCAGGCGGGGCAGTTTCCCCAGTACCAGGTGGGAACTCATGCCATGCCACTCGGAAGCATACAGAGCTCCCGCAACATCCATGTGAGCCAGGATGGGAACGTTGATGGAAGGATTCTCCGCCAATGCCCGCAGCACCGGGAAGCCAGTCGCCAGGTAATTTACCATGATGGCATTGCAGCCCAGTTCCACTGCTTTACTGGCGTTTTCAAAGACCCTGGGTATCTCGTCTGTGACGTTGACAGTATAGAGCGTATGTTCCCCGGTCTCCTCGAAAACCTGGCGTTCTGCCTGCATATAGAGTTTTACCCGAGCCTGGATCTCGTTGAATGAAGCGTTCGCGATAAGTTCATCGTCTTTGATGATGTCACATCCGCCCATGGCGGCGAGTCGGAAGAGCTCTACCCCCACTTCCGGCGTGTATCCGGTGCAGGGTTTGATCATGTTGTTCAAGAGGGGACGATCTTTCACCCTCAGGATCTTCCGAACTCCCTTGATACCGAACTTGCATCCCTTGAATCCCGAGACGTATTTCTCGGAAAAGCGGATATCCAGCACCTTGATCTTCCCCCCCATGGATATGTTCCCGACAATGGTTGTCAGGAGCATTGGGATTTGGGAACCGAAATTGACCTCCGGAAATGCGATCTGTATGATGTAATGGCGCTGTTCAACCTCGAATGGCACCATCCACTCGTAATCAGGCACTTCGTAGACGCCGATTACTTTGGCAACATGACAGCGGCGCACCTCGGGGGTTTCTCCTGGTACCGGTACCCACGTGCCGGTGGATTGTTCGATCGCCAATGCTGGTGCCAATTTCGGCACGGGGATTGCTTTCGGGTAAGAGACCAGGTATGTGGCGATCAGGTAGTCATCATAGTCCACTCCGTCGGGTAAGGCGATAGGCAGAGATTCGATATCTACTTTCATGTTTTCCTCCAGTATGACGTTTGTAAGTTGATTCTTATAAATGGATAATCGTTCTCGTTGGGATTATTCCGGTTTCATAAACCTCTCCCGATTAACTTCCCTATATAAATCATGCAGGCAGTCATAAAGCCTCTTATAAGCCCGGTACAGGCTCTCGTAACAATCGGCATTTGTGGCTTGCGGCTCAAACTCATGTTCCACGCGGACGATATTCTTCAGTGCTTCAAAGTCAGGATACAGTCCCAGACCAACGGCAGTTGTGAGGGCGATGCCGACCGCGCCTGCTTCCAGCGGATGGGCGACGGATTCCACCCTCCGTCCTGTCACATCTGCGATGATCTGCATCCAGGGTGCGCCCCTGGCTCCACCTCCGATCAGCCGTAGTACCGGCAATGGGAAACCAAATTTATTTTCCACGATCTCGATGATCCAGCGGAGGTTGTAAGCCACACCCTCGTAGACCGCCCGCAGCAGATGCTCGCGGGTGTGGTCAGCGCTGACATTGAAAAAGGTGGAACGCACCCAGGTATCATTTATAGGAGCCCGCTCACCGTACATCCAGGGTGTGAACACCAGTGAATCCGACCCGGGTGGTATGGTTTGGACTTTCTCATCCATAAGGGCAAAGACATTGGGAATTTTCGGATCGGCTTGCTCTGCCCGGTAGAATTCATCCGCTATCCATTTGAGACATGCTCCAGCGGTCTCCGTCTCCGCAAACAACAGGCTTTTAAGTGGGTCAGCCGACTGTATGGAAACAACGCCGTGGTGACCGGTGGGACTCTTGCAGGTGGTGACACCTACCCAGCCAGAGGTACCCAGATAGATGTGACCATCTCCTTCACTCACCGCGCCAGCGCCAACTGCAGCTGCGGGAGAGTCTCCCCCGCCCCCAAAGACAGGTGTCCCTTCCAGCAACCCGTACTCGCCTGCTGCTTCTGCTGTCAGCCCGCCGACCTGGTCAACCGAGCGCACCAGTGGCGGGAATTTATCCAGATCCAATCCAATATAACGGATGATTCCCCGCAGCCAATCCTTTTTGGATAGATCGAAACCAAACGCGGAGGCGGACGACCATTCGAAGACCTGTCTGCCAGTAGCCCGATAGGTCAGGTAGCCGTTGACATCCAGAAAACAGGTCATCCGGCTGTATATCTCTGGTTCATTCACTTTTAACCAGAGCAGCTTGGGTAGACCGTCCTTGCCGGATAGCTCTGCACCGGAGACGATGGAGAATATGCGCCGTCCCAGGAATTTGCCCATAATGCGCTTGGCCTCTTCGTGGGCGCGCCCGTCCAGCCAGATGATTGCCGGGCGGAGGGGGTTGCCTTCAGGATCCATTGGGACGATGCCAAGCATCTGGGTGGCATGGGTGATGGCAAGAATATCACCCGGTGCAGCACCCGAATTCTCCATCACCTGCCTGGTGGTTGATACTACCGCCCTCCACCAGTCTTCAGGGTTCTGCTCAGCCCAATCCGGGCGCGGATAGTGGGTTTGGTAGGGGGCGAAAGCGGTGGCGCATACATTCCCATCTGGTTCTACCAGCACAGCCTTGTTGCCACCAGTACCGGCATCGTGGGCGAGGATATAACTCATGGATGATCTGCCTTTCCTGAATGTGAAAAAAACCTGGATTTAGTTATGGGGATAGTGGATGGTTATCAAAAAGGGGGTGAGGATTATCTTATTAGCAATAGACCAGTGTTTTATATGTGAATGGGGGCACAAGTTGTTAATGATGATTATACAGGCGATTGGGGGATTGCGAATCACCAGGATTTCTCTACTAATAATCGTTGCTGCTCACCTCAGTGTCATTCTGCCTGCCCCCGTCTCGCCCTGGCGGGCTGAAAGCCCGAACGGGGTGGCGGGTTTTGTAAGGGAGACGATGCGCTCTTTGCAGTGCCGACCGCGAAGCGTACCTGTGGCAAGAATCTCCTCACGGTCGTCGCTGAGATGTTACATCGCTGAAAGAAATGGATGCTTATTATGACGTTCTAATTAATTACATATAATCATCAAGAACAATAACGTCAACGATTCGTAGATTCAACTTCCAAGTGCAACTTTGAAGGTCGACACGAGAGGTAAGCTGGTGTAGGATGAATACTTCTCAGACGACCAAGTCAAAGGAGCACTCATGCGGTCCTACACACAGCTTACCCGA
>Ga0315285_10000282_pt1 | contig 51637 bp, 45 predicted proteins | sample YL17G09_36_MG_FD_203698 | JGI IMG/M metagenome (GOLD analysis project Ga0315285, IMG submission 203698) | Sediment microbial communities from Yellowstone Lake, YNP, Wyoming, USA - YL17G09_36 | ecosystem: Environmental > Aquatic > Freshwater > Lake > Sediment | place: USA: Wyoming | collected...
AGGCCCCACGAAAGCGTTTTCGCGTTCTTGGATCGGGAGATCGAAACATCGCATCTTTGGCGACCTTGGCGTCATGGCGGTTCAAGGTTTTTCTCGGATCAGGGCTAATTGGTGTCCGGTAACTTTTTTACGTGGTCTGCGGTCAGCAGGTTACGACACCACCTGCCCCTCAATCACGCTCCCCGCAGGCACGACCGAGCCGCGCAGGATGACTGCGTCCCGGATGGTCGTGTTGGAGCCGATGGTACAGTCGCGCTCGATATAGACGCAGGGACCGATGGTACAGTCGGCGCCGATGGTGACGCCCGACTCGATGCGCAGGGGCGTGATGAGCTGTGTATTTGGCCCCACCGTGTACGGCACCAGGTGAAGCCGCAAGTCGCCATCCAAGTAGCGGCGGTTGATCTCGAGCAAATCGCCGGCATCGGTGAGAGTCAGACGGCTATCGGTCAGGACCCCGCGCACCTTGCCCCCGTCGTCAATCAGCATCTGGATGGCGTCCTGAAGCTCGTATTCGCCGCGCTGTGAGCGAGCCACGCGGGGCAAGTAATCCAGGATGCACTGGGTAAAGACATACAGTGGCAAGCTGGCAATGTCCGATGGCGCCTCACTGGGTTTCGGTTTTTCCACAATGCGGGTGACGAAACCTTCCCGCATCTCTACGATACCTGTCCGCGCGATGAGCTCAGGTGGGACCTTCACCAAGCTCAGCGTAGCCTGGTGCGAGGAGGCCGCTCCATGCACGGCGAAAAGTTCCTTCACGTGTTCTTCGGAGGCTAGGTTATCGCACGCCGAAAGGACAAATTGCCCCCGGAGGTGAGGCGCGGCCTGAAGCAAGGCGTGCGCCATCCCCAGGCGTTCCTTCTGTTCCATACAGGTGACCTGGCCGCGCAGGGGCGACTCGCGGTTGAAATAGGTGACAATGTCTGTATCGTCGGGGCTGACCACCAGGATGAACTCGTCCACGCCGTTGCGCGCCAGCCCCTCCATCACGCGCTCGACGATGGGCTGCCCCAGGATGGGCAACATGGCTTTGGACCTTGTGGTGGTGATGGGATGCAGCCGCGATCCTTTGCCGGCTGCTAAAATGACGGCCTGCATATTTGGTTCTCCAGTGTCAAATTCTATTCGACCGCAGACGGCCGGCCGCGGCCGACAAATTACGGCACTCGCCGATCAGCCTTCAGCGAGGGGCTTGTTATACGAGTTCCATTCGCTGTGCCCGACCGTCGCGCTTGCGGAAGCAGGTGAGGTAATAGGAATTTCCTTTTGGGCCGCGGTGCCCCTGTGCTCGCACGAGCCCGGCACAGGCCCGGGCACCGAGGGGAGCATGCCGCAGCGCGGGCAGTGGCGTCAAGCCAGAAGCGAGGGAAAACTACCAGGGAATCCGGGCCCTGTCAACTCACCGGGCTGTCACTCGTCGGGGTGTCGCAAGGCAAGAGTTCTCAGCTCTCCTGGGAACCCTGAAGGCTGATGGTTCACGGCTCGAGGCTCGCTTGCCCCGTCTCGACCATCACGCCCGCCAGGACGAGCCCCCGTCCCAGCATCCGCAGTGGAAGTAAGGTCTCGCCGAGAAGCAGGTAGGCCGCCGTCGTGGCCACCACGAGCCCCAGCATGGCCAGGATGCTGGCCTGCGTCGGCGGCAGGAGGCTCAGCGCTATTGCTGTGTGCGCAGCTCAGTGAGTTCGCGATCGAGGTCGAGAAAGCGCTGCGCCAGCGCCTTCACGAGCGCGTACATCCAAGAGCGCGGGCCGCACTCCTGCTCGAGCGCGTCAAGCGTGATCTCCGTCGCTTGCACATCATCCAGTGCGACCACGCTCGCGGTACGCGGCTGCTTGGTGAAGATGCTGGTCTCGCCGAACACGTCGCCGGGCCCCATCTTGCGGAGGGACTGCTTGCGACCGTCGACGACTTTGTAGGCCTCGCACCAGCCGCGATTGATGAGGTACGCGGCATCAGGCGTTTCGCCCTCGTGCACGATCACCGTGCCGGCACGAAACGTGAGCGTCTGGAACCACCCCCCTCCCCGCAGAAACGCGGCCACGTCGTCCTTGAGCGCCTCTACACTGTGGTAGCGCAGGGTCGGGTCGGCCGCCAGTGCCCGCATCGCGATGCGGCACAGTCCCGGCGGCAGGCGCACCCCCGGCACCACGGCCTGCGGCGGCGTGACCTCACCCTTGCGCGCGAGTGCGACTACTTCCTCTACGCTGGGCGCAGCGAACGGCGGGCGGGCGGTCAGGATGTAGTAGAGAATGGCACCGAGCCCGAACACGTCGGTGCGTTCGTCGATATCGGTCGTGCGCCCCTGCGCCTGCTCGGGCGCCATGTACACGGGCGTACCAAAGTTGGTCGGCCTGCGTTCGCGGGCAACGCCGGAAGCATCCTCCGCGTCCGGCCCCGGCACGTTCACGTGAGAATCCGATGCCCGAGCGCCGCCGCGGAGTTGCGCCGCTCCCCAGTCCATCAGATACACCTGACCATGGCTTCCGACCATGACGTTGTCGGGCTTGAGGTCCCGGTGGATGACGCCACGGCTATGCGCGAAGGACACCGCGTCACACACCTTGAGGAAGACCTGCAGCAGTGCTTCGATTCGCGCGCCCGTCAGGCCCGCCGCATGCGCCTCCGCCGCGAGTTCCGTGAGCGTCCTCCCCCGCACGAGCTTCATGGTGAAGCTCGTCACGACGCCGCCTTCGTCCGCGCCGACGTCGTACACGGGCACGATGTTCGGGTGGTCCAGTTGACCGGTGATCCGCGCTTCTTCGAGGAACCGTGCGGCCGCGCCGGGGAGCGGGCGCACCGTGTCGTGGAGGCGTTTCTGCGCCACTGTGCGCAGGATGGCGTGATCGAAGACGCGGTGCACCGAGCCCATCCCACCCCGGGCGAGTTCCCCCTGATCCTCGAAGCGGGCGGCAGTCGTCTTGAGCTCACCTGCAGGCGAAGGAACCGTAGGCGGCAGTCTCTCGTTCCGTGTGGCCCGGGAGTTCACCGGCTCGTCTGAGGCCAGCCGTACGGTGTTTGCATCGGCCGCACCGGGCGCGCGGTCCTCGCTCAGGACCACGGTCTCGACATCTGTTTCGCGCGCCGCGCCTTGCCCCCCCGTCTTGTCTGACCTCACTCTTTTGGTCCCCATCGTTCCGACCTCTTGGAGGCCCCAATCAGGATGTTTTCTGACCACGCCGTCACGAGGCGTTGACGGGATTGGGTCCGTCCTTCTTTCTACAGAGCCGTAGGCTTCTCATGATTGGAACAGATGTTAGAGTACCTATGAGGCGTCACCCTTTGGGTGCTACTGAATGAATCAACTGGCCCGCGCCGGGAGCTCGGCCGCCGACTGGTTCAGGCTCTTGACTTGCGCTTTGGCCCTCATGGCAGCACGGGCATGCAGGAACATGTCCTTACGCTGAGAAAATGACAGAGTCCCCCTCAGCCACAAGTCCTCCCGCCGGCCAATAGGGGAATCTGCACGATTGCACCAACGTCCTCCACATTCGAACGCTGCTCACGACCCTGAACGGGAGGGTCAGGCATCAGACTCGGTGGAATCCTCACGAGGCCCGGGCAGGGTGAGGTGGACCTCGACAAGCAAGATCGTCACTCACTTTCGCATGAAGCTGAGGGACATTGGCTCCTGTTCCTCGGGTGTGAGGAGCTGTCCGTCCTTGACGGTGCCCCGGCAGACCAGCCGCCGCTCCGCACACAGCCGGTTTCCGAAGTAGTCCTCGTAGGTGAACTTTCCCGACTCGAGGGCGAAGAGCGCGATGTCCGCGGGCAGGCTCTCCGCGAGGCGCCCGTGCCCCCGATCGGCCGGCAGCATCTTCGCGGGCTCGAGCGTCGCCAGCCGCAGCACCTGCTCCAGGGTGAGGCCGAGGGCCATGAACTTCGTCAGGGTCGTCGGCATGTCGATGGTAATGTGCTGGAAATTGGTCAGGGTCAGATCCGTCGAGATCGTGTCGGGCAGGAAGCGCTGCTCGACGGCCGCCCGCGCCACCGGGAAGCTCGTGTGGAAGCGGGCCGTGCCCGTGTCGAAGAGGATGCCGCGTTGCCGCGCCTCCAGGTACTCCGGGGCGATCCGGCCGTTCCGGTCCACCAGGCACCCGGGCCCCGGATGGTACATGTGCGTGACCACGTCTCCCGCCCGAAGATAGGGCAGCAGGTCGCGGAAGGCCGGAGGCGCCTTCGCCACGTGGACCGCCAGGGGTAAGCCCACCGCATCGGCCAGCTCCCGCGCCGCGGCCATCGGCGCGAGCGAGGCGAGCCCGGTGTATATCCGGACCTTGATCCCCACGATCACGTCGCGGTTCTTCTCGACCACCTCGGCCGCCGAGCCGAGATGCAGGAAGCGCAGATCATCATTCTCCCACGCGTCCACGCCCTGGAGGCCGTCCACGACCTGGCCGATCGCCGACACGTTGAGCAGCGCGTAGAGGGCGGAGCGGACCCGGTCGATGACGAATGTCCGGAACGCCATGAAGTTGAGCGACCCGCTAGATCCGCCGTCCACGAACGTCGTGACACCACTCCGGCTGGAGAGGGGGTCCACGTCCAGGCTGATCAGGTGGCCCCAGCGGAAAGCGTGCACATGGCAGTCCACCAGGCCGGGGGTCACGAGCAGCCCGGTGGCGTCGAGCTCCTGCGCGGCCCGTGGGGCCTCGACGGCCGGCGCCATCCTGGCCACTTTCCCATCCGCAACCAGGATGTCCAGACGGGCGAATCCCCCACTCTGCGGATCGAACACCTGGCCGCCCCGGATCACGAGCGGCGGCGGCGATCCGGGGGCACGCTGGCTGTCCCGCTTTTGACCACTCCCACCCGACACCATGTGGCCGTTCCTCCTCTACAAGGGAAGGACTGGACGACGCTCGAAGCGCCGGAGACAGAGTAGCAGAAGCACGAGAGTCCATGCAACTGATTGTCGCGCGCGGTCGAATCTCGCCGTGACCGTCCGTTGGGAATCGCCGAGCTGCCACCAGCGAAGGGCATTGGCTCCCGGGCCAGACCGCACGCTCCGGCGCTCGGCCGACGTGCGGGCAGCCCTTCTAGCGTGCTCGCTTGCCAGTTCCCATTCCTCGGTCTTCCCGGTCGTGGCGTTCTCGCTTCCCAGCTTGCCGGCTTGCTCGCCCTGGCACAGAGCCGTCCGCGTTGACGACCGAGAAATGGCCAAATCCGCCCTGGTAGTTCCCCGGAAATAGGGTGGCTGTTCTGCCTCGGGCAGACGGCACGACAGCTTGACTCGCTCTAGCGTGTGTGTTACGAACTCGCAGGCGGCAGCGTGGCAGCCACATCCGCCTCTGCCATCCGCGTGACCCCTCCCGGAAACCGTTGAGGGTACCGACTCATTGCACCGTGAAGCCTGCTTTCCTTCGCAAGCCCTTTCGTGATGCCGACGCCGCGTGACCGGCCGCCCTCGGAGGTTCGAATCACATGAAGGTGCCCACCCCGGCGGCCGGTGACCGGCCATGGCTGTGGCCGCTGGTCGTCACGCTGCTGATGCAGACGATTGCGGCGTTCCTGGTACGCGCCCTCCCGGTGATGGGGCCGAGCATGACGCAGGCCGCCGGCGTGCCGCCCGAGCTGATCGGCCATCTCGCCGGGCTGACCGCGGCGGGGACGATGTGGTTCGTCGTCGCGGGTGTCGTCTTTCTGCGGCGCGTCGGGCCGGTGCGCACGCTGCAGCTCGGGGCGCTGCTGGGGGCGGCGGCGATGCTGACGATGGCGACCGGGAACTGGCCGGTTATGCTCGTCGCGGCCTTCGCCATCGGCGTCGGCTACGGTCCGTCGCCACCGGCGGGGAGCGACATCCTCGCGCGCTATGCTCCGCCGGGCCGGCGCTCGCTCGTCTTCTCGATCAAGCAGTCCGGGGTGCCCCTCGGGGGCGTCCTCGCCGGCCTCGTCCTGCCGCCCGCGATCGGGGCCTTCGGCTGGCGCTGGGCGATCGTGATCGGGTGCGCGATCGCGGTCGCCTCGGCGCTGGTCGTTCAGCCACTGCGGGGCCCGCTCGACCGCGAGCGCGATGCGTCGCAGTCGATCTCGCTCCTCGCCTTCCTGTCCCCGTCGAACTTCCGGGCGCCGTTCACGGTCCTGCGCGACGCGCCCGGCCTCGTGCCGCTGACCGTGACAGGCTTCATGTTCGCGTGCGTGCAGGGCTGTCTGCTCACGTTCCTCGTCACGTACCTGGCGACCGAGGTCGGGTTCTCGCTGGCGACCGCGGGCGTCGCGTTCTCGGCGACCCAGATGGCCGGCTTCGCCGCGCGCGTCGTCATGGGCTGGGTGGCCGATCGCATCGGCTCCGGCAGCGTGACGCTGCTCCTGCTCGCGGTGTGCGCCTCCGTCACGATGTTGCTCGTCGCGGCGATCGGCCCCGGCTGGTCTTTCCTCGCGGTGGTCGCAGCCGGCGTTGCCGCCGGATTCGCGGCAACGAGCTGGAACGGCGTCTATCTCGCCGAGGTCGCCCGGCTGGCGCCGAAGGCCAGGGTCGGCGACGCGACCGCGGGTTCCACGTTCTTCGTGTTCATCGCCTACTTCGTCGCCCCGCTCGTGTTCTCGACCGCGGTGTCGGTCGTCGGGAGCTATGCCGCATGCTTCGTCGTGGTCGCGCTCATCCCTCTCGCTGTGATACCGGTCCTCTGGCCGCTCACCCGCACGGGCGGGTCGTGACGCGCTCTGGTCCACCGGCTCACGGCTCACTTGTGCTCCGCAAACCTGGAGCTCCGGGTTGCCGAATTGCCCGACGGTAACGCCCCAGCGTGCTTGCCCGCACAACGCGGCCCGCCAGCCCGCCCAGCTTCCCAGCTTCCGCGCCTTACCCAAGAGATCCTCCCTGGCATCGCAAACGGCCGCGTCTCCCTCGTTCAAGGAGAAGCCTTCCAGCCACCAGCTTTCTAGACCGCCCATGCAAAGACGAATCTGGAGTGTTCCACCAACGTCCCCAAAAAGACATAGCCTCCGGACAGAAGCCCGCGAAATAGGCCGTATCCTGACACAAGCCGGTCCGAACTCAGCAGGAGTAGCGCCGATGCTCGGCCCGTTCGCCGGGAGGGTTCTGTTCAGGAAATGGTGAACGTGGTAATGTCCGCGTGTGAACCTGCTCCTCACCCCGAGAGGTGACTTCTGGGGCAGCATCCCGCCCCACACGGCACGTCATGGATCTGCACGTGGTTTTCGACATCGAGGAATTCCACCGCCGCTAGCCATGATCCGAGAAAAACTTTGAACCGCCATGACGCCAAGGCCGCCAAGGATACGATTTTTCCGGCTCCGGATCGGAGGATCTGAGAACGCACTTTTGGGGTCTTCAGAAGTTCCGCTTGTTCCTTTCCATTCGGCCATCAGCCATGGCGTTCTTGGCGCCTTGGCGGTTGGGAATTTCGGATTGGGGCTAGTACCGAGAAAAGGGGGCCGAAATGATCTCTCGTCAACTTGGCAGCAGCGGCCTCACGGTATCCGCGATCGGCCTGGGCTGCATGGGGATGAGCCCGGTGTACGGGCAGCCGGATGAGGCGGAATCCATCGCCACCATCCACCGGGCCATCGAGGTGGGGATCACCTTCCTCGACTCCTCCGATGTGTACGGCAACGGCCACAACGAAGAATTGCTCGGGAAGGCGCTGCCCGGGCGGCGCGCGCAGGTCGTCCTCGCCACCAAGTTCGGCAGCCTCCGGTCGCCCGACGGCACCCTGGGGGTGAACGGGCGTCCCGAGTACGTGCCACAGGCCTGTGAGGCGAGCCTGAAGCGGCTGAAGGTGGATGTGGTTGACCTGTACTACCTCCACCGGGTGGACCCGAACGTCCCCATCGAGGACACCGTGGGAGCCATGGCCCGCCTGGTGGAGCAGGGAAAGGTGCGCTATCTCGGGCTCTCCGAGGCGGGGCTCCAGACGATCCGGCGGGCCCACGCGGTCCATCGCATCGCGGCCCTGCAGAGCGAGTATTCGCTCTGGACCCGGGACATGGAGGCGGAGGTTCTGCCCCTCTGTCGGGAGCTTGGCATCGGGTTTGTCGCCTACAGTCCGCTGGGTCGGGGCTTCCTGGGCGGCAGGATCCGTGAGGTCGCAAACCTCTTGCCGGATGATCGGCGGCGGCAGTTTCCCCGGTTTCAGGATGAGAACCTCGCCCGCAATCTTGCCTTGCTCGAGGTCATCGACCACATCGCCGCCGCCAAGTCGTGCACCCCGGCACAGATCGCGCTGGCCTGGCTGCTCCACCGCGGACAGGACATCGTCCCGATTCCCGGGACCAAGCGACGAACCTACCTCGAAGAGAACGCCCGGGCGATGGAGATCGTCTTGAGTCATGAGGACCTTGAGGGGCTCGACCGCGCGTTCCCGGCGGGCGCGGCCGCGGGGGATCGGTATCCGCCGGAGCTAATGAAACGGGTCGGCATTTGACGCCCTGAAAAACCGACAACTCGCCAGGGTCGGGTCATGCGATCGGAGAGGGACAATCTGCAATCTTGCATCAACGTTCCTCTCTCTACGAGTCGCGCATCCGTCTCCAGTATTCCCTGCTCGGCATTCGGAATATCCGCGATATCCGCCCCACGTCCCGCATCCCTGGCGAGGCGCTTCCTGATCAGCACTTCGTCAAACCGCCCTTCTTGTTGGAGCATTTTCAGGACCCGATGGCGAAAGGGCTGTTCCAATTGTCTCAGGTCCAGAGACATGTCTGCCTCCTCCGATCTTCCCATCTAGGTTTTGTAGATCGGTGCGCGAAAGCTGGGACGAACGTACCTCCCGGGGGCACGGGAAGTCAGGTTGAATGAACCGGGAGCGTCAGGCGGAGGGGGCACTCGGGCCGCGTCGCGGGTGCGACCTTGACAACGGCATGAGGGGCAAGCTAGGGTTGGGGGGCATTGGTGAACAGGCGGCCCGGCGCGTTGGGGTGGGATGGACGCGCAGCAGCCTCGCCGACCCGGGAGCGGGCGACCCTCTTCCATTGCGGTTGGCAGATGGGCCTGGATCTCACGACGAGAGCCGAGAAGCTCCTGACGTGGCTCGGGATGTGGGGGGCCATGCGGGGGGTTGCCCCGCTCTCGGCCGCTCTCATCGCTTCTGTCGTGCTCCTGGAATCCCTCACGCCTCCGGTCGCTCGGCTCCTCTCCGCTGTGCCTGTGAACGTCATCCATGTCTTCGCGGTTGGGATCGGCCTGCTGCTGGGACTGATCGGATACTTCGCGGGGGAGTTCTGGGACCGCGTTGTCTTCGAGGCGTGCTACGGCCCGCAGGGGAGGTGGCTCGATTTCGCCCGCAGGCCGCTCCTCGTCTTCCCGGCGGGATCAGCGCTCAAGCGGCATCGGAACCAGGCCGTCCAGGCGCTCCCGCGGAAGCCGGAAACGGGGGAGGGGATCTACCGGGAGGCGGCCAAGGTCGCGAGGCGGCAGGTGGAGCGGTGGGAGCGGATCGAGCAGCCGCTGATCCTCTCGCGCTTCGTGCGGGGCTTCCTCTGGCCCTGCCTGTTCGTGGCCTGCCTGGCCTCCTCTGCCGCTGCGGTCTTCCCGCTCTTCGGCGCCGCGACGGAGGCCCCGCGGCTCCTGGCGGCAGGCGGGGGCTGCCTCGGTCTCACGCTGTTGCTTCTCGTCCCCTACAGCCATCTTCGCGTCGAACACATGATCCGGCTCTACCAGGACGTGGCGGCGCACGCCGGCAAGAGGAAGCCGGAGCGCCGGTGAGACCGGACTCTTATCGCCAGGGGGAAAGCCCGCGGCGCTGCGCCAGAGGTGACGGAGGGCCACCAGCGCGGCGCCTGGAACGCATGTGCGGATCACCCCAGAGGGGAGTCCAGCCATGATGTGTCAGCCTGCTGTCATCAAACTGGATGATATCCCGGACGTCATCGCCAAGGAATTCCCCGATAGAGACACGATCACGGTGTATGTCGGCTCGAATGCCGCGACGCCGACCGCCTCGCTCGACACCATCACCGCCGCCCTCAAGGCGGGCCGGCCCAAGCTGCCGTATCTCCGGATGGTTCATCTCCTCCTCCAGGGGCCCGTCTCCTATGTGGAGAAGGGGCTCCAGGACCGGATCATGGCCTATTCCATTTTTTCCGCGGGGGACGTGCGCAAAGCGGCCAATGAAGGCCGCGCCTTCTATCTGCCCTGCACCTTGGCCAACCTGGACAGCCTGATCGGCAAAGACCGGCCCTATATGCCCGACGTAGCCATTTTCAAAGTCCGCCCGCACGAGGTGACGCGCGAGTACAGCCTGGGATTGTCGGTCGAAGCCCTCCACACAGCCATCGATCATGCCACGTGCGTCATCGCCGAGTTGGATTACAGTATGCCCTTCACCCAGGGCCAGAGCGTCGTTGACGCCTCGTCCTTGGATTACCTCGTCGACGATCATGTGAAGCCGGTCTACGATCTCCCCGCCCCCGATTTCGACAACCTGCCCCCGGCGGAGCGCCGGATCGGCGAGCTGATCGCTGCCCATTTCATCCGCGACGGGGTGACGCTCCAGGTGGGCATCGGGCAAATGCCCGACGCCGTCGTCGGGACCATCAGGGAAGCGGACTTTCGGGATCTGGGCATCCAGACCGAACTCTACGGCGATGGACTGATGATGCTCCAGAAACAGGGCATCGTCACGAACCGGAAGAAGAAGCAGCACATGGGCTACAGCACGACGTCCCTGATCATGGGGTCCAAGGCGCTGTACGAGTTCGTCCACATGCGGGCGGGCATCCAGATGCGTCCATGCACCGTCACCAATGCCGCCGAGGTCGTCCGCCGGAACAGCCCGTTCATCTCGATCAACACGGCTATGGGCGTGGACCTCTTCGGCAACGTCTGGGCCGATTACGTGGACATGCGCCGCTACTACAGCGGCGTCGGCGGCCAGCCCGATTTCGTCCGGGCCCTGAACGATCCCGCGTACGGCGTGCCCATCATCGCCATGAAAAGCATGACCGGCAAAGGCGAGTCCAAGATTGCCCGGGTCCATCCGCCGGGCGTGAGCCTGACGGCCTCGGCCTACGACGGGGTGGTCATCGTCGACGAATACGGGGTCGCCGACCTCCGCGGCCTGACGGCCGGTGAGAAGGCGCTGGCCGTCGCCAGCATCGCCCATCCGCGCTTCCGGGACGAGTATCTCAAGTCCATATATGACGATCCCCTGTTCACCAAGCCGGTCGGGTGTTACTCGGGGAAACTGCCACGCGGCGTGACGCTGTACCAAGGCTTGATCAAAATCGACGAACAATAGAGTCCCGCCTCACCCGGCGCGCCACGCCCTCCCGTTCGCGCCCGGCCAAGTCCGCCGTTGGCGGATTGGCGGCGGCGAGGCAGCGCCGCTCGCGGATACCACCACTATGATGGAATGGGGAAGCCCGTTTCCGGAGAGGCCCCTGAGGCAGGGGACGAAGCAATACATACCGCGCGGCCCCGGGCGGGTCCAGAGGAGGAATCCGCCTTGACGCCGAGAAGACGGCCGGGCCCCGCATTACCGCATTACAGGCGATCACCTCTCGAAAGAGGGCGGAACAAAAAAAGGGCCGGCAGGACACGCCAGTCCTGCTGGTCCTTCTGTCACCGAATGCTCGAGGTCACGTTCCATCCGCGCTCGCTAGGCTCTAATCGGGTAGCGGCCGTACTCGCGAGCGGCGGTGCGCATTGCCTGGTAGTTCTCCCACTTGGTGCCGACCTGGAGGGTATTGCCCGAGGTCAGCACCAGCCCGCCCCCAGGCGCGGCGTAACGGACGGCGTGCTTGACCTCCTCCTCCACCTCGGCCGGCGTGCCCAGCGTCAGTGTTTCGCAGTTCACCCCGCCAAAGAAGCAGAGCTTGCCCGCATACTTGTCCTTTAACAGCTTGAGGTCCATGCCGATGCGCGGCTGGATGCCCTGCCAGCCGTCCACCCCTGCCGCTACGAAGTCGTCCAGGATTGACCAGGTGTTGCCATCGGTGTGCTTGACGAAGTACTTGCCCTTGGCATGGATCGCTCTGGCGGTCTCTCTGAACGCTGGCAGCACGTACTGCCGGAACAGCCGCGGGCCCATGATGAGGCCGCGGTTGTCACAGTAATCGGTCGCCACCAGGATGCCGTCGACCCCAGCGTCGCAGATCGCGTCGATCCAGGCTAGCGACACCTTGAGATTGGCCTCGATCGACTTGGCCGTGAACTCCGGGTCGCTGGCCATGCGTACGAGGTACTCCTCCATCCCGATCGTCTCGGCCCAGGGGAACGTTCCGTCGGGCGCGCGGCCGAGGACGAAGTGCGTGCCACCCAGCTGTTTGACGATGTGGACGATGGCCTCGAGGCGGGACTCGTCGATCTTCACGCTGTCGGGCACGACGATGTCCTCGACGTTCATGGGCGGGCCTTTCACCAGCAGCGGATGGCCGCCGGTCTCGGGCGAGTACCGCCACACGCGACCCTTCTCGTCGCGCCACATATAGGCGCCGAGCATCTCCGGCCTCGCGTAGCGCTCGCGCCGCACGGGCATCAGCGGCACGGCCACGAAGTCCCATTCGAAAATGCGCGCCAGGTTGACGATGTCGCGCTGGTACGATTCCACCACCTCGTCGCGGCGCCCCTCCCACTCGGCCACCCACTCCTTCCACTTGGAGCGGTAGAGGGTCGGATGGCCGAGGGCGCGCTCGGCGATGTCCCAGTCGGCGCCGGTCTCGCCTATCGGCACGCGATCTCCCTCGCGGTGTTCAAGGGCGGCGATTATGCGGTCTTTCGGTAGCATATGATTCCCTCCCAGTATCTCGCTCGCTGCTCTCGCACCTCGAACATTCTGCCCGTCTGCGACCTCACTTTCCGTCATTTCATCACGGGCATCACCAGGTCAAGGAGCCAATTAGCCCTGATCCGAAAAAACCATTGAACCGCCATGACGCCAAGGTCGCCAAGGATGCGGTGTTTCGAACTCTCGACCAAAGAACACAAAAACCGGTTTATGGGGCATTCAGAAGTTCCGCTCCTTTCCCCCAATAAGCCATTTCGGTCTTGGCGTTCCGGGTACCCAGCGCCGGCGCTGGGTGTCCTTGGCGGTTGCTAATTTCGGATTGGAGTTAGAATTTGCTCTTGGGCCGCGGCGCCCCTGTGCTCGCACAGGCCCGGCGCAGGCCCAGGCACCCTGTGGCAGCGACTGGAGCATGGCGCAGCGCGGGGAGTGGTGTCAAGCCGATACTGCCCCGAGGACCGGTGGCGTGGGCGACGGACGGGCCAGGGAACTGGAGGGGGGCGACACGGGGCGGACCTGGACGGACGACACCGTTCGGTGCGGCTGCGCGGAGCGGCTATGCGGCGACGACCCGTTGCAGAGAAAACGGCAACGGGTACCCCGCCGGCGGGCTGTGCGCCTGTGCGGGCCAGAGCCCGAGGTGGCTCAGGATTTTTTCAATGACAAGATCGGCCTAGGTCTCGCCCTCCAAGCACTGCGAGATTACCGACGAGCCTTTCGGGGCGGGATGGACGAACTGTGGCGTCTTGCGAAGGTGGTGCGTGTGGCCAACGTTATGCGGCCCTATCTTGAAGCGATGTCATGAGCAAGGCGCAGCCCGCTCTTGCCTTCCGCACATTTCCTTGATATAAGCCTGCCCAAGCTTGCAGGTTGCCTGCAAGAGTCGGAGTCGAGCATCTGGAGCGTTCATTGTCCGTCTCTCCACTGAACTTCAAGCGCCGAGCATATTGTCGAGGAGTGGCGCTTCTTTTTTGGTCGCCATGACCGATTGAGGACGATGCCCTCCTTCGTCGCCCCGGACATCCGCTGAGGGGCGATGAACTCATGGGGAGATGCAGGAAAGGCCCGACCGTGTCACAAGTCAAAGGTAAGGCAGCCTGGGTGGTAACCCTGCTGTACGTGGGCTTCGTGGTGTGGTCGCTGTACGGAGCTGTGGTCCCGGTGGAGACGTATCTCTTCCGCATGGTCCACATGGCCTTCATCTACGCGCTGAGTTTCCTCGTCTTTCCTATATCGAAAAAGGCCGCGCCCTGGACGCGCTGGCTGGACATCGGCCTGGCAATCCTGGGGGTGGCCACCATCGCGTACGCCTTGACCGACCTGGACCAGTTCGTCCGGCGCTCCACGGTGCCCGAGCCCGCGGACTTCTGGCTCGGCATCGCGGCCATCGTCCTGTTGGTCGAACTCTCGCGCCGAGCGGTGGGGATGCAGTTCACCTGGGTCCTGATCGGGGTCCTCCTCTACACCTACTTGGGCCATCTCATCCCCGGCCCGCTGTCGCACAAGGGCTACGACCTGGACCGCATCGTCGGCCACGCCTACATGACCCTGGAAGGGATCTTCGGGGTGCCGCTCTCCGTCAGCGTCTCTTTCGTGACGCTGTTCGTGGTGTACGGCACCTTCATGGATGCGGCCGGAGCGGGGAACTTCTGGCTGGAGCTCTCCCTCGCCGTGATGGGGCGCGGCCCCGCCAGCGCCGGGCGCGGTGCCCTCCTCACCACGGCGCTCTTGGGCGGTCCCCAGGGCAGCGGGGTCGCGACCACCATGTCCGTGGCGCCGGTCATGTGGCCGATCCTGAAGCAGGCCGGCTACTCCCCGAACATGGCCGCGGGCCTCATCTCCGCCGGCGGCATCGGCGCCGTCCTGTCGCCGCCCCTCATGGGGGCCGCCGCATTCCTCATCATGCAGTTCCTGGGGGTCTCCTTCTGGGATGTGGTCGTGATGGTGACCATGCCTACCCTCCTCTACTACGCAGGCACGTTCTTCGTGGTCGAGATGGAGGCGCGCAAGTACAACTTCACGCCGCCCGACTTGCCGAGGAAAACGGTGGTCACGGTCATGCGGACGCGGGGGTACCACCTGATCTCGCTGATCATCTTGGTGATCCTCCTGGGGATTGGCCGCTCCCCGGAGGACTCGGCCATCTGGGCCATCCTCACGACGATTCTCACCAGCTTCTTGAGCAAAGATCGCGCCGAATGGCTGACGCCCCGGCGGCTGCTCCACGCCACGGTGGAGGGAGCCGTGAACATGCTACCGGTGGCGGGGCTCCTCGCGGCGGCCGGCCTGATCGTCGGGACGTTCTCCCTGACCGGCCTGGGGCTCAAGATCTCGAGCCTCATCATGTCCCTGAGCGGGGGGTCGCCCATCGTGGCGCTGTTCCTGGCGATGGTGGCCTCCTTCATCATCGGCCTGAGCCTGCCCATCACGGCCACCTACATCATGACGGTGGTCATGGTGGCCCCGGCGCTGGTCAAGGTGGGCTTGCCGGCCCACGTCGCCCATCTGCTGGCCTTCTACTTCGCCGTGCTGTCCGAGGTCTCGCCCCCCGTGGGGCTGTCACCGTCCGCGGCGGCGGCGGTCACCGGCGGCAACCCATTCGGCGCCATGATGCAGGCCTGGAAGTACTGTCTGCCGGCGTTCCTCGTCCCGTTCCTCTTCTCGGCGTCTCCCGAGGGGGCCAACCTGCTCATCGTCGGGGCCAGCCTGTCCGGCTTCATCGAGGCGACGCTCTCCAGCACCATCGCCCTGTTCCTGCTCTCCCTCGGCGTCGTGGGATATCTCCGGGGACCGGTGTCTCTCCTAGAGCGCGCGGTTCTCATCGTGGTCGCCTGCTTCATGGTCGTCGATCCCCTCGAGTTCACCCTGGTGGGCCTCGCGCCCACGGCCGTCGGGGCCGGCGTCGTGGGGTGGAACTGGGTGGCGCCGGGGAGGAGCGACGCCAAGGGGGCCGCCCACGCCTAACAGGCTGCTGAAAAAGACCCATCTGCGGCGTTGGCGCGCTCGCGCGGCGCTGCGGCGTACGGACGAAGTACGCCTCGCACCTCGCCTCGCGCGCCGCCTTGCATCTGGACCTTTTTGAGCAGCCTGTGTGAAAGCGGGTTTTTCAGCATCCTGCTAAGCACCGAGGGTCGGGAAAAGACACGTCTCTCAATCCCATTCAGGAGGTGGATCATGAAGCGTCAGATCGGCCACGTCGTGCTGTTCCTCATCCTCGCCGCCCTGCTCCTGCCGGGGACCGCGGCGGCCGGGGAGAAGTACTCCTTCAGTATCGTGTCGGGCGGCACCGGCGGAGTCTGGTACCCCCTGGGCGGAGCCATCGGCGGGGTCATCGGGAAGAATGTGCCCAACACGGATGCCACGTCCGAGGCCACCACCGCCGCCATCGACAACCTGAAGCTCCTGGTGGCGGGCAAGGCGGGGATGGCCTTCGCCTACGACTACCATGCGGTCTGGGCCAACGAGGGGAAGATCGCCGCGCTGGGCAAGAAGCAGCCCGTGCGCGTCGTCCTCAGCTTCTACGAGCAACCACTGCACATCGTGACCAAGGAAGGCACCGGCATCAAGTCCGTCATGGACCTCAGGAAGAGGCGGGTGTCGGTCGGTGCCCCCAACAGCGGCACCGAGGAGCAGGCGGACTACGTGCTCAAGGCCCTGGGGATCGATTGGAACAAGGACCTCTCCCGGGAAAAGCTGGGGGCCTCGGAATCCGTGGCGGCCTTGAAGGACGGGAAGATCGACGCCTTCTTCTGGAGCGGCGCGGTGCCCACGTCCTCCATCATCGACCTGTCCAGCACTCCCGGGCTCAAGATGGTGCTCCTGCCCGTGGGCGGGGAGATCGCCGACAAGATCATGAAGGCGAATCCGGCCGTCTTCCACAAGACGGTCTTCGCCAAGGGCTCCTATAGCGCTGTGGAGAAGGACGTGGAGGCCATCGCCATCACCGCGGTGCTGAACGCCATGGAGAATTTCCCCGCAGACAGAACGTACCAGATTCTGGGCGCGATCTTCGGCAACCTCAAAGAGATCTCCGCCGTCTGGAAAGACGCCACGCAGCTCACCCCGGCGAAATCCATCGCCCAGATGACCCCCGAGGCGATCAAGTACCTGCATCCCGGCGCTCAGAAGTTCTTCAAGGAGAAGGGTGCGCTGAAGTAGATGCGGCTCCGACGTCGCGCCCTGGCGGCGTGTTTGGTTCTCCTCCCAGTCCTGTGGCTGTCCGCGTTGATCCTTGCTCCGGCGGGGCATACGTGGCTCGAGTTGACGGACGCGGGGACCGGGAGGAGGATCGCCTCCCAGCTTCTGCCCGACGGCGAGAGGGTCGTCCTCACCTGGAAGAACTCCCTTTTCGGCCTGCTGGTCACGGAGGTGTTCGTGGCCAACAGCGGCATCCTGACGCTCACCGAGATCACGTTTGCCGACCCCACAGGTCGCGAGCCGCCACGCGTGACGCCGGCGGACGTGGACGACCTCTACCACACGGGCGGGCCGTTCAAGGCAGAGGGCCTGTCGCGACCGGTCAGCCGCGTCGTCTTCCGGGTGGGGGAGATTGGCAGCCCCACGATCAGGGTCGGGAACGACCTGGTGCACTTCGCACGGGAAGTGGGGTTTGGCGGAGCGGTGCTTCTTGTCGCGCGACGGCCGAGCCTGTATGAGTGCACCCTGGGGTGGCTTCTTCGCTGGTGAGACACGCTTCATGATTGCACAGGCCGCGGACCATTCAATCACCTGGGTGATAAGAACTTCCTTTCGGGCCGCGGCGCCCCTGTGCTCGCACAGGCCCGGCGCGGGCCCAGGCACCCTGTGGCAGCGACTGGAGCATGGCGCAGCGCGGGGAGTGGTGTCAAGCCGATACTGCCCCGAGGACCGGTGGCGGGGGGGACAGACGGGCCAGGGAACTGGAGGGGGGCGACACGGGGCGGACCCGGACGGACGACACCGTTCGGTGCGGCTGCGCGGGGCGGCTATGCGGCGACGACCCGTTGCAGAGAAAACGGCAACGGGTACCCCGCCGGCGGGCTGTGCGCCTGTGCGGGCCAGAGCCCGAGATGGGTGAGGATCTTCTCGATGAACGCGGCTACCCGGCCCGCCGCATGGGGATCGTCAAGCGGTATCGGGAAGCCCATCGGAACGCTCGCTCCAGAAAACCGAGAGCCTGGCCTCTGATTCCCGCCGCGCACCACAGGCGAGAGGCCAGGCTCTTCTTAGAGGGGGTGCAACCGTTACTTCTCAGTCTTATCCAGCAGCTCCTGGAACTCCTTGTTGGCCTGCACCATGAGATCCGCCACGTTACCACCCTCGATCGCCTTCTGGATGACCACGCCGATGATGTCGCGGTACTGGGTCACGTCAACGATTTCCGGGAGCCCCGGGCGACCGATCTTGAGGCTCTCCGAATAGGTGGTGTACCAATCCGCCGGCATCCTCGGCTTGGCCTTGACCTCCGGGAGCGTCCAGGTCGAGGCCCGCCCCACACCGACGCCGGCGAGCAGCTCCCGGAGCGCGTTCTGCTTGTTGGTGGACCACTGAATGAACATGTAGGCCGCTTCCTTGTTTCGGCTGTGGGCAGTGACGGCCATCCCGTTCGTGTACGTCGGCGCGATTTGCCCTGCGGGCCCCGCGGGCAGCACGGCGTAGCCCACCTTTCCCGCGATCTTCGACTTCTCCTTGTCCTCGAACTGGTTGGCGAAGTTGATCCCGTCGAAGTACATGCCCACGTTCCCTTGCATGAAGGCACTGCTACACTCGTACCAGTTGAAGTTCACGACGCCGGGCGGGGCGAACCGTCGGAGGAGCCCCGCATAGTAGTCAACAGACTTCACCCACTCGGGCGTGTTGAGGGCCGACTTGCCATCCGGGGTGAGGTAATTCGCCCCTATTGCGTAGAGGATGCAAGCCAAGGCGGTGGCGTTCGCATTCTTCAGGCCGCGGGCGACGATCCCGTACATGCCGGGCGGGTTGTGAAGCTTCTGCGCGTAGTCCTCCATCTCCGCCAGCGTTCGCGGGGCCCTCCATCCTTTCTGCTGGAAGAGGTCCTTCCGGTAGAACATCGCGAAGAAGTCGACCATCGTGGGGATGGCGCTGATAGTATTGTCCGGCTCGGTGACGGCCCCTTTGGCCGCCGGCGCGAAGTCGTTCCAATCGAAGTCCGGCGCGGTCAGGGTCTTGTCCTCCAGGAATCGGTTCAGCGGCTGGTACCAGCCCGACTTCCAGAAGCGACGCTTCTCCACGTGGAGCGCCGTGTGGAACGCGTCCACCCCACCGGTCCCGGCCGTCAGCTCCACGGTGAGCTTCTGACGACCCTGGATCTCCGGCAACATCTCATACTTCACCTTCATCCCGGAGAGCGACTCGAACTCCGGGATGTGCGTCACCATCTCGTCCACCCACGGATGCTTGGTGAGGATGAGGAACAGCTCCGTGCCGCGGAACCGCTGCCAGTTGAAGGCCTGGGCCCTCGCTGGCGTCGCCACGAACGGGCCCGCCGCCGCCCCGGCGACCACAGTGGCGCCCAGCTTGAGGACCTCCCTTCGGCTCATGACACGGATCCTACCCGGCCTCTGTGTCCGTTCTCGCTTCATCATCGTACCCTCCTGTTCTCCCCCTCTGAAGGACTCGTGAATGCGGCGCGTTCGATTCGCGCCTCTTCCGTACAACGCGGAGTGATCACAACCCGCGAGGGCAACGCCAGGAACCCCGAGCTATCGCGCGAGGTATCCCGCCTCGCGGGCAACGGCAATGGCGCCGTGAATGCTCAGCCGGTCTATCTCCTCTACATCTGTGATGCAGGAGACGGCCCTCGCGGGCTTGTAGTGCGTCTCCAACAGGTGGCGGAGGACGCGGCATCTGCCCTGTTGACCCACCAGCACGAACGTCGTGTCCGTGGGGAAGCCCGCCATCGGGAACTCGGCCAGGGCCTTCAGGTCCTCCGTCCCGATGGCCGCCTCGGTAAACAGCCGGCGGACGTGCACGGGGGCGTGGAGCAGGACGTCCAGGAATCGGGGCATCAGCAGGGTCCTGAGGAATCCCGCATGCACGACCGCCTCATGGGCGGCGTCGACGACCTCCGCCTCGAAGAAGTCCTCCTCCGGGCAACCATCGGGCAGCGCGATCGACTTCCCGATGGAGGTGGCGGCCTGGATCGCTTCGAACACCTGGCCGCTGAGGGTGGTCAGGGAGCCGAGGATCTGCCCGTGTGCACTGACGCTGATGTACTTCGTGTGCGAGCTGAGGACGACGACGGTGAGTGGGCGTTCCAGATTCGGCCGCAGTGAGAGGAGCCCGGCAATCTGGGTCTCCTCGCCTCGCATGAAGTCGATCTGGCGGATCTGGCGATAGGTCGCCTCGTCCGGATAGACGTTCTTGATCCCGCGGATGAACAGGATGGGGATCTCGAGGGGGAATATCTTTCGATCGTCCACGTAGGTAACGCTCTGCGCCAGCTGCGCGACGCCCGCCGGGGCCCGGAGGTGAGGAATCTCAAGCAGCCCCAGCTCGGATGTGATCATCCCGGACGTGATGGCAAGGCGGACGTCGGACAGCGCAAGCCCGGCCTCCTCGACCGTGCGCCGAAAGAGGTCGGCGAGCCCGTCTTTCAGGACCTGGTTGGACCCATGGACCACGGTATCCCTCACCCCGATCTTCTGGGATCCCTTGCCGACGATGGCGAGGTCCTGATTCAGCAGATAGACTCGCGAGTTCGTGGTCCCGCAATCGATCGTCGCAAAGAACATGAGACCCGTCCCGTCTAGCTGAGGAAGCCTGCCTTCACGAGTTCGTTCTTCATGTGCGCCACCTCTGCATCCGACAGGGGAATGAACGGCTCCCTCGGGTACGCCTCGCATACGCCCCGAATCTTCAGCAACGCATAGACGGCCACCACGGTGGACTTCGCCAGGTACATCACGTCCCGCAGGGCGTTCACTTTCCATTGCAGCTCGAGCGCCCGATCCGCCTGGCGGCTCATGGCCGCCTTGTGCAGGTCCACGCAGATCTCCGGAAACGCGTTGCCGAGGCCCGGGATGAAGGCCTTCACGCCGATGGCCGCCGCATAGAGGAACATGGCCTCCGTTCCGAGCACGACGTCGAAATCGGGCCGCTTGATGCCCCGCACGAAGTTCGCCAAGAGCATGATGTCGAAGCTGCTATCCTTGATGCCCGCCACCCCGATGTCGGCCAGCTCCTGGACCAGCGGCACGTCGAGGGCCACGCCAGTGAACTTCGGATTGTTATACACGTACACCGGGATGCGCACCGCGTGGACGAGCCGATCGAAGAAGAGCTTGATGCTCTCGCGCGTGTGATGGAAGTAGTAGGGGGGCACCGAGGCCACCCGCTGCGCCCCCGCACCCTCGGCGTATTTGGCGAGCTCGACCGAGTCGCGCACGTTCGTGGACCCCACGTGGACCACCAACTGGGTCTCCTTCCGGATGTGCTTGGCCACGACGTCGATGACGCGCTTCTTCTCTTCGACGTTCATGAGTGGGCCGTTCCCGTACGACCCGCAGATGAAGAGGCCATGGACTCTCTCCGTCAGGAACTGCACCAGCTTGGCGAGGTTCAGTTCGTCGATCCTTCCGTCCTGCTGAAAGGGCGTGACCATCGGGGGAATGACGCCGTTGAGTCTTTCCATGGCGTTGCGCTCCATCCAGTTGCGACCTCGGGCCCGCCGGCAGAAGCCCATCTCTCTGCGGATGCTAGGGCAAGCGATTCTGAGCGTGAGAGCCGATATTCGGGGACGGGCATTCAAGGGCCTGGCCCCGCATACGTGATTGAAGGAGACTAGCATAGGCCAAGCCGGGCGGCAATGCCTGTTCCCCGCATTGGAGCCGACTCCCAGTTTGACGTGGATCTGGCCTCGGTGGGTGATGCTGACAGGAATTTGCTTTTGGGCCGCGCGGCCTCACAATCGGGGCGCAGGCCAGGGGATGGCCGAGAGCTACAGGAGCATGCCGCAGGGGGAGAAGCGATGTCAAGGTTAAACGGGTGAAGGGAGAGGTGAAGGGACGACGTCGTAGGCGGCGGCCAGGTGGAGCAACGGCATCGGACGGATCTGGGGGGGTCATTTCAGCAGTTGCCAGTAGCCGTAGAAGGCCTCCACGTTCCCGGTCAGTGGCAGCCCGTCCTCGCCCTTCGTGATGGGGAGTCGCTCTGCGACGAGGTCCGTCGCGGCCCGGGCCACCTCCAGGAAGCCTGCTTCCGGTCGGGCCGCCGCGGCTCGGCGCAGCGAGTCCCCGATGATGTCGGCAATCTCCCGGCTGGCCCTCAGGTACGCTTTGACGTTCGGCCCGAAGTGGACCGAGTCTCGGGGCACCGCGTGCGTCCGGTAGTGGTGGCCGAGCCCGAGGGCGGCGATCTCCATCCCCAGCAGCCGGTCGATGGTGCGGTCGTAGTCGGCTGGAAAGTAGATGAGCGGGAAGCCACCGGGCCGGCTGCTCAAGCCCATAACCGAGTCGCCGCAGAAGACCAGCCCCTCCGACTCCCAGTAGTAGCAGACCGAGCCCCGCGTGTGGCCTGGCGTGTGGATCACCCGGAGGCTGATGCCCTTCCCGAGGTCGACCAAGTCGCCGTCGACCAACTTCCGGTCCACCTTCGCCGGCTGCCCGGCCGTGACTCTCATCGCGGCCCTGGCGGCGTCCAGCCGGTCTGGTCGTCCGACGAGAACGTGGCGGTTGACGAAGTAGGTGTCGAACTGGTAGTCGGGGTCCTCCGCGACCCGGGCGTCGGCCTCGTGGATCCAGACCTTCGCCCCGGACGCGGCCACCATCTCGGCATTACCGCCGGCGTGGTCGTGGTGGCCGTGGGTGTTTAGAATGAGGTCCACCTCGCCGAGCGTGAGCCCGTAGGATTCCAGCGCCGGCGCGATGTACTTGGTCGGCGTGTCGTTGACGCCCGTGTCGACGATGGCGAGGGTGTCGCCCTCAAGCAGGTAGAGCTCGGTGTGGCCGCCATCACCCCAGTAGCAGCCGATCTGGACGACCTTCGGATGGAACCGGAACTCGGTGTGCGGTTGCACTGCATCCTCCTTCCAGTTGACACCATAGATGGGCACGGGTGTACGCAGATGCGCGCGGATCCGTCACACCCTTTTGATCCTGCCATAGGCAAGCTGGTTGTTGCGCATGCCGCGCAACCGAGTCCTATTTCTTCACCCGAGAGAGAACCTCGGGATTGACGGGCGTGAGTGGCGGCTTGCCTTGCAGAACCGCCAGGACGTTGTCGGTTGCCAGGTCAACCATGGCCCGACGGGTCGCCTCGGTTGCGCTTCCCACGTGCGGCAACGTTACCACGTTCTCCATCTTCAGGAGAGGGTTACCCAGGTCGACCGGCTCTTTTTCGTACACGTCGAGCCCGGCGCCGGCGATGCGACCCTCCTGGAGAGCCTTGATCAGGGCCCACTCGTCCACTACGGGCCCACGAGCGGTGTTGATCAGAAACGCGGTCGGCTTCATCAGGGCCAACTGGGCCGCCCCTATCATCCCCTTGGTCTCAGGCAGCAGCGGCACGTGGAGGGTGACGAAGTCCGACTCCCGAAGCAGGGTCTCCAATTCGGCGAACTGGTAGCCGAACTGCTTCTCCAGATCCTTCCGGTGGACCGTGTCGTAGTAGAGCACCTTCATGTGGAAGGCGAGCGCCCGATAGGCCACGGCAGTGCCGAGGCGGCCCAGCCCAATGATACCCAGAGTCGCATGATGGACGTCCCACGCCATGGGAGTCACCCCGGCGGTCTTCCATTGCCCCGCGCGCAGCCAACGGTCCATTTCGCAGATCTGCCGTGCCGCCGCCAGAATCAGGGCAAAGGTCAAGTCTGCGACGGTTTCGGTGAGCACGTCTGGCGTGTTGGTCACGAGGATGTCGCGCTCAGTGGCCGCGTCGACATCCACCATGTCGAATCCGACCGCGGTAAGGGCGATGAGCCGCAGGTGAGGGGCCTCGTCCATCAACGCGGCCGTCCAACGATGGGTGCCCAAGACGGCGTCGACGTCCGCAACCTCCTTCTCCAATACATCGGCGGGGCACCGGTCAGGCCCCGCCCAGGCACGAGTCTCGCCCACCTCCCCAAGTCGGGCGAGAACGCTTGGATGCACTTCCCTGGACACGTAAATCCTGGGTCTCGACATCGATTTCTCCTTTCTATTGCTTGTCGAGCTCGATGAGCGACTTTACCTCGGCCTCTGACTGCACCCAATAGGCGGTGGACTACCCCCAGTCCGAAATTCTCAACCGCCAAGGACACCCAGCGCTAGCGCTGGGTACCCGGAACGCCAAGACCGAAATAGCTCATTGGGCAAAAACGGACGAACTTGCCGAAGGCCCCAAGAACGCGCTTTCGCATTCTCCTCTTGAGAGGTCGGAACATCGTATCCTTGGCGACCTTGGCGTCATGGCGGTTCAAGTTTTTTCTCGGATTAGGGCTACTTCCCGAGCGGATCAGTCCCGTGACGCTGGGACCTGTATCACCTGACAGGACAGCCCCTCGAACAGTCCGCTCGCGCCGCGTGGCCGCCAGAGGGGAACCCCTCCCGCCGAGGGCGTCACGCCGGCGTCGACCACCTCGGCCTGATGGCCCAGCTCGGCCGACTCGAGCGCCCGCAGCACGACCAGCATGTTCTCGAAGCTCTGGCGGACGCTGGCCACGATCGGCTCGTCGTGCACGACGGCGTCGTGGAAATTCAGGAACATGTTGTAGTGCCCGGAGTCGGTCGGCTCAACCCGATACTCTTCGGTCGAGCCGTCGGCGTGGATGAGTCTAGCCTGTCCCCGAGAGGCGACCAGGGCGCCCTCGCTACCGTAGAGGCGCGTGTCCCTAACCTCGTCGAGGACGGGGTTGCCAAGAAAGCCCCAGACGCAGTTGCCGCTTCCCCCGCTGGCAAAGCCGAAGGTCATCGCCAGGGCGCTCGGGGCATCCATCGTCAGGTTGATCCACTCGGTTCGGGCGTAGAGGCTCGTGATATCCCCGCCAAGGAGGCGAATCGTCGCGATGGAGTGCACGCCGCCGTCGAGAAGAGGTCCGCCACGATACTCCGGCTTGTAGCGCCAGGGGGTGCCCGAGTAGTCACCAGGCGTCGGCACCAGCCGATGCACCCAGCGCTCGAGGAGGAGCTGGGGCCGGCCGATGGCGCCCTCGTCCACGAGCCAGCGGGCCAGGCGCAGATCGTCGCGGTAAAACAAGTTCTCGGTAATCATGATCTTCTGATGTGGATACTGGTCAGCCAGCGCGATGAACTGGCGCGCCTCGGCGAGGTCCACGCCCGGCGGCTTCTCGCACATGACGTGCTTGCCCGCCGCGAGACACTCGCGCGTGATGGGGAGGAGCCGCGGGATGGGGACGCAGATCAGCACGGCCTCCACGTCGTCGCGACGGAGCAGGTCGTGGTAGTCGGAGGAGTAGTCGTCCATCAAGAGATTGGCGAGGGTGGCAAACTCTTCGGCGGTCGAGCGCGTGCGATTGGCGAAGGCGACGACGACGAAGCGATCCGACATCCTGGCGAGGGCCGGCCAGTGGAGCTTCTTCACGGCCAGGCCAGTGCCGATCATCCCGAGCCGAATCGGTCGTATCGCAGACCATAGGGATTCGGTCACGATTACGTCCTCCGCATTGGTCCTGAGGTTGTCAGGAGGGAACAACACCCACGCGGTTCCCCGGCTGCTACTGCAACGCGGCACTGACCCAGGTCGTGCGACCCGCGAGGATCCGCCGGCGCTCACGCGGCCTGCCCAGCTCGTCAAGCTCGGGCCAGAGATCCTTGGAATTCTGGCGGATTGCCAGCCCGACGGTCTCTGGAGAGCCTCACCCGTGATCGCTGCCACCCCTTCTATGCTGTCATCGGGGTGCCGGACGAACCCACGCGCGATAGCTTGGCCGGCTCAGCAAAAGCTTTCACCATCTCTTCCACTGAGAGCGCGGGAGCACTTTGGTACAGGTAGCAGGATACTGCTCGGTAACGATTGGTCTGGAATAGCGGTGGCGCAGCCTGTAGGCAAGGCGATGTTGCGAATGGGCAACGGTCGGCAAACTTGCACCCGGCACTACCGGCGGCCTGGAGCCCAGCGGGGCCCACGACGGTCTCGGTGGTCCAGGTCCGCTCGGCGCTGGCCAAGGGGATGGATGAAATGAGGAGCTGCGTGTACGGATGTTGTGGATGCTTGACCACGAGTTCCACATCACCTGCCTCTGCAACGGAGCCGCGATACAGCACGACGATATTCTCGCTGATCTGATACGCAGTCGCTAGGTCGTGGGTGATGTACATGATGGAAATGCCGAGTTCCAGGTTCATGTTGCGCAGCGAGCCAAGGATGCTGGCTCGTAGGGAAGCGTCCACCATCGACACTGGTTCGTCGGCCAGGATCAGGCGGGGTCTCAACAGAAGTGCCCGCGCCACCATCACCCGCTGGCGCTGCCCACCGCTCAACTGGTGCGGGAAACGGCCCAGGGTCTCTTCGGAGCGCAGCCCCACGGCCTTCAGAACATCTTCGATCAAGGCTCGTGCTTCTGCCTTGGAGGAGGCCAGTTTGAACTTGGACACGGGCGTGGTCAATACGTGGTCGACCCGGTAGAAGGGGTTGTACACCTCGTAGGGGTCCTGGAAGATGACTTGAACATCGCGGCGGAAGGCTCGCCAATCCGCGTGCGCCATTCTCTGCAGGTCCCGCCCCTTATAGAGGACCTGCCCTCGCGTCGGCGTCACCAGGCCCAGAAGAAGACGGGCCAACGTAGTCTTTCCGCTGCCGCTTTCCCCCACCACCGCGGTGATGGAGGGCCGGTCGCCGTCGATGGCCATCGAGAAACCCTCGAGGGCAACGATGGAGTTCCGATCGAATAAGCCTCCACCGAAGATCTTGGTAACGTGTCGGGCCTCGAGCAGCGTCGTCATGACAGTAAGTGGCACGCCGCCCAGCAATTCGGCCGCGCTTCTCTGGAGAGTGGCTCTTCCGTCTGACAGCGATCGAAGGCGTAGGGGCATCGAGGATGGAACGCACACCCTGGCGGAAGGTCGCGCAGCAGCGGGGGGAGTCCTGGGATGCCCTGGAAAGTACCTTTCTGTTCTAGCGACGGAAGACTGGCGATGAGCATTTGGGTATACGGGTGGAGTGGCTTCGTGAAGATGTCTCGTACCGGAGAGACCTCCACCAGTTTCCCTGCATACATAACACCGAGTCGGTCCACGAACTGCGCCACCACCCCCATGTCGTGCCCCACCAATATCACGGAGGCTTCCAGGTCTTTCTGCACCCTCGCCAGCGTCTCCATCACCTGCTTTTGCACCACCACGTCCAGGGCGCTGGTGGGCTCGTCGGCGATGATCACCTTGGGGTGTAAGCTGATGGCGATGGCAATGCAGGCCCGTTGTTTCATACCACCGCTCAGTTCGTGGGGAAACATGTTGGCGACTTCTGGCCTCAGACCTACCGACTGTAGGAGGTCGCGGACCCGCTCCTCCACTTGTCGCTTGGACATCCGTACACCGTGGTCGGTCAGCGCGTCAGCAATCTGCTCCTTGATCCGCGTCACCGGATTCAGCGAGTTCATCGAACCCTGAGGAACCAGGGCGATCCGGGCCAACCGCACCTGTCGCATCTCCTCCTCGGAGAGGGTCATCAAGTTGAGGCCGTCCAGCCAGACCTCCCCCGCTTCGATCTGGCCCGGGGGCTTGATCATGCGGAGGATGGCGAGAGCCATTGTGGACTTGCCTGAGCCGGATTCCCCGGCGAAGCCAAGCCGTTCGTCTGCTTTGAGGCTGAAGCTGATGTTGTCCGCGGCTTTTACAGCGCCAAGTGGGGTGTGGTAGTGCACCTGAAGACCTTGCACCCGGAGGACGTCTGCCTTCATACCGCCCTCCTGAGCCTGGGGTTCGCGATTTCATCTAATCCCACGGTAAGGAAGAAGAGACCGAGGAAAACGACGAGGATGATGACGATGGGCGCCGTCCACCACCACCACCAGCCGTTGAGGAGGGCAGCGTTATAGTTGACCCAGTACAGCGTCATCCCCAGGGTTGGGGATTCGATGGGCCCGAGCCCGAGGACCTCCAGGCCGATGGAGGCCAGGATGGCGTTGGACACGGTGTTCACCAGCGTCGCCGCCAAGTAGGGCAGGAGGTTGGGCATCATTTCCTTGAAGATAATCTCCGGTCCACTCATGCCCGAAAGGCGAGCCACCTCGACGTAGCCTCGCTCCCTGAGGCTCAGAACCTGGGCTCTGATGGTTCGAGTAGGGTTCAGCCACGCCAGGGAGGCTACGATAATAGCCATTTGATCGACCGTCAGGCCTTCCTTGATCGAGACCGCAATGATGATCAGCACCAGCAGCCCTGGCACGGTGAGGCCGATGTCTGCGATGCCTCGAATGATGACGTCGACCTTTCCCCGGTAGTACGCGGAAACAAATCCCAGGATTGCTCCTACGCCGACGCCAAGAAAGCCGGCGATGAACCCGATCCGCAAGGTGAGCGGTGTGCCGGCCACCATAACGGCCAGTAAGTCTCGGCCTTGGCGGTCCGTGCCAAAGGGGTATTGGAAGGAGGGTGGTTTCATGGCGGGCGCCGACAATGCCCTGGACTTACTCGTGTCCACGACGATATGGCCTATTCCCACGAACAGAACCAGCCCCGAAAGGAGAACGATTCCTATGACAAGCGAGATGTTGCGGCGCATATAGCGCCAGAGAGCCGCCAACTTTCCCGGTCGTGCAGTCCCCGGCGTGGGTCTCGGTGGTGCCGTCGCTTGCCCCATGGTGGGACTATTTCCTCCGGTAGGTGATCCGGGGATCGAGCAAGGGGTAAATCGCATCGAGAAGCAAAGTTGCCAGCCCCAGCGCCACGATGACGGTGAAGACGATCCCCTGGATGAGGAAGTGGTCGTTCTCCCGAATAGCGAGGAAAAGGAGCGTCCCGACGCCGGGGTAGCCGAAGATCACCTCGACCAGGACCGCCCCAGAGAGTATCTGTCCCAGGGCCAGAGCCAGGGCAGTGGTCTGGGGGAGGATCGCGTTCCGAACGCAGTAGCGAAGGAAAATGGTGAGGCTCTTCAGCCCTTTGGCCTCGGCGAAGATCACGTAGTCCTCGCCCTGGGTTGTGACCATCATCCCGCGCATCGCCAGCGCCCATCCTCCCGTCGCCACGAGGACAATGGACATCGCGGGCAGGATCGAGTGCTTGATCACATCGCCCACGAATTCCAGGGTCAGGGCCGGAAAGGCGCCGGCGCTGTAGCCGCCGAACATCGGCAACAATCTGATCCGGAACGCCAGAAGGTACATCAGGATGAGCCCGAAGAGGAAGAATGGAATAGCGTGAAGAGCCCACAACGGAGGCATGAGCCAACGCATCCACCTGGGCGCTCTAGGCCAGGCCAAGAGCGCCCCCAAGAACGTACCGATGCCGAAGGAGAGCAGGGTGGTTGTCCCCAACAGGCCGACGGTCCAGGGAATGGCCTCGGCTATGATCTCGTTCACCGTTCTCGGGTAGTTTGCTATGGAGTAGTTGAAATTCAACCGACTCACATCGGAGAGGTAGGTAAGGTACTGGCGCCACAGGGGCCTGTTCAGGCCGAACCGCTGCTCGTACTCCTTCACCATTGCCTCGATACCCGTCTGGACGTAACCGCCGAGCTGCGCCTGCGCCAGTAGTTTCTGCCGGACGGGGTCCATCCCGGACAATCTGGGCAGAAAGAAGTTGAGGCTAGCCGCCAGCCACACGATAAGTAGAAAAACGCCGAAGCGCTTCGCCAGGTAGTCGGCTCGCACTGCTTCTCCGTTGCGGGGGCGGGCCGGCCGGCCCGCCCCCGCGGCTGTTCAGCCAGGTTGCACCAATTCTTCTACTGGGTCGGCTGCAGGTTCCAGAGAACCATGGCATACGTCAAGTGCCAGAAGGCGCCGTTGACGTATGGGTTCTGCTCCGTGGGCCAATTCGTCCAGTACGTGGTATTCATAGGGACTCGGTGAATGTTATGCACCAGCGGAATGTCCGGCAGTTCGGGAATCCAGATCTCCATGGCCTTGCGGAAGAGCTCCATGAGCTTGGCCTTGTTGTTCATGTCGGTGACGTACACGTCGTCGACGATCTTGTTGTAGGCCTCGTTCTTCCACCGAGCAAAGTTGACCAGGTGGCCGCCCGGGACCGCCACGCTCACGCTCTGGTAGAGCCTGAGGGTGTGGTACGGGTCGTTCACGCTCCCGCCGTGGCCGTAGATCGACCCGGTGTACTGCCCCTTCTGGAACCGGTCGTCGAAGTCTGGCGGCAGGCTCATGCTGGCGTCGACCCCCTGGCGCCTCAACTGCTCCGTGATCACGGGCCCAATCGCGGGACCGCTACCCCCAAAACCAATGATGTCGAGCTTGAGGCGATTGCCCTGGGCATCTACCCAGAATCCCGCGCTGTCCTTCTTCCAGCCCTTCCGGGTGAAGATCTCCTCACCCTTCTTGGGATTGAATTCCAGCGTGTTGTTCTTCGCCAGCAGATCCTTCACCGAGTCCATGTAGGGACGCAAGGGAGGATACTCAGGCAGCGGGAGCGGCGACGGTATCGAGGCCCCGACATACCCCACATCGACGATCTGCTGCCGGTCAATGAAGTAACTGATCGCCCAGCGGATGTCCTTGTCGTTGAACGGCGGTCGCTCGTTGTTGACGTACAAGGAAAGCGGCCACCAGTCCATGTAGCCATAGGGGGGCTTCTGACCCGAGTGGGTGGTGATCTTGGGGTTCTGTCGGAACATCGTCGGGAAGGTGGCTGGCAGCAAGGACCAGCCATAGTCAATCTGGTTTGTGATCAGCCCCTGGGCCGATTGCTGCTCGCCGGCGTTCGGGAGCCAGATGTTCCGCTCCACCTTGGGCATAGGCGCCAGGCCGGCCTTGGCCGCCCACCACTCGTCCCGCCGATCGATGATTTTCTGTTCGGGGGAGCTGAAGACCACTTTCCAGGGGCTGGTGGTGACCGGCCAGCCCTTGGCCACGTCGAAATGCTTGAACGTGGTCCAGTCCTGGCCCTGGAAGATGTGCTTGGGGACGATGTAGACCCCGATATCGTACTTGTAGGTCATGAAGTAGAAGAAGCGGGGGGAAGGAATCTTGAACTTGACGACCACCGTGCTGGCGTCGGTGGCCCGCGCCTCCTGCATGAACTGCTGGACGTCGACGCCCCAGCGGACTTTCGGGCCCAGGTCGCGGAGACTGTTGAGGGTGTAGGCCACATCCTCCGCACTGAACGGCACGCCGTCGCTCCAGGTGATGCCCGACCGGGTCTTGATGGTCAGTTCCTTGAAGTCGGGGCTGTACTTGTAGCTCTCCGCCAGCCAGAGGTACTCCTTGTCGCCGAACGCGCTGTAGTAGGCCAGGGGCTCGTAGAGTATCCCTGGCCCGTTCTGGTGATTGGACCCGATGGAGTAGGGGTTCCACAAGTCATAGTCGACCCACCGGCCCTCGCGGCTGCCAATCCACGTCAAGATCAACGTCCGGTTCCGGGGCACCGCCTTGGGCCGGGGCGCCTGGGCGGTCGCCAATGTGGGCGACAGGGCCGCGGCCCCGGCTGCCACGGCGCTGGCTTTGATGAATTCCCGTCGGCTGACTCGCTTGGTCTTGATTCTCTCAGGCATGGTTTTCTCCTTTCTGCTGCTCTACTGCTGTTGCCCGGAGACCATCTCCTTCCAAGCACCTCGTACAAACAACGCGCCCTCCCCTTCTACGCTCCGAAACCTTACTCTCTTGGGGAGGGCACTCGAAGCCAGGCCGCCTCCAGGACCCGGCGGAAGGCCTCGTCGCGCTACTTGATCGCCTTCTCCACCCTCAGGACCTCGCGCGCCGCCCGGACCGGGGTCAGGCTGACGCCGAGGCGCCGGGCCAGATCCTCTTGGGTGAGCTTCTGCCCGGGCCTGACCTCGCACCGGAGCATCAGGGCCTTGACCCGGCTCCAGGCGAACCCGGTGAGGTCACGGCGGGTTCGTCGCCGCGCTCCAGAGCTCGCTGTCGACGTCATCAAGGACCCCAGATGGGTTGGGGTGACAGGAATCTGCATTAGGGCCGCGCGGCCTCACGATCGGGGCGCAGGCCAGGGGATCGCCGAGAGCTACAGGTCATGGGGTGATAAAAACAGCATGCCCCAGCCGGGGGAGTGGTGTCAAGCCGAAACTGCTCCGAGGACCGGTGGCGGGGAGGACAGACGGGCCAGAGGGCTGGTGAGGGACCACGCGAGCGGACCCGGACGCACGACACCGTTCGGTGGGGCCGCGCTGGACGCCTATGCTGCGACGACCCGTTGCAGAGAAAACGGCAACGGGTACCCCGCCGGAGGGCCGTGCGCGTGTGCGGGCCAGAGCCCGAGGTGGGTGAGGATCTTCTCGATGACCGCGGCTTGGTCAATGAGGGCGATGATCCGCATGGAGCCGCCACACTGGGGACACAGCAAGGGATCGGCCTCGTAGAGCTGTTTGATGAAATGGGCCCACCGGCGCTTGAGGGCCTGCGAGATCGGGGGAGCTGGCACCTCGACCATCTGTCTAATGCCTTTATCTCAGCGCACACTGTGATGGGGAGGACAGGTCTGGCCTACCAACTGGGTCAGCCTGCTGGAGACGATTCCCCAGGGCGACAAGCCCCCTGCCCAGGGCCATCCGAACCTGCTCCCAGCCCACGATCCTTCCGTGTCTGATCAGGCCGAGCGCCTGCGCCCGATCGGCTTTCCGTTGCGCCTCCCGCATCCGCTCGATCACCACCATCTCGTCGAAGTACCAGCTCATGTTCATCTCCTCAGCCGACTGGCGCCCTCTCGCCGATTCCAACTACAGGATGGCCACAGCCCGGCCCGAAATCCCTTTGGATCCGGGGGCGCGCAACTCCGGCTCGGCGTCCGGCTGGAGGATCTGCGCGGTCGTGGTGACGAGCTGCCGGATGTGCCAGAGATCGTGGTCCACCCACTCGGTCAGAAGGCGAGCGAGCGTCATCTCTCCCTTCTCCCTGTGCAGAGCCCGGCGCTCCAGTTGCTCCGGAGAAAGCTGCTGGATGCGCGCGAGACTTCTTTCTCGCTCCCGCTCGAACACTTCAAGCGATGCGAAAGGGTTGATGGCGGCATACGGGATCTCCGCGGCACGCTCGTCCGCACTCAGGCTCGGGATCGGTTCGCCCCGCAGGATATGCTCGACCCGAGCCTGGAAGCACACCACCTCGAAATCCGCGAGGTGCGCCAGGATCTCGGTCTGGGACCAGGCGCTACTGCCTGGGCGCCGATCCAGCGTCTCGCGCGACTGGCCCTGCACGTGGGCCCGCAGGACCCCGGGGGTTCGGGCTAGCCATTGCGATGTGCTCCCCAGCAGCGCGCCTCCATACAAGGCTCTCGACATCGTCCTCCCCCTTCAGCTCAATAGACTATGCATCACCGGTGGCTGAGATTGTCTTGCCCCCTACTTCCCCACTCACTGCAGTCCGCAATGGGATGGGGAAGTCTGGGTGGCTTTCCGGACCGGCCCCGTTCTTTGCAGTGCGTTCCCGACCGTCACGAGCGCCCGGCCCAGTCGCGACCGAATCGACTCTCGCACGGGCAATCCCCACCCTTGCAGTAGGTCCAGGGTCCGTCTCGTCTCCCCATCTTGATCCCGAATCAGATACTTCGAGTAATCCCGTTCCATCGTCCTTTCCTCTCCTCTACCTGCTTCCTTCTATTTTCCACGTCACCGATTCTCCGGTTCGGGCACCCTCGCACTCCTGGGCCGGAGCCTTGCCTGCCGCCAGGCGGCCTGCATCGCGGCCGGTCCCTGGCACACCCACACCCCGGCCACGGTCAGGAGGCCGCCAAGAAGCTGGATGGGCGTCAAACGCTCTCCCAGCATCCACCAGGACAGCAGGACCCCGAACACGGGCGTCAGGTTCCCAAACACGGCCGTCCGCGCTGCTCCCATACGCTGGATCGCCAGGTTCCACCAGAAGGACGCCAGCAACGTGGCTGCCACCGTGACGTACAGGACGGAGGCCCAGGCCGCGAACGAGGCGCCGGCGAGGGAGCCCCACGGACGCTCGAGGAGTGCCACCGGAACCAGGAGCACGGACCCGATCGCCATCCCGTAGGCGAGCGTGGCCATCGCACTCAGGCCCCGCATCGCCATCTTGGTGAGGAACGAGTACGTCCCCCAGGCCAGGCCGCTCATGAGAAAGAGCACATCCCCCAGGAGAACCATCCCGGTCATCGTGACAGCCGAGCTGCCAGGCCAGGTGACGAGGACGACTCCGACCATGCAGAGCGTCATGCCGGCGATCTGCGCCCTCGTGACCCTCTCCCCTCCGAACCGCGTCGCCAAAAGCATGGTCCAGATCGGGCTGGTGGTCGGCGAGAGGATCGCCCCGTGAGAGGCCGGCGCAAGGACGAGACCCACATAGAACAGGATGTGGTTGAGAAATATCCCCAGGGCTCCCACGCTCACGAGGATCCATCGATCCCCGCGGCCTATTTCCCTCCAGGCAGGCAGGCGGCCGCCGAACAGGACGAACAGGACGAGGGATGCCGCGCCGTACCTGAGGACGCCGACGGTGACGGGGGGTATCTCCCGGACCGCGAGCTTCCCCGCCACCGGCGATCCGCCCCACAGCACGATGGCCAGGAGCAGCAGCAGGTAGATCCGGACCAGCGGGATGGCCGCCTTCCGCCCCTCAGCGCCTGCCACGCTGTCCCCTCCGGTCCTCGACCCCGGCCGCCAATTGGGCCAGCCGCTGCCGCAGCATTTCCATCCCGCCTTTGTCCAGGGTCCGATTGTCCACGATGATCTCCGTCCCCTTCGGCGCCAGGGCCCGGACCTTGCCGTCCACGAGGCCGGAGCACACCACGACCCGGGCCTCCTTCAGCATCCGCTTCAGGCTCTCCGGCTCGGCGCCGCATCCCATGACGAGCTGGATGTTCTTGAGGCCCGCGTTCTCGATGGACAGCTTCACGTTCTCGCTTCCCGTCCACTCGCGGCAGGCCACCCCGACCTTGGTCCCCTCGGGCAGGGCCATGAGGCGCATCAGGGTCTCCAGGCTGGCCTCGGCCATCAGCCCCACGACCTCGATGTCCGCCTTCCGGAGCAGGTTTTGCACCTCGTGGATGTGCCAGAAAGTCGTGATCACGAGGGCGTATCGTCGGAGGAAGGCCGGCGATTGGCGGTACCTTCGTTCGAGGTCCTTCACGAGGAGTGCATCCACAGAGAGCGGCAGGGTCCGCTCCAACTCCTGGCTGAACTGCCGGAGTTGTGGCCGGTTGCACTCCGTGAAGAGCGCCCGCAGCTTGCCCGGCTCCGGGGCGGGCGCCGCGTGGGCGCGGGTGTAGAGCGCCGCGGCAAACTCCGGGCCACTGAAACCGAGCCGTTGCGCCTGCGCCAGGGTTTCGTCCACTAGCCGGGCCAGGGTGCTCATCCGCGGCGGCGCCGCCCCGCTTCCGGCCCGCGGCTGGGCCACGAAGGTCCCCCGCCCCTTCTCGCACATCACATACCCCTCCCGCTCCAGGTCGGCGAACACCCGGGCCGCCGTGTTGCGGTTGATCCGCAGGAAGCCGGCCAACTGGCGCACCGTGGGCAATTGCGACCCCGGCGCAAGCTGCCCGGCCTGGATCAGGTGGGTGAGCTGCGCCTTGAGCTGGACGTGGATCGGAAGCTGGCTGTGCCGGTTGACCGTGAGGTCCATGGCCCGTCCTTCGTCCTATTGTCCTAGGACAATAGGACAAGTCCAACCGGCTGTCAAGGAAAAAATGTTGAGGTACGGGAAGGGGTCGCGCGGCAGGCGAACCGACACCTTTCAATGCAGCCGGCGGAAGCCCCACTCGACGGTCCGACCCCCCCACCCTCATGGGTATACGGGGGACAGGCCGGGAGGGGTGAAAGCAATCGACGACCGACGTGGATCGAGGTGGCTCTGTCCGGCCCTCGACGGGGGAGGGAACTTTCGACAGGAGGAACGAGGCCTGGACCGCGTCGCCGCCCTACACGCCCAGCAGCTTCACCCGCAGGTCGAAGTCGTGGAGCAGTGCCTGGCTCGGGCCCGAATGCTCGATCGCGCCGTTGTTGATGACGAAGGCTCGATCGCCCAGCGCCAGGGCCAGGTCGGCGTTTTGCTCCACCAGGAGCAGGGTCATGCTGCCGCGGATCTCCGCCAGAGCCTTCCACAGCCCCTCCACGACGGTCGGGGCCAGGCCCTCGAACGGCTCGTCCAGGAGGAGGAGGCGCGGGTTGCCCATCAGGGCCCGGGCGATGGCCAGCATCTGCAGCTCGCCGCCGCTCAGATGCTCGCCCCGGCGGGAGCGCAACCCCGCGAGTTGCGGGAAGAGCGCGAGCACAGAGTCCACATCCCACCGGCCCTTGCCGTTGCGTCGGGCGATGAGCAGGTTCTCGGTCACCGTGAGGTTGGGGAAGATGCGGCGGCCCTGCGGGACGAGGCCGATCCCGAGGCGGCCGATCTCTTCCGGCGAGGCGCCCGCGATTGCCTTGCCCTGGAAGCGGATCGCGCCGCTGCGGGGAGGGGCGGTGCCCATGATGCTGCTCAGGGTGGTGGTCTTCCCGGCGCCGTTCCTGCCCAAGAGACAGACCACCTCCCCTTCCCGTACATCCAGCGAGACATCGTGCAGGATGTGGCTCTTCCCATAGAAGGTGTTGATGCCTTCCACACTGAGCAGCGGGGCGGCGGCAACGGGCGCCCGCCGGGGGACCTCGGTCACCTTCAAGCCCCCCAGGTAGGCCTCCTGCACCTGGCGGTCCTGCTGGATCTCGGCGGGCGTTCCCTCGGCGATGACCTTTCCTTGATGCAGGACCGTGATGCGATCCGACAGGGCCAGGACGCGGTCGATATCGTGCTCGATGAGGACGATCGTCACGTGGTCCGCCAGGCGGCGGATGAGGTCCGCCACGCGGAGCCGCTCCCTGGGCGACAGCCCCGCCAGGGGCTCGTCCAGGAGGAGGACCTCGGGGGTCGTGGCCAGCGCAATCCCGATTTCCAGGAGGCGCTGGTCGCCGTGGGACAGGCTGCTCGCCGCCATCGCCTCCTTGCCGGAGAGCCCGACCAGGCCGATGATGCGCTGCGCTTCCACGATCAGGTCGGTCAGCGCCTCGGCCCGGGACACGAGGTCGAACCGGTGGGGGCTCCTGGCCTGGACGGCGATGCGCACGTTCTCCAGGACGCTGAGCTCCTGGAAGATGCTGATGATCTGGAACGAGCGGGAGATGCCGCGGGAGACGATCTGGTCGGGGCGCAAACCGGTGAGGCGTTCGCCCTTGAACCTGGCCTCCCCGCCGTCGCTCTCCAGGATGCCGAAGAGCGCGTTGAAGAACGTCGTCTTCCCGGCTCCGTTCGGGCCGATGATGGAATGGAGCTCTCCTTTCCGGACGGTCAGGTTCACTCCGTCCACCGCCGCCAGGGCGCCGAAGCGCTTGACCAGGCCGTGCGTCGTCAGGATCGGCTCTCCGATGGTCCGGCTCGGCCGACCCGTGCCGGCCTCACCAGCCACCCTCCCCGGCGCGGTCTCGGCCGGCGCCGTTGCCGCGCGCGGGAGGCCCTCCGGAACTCGACGGGAGCGCAACCGCTCCCACAGGGTAAGCGTGACCCCCACGATCCCGTTCGGCGAGAACAGGATGAAGGCCATGAACACGATGCCGAAGAACACCATCCAGTTCTGCGTATAGGTGCTCAGCGTATCCCGGGCGAAGACGAAGAACACGGCGCCGACGACCGGCCCGAAGAAGTTGCGCATGCCCCCGACCAGGGTCATGGCCACGATCTCCCCCGAGAAGTTCACGTGGAGCGTCTCCGGGTAGACGAAGTTCAGCAGGAAGGCGTGCAGCGTCCCGGCCAGCCCCGCGAACCCGCACGAGATCGTGAAGGCGATCATCTTGTACCGCTTCGGGTCGTACCCGACGCAGTTGGTGCGCCGCTCGTTCTCTCGGGTGGCCAGGAGCACCCGGCCGAAGGGCGAGTGCACCAGCCGCCAGATGAATACGATGGCCACGCTGACGATCACCGCCACCAGGTAGTAGTAGGAGAGCGGCCCCTTGAGGTCGAGGCCCGGCAGGACCGAGCGCTCGATGCCCCCGATCCCGTTCTCGCCGCCCGTCACCGCCGTGGCCCGATACACGATGTAGAAGAACATCTGGGTGAAGGCGAGCGTGAGAAGAGCGAAATAGACCCCGCGCTTCCGCATCAGGAGAAAGCCGATGACCGCCCCCATGAGGGTCGCCGCGATCGTGCCGGACACCATGGGCACGGCCATCCCCTTCGTGAGGTGCGTGTAGGTCAAAGCGGCGCCGTAGGCCCCGATCCCGAAGAAGGCCCCGTGTCCGAAGGACAGGAGCCCCCCGTATCCCAGCAGGATGTTGAACGCCAGGGCCAGCAGGGAGAAGATGAGGATCTCCGTGGCGATGGAATACGTGGTCCCCAGCTTCACCACGGCGAACGGCAAGACCAGAAAAATCGCGAACAGCGGGACGAAAGGGTGTCGCAGGAGGCCCACCGCAGCACCGTTGGACCAGGTCGGTGTGCTCATTCGAACTTCTCCCATCGCTCACCCAAGAGGCCGCGGGGGCGGGCCAGGAGGACCACCGCCATCAGGATGTACATGGAGGCCTGGGCGATGGGGGGCCAGACCAGGATGCTCAGGCTCACGACCTCCCCCACGAGGATCCCCGCGATCACCGCCCCCCAGAAGCTGCCCAGCCCGCCGATGGTCACCACCACGAAGGCGGCCGTGCCCACGTCGGTCCCCATGGCCGGCTGGACCCCGGCCAGGGGCGCCATGAGGACCCCGGCGATGGCGGCCAGGGCCGATCCCAGGCCGAACACGAAGGTGAAGATCGGTCGCAGGCTGATCCCGAGGATCCGCACCATCTCCCCATCCCGACTTCCCGCGCGGATGATCATGCCGTACGGGGTCTTCTCCAGGAACCACCATAAGCCCGCGATGATGGCCACGGCGCAGACGAGGATGAAATAGCGGTATTTCGGGTAGACGAAGGCGCCCATGGGCAGGGGCCCGGTGAGGGCTTGCGGGATGTTGTAGGGGAGCCCGCTGGTCCCCCAGATGATCCGGACGAGCTGCTCCGCCACCATGGCCAGGCCGAAGGTCAGCAGGAGGCCCGCCACCGGATCCTCCCGGTAGAGCCGCCGCAGGAAGATCACCTCGATGAGCATTCCCAGGATCCCGACCAGCACCGGCGAGACCACCAGGGAGGGCCCGAACCCGAGGGAGTCCTTGAGGACCACCGTGGCATAGGCCCCCATCGTGAAGAGGATCCCGTGACAGAAATTGATGACGCCGATCATCCCAAAGATGAGGGACAGGCCGATGGCCATGAGCACGTACAGGGTGCCCATCACGAAGCCATTGACCAGGTACTCCGCCAACGCCATCCAGGTCATGGGTGTGGCTCCTCAGGTCCCCACAGGAGCGGAAAGGGTGGGGCCGGGCCGCACCCCGCGGCCCGGCCCCGGACGCGTCTCAGTCAGCCGGCTCCATCTTGCAGAGGCTCTCCTCCCGCGAGATGGCGATCGAGTCCAGCGGCTGGCCGGCCGCCGGCACCTCGCTGATCACCTCGAAGATGTCCCACTTGTCCTTCATCTCGTTCTTCTTCTTGGTCCGCACCGCGTACATGGGCATCATGAGCTGGTGGTCCCAGTCGCGGAACCACAGCTCCCGCCCCTTGAGGGAGTCGAACCGGTGCCCCTCCAGCCCCTTCACCAGCGCCTTGCTGTCGGTGCTGTTCACCTTCTTGATGACCTCGGCCAGCACCTTGATGGCGGTGTAGTCCGCCCAGCCCTGGTTCTCGGGCGGATCGTTCGCCAGCTTCTTGAACTTGGTCACGAAATCGGAGGCCCCTGCGATCTTCAGCTCGTGCCACCAGAGCAGGGGGAAATGGCCCGCCAGGGCTTCCGCGCCGACCGGCCAGACCAGGGCGGTGTCCACCAGGCCGCCAGCCACTTCCATGTCCAATCCGAACTCCTTGAACTGCTTCAGGAAGTTCGTCTGGTCGGTGCCGGCGAGGTTCTGGAACACCAGGTCCGGCTTCCCCGCCTTGACCTTCAGCAGGTAGGAACTGAAGTCGGCGGTGCCCGTCGGGATCAGCTCGCTCCCCGCCTGGATCCGCCCGGCCTTCTGCAAGAGCTTCTGGGAGACCTTGAGCAGGTCGTGCCCGAAGGCGTAGTCCGAGGTGAGGAAGTACCAGGTCTTCAGCTTCGGCTGCTGCAAGAGCCAGGTCGCGATGGCGCTCACATACTGGGTGTTGCTCCCCTCCACGCTGAACACGTACCGGTGGCACTTGGCCCCCCGGATCTCGTCCGAGTTGGCCCCCGTATTGATGAAGAGGACCTTCTCCCGCTGGGCCACCTCGCCCACGGCCAGGGCCGAGGCGCTGCTCACGATCCCGGTGATGGCGTGGACCTTGTCCTTTTCGATCAGCTTCCGCGCCTTCTGCACGGCCACGCCGGGGTTCGTCTCGTCCTCGACGATGAGCTGGATCTTCCGGCCCAGGACCCCGCCCTTCTCGTTGATCTCGTCCGCGGCGATCTTGGCCCCCGTGGACCCGTACGTCCCCATGGTCGCCAGGAACCCGGTCTGCGGGACGATCTGCCCGATCCGGATCGGCTCCTGGGCGTGGACGATGGCGGGCGCCAAGAACCGGGTCCCTCCCAGCGTGGCCGCGCCCCCCACCACACCAACCGTCTTGAGGAAACCGCGACGGCTCATGCCGCTTCGTACTGTCTTTCCTCGACTCTTCATGTGCGTCCTCCTTGCATTCTCCTTGTCACTCGTCCGCTTCACGCCCCGGGGTTGCATCCATCGGGGCGCCGTTGGTCCGTTGCTCCCCGTTCCCACCCCCCTTCACGTCTCCGAAGAAGACTGACTCGACGATAGCAGCTGACCCGGTCAAGCCTCTCAGGCGACACCAAATGAAATGGGGACTGGCTCTCAGGCCCTGGCAAAGCATATCTATACCAAGTCCCAACGCCTGATGCAAGTGTCGATGAGGGCGAGGACGGAAAAGCCAACCACAGCACGGGTCCTTCGTGATAGAGTCGCTTGGCGAGGAAGGAGGATCATCGTCCCGCCGCGATTGGACAAACCGGAGGGGAAGGGCGAGGGGGTAGGGGGAGCGGACGTGCGTTCATTCTTGCTCGGCCTGGCCTGTACTCGGTGTGGACAGTTCGTTGACGACGGGAGGGCGATTCGCCTGGAATGCCCGGCATGCATGCATTTTCTCGAGGCGAGGTATGATCTCGTCGCAGCACGGGGAGAGATCGACAGAGACACGCTCTTCACAAATCGGGGTCGGAGCATGTGGTGGTTGGGCCCCCTGCTGCCGGTTCGGAGTCCCGGGCACATCGTCAGTCTCATGGAGGGCGACACACCCCTCCTACCTCTGCAGTGCTGGGGAGCGAGACGGGGCCTGTCCCGTGTGTTGGCAAAGGATGAGACCCGAAACCCCACGGGGAGCTTCAAGGATCGCGGCGCGAGTGTGACCATATCCAAGTGTCGCGAAGTCGGCATCCACTCCCTCGTGATCTCCTCCTCCGGCAATGCTTCTGCGGCATTCAGCGCATATGCGGCCGTGGGCGGCCGGACGCTCTATGCGCTCATCCGGCCCCACACCAGCAAAGTCCTTGCGGCTCAAAACTGCATCTACGGAGCGCGCGTCGCTCGCGTTCGCGGAACGAATCGGGAAGCAAGCCGCCTGGCGACCGAGCTCTGCAGGAAGAATCAGTGGTTCGACTGCGCCACGCCGCGGAATCTTTACCGGGTTGAGGGGAAGAAGACCCTGGCGTACGAGATCGCCGGCCAGCTCGGGTGGACCGCGCCGAGATGGATCATCTGTCCGACTGGCGGAGGAACGAACGCCTTGGCGGTAAAATGGGGGACGTTGTTGACGTAGTGGACATGCTAATTTCCCGCTCTCAGGAGCGCTTTGGAGATTCCTGAAGTCGAGACCCCGAGCTGGCGCGCCGCATCGGCAAGCGAGAGCCCCAGTTCCCTTACGAGCTGCGTGGCGAGTCGGGACCGTACGCCGCGAACGGCACGACGCCGGCTTCCCAGGCGGAGTTCCTCCAGGCTGAGGTTGTCTTGATCGCAGGCCTGGCGGATCAGCCTGGCGGCCGCCTGCAAACGCTCGCCCCGGACCCCGGCAATCTGGAGCCGCTCTTCCCCGGTGCGCAGCATGTGCTCCACAAATTGCCCGGTCCCCAAGATCCGCTCATCGGCGAGGACCGGCTCTTGCCGTCGCCGGACTGCCCGGACCTCGGCCCAGCCACCAAGCGAGCGGATCAGGCCGCCCCCTACCAATTCCGGCCGGCGACCCAAGGAAATGCCCTCCCGCACATATGCGCGGTAGGCACGGACCGCTTGCGCTTCCCCCTGTCCAAACCACGCCAGAACGTACTTCCTATCCATCCACGGGTAGCGCACTCGCCCAACGAGAGTTGCATGTCCGCACCAAGGGTACCGATCCAATTCAGGCAGACTCTGCACGCAGCGCGCTCGCAAGGGATTGAGATGGATGTAACGCACGAGTTGCTGGAAATAGGCGTCCTCCTCGACCACGATGGACTTGTACCGGTTCTGAAACACATGGCCATGCCGTTTGTGGCGTCGGTTGAAGTAGACGGCGTAGCCCGTAAGGAGCCGACGCATGAACCGAGGCAACCCCTGGGGGCCACTGCGGATCAGCAGGTGGGCATGGTTCGGCAACAGTGCCCAGGCATAGACAACCACCTCTGTTGCTGTTGCGATCTCTCCCAATCTGCGCACGAACTCTGCCCGATCCGCCCGGTCGTGGGCGATTTTGCCCTGCTCCATCCCCCGGAGGATCACATGGTGCAGGGTACCGGGGGCATCCAGCCGCGCATGTCTAGGCATCTTCCTCTCCAAATTCGGCGACCCTTTCCGGTCTGAGACTGCGAAAGTTTGTCCAGTACGTCAACAACGTCCCCCAAATTTGGGGGGGCGTCAGTCTGCGGCGCGGTGGGGTTCGGGAAGGGCTTCTCGGACAACCGGGTTGGACTTGCCTTCGAGGATGTCGAGATACACCTCGCCGTATTGAAGCTTCCCCTGGCGCCAGGCGTAGAAGGCGTTGAGCATCGCCGAGGCCACGGCGAGGTTCGTAAAGAGGAGCTGCGGGCCGGCCTCCTGTGAAAGCTCGTCGCAGGACATCTCCTGGGGGGATCGATTCTTTGGATCGGCGATCTCCGGATGGAAGCGGGTCAGCGGCAGCGTGACGTCCCGACCCGCGCGACGGATGTACACCTGAACGTTGCCATCGATGTAGTCGTTGCCCCCGGAGATCAGGGTCACCTCGGGCAGCACCTGGCACTGATCGCTCACCAGCCGCCGGGTCCTGTGGTTGTCCACGGCCAGGAACACCACATCCCCGGATCGAATGATCCTCCCCACATTTTCCGGCGTGACGAATTCTGGAATGGCGCGGAACGACAGGTCTTCAAACTGCCGTGCCAGCTCCGCAGCCTTCACCTTGGCCTTGTTCCCCAGCTCGGGAAAGGCCTGGCGGTCGCCGTTCCGGACTTCGAACGCATCCCCGTCCACGAGGGTCAGGCGGGTGCGTCCGCCACTCGCTTGGAGATATCGTGCCAGGTGCGGCAGGAGGGCGCACCCGATGCCGCCGACACCGATGACCTTGATTTCCAGCATGCCTACCCCGCTGCAGTACAGTCCTGCAGCTCCCCGATTCCCCATAGGCGGGGTGGATTTTCAAATTGAAAACCGACAACCGACAACCGATCAACTCGGAGGGTGAGGAAAGATGACCGGTTGTTCCGCCAGAGGCGGATCGGTTGTCCGTTTTGCATTGGCTTCAGATCGCCGAGGGCCTGCCGTCCAGCGAGTCACACGGCGGCGGTTCGACGTGGATGTGCGTCAGGGCCTCGTACCAGACCTCGCTGGTCGCCTCCCGGAGCAGCGACCCGAAGATGTCCCGGGACCGGAGGTGAAACCTGCGGCCATCCACCACCAGCGAGCAGGAGAGGCTGAAGATCCCGTCGAGGTTCCCCACCGTCACGTGCAACCCATCATCGTGTTCCTCGTCGCCGTGATCCACGGGCGAGTGGAATGCATCCGCCTCGGCATGACTGTGAATGGTCCCCACCCGAAGCTTCCCCGGTGGCGTGGGACCGATCTCGTAGGTCAGGTGCCCGCCCGCCACGTGCTGCTCCGGCACGCTGAGTTGGTACTCCCGGGCGGCCGCGTCATAGAACAAGAGAACAATCGCCTCGCTCTTGTGGCGCCGGTACACCTCCCGGAAGAGGCCGACGACTTGCTGCAGCAATGCCCCCGGCACCGGCGGCAGCTTCCACCGGACTTCGTCCTTCTGCCCCTGGAGACCCCGGATGCCCCGCACGCGAACGCAGGAACGGAAGACTGGGTTGTCCTTGACCTGAAACAGGCCGTCGGCCGTCACCAGGTAGTGAATGGGATCCGCCGGCGGTTCGAAGGCATCGTCCTTCAAATAGACGGGAAACATCAGCGGATCTCCCGCAGGCGGTACATCACGTCGGCCAGATCCGCCGCGCGCTCGATCGTCCGACCGTGATCTCCATGGCGTCGCCAGTGATCCAGTGCCTGTCCCAGGGTGAGCCCCACCGGCTCCCACGGAACGCTGAGCGGAAACAGCGGGTCGGCCCTCGTCGCCTCCTCCCAGGCCTCCAGGCTGGCAATGCGGGGGTCACGCCTTCTAGCGTGATCGAAGCAATTGTCCTCGATGTCCTGGTTGAACCCGGTGGCCCAGAAAAACTCGATCAGGCTGACCGCCTGCTCTCCCACGGAACGATTCAAGGCTTCGGGTCGCCCGCGCAGACACGCGCGGCAGCGGGCCAGCGGGCTCTCGGCCGCCTGCACGTTCCACAGGTTGGGAAGGTACAGGGCATCTCCCTCACCCGTGAGCGGTGCGGTGCGAAAATAGATGCGCATCGCGTTGAAGTCCGTCTGATGAAACCCGACCAGGTAGACGACAAAGGGAAAGGCCAGGTGGTGCTCCGTTTAGCTGCCCTCCGACTTCAGCGTCTTGGCGCTCCAGCGTAACCGTCGGACCCGGGGAGGCTCCTCGATGACCAGGACCGCCGTGTGGCGCCACCGCGCGAAGAGCCGGGTGCCCTCCGGCCGCAGGGGGGTCCGGTCCGCCCGGTGGCCCTCGGCCAGCGCCGCGGCCAACTCGGCCAGTCGCACCTCGCGCTCCACGGTCAGCCGACCGTCTCCGGCCGGGCGGAGGAGGCGGGCAACCTCGCCCTCGATCTGGATATGTTCAGGCTCCTGCGTCATCGCCCACCGTTCAGCAGTCCCTGGCGATCCTCCAGGAAGGCGCGAAAGCGCTCGGGCAGGAACTGGCGGGAGGAGCAGAGGGCCGCCGCCGCCAGCTCCTGCTGGCGGATGGCCTCCGCGCTCTGAGAGGGGATGAAGTCCTCGACCGCCCAGAGGTAGTCCGCCTCCTCCACCGCATTAGCGGCCCGCAGGCGGGCCCGCCGGTAGGCGCGGAAGGAGATCTCCTCGATGTCGGCGCCGGAGATCTGCCCGGGGTGCAACCGCTGGCACGCCTCCACAATGCGGTCGAAGGATTCCACGGCGCAGGCGAAGCCGTGCTTCGCCGGCATCACGGTGAAGATCGCCGCCTGTTCGTCCGGGTCCGGCATGAGGAGCGGGATGCGCTGGCTGCTGCGCCCGGACCGCGTCTCGGCCGCGTCCAGACGATCCGGGCGGTTGCTGATGCGGACCCAGAGGACCTTGCCCTGGAGGCTGGGGTCGCCGGTGAACTCGAACCGCATCTGGCGGATGCGGTTGCCGACGCCCGAGTCCCCGCTGTACTCGTCGCGGGTCTGCTCGCTCTGATCCGCCTCGTCCTCCAGGACGACCAGGGGCGTGAGCGCCCGCAGCGCCTGCAGGATCTTCCAGAAGTTCCGCTCGGACTGGCCCACCCACTTGTCCCGCGGGTTCACGATCTTCACGAAGTTGAAGCCGCACTCTTTGGCCAGCGCCTGGACGAGGGCGGTCTTGCCCACGCCGGGAGGTCCGAGCAGCGTGATCCCGCGCGGCACCATCATCAGGTCGCCATCCCGGATGGCCCGGACCACCTCCCGCATGAAGCGCTTCACCGCCTCGCGGCCGGCGATGGCATCCAGGCCGAACTCCGGCTCCACCAGCTCGACCATGTCGTGCAGCTCTTGCTTCAGCACGGCCTTCTTCCGCTTCTTCACCTCCTCCAGGAGGAGCGGGCGCGCCTGCGCCCTGGCGGACCGGCAGAGATGCTCCAGGTGCAGGAGCGAGAGGCCGCCGGTGGCGTGCGCCAGCTGGTCGGGTGTCATGCCCAACTCGAAGCCGTTCTCTTGCAGGAGCGCCTCGATGTAGTCACGCCTCGTGGCGTAATCGGGCAACGGGATGGCGATGACCTCGACCCGCGAGGCCTGGCAAAGATGCGGGTGCAGATCCGCCAGGTTGGCCGTGACCAGGATAACGGTGAGGCTCGTCGGAGGCAGGGGCGGCTCGGGCGCCCAGCGGAGCAGGGTGACCAGGTTCGTCCGGTCCTCGTCGTTCATGGCCCCGAAGTCCCCGGTCGGCGCCACGGTCTCAGCGTATTCCAGGAGGAACAGGACACGGTCATGGCCCGGGCCGGGCAGGCACCCGCTCTGGAGGGCTCGCTCCACCAGGCCCAGGACCTTGGCCGGCTGCGTGGGCCATTCCGTCGCCGGCTTCGGCTCGCCCAGCGCCAGCAAGGCCCGTTGACGCCGGGCCTCCGGGCTGTGGGGCGGCAGATCCTGGTCGCGCTGGATTCCCGTGGCCCGGCGCACGATCGCTTCGGTCTCCAGGTCGCCGAAGGTCAGCCCGCTGGATCGGTTATAGAACAAGATCCGGCTCCGCTGGCCCAGCCGCCGGACGAGGAAGGTTCGCAAAGGCAGGAACTCATCCCCCATTGGGATGTGGTCCGCGACGTTGAGGTGGAGGATGCACATGGGCGAGCTGCCGGCGGCGACGCGCGTTTCCAGCTCAGCCGCCCAGCGCGGAATGTCGTGGGACGTTCCCATTTTTCTTCCTGCAAACGGGGTGCGGTGTGGCGCTTCCATGCGGTCGGTCGCATGGCGATGGCCACGAAGCCACCGGCGTGCCCCACTCAGAGCTTCAGAGGATCTCGGCCTTCCTGGCCCGCTCCAGGACCCGCCGTTCCCCCTCCACGACGCATATCTCGATCAGGTCGCCGTTCAGGGTGCAGACTCCCCGGCCCTCGGCCTCCGCCTGCTGCATGGTCTCCAGGATCCGCTCCGCCCGCTGCACCCGCTCCCGAGACGGCGTGAACGCCTCGTGAATGATTGGAAGCTGTACCGGGTGGATCGCCAGCTTCCCGGCAAACCCCAATGCGGCCCGCAGGCCCTCGTGGTCCTAACCCTGATCCGAGAAAAACCTTGAACCGCCATGACGCCAAGGTCGCCAAAGATGCGATGTTTCGGTCTCCCGATCCAAGAACGCGAAAACGCGTTCGTGGGGCCTTCAGAAGCTTGGTTTGTCTCACCCAAGGAGCTTATCCGGTCTTGGCGTTCCGGGTACCCAGCGCCGGCGCTGGGTGTCCTTGGCGGTTGATAATTTCGGATTGGGGCTAAATGTTCAGATAGATCGTGTCTACAGCATCCACCCCCGCCGCTCGGGCCGCCAGCACGAGCTGGCAGCGAGCGTGAAGCACGATGCCCCCGTCAGCCCGCCCGGCGCCGATGCCGAGGTCCGCCGACAGGTCCACATGACCCGGCATCAGGCCCAGCAGCCGGGACGTGGCCGTGGCGATGGCGTGGGCGTTCAGGATGCCGCGGGCGCTTTCAATGAGGGCAAAAAACTTGAGAGAACCGGCGGGACGAGCCGATGCGTGCTCGGCTTCGGTGAGATGGGCATCCACGAGCTGGAGTACCTCGGGCGAATCCACCTTGGGGATCACCAGGGCGTCGGGGTCCGCGCGGACGCTGGCCTCCAGGTCCGCCTCGAAGTACGGCGTGCTGAATGCATTCAGGCGGATGAGCCACTCGATCGCCTGGGTCTCCTGCGCCTGGAGGAAGATCCGGATCCGCGTGCGCGCCTCCGCTTTGCGCGCCGGAGGCACGGCGTCCTCCAGGTCCAGGATCACGGCGTCCGCGCCCAGACTTGCCGCCTTGGCGAGCTTCCGCTCTTCGCTCCCCGGGACGAACAGGAAGCTCCGGCCAAGGTGGGGCCGGTCCTCTCCTGGATTCACGCTGGCAGACTCCGCAGCAGGTCCTGGCTCAACGTCCCACGGGCGATCTCCGAGGCGGGACCGGTGAGCGTCAGGTCCCAGGTCTCGGCCACGCTGACGGTGAGTTCTCCCCCGGGGCTCTGGATCGTCACCCGGCGGTCCATCAGGCCGTTTTTCACGCTGGCCGCAGCCACCGCGCACGAACTGGTGCCCGAGGCGAGGGTGTAGCCGGCCCCCCGCTCCCAGATCAGAATAGAGGCGCGGTCGCGCCCCAGCACCTTGGCGAACTGGACGTTGATCCGGTTGGGGAAGCTGGGATGATGCTCAATCGCCGGACCGAGGCGGCGGACCTCGTTTTCGTCCAGCGCGTCCGTGAAGATCACACAGTGCGGGTTGCCGACCGAGACGGCCGTCACGGTAAGCCGCCGGCCCTCCACCTCCAGGGGCTCTTTCACCACCTCCCGGCGAGGGCCCGCCACCGGGATCTCGGAACTCACGAATGTGGCTCGGCCCATGTCCGCGGTGATGGCGGTGACCTGGCCAGCCTGGAGATGCAGCTTGGCCCGCACCGTGCCACCCAGGGTGGACACCGTGAACTCGGGCCTGTCCGTGTAGCCGTGGTCGTACAGGAACTTGGCCAGGATGCGGAGGCCGTTCCCGCTCTTCTCCGCCTCGCCGCCGTCCGGGTTGAAGATGCGCACGCCGAAATCAGCCCCCATCCCGGGCGTCAGGAGCAGGATCCCATCCGACCCGATCCCGTAGTGGATGTCGCAGATCCGGCGCACTGCCTCGGGCGTGAGCGGCCGGGAGAGCTGGCTTTCGTCCAGAACGATGTAGTCGTTCCCCAGGGCGTGCGACTTGACGAATTGGTCGGTGGCGAGTCGGATTCGCATGGCCGGCATCCTAGCGAAGTACCCGGACGCCGTCAATCGGGATCCGCCTGCCCGCGATCCATCTTGCTCCTTTCTCCCTGTGTCACGGCGAATCCGCGACAACCGTGGGCGAACTGCCTGATTCATTCAAAGGCGAGAGAACACCCACGGCGCTCTCTCCACGGCTCAGCAGAAGGATGGCGTGTTTCAAGGCCTCGAAGATGGTATGCTCAGGGGGGTTTGACTGACTTGGCACCTTCGGACGAGGTGTGCGTCGGGGTTACCCGGGGGCCGGAATGTCGAGGGCAACCTACGTGAGGCCGGGGAACCTGATTCGACCGGGAACGCTGAAGATCCTTGCCCTCACCGTGGCGTCTGCGGGGATCGCGCAGATGGACTGGTGGTGGAGGCGCAACGGAATCGCCTGGCGCGGCATCTGCGTCAATCACTTCGGCGAGCCGTACGCGTGCGATGTATGGGCCTGGCTTCTGCGAGGCTTCGGCAGTCCCTTCGCCTGGATGGCTCTCGTTCTCCTTTGCCTGTTCTGGTGGTTGGTGCTGTGGGTCGGATTCCGGCTCGTCCGACGCCCGGCGGATTGACCGGCAAGGCGCTGCTCTTGGCGGACGCCGCACGCATCGTTCGATCTGTCCGCCTCCCCCTACGTCCCATGGTTTCCCCTTGACCCCTCTCTGTCTGGTGGGCCATGCTCCTCGGGTCGAGTGACCCGTGCGGCCGCAAATCCGAAGCGCGCAGACCCGCGGCCGACATCCATGACATTCAAAACACAGGGGGGTTGGTTGTATGGCCATCGAAAACAAGCCGACCATCACGAACGATCAGCACGTCAACGATATGCGGTCCGCCTTGGAGCACCGGGCCACCTGGTTCTACCTGCTTCTCAACGAGGCAGACAAGGCAGGGGTGGACTGGGAGGCGTTGGGTCGCAAAGCCATCACGCGGTGCGGGATCCTCCACGGCAACACCAAGTTCACGAAGACCGAGGACCTCAAGGCCTTTGGCAAGGAATTCGCGAACGAGTCATACGCCAAGATCTTTGAGATGGACGTCAAGGAACTGTCGGACCAGACGTTCCGGGTGGAGTTCCACTACTGCCCCCACGTAGCCGCCTGGATGAAGCTCACCAAGGACGAGAAGAAGATCGAGAAGCTCTGCGACATTGCGATGGACGGAGACCGCGGCATCATTTCCACCTTCCCCAAGTTCGAATTCGAGCTGGGGGACACCATTTCCAAGGGCGGCCGCTGCTGCCAGCTCACCATCAGGAAGAAGAATTGAGGACCCGTCTCGCCGACGCCGTGCCCCCTGAATCCGAACGGTCCTCCGCAGCCGGGGGAGGATTAGCAGGAGGATGCGCCCATGCCCGCAGCAGCCTTCGGAAACGATCCCGCCAAAATCGAGCGGTACAAGGCGTTCTGGAGCCGGGCCGAGGTCGCGCGTCCGATGGTGGGTTTCACGATGCGGGGATGGTTCCCCCTCGAGGAATACGCGGCCACCCGCGCCTGGCCGGCAGACAGTTATCTCACCCCCGAGATGGTGGTCCCCGAGGCCTTCCTGGAGGACGAGGAGCACCTGCTTCGCGAGGGGGAGATCCTGGATGACGACATCATTCGGGGCGATATGCCCGCCGCCGCGGCCATTCCGTGGCTCTCGGGCATGCTAGGGAGCAGGCTGCGGATCCTGCCGGGGAACGTTCTGGGCGAGGACCGGTCTCTCGGCTGGGAAGAGCTGGAGAACCTCCGGCTCGACCGGGAGCACCCCTGGTTCAAGAAGTACGTCGAGTTCGCCGAGGCCCTGGTGAGGCACTCCCGTGGCCGCTATCCGGTGAGCCACGGGGCCTTGATCGGTCCGTCGGACATCCTGGCGGAGCTGCGCGGGCGCACCCAGAGCATCTTCGACATCATGGAGGAGCCCGACAGGGCCGCCGCGCTCCTCTGGCGCGCCACCTATCTCTTTCAAGAGGTCACACAGGAGATCTGGAACCGCCTGCCCCTTTTCCACGGCGGCTACTTCGACGGGATGTATCAGCTCTGGTCGCCCGGGCCGATTATCCGGATGCAAGAGGACGCGTCGGGCCTCTACTCGCCCGCGCTGTACCGCCAGTTCTTGCAGCCCCTGGACCGCTATCTGGCGGGCCGCTTCCCCAACAGCTTCATTCACCTGCACTCCACCTCAATGTTCATCCTGGACGCCTTCCTGGAGATCGAGGAGCTCCGGTGCTTCGAGATCAACAACGACGCCATCGGGCCGCCCGTGAGGGAGATGGTGCCATACTTCCAGATGGTCCAGGCCGCGCAGCGAAGCCTCTTGATTCGCGGCTGCTTCACGCCGGATGAGATCCGCCTGCTGATGGACTCCCTTGACCCTCGCGGGCTGTATCTCCTGATCGTCGTGGCCGACAAGCGCGAGGCGGAGAGACTGCGGCCGCTACTCCGGATGTAGAGGTGGATCTCGCGCGGGCGATCGTCCGCAATCCGGGCGCCGCCAGCATCCGGGCAAGGCCCGAAGGGGGCGCCGGCCGATTGGCGCCTCCATCCGATCCAGGCACGGCGCGCTAGCACTGGCTTGGCACGGGCCACCCCTCGGCCGCACCCGGGCTGCCCTTTGACGTATCACGACACTGGAATGGAATCCGAAGGGGATGGATGGCCTACTCGGAGGATTACCTTGGGAGGAAATTACCTCGCCCCCGGCGTACCCCATTCTGGACGGTACGGGGGGCGAGGCAGATGGGGATTCCTAACCCCAATCCGAAATTCTCAACCGCCAAGGACACCCAGCGCCGGCGCTGGGTACCCGGAACGCCAAGACCGGATAAGCTCCTTGGGTGAAACAAACCAAGCTTCTGAAGGCCCCACGAACGCGTTTTCGCGTTCTTGGATCGGG
>Ga0315285_10000284_pt1 | contig 51583 bp, 29 predicted proteins | sample YL17G09_36_MG_FD_203698 | JGI IMG/M metagenome (GOLD analysis project Ga0315285, IMG submission 203698) | Sediment microbial communities from Yellowstone Lake, YNP, Wyoming, USA - YL17G09_36 | ecosystem: Environmental > Aquatic > Freshwater > Lake > Sediment | place: USA: Wyoming | collected...
GAGGGCCATCATCGTTTCAGGCCGGCCCTACGACCGCAAGTGGAAAACTCAGTGCAAAAACGCGCCCGGCAATCTGCCCACACCCACAAAAGTAGCTTGACTTTCAACACACTATCTACGCCGAACATGATGTGTCCTGTATGACCCATCACCGGAATCACTCAAACTGGGGATCACTGAGCGTTGGAATCGTTGGCTGAAGGTCACAGAATCTCGGTTGCGGCTGCGCCGTGTCAGTCTTCTTTTTCCGGTTCGACAATTACGGCTGTGCCGTAGGCGAGCAGTTCGGAAGCGCCCTGCATAATGGACGAGGTGGTGAAACGCGCATCGATGATAGCGTTTGCGCCGAGTTCTTCGGCTCTCAGCGCCATCCTGTCGAGGGATTGTTCGCGTGATTCGGCGAGCATTTTTGTGTATTCGGGAATTTCGCCGCCCACCAGGTTTCGCAACACCGCCATAATGTCCTTGCCGACATGTCGGCAGCGCACCGTGTTGCCGTAGACGAGCCCGACTGTCTGGACAATACGCATGCCCGTGATCGTGGACGAGGTGACGATAATCATCGCTGAATCTCCCTGCTGTAGCGGTCGATTTTCGCCAGGAACAGTCTTTCGCGGAGCACCGAAACGAAAATAATCAGCAGGCCCACCACCGGGACTGCGATCAGGATCTTGACCAGGGCCGACGCCCACGGCTCCATCATGAAAAGCCAAATGCCCAATGCCACGAGCGCCACGGCCCCCACGACAAAAGCCACCCAGCCCGTCTTTCGTTCGATTTTGTTGTAGGCTCCGGCAAGGAAGGAATCCCAGACTTCGTCGGGTGGAATCTCGAGCCGGAGGCGGTCGGAGGCTGCCACGATCCGGGCCAGTTTCTGATATTCGGCGCTGCACCGTGGACATTCAGCCAGGTGTTCTTGAAGTTTGCGGGTGGAATCTTCGTCGAGCTCGCCGTCCAAGTGGCCGGACATGATCGGCTGGAACTGGCCGCATTCATTCGGCATGGCTATCCCTCCTTACGCGGCCCGCGCGAAGATTCTTTCACCTCTTCGAGCAGCCCGCGCAGGTTTATGCGCGCCGAATGCAGGCGCGACATTACGGTGCCTTGGGGAATCCCGAGGCATGTGACGATTTCGGCATAAGACATCTCCTGCAGATGCCTCAATACAAGAATTTCCCGTTGGTCATGGGGCAGTTGAAACATGGCGGCGGAGATGGCCTTGCTCAATTCGGCCAGCTCGGCGGTGCGGTCGGGCGTCTCGTTGTCGGGGGGATCGTACCCTTTGTCCACGATGTCGTTGAGCGAGATTTCACCGTGACGCCGTTTTTTGCGCAGAAAGTTCAGGCACACGTTGCGGATGATCCGGTGCAGCCAGGGGTAGAACGGCAGGGATTCGTCGAACCGGTCGAGGGCTTTAAAGGCTCGTGCAAACGATTCCTGGGCGAGATCGACCGCATCTTCCCGGTTGCCCACGAACCCGTAGGCGACAATATAGGCTTTTTTCTGATAGGTGCGGACGAGCGACTCGAACGCGGCAGGGTTGCCGCCGATCGCCTGATGAAGAATTGCTGCTTCGTCCGATGCCATACGGCCTGGCCTTCCATTGAACAAATTGTACACGGGACGAAACAGTTTATTCGGGGAAAGCAAGTTGTTCAAGCCGAACGCGCATATCGGCGGTGTGTGTATGGCGCGGCCAAGGGTTGGAGCAGCCAGCCAATTGTGGTTTCGAGGCCGAGCCTGCGGCCAATTAATCGTAGCGGTTGCCAATAGCCATCTTCATCGGTAATAGGACTTTGCCTATCGAGTTGGGCGCGTAAATCACCTCGACCTCCTCCCCCGTATCGCGCGCCATGAGGAAATACTCCGAACACCAGTTGTCAATCGTGTCCTTGCCCCGGATCCTGCCGCCGCCGGGACCCTCAAACTCGACCGACGCAGAGAAAAAAGTCCGCCCATTGATCCAGGCCGGCAACGGTTTAACCGCAACCACCTTGCCCTTGTATAAGTGCCCACCCGACAAGGTTTTGCGCGTGACGACCAGCGAATAAAGCGAAATGAGCGCTACGGCCAGCGGCAACCACGCGACCGCGGCAAGAAGAGGCCATTGCGCCCGGTCCGCCCGCAGGACAACAACCATCACCATCGCAAACGCCGCGAAAAAGATCCCCATACCCAGCAAGAACATCGCAATCGGGCTTCGCGCGCGCTGCCACACTTCCGGCGGCACACGGCGCGGCGCAGGCTCCTCCATCATTTTCCTTATCCGGCCCAACATCGCCGCCACCCGCGGGCTTTCCTGCAGTGCCCCTATGTCCATACGCTACAACCTCCAGTTAGGAATTACCTTGTACGGGCGCCTTTATTCGTTTTGCCAAGGGTAGCAACCGGCCGAACCGGCGGGCCAAAGATGATTTGAGGCGCGGGCCGCGCCTTTTTGGCAAGACAGGTGCGGAAGGAGGCGCACAGGAAGCACGCAAAAATCAGTGCGGCGCCGCGTCAGGCCGATTCTTTTTCGTAGCGGATGTACCAGACGGTGCCGGCGATGAAATAGAGCAGCGTCGGCCAGATAATGTTCATCTTGAACGCGGCGAACCGGTCTGCGTATGCGTCCGCCCCGGCCGCGAACACCCAGATCGGCCAGGCGATACAGATCGCCAGGCAACCCGCCGCAACGATGCCCGTTACCCAGAAAAGGCCGCTATATGCCTTCAACTGTCTGACAGGCGCAGGCGCCGCGGGGCGCGGTTTGGGTTGCGGAAGGTCGGGCAGCTTTTCTCTCGCTCCGGCCACGGATGAAAACGCAATGTAGAGGACGGCCGTCAGCAGCCAGATCGGCACGAACAGGAAGAACAGGTGCAGCGTGCCCGACCAATTCGCGAGCACGGTTACGACGACGTGCGGGAGCGGTTGCAGATGCTCGAGCAGAAACTGCCGTAGATCCACACCCAGGTAGAATGCGACGGCCATGCCGATGCCCCAGCTTCCGAGGGCCGGCCAGCTTACCATAAGCTTTTTCTTCGTCACCCAGTATTGCGTAAACCCGATCTTCGGGAAGATCCAGTGCTCAACGAAAACGATGGCGCCGACCGGCATCAGCAACAGGCCATAGATTCCCACGAAATTAAGCAGGTAATTGAACACGAACGGCGAGCAGGCGATCAGCGTTGTCAGCGCGCCCACAAACAGCGTCACCAGCCACCGCGGCCACCCCGGCGTCACAGCCTGGAGCGCCAGCCCCGCCCGGTACAACGTCGGGTTTGACGTGGTCCAGCCCGCCAGAATGACGCAGATGATGCCCGACACGCCCAGGGCCTGCCATGCCACCGCCCCTGCGTCCAGAACCAGCAGGCTCTTTTGCACGATAATGGCGGCCGCCGTGCCCATGATGCCGGCGCAGATCCACGCCAGGTAATGGCCCAGAAACATCCCGAACCCTGAGTAAAAGCCGTAATACCATTTCGGCGCGTACCGCAGCACCGCCATGTCGGACAGGCCCGCGTGCATCGCCAGGTTGCAGATCCACGCGAACGCCGCAACGTGCCAGAACCCGATCGCCTTAACGCCTTCCGGGTTGACGCCCGTCCACACCTTTTGCGAAGCAATCACCCAGAAGTCGTGCAGGCTGCGGATCCCGCCGGCGCCGGATGTCGTGCCGGCCAGTGTCGGCAGCATTACGACCGCGCCGGCCATGAACATCAAGAACATCCAGGGCGAACACACTTCGGAAAACTGCGACAGCCGTTTGAACCCAAGAATGGCCAGCGTCACCACCACCGCGCCGACCGCGACAACCACAAACACGAACCGGATGTCGGTCGGAATCACACCCGTCTGTTCGGGAATCCCGAACGGTATTCGCACCGCCGACGCCGAAACCGTGATCATGCAGCCCGCCAAAATACAGAATAGGAAGGCGTTGAGGACATTGTAGATCGTCGTCGTCGCCGGGCCCGCCACCTGGCGCAGGTACCAGTACAGCGTCAGCCGCGTCCGCACCGCGATTGGAGCGCAGACAAATGTCCAGGTCAGAACCGCCAGCAGGTTGCCCAGCAGCAGGCCCACGAAAATGTCCAGCGGCGATGCGCCCCATTTCACGAACATCGCCCCGATCACGAACTCCGTTCCCGCAACGTGTTCGCCGCTGAACAGGCCCGCAAAATGACGGCCCGGCTGCAGCTTGTCATCCGATACCGGTTCGCGCTCGAACTCGTACAGCTTGTCCAGGGCCTCGACGACCCGGCTCTCCTGTTCGGGTAAAACGGCGGCATTCTCACTCATACGACTTGCCCTCCAACGGGTTCATTTCTGCCGCCGCTATCTTACCAAGGGAGCCCCACTGTCAACAACGTTCACGGTGTGTCACCGGTCTCCGCCTTGGCGTCGGCCTGGGCCTCATACGGCCGGTTCAAGCTGTCGTCAATACCAGCGATATCCTTAACCATCCGCTTGCGTGCGTCGATATCGTATTGACTTGTTATGGCAATCGCTTCCATTACGGGCGAGCCGCCGCCGTGAAAATTCGCCATGTTGGTTATGCCACCGAACGCCGAACACAGAATATCCCCAACGTATCGCCAGAACTGGGCCGCATTCTCCGGCGCAATTCTCCTGTTACGGATAATGTACTTGTTAAGCAAATCCTTGGTTTCGGGATTGACGAAATCCCCCTCATACGGGAATGTCGCCGGCATCCCGCCAGCGAGATCGCAGAGAATCTCTTGCTCGCGGTAGACTGATTCTCCCGTCAGACACCGTCCAACATTGCAGTAGATCGAGTTGGGAATGTAACTGCCTGGGCCGTAGGGCACAAAACCTACCCGGGGCATGAAGACTTCGGGCTTCCCCAGCTCAGAGGCGGTAAAGCCGGCTGCGTAGCCAAGCTCGCCTGTGAGAATGATTTCGGCCAGCTTATCGCGGACATGCGACGCTGTCTCAATGCCGTTGTATTCTGCTGCGAGCGCAGCAGCGCCAAGGACTAAGTCACCCACGGCAGGCTTACAGCCTGAGTAACTGTGACGGTGAAAGAGGGCGAACAACAGCGCCAGTATGCCGCCGTGGTCGCTCTCGCCGCAAAGGAACACACGGTCCCACGGGACGAACACGTCATCAAAAATCAGATACGAGTCGGTCATCCCGGGCATGAAACCGCGGGGAAAGTGCTTGCGCTCGCGGAAGTTGTGGATGCTGACGACATGCTTGAGCCCTTCCCAATCGGCAGGAATCGCGAAGGCAACGGCCCAGGCGCTCTCGTGGGGCCTTAGATGGCGGGTAGGCAGCACAAGGATCTCGTCCGCGACTGACGCGTCTGAAATGTGCAGCTTACATCCGCGCACGACAATCCCGTCGCGTGTCCTTTCAACGACGTGAAGATATGTATCGGGATCGTCTTGTTCGGCGGGCCGTTTCATACGATCGCCCTTCACGTCGGTTTGCGCACAACACCCAACAAGATCTTCCGTCTGAAACCGGGTCAGCCACTTCGTAAAATTCTCGTGATAGTTCGTCTGACCGGGTTGAACCTTATCGGCCTCATACGAAACGTTGTAGATGGCGTTGACGGCATCGATGCCCATGCAGCGCTGGATGCACCCGCCGCACCGCTGGCAGAGGAACCGAGTCATATCCTGTTTCTTGTGAAGGTCGTCGGTGTTTTGGTGAATGTGCGTGAACCGATTGATCTTTTCGCCGGTAAGGTGGGATTTGGCGGTCATCAGTTCTTCGTGCTTCGGGTCCTGCGCGTACTCGAATGTCATCCCCATCACGTCGATCGTGGGCATCTGCAATTCATCGTCACGGTCGATCTTCTCTCCATCGACAAAGATGTTCCGCCGCATTTTGCGTAAGCCTTCGACATACTGTTCCTTTGTTCTCATTGCGTCTTCTCCTCGCGGTTGGCCGGCGCCCCATCCATTCTGCCTGAGCCTTCTCTCGAGCAAAGAGCCTTCCTTGAACTACGTATTCCGCGAACCGATGTTGAGTCGGGTCTCGCTCCGGCGCCCAACACATCATCGTCGTACGGCGCAGCCTCAGTGGTCGAAGCTGAACGAATAGACAACCGCATCTGTGAATTCGAACGCAAGCCGAACCCTTTCCTTTCCGAGACGGCTGAACGTGAAATCGTTCTTCCATACCACGGGTGTGTCAGAGATATCCTGCACAAGCAATTCACTCTCAGCCAACCGCCTATTGCGCTTGCCAAGCACGGTGACTTTGACGTACCCGCCCCGCTCAACGTCGGCGCAAACACGCAACGACTTCGCACCATGGGTGATGGGCGTGGTGGTAACAGAGGCCGGTTTGGCTGGATCGAGTTGCGCGTACCCGGCAAAGCCATCCGGTCGTAGCCTCGCCAAACAGAGGAACCCATCCCGCCAATCGAAAAACGGGCCGTTGTTCCCGCCGTAATAGATGCGTATCTCGTTCTGCAGGAAGATCGGCGCCGCGGCAAAAGCGCACCCCCAATCGTAATCGCCTGGCTCGTCGCCGTTGGCAATCAGCGGCGTGCCGGGCGCGATGCGATGCCACTCGACAGTGTCGGGACTCCACGCCAATTCGACATGCTGGCGATCAGCCTTCGTGTCAAAAAGGCCAACCAACCCGAGGTACACGCCGCCATGGGGGAAGACGACCATGTCGTGAGGTTGCAGGTGAGGTTCCAGCGGCTCGAGGACAGGTTTGCTCCCGGACCACTGCACAAAGTCCGGAGATTCGGTGTGCGCCACGATACGGGTATTCCGAGGCCCAGCTTCAACTTTCCACAGACGCGTGAAGCCGACGTACTTGCCCAGGTGCGGCGCCCAGAAAGCGTTATTGCGCGTGTCGCCCGCGGCTCGGATTTCCGGGCACAAGATCGGCTCCAGCCAGTGCAGCCCGTCCGCCGAGAATGAGACGGCCATCTGATCCGCCCGCAAAAACATCTTATACCGTTTGCCGGGCGCGCCGTCCTCCTTACGAACAAGCAAGTACGCCCGTTCCGCCTGGTCGTAGCCCTGGATCGTGTAACCGTCGCCCTGGACCGAAAGGGCGGGGGCACGCAGCCAGGACTTTGCCAATGAAGCCCGTTCCGTCGCTGGTTTCTTGGTAAGACCGTTCATCATGATGCGGACCCGCGTGGTGTCTGTGATTTCGTAGTCCTCCCATTCTAATCTGAAGTTCCAGGGGGGAACGAGCGCATTGTGAAGCGCAAGTATAGGTAACGCTTGAGTTTGTATGGAAGGGCGGGGGCGTTTTGTTTGTCATTGTGCCCATGTAAATGCTGCAAATTTGTCTTGACAACAGGCGTCAGTTGGTGTATATTATTCCCATGTATATTGACACCGTGCCCAATCGCAATTCGCCGCCGGCCATCTTGCTGCGCCAAGCCCGGCGCGAAGGCAGGAAGATAGTCAAAGAAACCTTGGCCAATCTTTCGTGTTTGCCGCCGGAGGCGGTTGAGGCGTTGCGCCTGGCGCTGAAGGGAATCAGGCTGGCGCCCGCGGGGGAGCGGTTTGCGGTGGAGCGGTCGTTGCCGCACGGGCATGTCGAGGCGGTGCTGGGCGTGATGCGCGCACTGGAGATGGAGGCGCTGTTGGCGTCGCGCCCGTGCCGGGAACGGGATCTGGTTGTGGCGATGATTGCGCAACGCTTGGTGGACCCGTGTTCGAAGCTGGCGACGACGCGGCAGTGGCGGGCGACGAGTTTGGCGGAGCAGTTGGGCGTGGCGGATGCGGACGAGAACGATCTGTATGCCGCGCTCGATTGGCTTTTGGACCGCAAGGAACGGGTCGAGCAGAAGCTGGCCAAGCGCCATTTGGGGGAAGGGTCCCGCGTGCTGTTCGATGTGTCCTCGAGTTCCTACGATGGCCGCACGTGCCCGCTGGCGCAATACGGCTACAACCGGGACGGGGAGAAACTGCCCTGCATCGTCTATGGGCTGTTAGCGGACGGCGAAGGCCGGCCGGTGGCGGTGGAAACGTACGCGGGCAACACGGGCGACCCTTCCACCGTGCCCGACCAGGTGGACAAGCTGCGGGAACGGTTTGGCCTCGAGCACGTGGTGTTGGTCGGCGACCGAGGGATGCTGACGCAAACGCAGATCGACGCGTTGAAAACCCACCCCCAACTAGGCTGGATCTCGGCGCTGCGTTCCAACGCCATCGCCGAACTGGTGGAACAGGGAGCGCTGCAGTTGTCGCTGTTTGACCGGCAGAACCTGGCTGAAATCACGAGCGAGACGTATCCCGGCGAGCGCCTGATGGTGTGCCACAACCCCCTGTTGGCCGAGGACCGCAGGCGCACGCGCCAGCAACTCTTGCAGGCCACGGAAAAGCAACTTGCGCGGATCGCGGCGCAAGTGGCACGACGCACCAACACGCCGCTTAAGGCCGACGAAATCGGCGTGAAAGTGGGGCGCGTCGTGAACCGGTTCCACGTGGGCAAACAGTTCGACCTGGACATCCAAGACGGCCATTTCGGATTTGCACGCAACGCCGGACGCATCAAGCAAGAAGAACAGTTGGACGGCATCTACGTCATCCGCACCAGCGAACCGCAAAGCGAACTCAGCGCCCCCGACACCGTTCGCGCCTACAAAAGTCTCGGGCAAGTCGAACAGGCCTTCCGCTGCATCAAAAGCCTCGACGTGCGCATCCGCCCCATCCACCACCGCACGCCCGAACACGTCAAAGCCCACGTGTTCCTCTGCATGCTCGCGTACTACGTCGAATGGGAGTTGCGCAAAAAACTCGCCCCCCTGCTCTTCCAGGACGAAGAACTCGATGCCGCCCGCTGGACCCGCGACCCCGTAGCCAAAGCCCAGCCCGGCGAAGCCGTCCTACAAAAAAAGCGGACCAAGCAAACCTCGCACGGACAACCCGTCCACAGCCTCCAGACCCTGATGGACGAACTGGCCACCCGCTGCAAAAACACATGTCGCGTAGGCCAAGGCAAAACCAGCGCCCGATTCACCACCACCACCGAACCCACGCCCTTCCAGCGCCACGTATTCGGGCTACTCGGGCTCAAGTCTTAGAACGACTGTACCCAGTTTCCGCGCAGTTGAAATCCGCGCATCTCTCAAGCGCAACACTACGTGCGCTCGATCCTTCTCTGGAACTTCGGGCTAAGGCCGGCCTTGTGTTCAAGTCACGAGATGACGCCCGGTTCAACAATGTCGACGCGGCGTGGCGAGCTATCTTGAAGGAAGCGAACATCACGGATTTCCGTGGGACGACTTGAGACACCAGTTCGCTTCGAAGTTGGTCATGCGTGGGTGCGACCTCAACGTGGTGCGCGAGTTGCTGGGATACTCGGCATTGAGAATGACCATGATCTACGCACACCTCTCCCCAAGAATCTCTCAGATGCGGTGGCTCTCCTAATCGATTAGCCGCGATCCGATGTCTTCAGATCCCCAAATGCTAGCCGTCTGGGCAGACGCTGTCATGCCGGTGTGTTGGCCCCCACGTCGTCCTCGCCTTTGACAAGGCCTTCTCATGGAAGTTTCTAAGAACGGCACTTCCTCTATGTCATCCGCACATCCTCCTTCTCAATCATGGCCCAAAGCCTGGTTAACTGACCCTACGCCGTCTACACATTGTTACCGGTCACGAGGTCCAATTCCAGCGCGAGCGGGACGCATTGTCCAAATCAACTGTAGCCGCTAAGGCACATAAGGCCCTGTTATGTTTGCCAGCGGGCAGCCGCGGTCTATGTCCACGCCGTCCGCGCCAGAGGTGTCGGTCACGACAATATAGGAGCCGGCGTCGCGAACACTGTAGCGTGGCGGCACGGGGTCGGCGCTGTAGTGGGCGAAGTCGCTGCCGCCGCCGCGGAGGCTGTCGTCGCCGCCGCCGCCGGTGAGGTGGTTGATTCCGCCTTCACCGTAGAGGATGTCGGCGCCAGGGCCGCCGTACAGGGCGTCGTTGCCTTCACCGCCGGTGATCAGGTCGCTCATCTCGCCGCCGCGGAGCGCGTCGTTTCCGCCGTTGCCGCGGATCTTCACGGGCACTATCGCGTCGGACCAGTCGATGAACTCGTCGCCGGGGCCGCCCGTGAAGTTCTCGAACCCGCACGAGCCCGTCATGTGGAATTCGCCGCATTCAACCAGCAGCGTGTCGTTGAGGCCGTCGCCGCCGTCGACCACTTCGCAGCCATGCGTGCACCCTCCGAGGGTCACAAGGTCGTCGTTCGCCGAACCTGCCTTCAGAACGTCACAGCCGCCGTTGCCGCGCAGCGACACCCGCACCGCGGACGACGACCAGTCGATGACGTCCACGCCTGTCGTGCCGTTGAACTCCTCGAACCCGCAGGGGCTCGTCATGGTGAACACGGTGTACCCCGCTTCGAGCACCAGCCGGTCGTGCAGGCCCTCGCCGCCGTCGATTACGTCGGTAGTGTCGTCGACATCGGCCAAGGTTATCTTGTCGTTGCCGCCATTGCCCAACAGGGTGTCATGGCCTGCTCCGCTCAGCAGGAGATCATCGCCCGACCCGCCGATCAGCGTGTCATTGCCGTTGTTGCCACGCAGGTTCAGGTTCACGGTCGCCTCAGACCAGTCGACGTAGTCGTCGCCGTTGCCGCCTTCGAAGGCTTCGAAGCCGCACCGGCCGACCATCGTGAAGGACGCATACCCCTGTACTGGAAGCAGCAGCTTGTCGTTGCCGTCGCCGCCGTCAACCGTATCCGGCGCCTCAGCGGGATCGGACAGCACGACAAGGTCGTCGTCCCCGCCGCCGAGCACGATGTCCGTGCCGGTGCCGGGGTAGAGCTTGTCCGCGCCGCTCTCGCCGAGGAGGATGTCGTTGTCGTTGTCGCCTAACAACCGGTCGGCCCCGCCGCCGCCGACGATCAGGTCGCGGCCGTTGTACCCGCGCGCGTAATCGTCCCCGCCGAAGCAGAAGATGATGTCGTTGGCAGACCCGCCCACCAGGTTGTCGACCGCCTCGGTGCCGACCATGATGTGGGTGTACAGCACGCCATCGCCAAACCGCACCACGTCGGCGCTGGCGAGGTGCTGCACGCCGTCGCGGCCCGGCACGGTGTCGGTGATGACGACGTCGCCGCCGCTGAGCGCATAGGTGTACTCCCACGGCAAGCCCGTGAAGAACAACGGATAGGACAGCGGATCGAGCGGGTTGGTGCCAACGTCCACTTCGTCGCCGTCCCAATACCCGTCGTCGTCGGTGTCGGGATCGTCGGGGTTGGTGCCGATGCGGGATTCGCGGTTGTCGCTCAGCCTATCTTCATCGGCGTCGGCCCCGTAGGTTCTGATGGTCACTTTGCCGTCGGCGTCGAGCCCGGCGAACACGACTTCTTCGAGGGCATCACCGGTCCACAAGGCGCTCGTGCTGTCCTGCCACATGACCCCTGCGACCGCTTCGACCAAGAGCCAGCCGTCACCGGGCGTGTACCTGTACACTCCGCCGCCGCCACCGCCGCCGTAGACCTCGTCGAACCCGTCGCCGTTGAGGTCGGCGCAGGCAAGCGTCACGATGGGCTCCGTCAGGCCGCTGACGATGACGGTTTGAGTGAAGGTGCCGCCCGAGACGAGCACCAGTTCATCTCCGCGGACGATGACGATGTCATCGCCGCCGATGCCGTCGATAGCGCCGGCCGCGCGCACCCCGAGGGGCTCGATGTCGCTGTAGATCTCGACGGTCGAGTAGCTGCCGGAAGCGTACCAGGCCGCGTGCAGGCTGTACAGCCCGTGGTCGTACGCGACGCTGCGTGCGCCGGAGGGCGCGAACGTGCCGATGACGGGCACGGCCCACGTGACCTCCGCCTCGCCGGTGTCGACGACCGTGGTTCCGGTGTAGACGCCCGAGCCGTAGAGGTATTTGCGCAACAGCGATGTGGGCGTCGTCTGGTGCGTGGCATAGATTTCGTGCTTCGAGTCGCCGTCGACGTCGGCAATCGAGGGCAGCACCTTGCCCGAGGCCGTGTCGGCGACTACGCTGGTCTCCATGACGTTGATGCCCGCAAGGCGGCTGGCCTTAAGCTGGCCGCCCGCCACGTCGTGCAGCAGGTAGGCAATCCACCGTGCGCCGTTGTGCTTGAGGATACCCAGGCACGGCTCCATGACGCCGTCGCCGGCCGTAATGAGCACGTTGCCGGCGTTCCACACGCCCCCGGTCGTCCGCTGGAACAGGGCCATCTGGCCCGAACCGCCTTCCTGCGCGCGCGACACGACCAGGTCAGCGTTGGTATCATTGCTGGCCTCGCCCGCGGCGATATACACCGTGTCGCTGGCGCCCGCGAACAGCGCGGAGCTGGTCGCAATTGTGCCGCCAACCACATCGGTGGCCTGCGGCAGAATCGTGATGCTCACCGTGGCCGGCGCGCTGGCCGCGCTGCCGTCGTAGGCGGCATATGTGAAACTGTCCGCGGTCGTCTCACTGCCGTCGTGGGTGTAGGTGAAGGAACCGTCGGCGTTCAGTAGCAGCGTGCCGTAGGCCGGAACGCTCACCAATTGCGCCGTCAGCGGGGCCTCCTCCGGATCGCTGTCATTGACGAGCACGCCGGGCGCGGGCACATTCAACTCACCTCCGGGGCTGACCGCGTACGCGTCGTCGACCGCCACGGGCGGGTCGTTGTCCGGTATCACGCTGAGCGAGAACTCGGCCACGTTGGACTCGTCCGAGCCGTCGTTCACGGACCACGTGAACGAGTCGGGCCCGAAGTAATCCGGATCCGGCGTGTAGGTGCGGTTCGCGCCGGCGCCGGAGAGCGTGCCGTGCAACGGCTCGGAGACTATCGTGAACGTGTACGGGCCAGGCCCGTCGATATCCTCCGCATACGCCAGCGTCAGCGCCAGCGGGACGTCTTCGAGCGTGGAATCGCTCTGGTCCTCCGCCACGGGCGGGTCGTTGACCGGCATCACGCTAATCCACATGGTTGCCTCGTTGGAATCAATCAACCCGTCGTTTACAATCCAGCTAAACGAATCGAGGCCAAAGTAATCCGGTTCCGGCGTATAGGTCTGGTTGATGCCCGAGCCGCTGAGCATACCGTGGGCCGGGCCTGACGTTATCGTGACGTTGTACGGGCCGGGGCCGTCGGGATCGCTGAAGCTGAGCGTCAGGTCCACCGGCGTCTCTTCGTCAGTCATGGCGTCCTGCTCGTCGGCCAGCGGCGGGTCGTTCACCGGCACTACCGTGATGAGCACCGTGGCCGTTCCACTGTACAGTTCGCCGTCATAGGCCTGGTACGTGAAGCTGTCTTCGGTAGTCTCAGTTCCGTCGTGCGTGTAGATGAACGAACCGTCCGCGTTGAGCACGAGCAGTCCGTTTGCCGGTCCGCTCACGAGGTGGGCCTCCAGCGGGTCCGCATCCGGGTCGGTGTCGTTGAGCAACATGCCCGGCGCCGCGACGTCCAGAACGCCGCCTTCGTCAACCGCGTACTGATCGTCGTAGGCCACCGGTGGCTGGTTCGCGGAACCGTTGCCGCTCAGCGCAATCATCACTTGAGATTCATCCGCGTCGTCGCTGTCAATCTCCAGCGTGGTCGTAAACGCACCTTCAGCAGGCGGCTCAAAGACGACGTCGAACGTAATGCTGCCGCCCGGCGGGATCGCCGCGGGTAACGCCGGGATATTTTCCAACCAGAAGGGGGAGGAGGGGTTCTGTTCAACGGGCAGAGCCGCCGCGGGAGTTGCCCACTGTACGGACTGTGGCGGGGTCAAGTTGCCTGGCAGCGGCGATGCCGCCGGATTGCTGTTGTACCCTTCCTGCTCCGCGCTTACCGCACCCTCGGTCAACGGCGCACTCACTGAAAAATTATCGAAGTAGTGGTGCGTGACCACAGAGGGTTCGGTCATGCCGCCGAGGCCGGCATAGCCCGAACTGAACGTCCCGTCCACCCCGGTCCACACGAGGTTTCCATTGATGTAGAATGCGAACGAGGAGCCGACCGCATTCACCGCCAGCGTGTTCCATTGGGAGGGCGAGTTCAGATAAGGAGAATACGTCCAGTCTTGGATGGTCGTAATGTCTCCGGCTACTGCCTTCAAGACGGTGTAATACTCATAATAGGTGCCGAAGAGGTAGCCGGAGGAATCAGGCGACGCCCGAACGATCAGGAATGAAGGATAACCGGCTTCCTCGCCACGCCGTAGATCGACTTGGAATCGATTGTCGGCAAAAGACTCCAAACCATACAAGGCTATCATCCATTCGCTTCCGACCGGCGACGGATTGTAGGCTACGTATTGATCGCCGGTGACACTCCAGTGCTCGCTGTATTCAACCCAACCTTGGGCGAGGCCGTCATCGAAATTCTCCGAATACGACCCCTGCGACCCCAGTGTGATGTCCGTGACCGTCAAGTCGAACGTGCCATCCGCGTTGGAGATCGTCACCTGCTCCGTGCGCGGGGCGCCTACCGGCACATCTCCGAACGGCATGTTCAAATCGTCCGCCGGCGGAATGGAATCCTCCACTTGGATTTCGCCCGGCACGCTGAGGACTTCCAACGAAACCGAGCGCGTTTGATTCATGCCGCTGTTGAGGTTCGTGAAAACAACGTTTTCGGTGTACACGCCCGGTGCCAGGGACGCCGCCATGCCGTTAATCGCAACGACAACCACCGCGGATTCCCCGCCGGCAAGCGAGCCGCTCGGCGGCAGTACATCCAGCCACGGGGCCGCGCTCGATGCGCTCCACTGGATCGGATCGGGGCAGTTGTTCGTCAACGTGTACTCGAACGATTCGGGCGCAAACGGGCCGTATTGCGGCCCGCTGGAGCTGCCTCCCGCCGACGGCGTTACCGCCAAGCAATCCTCCTGGACAATCATGCGGACCGCCGGCAACTGGACCACCGGGTTGTTCCGGTCATCCGATGCCAGGACTACAACACCGTCGTAGATACCCGGCGGCAACTCGCCCGCGGTGAACGTGACGTCGATCGTCTGGGACTGGCCGCCCTGCGGGACTGTTCCGGCGTCCGGCGCAACCGAGAACCAGTCGCACACGTCGGAGAAGCGGAACGCCTGCGTGGGATCGCCGAACAGGTTCAACTCGTAGTAACACCAGCGGATGCAGTCGCCGTTGATGTCCCACAGGTTGTCTTCTTTGCTGTCCTGGTTGGCCCTGCCGACTTCGAAGAACCGTTCATCAAGCACGGCATCCCAGAATTGGCGATCAAACCGCTGCGAGGGGCCGTCGGTGCTGTTGAACTGGCCCCAGCCGTAGCGGGCGTTCATGATGGCCGCGTAGGCGCCCTTATTCATCGAGGTGAGCACCTCGGCAAAGCAGTCGGGCGTATCGAACCACCCGGGCTCGCAGCCCTGGGAGTACATGAAGAAGAACTCGTTGTTTGTCAGGGCCGCCAGATCGCTGGTGTAGAGCTTGGCGCAGTAGGTCTGGTTGCTGTGGCCGAGGTGGTTGAACACAGGAATGCCGCTGTTCATCAACGCCAGCAGATCGCCGGCCGGCCATGAGTAATCCATGTCGTAGAGGTTCGTCGAGGTGTCGAAATCGAACAGGTCCGGCTGGGTGTGGTTTTCGAACCCGACCGTGGTGTAGCCGTCTGCGGATGAACCCAGGCGGATCTGTTCCATCGACGGCTTGGCGTATTCGGAGATCCCGCCAAACCCCAGGTATTCGCCCAGCATGGTGATGCGCTTCAGGTTATCGCCATACGAGGAGTCATACGCCACCGTCTTGGAGACGAAATTGGAGATCTCGGTAGCGTTCTCCACCGGCGCACGGCCTACGAACATCTCCCCAACCAGGTCTACGTCGCCGCCGCCGGTTCCGTCGGTTGGTTCGCCATACAGGCCATTGGCGTTGCCGTCAAACGTGCACGCCGCCGGCTCAACACAGCCGTAGTACATGTCCACGGGCATCTGATCCGTATAGCCACCGCCGTAAACGTAGAAGTGGCGCGCGGGCACCAGCGAATGCGTCCCGGCCAGCAGCACATATTGCGTGCCCCAGTAGGTGTAGGCCTCGGTGAGGAAATTGCGGATGCGTGTCTGGTTATCGGTGCCCCCGTCCGGCCTCGTTCCACCGTAGTTGGCATAGATCCATTCCGTGGTTATGATCGTGGCCGGATGTCCCTGGCTGGTGCGCAGGTCGCGCAGGGCCTGGAAATTCATTGGCCCCGGCGCCGCCTCCAATGCCGCCGGCGTAATAATGACGAAGTCGTACGGCCCGCCCGGAGGCAGGACCGGCGCCGGGTCACCATCGCCCGCAAGCTCCACGCGCTCCGGATACGTGGCCAGTGCGCCGGGGTTATCCACCGCGCTTGCCAATTCCGCCCGCGTCTCGTCGGTCGGCCTCACCACGCCGGGCTCCGCCGCGTCGATCAGTTCGATCTCCACGCGAATCGTCCCTGCATAGGAAACCAAGCGAGTCGCCGGCGCGTACTGTACCGGGAACAGGTTCAGCGTATACATCGAGTGGCCGCGTTTCGACTGCGCCGTCACCTCTTCGTAGTCATACCCCGGCCAGCGCATCTGGCTGTAGATGGCCGGATTGGGGGCTGTTGCCGCCACGGGGCCGGTGTAGCTTAGCGGGTGCGGCTGTTGCGCCGGCGGAAGCAGGTACTCACCCGGCAGCGCCGTGACATCCTCCGCGGCGGCGCGCACCGCCGCCACTTGCTTCCCGTACGGCACCAGGACCGTCACGGGGCGTACGGGCACAATCGGGGCGCCCGTGCGCAGGTACGACTCGAGGCCCGCCATCTTGATCACGTCATAGGCCCCGTCCGTCGACACCGAAGGCGCGCTGAACGGGTATTCAAGAACGATCAGCTTGTCGTTGGCAAGCACTTCCCTCACCGCGGATTTGTCTCTGGGCAGGGCTGTTTCTCTTCCGGTTTCCCGGGTGGTGAGGGTGTAGTTGAGGTCGGCGTCGCCCGCGTTGGTGATGTCGAACGAGGCGGTCGCCGTACCTCCGCTAGGTACAGTAACCTCGATGTACTCGGGCTCTACCTGCACCTCGCCGGACGTGTAGACTTCCAACTGGACGTCGCGGGTTTGCGCATACCCGCTTGTAACATTTGTGAACGTCGCCACGCCTCCGTACAGCCCCACGGGCAGGCCTGCGGCGTCAGGCGCAATCGAAACATCCACCGCTATCGCCTCGCCAGGGCCGAGCGTGCCGCCCGCCGGCGCAACGCCTATCCAAGTCTCGCCGGAGGCCGCCGTCCAATCGAGCGGCGCGACGCCCTGGTTGGTGAGCGTGTAGGTTACTGACGCGGGCGAGAACGGGCCGCCCGGGTGGCCGGAAGACGACAACTCATCAGTGGGCGACAGATCGAGGTCGTCCATCTGGTCGCCAATCAAAGCGACGTCATCGATATTCCAGCCGGAATACGGCCAGGCGCCGCCATTGACCTGGTAACCCCAGCGGACATACACGGAGGGCTGGTCGTCGGCCAGCGCGGAGATATCGAAGGTCTGCAGATTCCACGAAGAATCCGCAACCGTCATTCCGCCATTCTCCCATACCATGCTCCACACATTGCCATCGTTCGAGATTTCAACCGTGGCGAAGACGTAATTCTGATAGTCGCTGTTGAGCCAGCGCTGGAACTGCAATTGCATGTTCTCGAAACCCGAGCAATCCAGCGGTCCCGCAATCAGGTAATATGGCCCGCCTGGGTCGGTGGAGTAATCGCCGTAGAGGTTCACGCCATACACATTTTGCCCCGTGGCGCCGGTGGCAGGATCGGGATTGCCATAAGATATGCCTCCCATCCCCATCGGCACCCCGTACTCCCACTGGCCCTGAACCGTCCAACCCGGATCCGAATCCATCGAGAACCAGTAAATCGAGCCTGGCGGCGGCGCATAGATACTGAGCGTAACTGACCGATGCGCTGAGAAGCCGGTGCCCGTGTTGGTGAAGGCAACCGTGTCGGAGTAAACACCGCCCACCAGGCTCTCCGCGGTCGCGTTGAACAGAACTTCGACCGGAATTGACGTGCCCGGATCAAGCACGCCGACCGCGGGAGCGACATCCAGCCACGGCTCCGTGGCTGCCGCGGTCCAACTGACCGGTTCGGCGCCGATATTGGTCAGGGTGTAAATCTTCAGCCCAGGCGTAAACGGCCCGCCTTCGGGCCCGCTGCTTACAAGACCGTCCCCGGGCTCGACCACAAGGTTATCCGTCACCACCGTCAGCCTGGCAGGGATTGTGATCCCTTGGGGCTGATTGGGATCGTTGCTGTTAATGACGATCCACGCGGTGCGCGTCCCCGGGCACAAGCCCGTGGAATCAAACGTCACATCCTTATCCTCGCCGCCGCCGCCGGGGATCGATCCGTTATGCGGCTCTTCCACGCTCAACCACGCGCCGCCGCCCCCCGCGACAAACGACAACGCGTTCGCCATTAACAGCGCGCCGTCCGTCGCCGGATTCCAAAGGCCCGGATCCACGTCGCCCGAAGGCGGGAACATGCCGAGATCGACACGCGCGCCACCGCAGGATTCCAAGACCGCCACCAGCGGGTGGTTATCGGTCCACTCTGCCACAAGATTGACGCCGGGGTACACCGTCGTCGCCGCGGGCCGAATACTGAAAGGCCCGCCGTCGAAACTCACAACGCCGGCCATTGTGGGATGGCCGGGATCATGAACGGCGCCCAGGCCTTGTTGCGGCTCCATCAGGTAATCGTCGCGGTCCATCAGCGTATAGCCGCCCGTGGCCCAGCGTCCCATCATGCTTGCGCCCATGGACGTGCCGGCCAATTCAAGCCCGGCACACACCACGCCACCGCCGGTATCGACATAATCCGCCATCACGTCGCCAAGCGCCGCCGGGTCGGCATACGGATACTGGTTGTATACGAACACGGCATCAAATGCCTGCAGTTCCGGAAGCGTGGGCGTTACCGAATTGACATAAATAGCGCTTATGGTGGCGAACTGGCCGGTGCTCATCAGCTTGGTGGCAACGTCCCACATCCAGCTTGTCTCATCCGCCACGCACAGCACCACGTTGAGGTCGCCGGTCGCCTCGGCATTCACGTCGCTGCCCGTCAAAACGCCTGCCACGGGCTCCGGCGCGCCGATCCGCTCGTTGACCGAATCCACCGCGGCCTGTACAGGGGCCGCGACCGACCCGGTGAATTGCACGTTAATCGAGTAGTCCAACTGTGACGCCGGGTCGCCGTCGTTGAAGATGGCAAAGCCGGGCGAAAAGATGAATTGCTGATCCGCAAACAGGTACATCTCTAGCGGCTGAGGCACTTCAACCCGCAGCGCAGGTGGCCACTGAACCGTCACCAAGTCCGTCATAACGACCGTGTCCGTGCCACAGTCGTTGGACACGGTTAGCGTAACCGTGTAGATCCCGGTATCGACGTACGTGTGCGCCGGATACTGGTCGACGCTTGTCCCGCCATCGCCAAATTCCCACGACCGGGCAGTCGGCAGGCCATACGAATAATCGTAGAACTGAACGGTCAGCGGTGGGAAGCCCGACGTCGGGTCGGCGGCGAATGAGGCCGCCGGAATGTCGCGGACGGTTATGTAGTCCCATTTGTACGCCCAGTTTCCGCCGCCGGCATTCTCGACATACAAGTAGACGCTGTAGATGCCCGGCGCCGTGTAGGTATGCAACGGGTTTTGGTCGTTGGCGTAGTTCCCGTCCCCAAACTCCCAATACCAATAAGTCGGATTGCCAGACGACAAGTCGGTGAACTGGACATCCAGCGGCAGGCAACCCTCTGTCGGGTCCGCCGTGAAATCCGCCACCGGCGGTTCAACAAGGGTTGTAAACGACCAGACTGGGCCGGGAGTCGTCCCGCAGCAGTTGGTCGATATTACCTGCCAATAATAGGTCGTTGCATAGTTGAGGGCGCCGGGTGAACATGCGGTCCCACGGAAATCATCATAGATTAGCTGCATGGAACCGGGGTCTGTGCCGAGATAAACATCGTACGTGGCAGCACACCCGCCGCCCACTTGCCCGTACAACTGGAACGCGTGCTGGTAACCATTATCGTTCCATCCTGCCCCGGAACACCCGGCGCTCTCGCGACCTGTCATTCCAAATCCCGGCGAACCCGTTTCCCAGTACATCGAGACGGGGATACAAGCGCTGGTCATGTGCAGCCCAAGCCAGTAGGTCCCCGGATCGAGCGTCACGGGGTCGGCAAGAACACATTCATTATCCCATTCATAGTACCCATAGGCCTGCCGGCCGGTCAGCGTCTTAGTCAGCGTCACCACGCCCGAGGCGATGGGCGTGCCGGGCCCTGCGTTGTCCGCATAAATGACATAATCGCAGGCCGTCTCGGAGACGCCGGGCTGTTCAAACGACCAGAACCGCACCGTCTCGACCGTCACCATCTCGCCCAAAGTAAAGTCTTCTGCCTGAATCCAACCGGTCATCTCATTGCCATTGGCGAGGTCCGGAGCGCCGCCGTCAAACAACAGAGTGCCCGCCGCTGTTGGCGCAGGCGACATCATCCGCTCGGCGGCAATACCCGATGCGCCGGGAATCGAGGTTTCGGTCGCGACAACCGCCGCGGCGGCAGGTTGTTGCGCCCGGATTTGTTCATAACGCGCACGCTGTTTGGCCGGGTCCAGCACGTTTGCCCGCGCCGGTTGCGCGGCAGCCACGGGCCCCGCGGCAACCACGGTCCCGTCAACTGCCAGTGAAACCGCATCGAGGTTGAACATCGCCGGGCCAACGTAGGTCTCCGGCACAGACTCGTGGAAGTTCAGGCGCACCGTCTGCCCGGCAATTCCGGGAACCGCCGTCAGGAGATCAACCGAATGCGTAACGTAGCCGGTGTCGCCCGTCGTTGCAGGCGGCAATTCAAAAGCATACAACGTCGCCAGCACCGAGCCGCCGCCCGCCGGCTGCACGGTCACCTCGTAAGAACGCGGCAGCGTGGCGCCGTAAGTAAGGTCCCACTCGATCCGTTCGGACCATGTAAAGATGGCCGTCGAAGCATCCGGCGGGATAGGCACTTGCTGGTAAATGTCGTAGTACAACCCGGCGTCGCCGTCAAACCCGTTTTCGGCAAACAAGCTGCCTTCCAGGGGATAGCTGTTTCCAAACCAGCCCGAGCCGCCCCCGCTAATGGTCCAGGGTTCAAGTTCCCCACCCGGCCCTGTCACCACCGTCCAGCCTGTGAAGTCGCCCATCTCAAAGCCGCCGTTGACGATTTCCACCGGGCGGTTCCACGACAACTGCGCGTTTACAGCAACGCCCGCCGCCGTGTCGCCTGGATCAGGGTTGCGCGGCGCCGCAGGCGCTTCATGAATGCCCAACGATACGGCCTGAAGCTGCAGCGCGCCACTGATCAAGTTGGCAAACGTCACCGTGTCCAAATAGTCGCCTGCCGGCAAAGAATCCGCCGCGGCGTTAATCGCCACATCGACGGTCGCGGTAGTTCCCGCGGCCAAAGTGCCGGTCCCCGGCAAGACATCCAGCCAGACCGCCGTGCCGCCGGCCGACCAATCGATCGCATCCTCCCCCACATTCGTGAGGGTGTAGGTCTGGTACCCGGGCGTAAAGGGGCCGCCCACGCAGCCCAGGCTGGAGAGACCTGAGTCCGGCGTAACAATGAGATCGTCCACTTCGTTGCCCAGCAGCGCGACGTCGTCGATGTTCCACCCTGGGTAGGTCACCGACCCGTCCGTCGGCCCCATGGTCCAACGCACGTACACGGTCGGCTGCAAATCGGCTATCGCCGAGATGTCATAGGTGCATTCGATCCACGCCCCGTCGCAGAAACTGCCGCCGACGTGCTGCCACACCGGGGTCCAGTTGATTCCGTCATTGCTGACCTCAACGGTGGCGTGGTCATAGGCAACGTGCTCCACGCCCAGCCAGCGCCAGAAACTGAGCATAACGTTTTCATGGCGACTGCAGTCCATCGCGGCCGTCGTTAGAGCGTACTGCGGCATGGAATTGGTGTAATCGCCGGAAAGATTGTAGCCGTACACATTACTACCCGTATAGCCCGATATCGGATCGACACAGTTGCTCCCGCCGCCCGTCGGGACGCCGAACTGCCACTGTCCCTCGGTCGTCCAACCGGGGTCCACATCCATCGAGAACCACCGGAATGCCCCGGGGGGTGGCGTGGAAACATAGAGCGTTATGCTGCGCGATGTCGTTGCGCCGCTGGTTGTATTGGTGAACGTGACGGTATCCGAATAGGAGCCTTCCGGCAGGCTTTCCGCGTTGGCATTAAACGACACGTCGACTGAAATCGACGCGCCCGGGACCAGCGTGCCGCCGGACGGTGTCGCATTAACCCACGGTTGCCCGGGGGCAGCGGTCCAGTCCAGCGGAGCCGTGCCCACGTTTCTCAGCGTATAGGTTTTCGCCGGTGGCGTAAATGGCCCGCCTTCCATGCCGCTGCTGACAAAGCCTTCCGTTGGCTGTACGAGCAGATCGTCCAATACGACAATCAGTTCGCATGGAATTGCAGCGCCGTTGGGTTGGCTGGGATCGTTGCTCGAAACCCGGATTAGCGCGTTGTACGTCCCCGCGTCAAGATCGGTGGAATCAAAGGTAACATCTTTGTCTTCGCCCGACCCGCCGGGGATCGAGCCGTTATGCGGCTCTTCCACGCTCAGCCAGGCATGACCGCCTCCGGCGACCCACGTCAAGGCGTTCGCCATCAGCAGCGCACCGTCCGTAGCCGGATTCCAAAGGCCCGAGTAGACGTCGTTTGAGGGCGGGAAGAAGCCCAGATCGGCGCGCGGCGCGTTGCTCGCGGTCGAAACCGCCACCAACGGATGGGAGTCGCTCCACTCCGCCACCAGGGTCACGCCCGGATATACCGTCGTCGTGCCCGGACGAAAACTGTACTCACCGCCGTCGAAACTCGACACGCCCGCCATGATGGGGTGACCCGGATCGTACACCGTGCCCAGAAACGCCTGAGAACCAGTTGCCCCGGAACGGTCCATCAGCGCGTAGGGGCTCGTCGCCCACCGGCCCGCCATAATGCCGCCGCCGCCAAGCTCAAACATCGCACATACAACGCCGCCGCCCCCGTCAACGTAGTCGGCCATCACGTCGCCAAGCGCCGCCGAATCAAAGTAGCTGTAGTTGCTGTACACCAGCACGGCGTCAAACACCTGGAGTTCAGGAAGCGTGGGGGTTACAGAATTGACATAAATGGCGCTTATGCTGGCGAACTGGGCCGTCCCCAACAGTTTCGCTTGAACATCGGCCACCCATTCCGGTACATCCGCGGCGCATATGGCTATGTTCAAATCACTCGACGTGTCAATACCGAGATCGGCCGCGGTCAGCACGCTGGCGACGGGCCCAGGCTCTCCGGCGGCCGCCGCTTCAGCCCCCGGAACGGCGGCCACGTTGCCGGCGCCGGCGCTCGCCGCACTCGTGGCGCCAGCGCGTTGTATCATTGAATCAATTGCGGCCCGGACCGGCAGTTCCGACAGGCCCAAGGCATATTGCACCCGTATAGAATAGTCAAGTTGCGAAGCAGGGTTGCCGTCGTTGAAGATACCGAAACCCGGCGCAATTGTCGACTGCTGGTTGGGATACAGGACCACCTCCAGCGGCTGAGGCACTTCAACGCGCAGCGCCGGTGGCCACTGAACCGTCACCAAGTCACTTTGCACCTGAGTATTCGAGCCGCATCCGTTCGAGACCTCGAGTGTTACCGTATAGGTGCCAGGGCTTGTGTAGGTGTGACTCGGATATTGCTCGGTGCTCGACCCACCATCGCCGAAGTCATACGACCAGGACGTTGGCAGACCATACGAATAATCGTAGAACTGAACGGTCAGCGGCGGGAAGCCCGACGTCGGGTCGGCCCCGAATGACGCCACCGGGACGTCGCGGACGGTTATGTAGTCCCATTGGTTGGCCCAGTTTCCGCCGCCGGCATTCTCGACATACAAGTAGACGCTGTAGATGCCCGGCGCCGTGTAGGTATGCAACGGGTTTTGGTCGTTGGCGTAGTTCCCGTCGCCAAACTCCCAATACCAATAAGTCGGGTTGCCCGATGACAGGTCGGTAAACTGGACATCCAACGGCAAGCAGCCCTCTGTCGTGTCCGCCATGAAATCGGCTACAGGAGGTTCAACAACGGTTGTAAACGACCAGACTGGGCCGGGAGTCGTCCCGCAGCAGTTGGTCGATATTACCTGCCAATAATAGGTCGTTGCATAGTTGAGGGCGCCGGGTGAACATACGGTCCCACGGAAATCATCATAGATTAGCTGCATTGCACCCGGGTCGGCGCCAAGATAGACATCGTACGTGGTCGGGCATGCCGTTCCCGTCCCGTAGAGGATGGTGTTCTCCAGGAAATTATAGGAGGACCCATAGAAATCAATGGTCTGAACCGTGGCGAGAATACGCCCCAGGCCCAATGCCCGTTCCATGCAGCACGGATAGCCATTTTCGGCTATTTCAATGATCTCTAAAGCGCCTTCGGGAACCGTCGAGAAGTATCCGTGGGTCGAATAACCCACATTGTCAAGCTCCGCATCGGTAACCACGTTCGGCACGTTTACGATGGAATGCAATGGTTCCACGATCGTCATGTCGTTGGAGCCATAGAAAGTCGTCACAAATCCGCCTGGCATCAGTTTGCCTTCCGCATCGGCGCCCTGTGACGCCAGGTGCAGGTCCAGGAAGCCGCCTGCGGCTACATAGGCCTCGAACCAAGCGCGATTTGCTTCCACAAGGGAATAGAAGCTGCCGCTTTGGACAGACGATATGATCACCTTGTCATACGGCGACAGGTCCACCACCCCAATTTGGCTTGAATCGAAAATCGTATAGGAGATGCCATTGTTGGTCAGGACTTCCTGATTGCGGGTGCTGTCCCACGGGTTCCAGTCCTGGAAAATGGCCACATTGGCTACGGGCAGAGGCGCGGTATATTGCAGCACAGCCGCCTGTTGGCGCGGCCCGGCCGCATCTGCAACCATCGTCGATATTCTCGTCGACGGGGCTGTCTGCGGGACTTCAGAGGCCTGCTCGGGCCTCGAAACTCCATCCCCGGCGCCGCTCCATGACAACGAGGTCCATGGATACACATCCATGGCCCCGTCCCCGGGATTGGGCTGGCTCGGCGCGGGCGGCGCGGTCATTACGGTGAGCGCCACAAGTCGAATCATCAAGTTCCCGCTTATCGTGTTTTCGAAAATGACGGCGTCGGTGTATTCGCCTGGCGCCATGCCGTTGGCCGCCGCGTTGACGGACACATCTACCGCCACCGAGTCCCCGGAAGCGAGCGCGCCGCTCGAGGGTGCAACATCGAGCCACGCCGCGCCGGAGGCCGCGGTCCAGTCCACCGATTCCGCCCCGGTGTTGGTCAGGGTGTACGTCATGGAAGCGGGATCAAACGGGCCGCCCTCGCAGCCCAGGCTGGAGAGACCTGAGTCCGGCGTAACAATGAGATCGTCCACTTCGTTGCCCAGCAGCGCAACGTCGTCGATGTTCCACCCTGGGTAGGTCACCGACCCGTCCGTCGGCCCCATGGTCCAACGCACGTACACCGTCGGCTGCAAATCGGCTATTGCCGAGATGTCATAGGTGCATTCGATCCACGCCCCGTCGCAGAAACTGCCGCCGGCGTGCTGCCACACGGCGGTCCAGTTGATTCCGTCATTGCTCACCTCAACGGTGGCATGGTCATACGACACGCTTTCGACGCCCAGCCAGCGCCAGAAACTGAGCATAACGTTTTCATGGCAACTGCAGTCCATTGCCGCCGTCGTTAGAGAGTACTGCGGCATCGAATCGGTATAATCACCGGAGAGATTGTAGCCATACACATTCATGGCGGTCTTGCCCGATGTCGGGTCGCCGCACCAACTGCCCATGCCCAGCGGGACCCCGTACTCCCACTGCCCTTCCGTCGTCCAACCGGGATCCGAGTCCATGGAAAACCACTGGAACGCGCCCGGCGGCGGGCTGGTAACTTCGAGCGTGATACCGCGCAACTGGACCGCCCCGCTGGTGGTGTTTGAAAGGGTCAGCGTATCGGTGTAGACGCCGCCGGTCAGGGTGTCGGCGTTCGCGTTGATCAACACCTCGACAATTGTGGATTCTCCCGCCTCCAGCGTGCCGCTCACGGGCGCCAGGTCTACCCACGGCTGCGTTACGGCCGCGGTCCAGTTCACGGCCGCGGTCCCCTGGTTCGTCAGCGTGTATATCTTGTTCAACGGGGTAAACGGGCCGCCCTCCGGGCCAAAACTTCTCAAGTCTTCCGCGGGCGACACATTGAGCGCGTCGGTTACCACCAGCACGACATTCCGCCCCTGATTCACGCCGCTCGTTGCATTGCCGAAAACCACGGTGTCGGAGTAGGTCCCTTGAGGAAGTGTGTTGGCGGTTGCGTTGATAGACACGTCCACTGTTATGGAAGCGTCCGGCGACAATGTCCCGCTTCCCGCACTTACCGTCAGCCAGCTTGCCGACGCCGTTGCCGACCAATCCAGCGGATTGGCCCCCGTGTTCGTCAGCGTATACGTGGTGCTTGACGGCACAAACGGGCCACCTTCCGCCCCTGTCGATTCAAGAGGCGTTGCCGGGGCTATGGTAAGCTCGTCCAGTGCAAACTCGACGGTCGCAAAAGCCTCCCCGCCCGGCACCGCTGTAACCGGAGGACTAAGCGACGTTACCGTGCTGTATGTATGGTCGCCGTCAAAGTCGTGGTAAAACTCCGCGCTTGTGATGTCCCCGTTCGATCCCGCGGAATCGGAAACATAGAGGCGCGCATAGAAGTGAATATCGCTAAAATCGTCAATGGTCCAAATGCCGTCCGTCAGGTCAACCGCGACTCGCATGGTGTCGTCAATACCGATGGAAGTGCCGCCTGCACTGTCGATAGGCGCATAGGAGGACCATTCCGGCGCACTTGAAAGGCCAAAGCCGCCCAGGTAAGACACATAACCGCGTTGCGGATGGTTCAGCCCGCTGACCGCGTACAACTGCGGCCGATAGTTGTCTCTGTCGCTATTGAAAAAAGCCATGCCGAAGCAGCCGTTGTCGGCCTTGAAATAGTCATAGGCGACCCACATGAACCCGAGGCTCGTCCCCGCCGTATTCGACACGCCCCACCCGGCGCTCCACGAATTTGCAATCAGAAACGCGCCGCTGCGCGTCGTGGATCCGTCGAAATAGGTCTTGTCGTCGTCATACCCCACGATCGTCAGGGCATGCCCGCCCACGATCGACCCGCTGCTGTCGAACAGCACTCCGTTGCTGATGCCCGCCGTGTCCGACGGATAGGAGTAGTACCAGTTCTCGTAGACGTCGGTGCGTGTTGCCGCGACATTACCGTTCGCCAGATGTTGTTTAATGGCATCTATTTCAGCGTCGCCGCACCCGCTGTAAGACCCAATCATGTAAAGCGATTGAGTCCGCCGATTCAGTGCGTCCACCCAGGCGGCTTCAGTGGGCCACGACGTGTAATCTGTATCGGAGTAGGGTTTGAGGGTCCAGCTCGAGCAGCCCACCTCATTCAGCCGGTATACCACGTACTCGGTGTTCGCCCCGCCGTCATAGCCTCCGTTGACCAGCGGGTACATGAAACCCGGGCTGCAAATGTAATCCGTATTTCCTCCCGACACATCAAGCCCCTCGTCCTGGGCTTGGGTGTATGTATTATAGTAGTAGCAGGCGGCCCATGCCGTGCATGAACCCTGTCCGCCCTGGTTGCCGATGGGCGGGAAATACATCGAGAGGGAGTTGTCCACCAAAACCAGGGGAGCCGGCCCGCTCAGCAGCACACGTTGCTGCGCCAACCGGTTCGGCGTTATGAGGCTCAGGCCTGTAGACGCAATTCGACTCTCTTCTTCGGGCGTGGCTGGCCGGTCGCCAAGACCTTTCAGCGGCGCGACGGCTTGAAGCTGTGACTTCGGCGCCGCGATCGCTTCCACCGCCGAGACATTGGCCACATTGCCTGCCCTGTCCAAATTATCCGAAGGAAGCTTCACCAGCAGCCGGCCTTCCGGTGAGAGCGTCAGAACTTCCCCCTGCAAACGTCTCAGGCCAGACTGTACCGCCTCGAGGTCCGCCTCCGGCTTGACCGACACCCAAGCCAGAACATTGTATGGCGTGGGCTTGACGGGCTTGACGGCCGCCGCTTCGAGGGTAAGCCCCGCAAAAAGGACGCCCAGCAAAACGAAACTGAGAACACATACAGTCGGCCTGTACATTTCACTCCCCTCCCCAATGTTGGTTATCTATAAGTTCAACGATTGCGCCGCCAACAGATTTCACGGCACAACTCTGGACTTCCCTCAATACGTGTCCGTGCAAGTCGCGTTTATGTAGTCCCGGCAACACATATAGGCACGATCACCCAGCCCGTGCCCCATGACCCCCATAGCCGTTGGGTTATGAGCAGCCCTGATTCGTCAACCGATGACAAGAACTCTGGTTCATTGAGGCAACTGCACATCCTGCCCTCGATCCCATGCGAGAACAAGAAGTGACAAAAAATCGGCACTTGTCGTGTCTCTATATCAGACAAACCGTTGAGTGTCAAGCTGTATTTTTTCAACAATCTGCCTCTGCTGCCCAGCCTGTAAAGTGTTTTATGTACTACGTTTAGCGCCTAAGTGCCTTAGCGGTGAGAAGCTGTCAAAAACAACAAAAAAAGTGCGCAGTCTACGGCATCCCGAGCTGAAGTCATTGTGTAGAAGTGACTTCGGGACGGCGAATAAAGTGCAAATAATGCGCAGTTTCCTGTGCTTCAGGAAGCCTCCGCAACAGGCAGTACATCAAATCTGGGTTATGGGCGAAGCCCACGTTGGATATATGTACAAGGCTTGTAGTTCAAGGAGAGTTTTCGTGAGTTCTGGGATTACAGTCGTAAGGGGTGGGCCAAGCGATTCCTCGACAAATGGTTCTGGTGGGCCCCCATTCGCGACTCACACGCATGCGCGATTTCGCCTGGATGCTCCGTCGCCATGAGCAGGATACCCTCAACTACTTCGACGAACGCATCAGCAACGGCGCGGTCGAAGGCATGAACAACAAGGCTAAAGTCGTCAGCCACCGCTGCTACGGATTCCGAACCGCCAAAAACTACATCACGGCCCTATACCATTGCTTGGGCAAGCTGCCTGAACCCCAATCGATGCACAGATTCTTGTGAGGAACCCGAAATGATCCACGTGTTTCTCATCTCCGGGCTTCGCCTCGGGGAACTGCATTCAATTACTCTTGGACAGGTGCGGCTCGACGCAGAGACGCCCCATATCGAGTTGCGAGCGACTGACGAAAAGGCACGGCGGGGGCCCTGGTTCCACTGCCAGCGCATTTGGCGGCTGACTTAGCTGAATACATTGCCAAACGGGAAAAGCACCTTGTAGGCGATAGTAGCGCGTCCGTGGCCGTGTTCCCCGGCGCGTTCGACACCGCGCCGGTGTTCGACATGCCCGGCAAGATGACAAAGGTGTTCGACGCCGATCTGGTTCTTGCCGGCATAGCAACGCGCGACAGCCAAGGGAAGATCAACAAGCGCGATGCGCATGGACGTACGCTGGACATTCACGCGTTGCGGCACAGCTTCTGCACGATGGTTGCCCAAAGCGGCGTGAACATGCAGACGGCGCAACGCCTCATGCGTCACGCCACGCCCGCCATGACGGCCCGCTACACTCACTTGACGCTGTCTGACCTGGGCGCCGCAATCGCCACGTTACCGGGACTGCCTGAAATCCACACGCACGAATCTGTAGTAGCAACCGCGGAAGCCGCGTCAACTTTGTGTCCACCGCAGCGTCCACCCACTACGCTCATTCCGGTGCAAGATAGTGCATTTCCCCGCATTCTTGACAGTCTCAAGAAGGGGGGTGTGCAGACATCCAAAACAGACAAAAAACCCACGTTTCCCGGGGTTTTAGAATGGTGGGCGATCGCAGACTTGAACTGCGGACCCCTTGCATGTCAAGCAAGTACTCTAACCAGCTGAGCTAATCGCCCATCCCTATCTGGAAATTATAACAGTGGTTTGCGGGCGGTGTCAATTTGCCGATCACGGATCGGGGTGCGGATTTCGGATTGCGGTTTGGATCAAGGGCAGGATAACCACGGAGGACACGGAGGGCACGGAAAAGACTGCCGGAGTTTTGGGGAGCGTGCGGGGTGTCGCGCAGATTCAAAGGATGCGGCGTTTGGAGCGTGTTACGGGGGGCAGATGCGGGTGCGGCACGGGGCGGGTTTTTTTGTGGGGTGGGGTGCGTGGTAGGATGTTTGGCATGAGGCTGACTCGGTCGGAAATAGCTCGCCTTATCGACCACACGCAGGTCCACGCGTACGCCGCCCTCGAGGACATCCGGGAGTTGTGCGATGAGGCGGTCGAGCACGGGTTTGCGTCGGTTTCGATCAACGGGGTGTGGACGTCGTATTGCGCGAAGCGGTTGCGGGGCACGGGGGTGCGCGTAAACCCGACGGTCGGGTTCCCGCTGGGCGCGAGCACGCCCCACGTGAAGCTCGAGGAGGCGCGCGAGGCCGTGCGAAACGGGGCGGACGAACTGGACATGGTCATCAACGTGGGGGCGTTGCGGTCGGGGTTTGCGGAATTCGTCGAGCGGGAGATCGCGGCGATCGTGAAGGCGGCGGGGAATGTGCCGGTGAAGATCATCCTGGAGACGAGTTATCTGTCGGCGGAGCAGAAGGTGGCGGTTTGCGAAATGAGCGTGAGGTGCGGGGCGGCGTTTGTGAAAACGGCGACGGGGTTCGGTCTTGGCGGGGCGACGGTGGACGATGTCCGGCTGATGCGCAGCGTTGTGGGCTCGAACGCCGGCGTAAAAGCGGCCGGCGGCATACGAACCTACGGCCAGGTGCGTGACCTGCTCGAGGCCGGGGCTACCCGAATCGGCACCAGCGCCGGCATCGCCATCCTGGCCGACGCGCCCGAAGAGATGACCGATCTAGCCACTGGTACAGGTGGCGACGAGACGGCCGCAGACAGTGGCTTGTAGCAAGCTTCTGCGGGGAATTCGCCGGTACTTCCCTTGAGGGGGCGCCCTCATTCGTAAGCGGCCTTACAAATAAACGGTTCCAGGAGGCGTTTCTGCCGACTTCGCAACTATATGCTTGCATACAAAGTATATGAAGAACTAGAATATTTGGTGGCGACATGTGGGTGTAACGTGTTGTCTTGTAGGACGCACGGGGAAGACGGTTGCCGGCGGATGAACGGTAAAGGAGGCGCGTCCAATGAAATCCCAACTAGTAGTTGTGGTGGTTTCCATTTGTTTCTTGGCGAGTGGGGTAAGCGTGGCGGATGTGTGGTACGTCAACGACGACGCGCCTCCGGGCGGCAACGGCTTGGCGTGGGAATCGGCCCTGCAGACGATACAATCGGCGGTCGCGGCGGCCGACATCTATGACGAGATCTGGGTCGCCGCAGGAACCTACAATTTCACAGAACCGAAATATGGTCAGCAGTTGTACGGCGGATTTGTGGGCACAGAACTGAACCGACTGTCCCGTGCGGCCGAGTACTATGCAACCGTGACGAGAGTGGTTCTGCCGGACGACAGCCGCGTCGACGGCTTCAATATTGAGGGGAATTCATCGGACGAGGTCCTTCGCGTCGAGGGTCAGCGTTCCTGCGTCGCCAACTGTAACATTCGCACTGGCGGCAGAGCGACCTTTTTGCAGCATGTGCAAGTCACACTTGAAAACTGCAGCTTAACCAAGACTGGCAATTTGCATCCCGAATTTTTTACGGGGGACGAGAGTGACGTGTCCTTTATTCGCTGCAGATTCAACGGCGGAAACGTGTTTTTGTTGAGAGGCAAAGTCGCAGGCATAGGTTGCAGCTTCGTCGGGCAGCTACGAGCATGGTACAACGAATCAGTTGACTTTACCGAAAGCTCATTCAGAGGTGGACAGCTTGCTGTTGAATGTTATGAAAACGAGTTTGTCTCATTTGTCAAATGCTCTTTCCTAGACAATTACGGCGGCGGTCTGGGAGGCGCAATTGACGCACGGGGAATTGAACGCATGCTTGTGGAAGATTGCCTTTTTGACTCCAATCGCGCTGAGGTAAGGGGCGGCGCTATTTATTTTGCAAATCCAGATGTTGCGGCTTCAGGCAGATATCATCTCACAGTAACTGGCAGCCGTTTTACCGGAAACAGTTCGTCTAATGGCGCAGCCATCTGTCTCAGCCTGGCCTCCGCAGATCTTGTAAACAGCACCTTCAGCGAGAACAGTGCAGAAATTGGCAGTTGTGTTTATAGTTTTCAATCCTGGCTGACCGCCATCAACTGCCTGTTTTCAAACAACCAATCTGGTAACGGAAGCGGCTTATTCCTGGACGAGCAGAGTGAACTGGACATGCGCAACTGCACTATTTGGGGATGTGATTCCGAGATGGGCGGAGCCATTGAGGTAGATCGTGCGTCTCAAGCCGCTGTAAAGAATACGATCGTCTGGGCTTGTTCACCGTCTGCGTTTGCCGTGAATGGGATTACGGCGCGATTCGACACGAGTTATTCCTGTATTCAAGGTGGTGCGCCGGGAATTGGAAATATAAATGAGGCCCCATGGCTGGCGAATCCGGATGATGGCGATTTTCGGCTGCTGTGGGGTTCGCCCTGTATTGATAGGGGTACGGCCGACGGCGCCCCGGCGGCAGACCTAGACGGCACGGCTCGGCCGCAGTTGGCAGGCATCGACATGGGTGCGCTCGAGTTCGTCATCACAGATCAAGACGCGGACGGGATGGATGACAACTGGGAAACCTACTATGGTTTGAATCCGGCCGATCCCGAGGACGCCGATGAAGATGCGGACGGTGACGGCGTCACCAACGCCCAGGAAGCGGCTATTCGCAACAACCCCCAAGATCCCGATGATTGCCGCGACGCCTACTACGTCGCGACGGACGGCAACGACACAGACGGCGACGGTTCGGAAACGGATCCGTGGGCGACCATCGGAAGAGCCATGGTGTATGCGGGCGGGTTCTCAATGTACAAAGCCGTGAACATCTATGCCGCCGAGGGCACATACAACGAGCCGGTCGTACTTGCTCCGGAAGTCGCCCTGATCGGCGCTGGACAAGGCCTCACGCGAATCGAACATATGGACCTTGCCGAGGACGAACACTATGTAGTGACGGGTGCGGAAGGCGCGGTGCTGAGAGATTGCACGGTTCAGGTCATGGGGCAGTATTCGGCCAATTTCGGGTTGCTGAGACTGGACGACGTGTCGATGGAAATCAGCAACGTCATGTTCGACGGCGATGACAACCTCTATTCATTGGGCGCGTTGATTTCCGGGACAGGCTCCTCCGAAACCGTGATTGACGGCTGCACGTTCCGCCGTCTGTACTTTGGCGTCCAGGCCGTCAACACCGCCGCAAACGTCACCAACACGACGTTCTCCGGCATTCGCGGCGACGCCATTTTTGTGCGGCTGCCGGATGTAAAAAAAGATGGCGAGACCGTTTTCACGCCGGTGCTGGGCGACGCCACCTACGCCGACACGACCGGCAACAACATGTTCAGGAACGTGATGGGCAATTTCGTGCTCAACATGAACAACGCTACGACCAAGGCCGAAAACAACGACTGGGGCGTGTACACCGACGCGGAAATCGCCGCACAAATGGCCGGGCCCGTGGATTACAAGCCGTTTGTAGGAGAACAAGCAGACGACAATGACGACGGCGATAACGGCGGTTGTTTCGCGGCGGCTGACAAGGCCTTGGCTCTGCGCACAAGCCGCGCGAACAGCGGGGCGTTTGTAATGCTCGGCGTCGCTTCGTGCCTGGCCGTCGGGAGCCGGCGCAAAAAGCAATAGCAGGCGAGACGCCCGCACCACAATATTGTCGATTTAAGAACAGCCTGCCGCGCGAGCGAAGTGGCTTCGTCGGCGGGCTGCTTTATTTGTTAGCGTTCAACTGGCGCAGATAGGCGAGTGCGTCGGCGTTGTCCGGGTCCAGGCGGAGCACTTCCTGTAATTGCGGAAGCGCTTTCTCGGGTTTGCCGAGATGCACGAGCGACACGGCGTAGCCGACGCGTGCCGGGACGTCTCCCGGGTCGGCTTCCATCACCGCGGCAAAACAGCCGACGGCCTCGTCGTACCGTTGTTGCGCCAGGGCGGCCACACCGAGGTTGTAATTGGCCTGGAGATTCGACGGGTCGATTTGCAGGACCTCGCGCAGGTGGCGCGTCCCCTCATCGCCCCTGTTGAGCGAGCACAAGGCAATCCCGAGGTTGACGCGCGCCGGGTTGTTTGAAGGCCGCAGCCGCAACGCCTCCTCGAGGAACGGCACCGCCTCCTGCGGCTTCCCTTCGTCCAGTTTAAAGCGGCCGAAATTGCCGTAGACCGTGCTGTTGCCGGGATCGATCTCTCGCGCGCGCTCGAGCATCCGCCATGCTTCCTCGGCCCGGCCCTGTCGTTGGAACACGTTGGCCAGTATGACGAGCGCCATCGTGTTTTTGTCTGTCGACGCGACAGTCTTGCGCCAGATGGTCTCGCTGCTGCGCCAATGCGCCGCCTGCGCCGCCGTCGCAACGGCCAGCACAGCCAGCATCGCAGCCGAGATGGCCGCGGCGGCTTTTTTAGCGATGGGTCTGCGGGGAATCAGCGAGGCCGCGCCCCAGACGGCCGCGATGTACAGGCCCACGGACGGCAAGTACGTATACCTGTCGGCGTACGCCTGCTCCCCGATTTGAACCAGGCCGATCACGGGCACGAGCAGGCCGAGGTACCACAACCAACCAACCGTGACAAACGGCGCCCGCCGCCGCAATGCCACCGCCGCCACCGTGGCCGCGCCAAGCCCCGCGGCCGCCATGACGCCCGCCGTCGCCGAGGTGGCCGCCCCGTGGTGCGGGTAAAACAAGGCCAGGTGTGCCGGCCAAATCGTCTTCCACACGTACATCCAGTAGGCGATCGCGGAGTTCCACAGCCGCACCGGCAGCGGAAACTCTTCAAACGTGCCGACGGCCCCGCCGGTCCGTTGCGCGACAAACGCCACCACAGAAACAGCCGATACCATCACCAACAGCGGCAACTTCTCGAGCAGCAGCTTTTTTGTTGTGGCCGGGCCGTCAAACCTGCGCAGCGGCCAGTAGTCCACGAGCAGCAACAGGAACGGCGCCGTCACCAGCATCGGCTTGGACATCAGGCTCAGCGCCAGCAAGCCTGCCATCGCCGCGTAACGCAGGGGCGACGGCTTCTCCGCATACACCGTGTACGCCCACAGCGCCCCGCAGCCGAAAAAGACGCTGAGCACGTCCTTGCGTTCGGCCACCCACGCGACCGACTCGACCCGCAGCGGGTGCAGCGCAAAAAGGCCGGCCACCACCAGGCTCTTTGGGAGGTCGCGCGTTGCCCGGTGCAAGAAGAGCAGCAATACGACCGCGGCCGCACAATGGATGACGATGCTGGTGAGATGGTGCCCGGCCGGGTTAAGGCCGAACAGGCTCACGTCCGCCATGTGCGACATCCATGCCAGCGGGTGCCAATTGCCGGCATGCCGCGCAGTCAACGCCCACGCCGCGTTCTGAATCGTCAGCCCTTGCTGGACTCGGCCGTTCTCCGTCACGTAAAGGGTGTCATCCCAATTGGTGAACCCCGCTTTAAGTGCCGGGCTGAACGCGGCAAATGCGGCAACGGCGACCACGGCGCAGGCCGCCATTAAGCGGATGACTGCTCCCTCTGCGCGTTGCCCATCCTGCTCCGTCATGCGTCCCCCGTTATCTTGAACAGATACTGGCGCGCCTGCTGGTCGTTGGGATCGGCCTTTACCACTTCGCGCAGCAGGCGCTCCGCCTCGGCCATCCGCCCCAGATGATACAGACTGCAGCCCAGCACCGATTTTGCCGGCGTGTATGCCGGGTTTGCCAGGACCAACTTCTGCGCCGCGGATGCTGCGGCCGCGTAATCCTTCTGCCGATACCGTACGACGCTCAGATTGTAAATCGCGTACTCGTAACCGGGCTTTTTTGCCAAAACCTGCTCGAGGCACGACGCGGCTTTTTCCAATTCGTTCACGGCCATCATTACGACGCCGAGGTTCGTCATCGATTCGATGTCATCCGGCCGGTACTCGAGCGCCGCGACAAAGTTTTCCGCGGCGGCCTTGTACTCACCTTTCTGCAGATACGTGCACCCGAGGTTGTAGTGGGCAGTCGAGTTTTTCTGCGTCACGGCAATCGCGCGCGTGAAAAGCGTGACGCTGTCTCTCCAGAACGTTACCTGATACGCCGTCACCGCCCCCAGCAAACCAATCGCAATCGCCCCGGCCGCCGGCAAGAGTTTCCCCTTCGCGGGCAGCCGCCGCACCACCAGCGGAACGCCCCACGCAAGGCAGATGAAAAGGCCCGTTTGAGGGAGGTACATGTATCTGTCCGCGTGGGACTGGCTGCCCACCTGCACCAGGCCGATCACCGGCACCAGCGAAATCAAAAACCAAAGCCAGCCCACCGCCAGAAACCGGTATCGCCTGGCCAACGCCAGCGCCAGAAGCGTCGCCGCGGCCAAAACCACGATCGCCGCAGCCGCTTTCATGACGGGCGGCTGTGCATAAGGGTAAAGCACGCCCAGGCGCAGCGGCAGGAACGTCTTTTCAATATACGTGCAGTAAGCGAGGCCCGCGTTGAGCCCGCGTTGAGGCAACGCGATGGCCTCGAGCGTCCGAACCGCACCGCCCGAACGTTGCGCGGTCATCGTCAGTACCGCCGAACCCACGCTCAGCGCTGCCAGCGGGATTTTCTCGACCACGCACCGCTCGAGCGCGGCCAGCCCGCCGCGCTCGAGCGAAAACCGCTGCAGCGGCCAATAGTCGATCAGAAAAAGCAGCAACGGCGCGCTCACGAGCATCGGCTTGGCCATCAGGCCCAGTGCCAGCAAGACGGTTACGGCCCCGTACGCCGGGAAGGACGGCTTGCGCGCGTAGCGTGCGTAGACCAGGAGCATCAGCACGAACAGGAAATGGCTCAGGACGTCTTTCCGCTCGGCCGCCCACGCCACCGACTCGACGTGCAGCGGGTGCAACGCAAAAAGAGCCGCCACAAAAAACGCCTTGCCCCGCTCGCCCGTGGTGCACGCCAGAAAGGAAAACAGCAGCAGCGTGCTCGCTATGTGAAACGCGAGATTTACGGCGTGGTGGCCGGCCGGCTCGAGCCCGAACAGTTGAACGTCCGTCATGTGCGACAGCCACGTCAGCGGATGCCAGTTGGCGCAGTCAAATGTTGTAAAGGCCCACTTGACTCCCGGCCACGTCAGGCCCGCGCGCACAACCTCGTTTTGAGTAATGTAGTAATCGTCGTCAAACCCGACAAATTCGTTGCGCGCGACGGCCGCATACGCCGCTACAGTCAGCAAAACCAGGGCCGCGTATGCGGCCGGCTTGGACTTGATGCTGGACCAGATGGTCATGCGCGATGAACCAACCATTATGCCCGGCTGGAATCTACACGAACTATACGGTTTTGCCCGTCGACGTGCACAATGATTGGTTTGTGGTTTGCGGCCTCTTCGGGCGTCATCTGCGCGTAGGTGAGGGCGATGATCAGGTCGCCGGGCTGGCCGAGCCGTGCCGCCGCGCCGTTCAGGCACACCGTGCCGCTGCCGCGCTCCCCGGGAATGAGGTACGTGACAAACCGCGCGCCCGTGTTGATGTTGAGCACGTGCACCTGCTCGTTTACCAGGAACCCCGCCGCCTCGATCAGGAGCGGATCGAGCGTGAGGCTGCCCGAGTAATTCAGGTCCGCCATGGTCACGGTGGCGCGGTGTACTTTGCTTTTGAGCATCGCGATCATCATTTCGCCGATTCCTCCGCATGAGGCCCCGCCGAAGCGGCGGGTATGCAATACTTGATGTTGTCAATCAGGCGCGTAGTACCTGCGCGCGCCGCTACCGCCAGGACGACACAACCCGTCACCGCATCGACCGGCTCGAGGTCTTCCGCGTCCACCAGTTCCACATAATCCACCTCCACCCCGTCCAGCCGCTCTCGTACCGCACGAACGATATCCCGCGCATCCCGCCGCCCATTCTCGAGCAGCGACTGCGCATAAAACAGCGCCCGCGACAGCGCCAGCGCACGCACCCGATCCTCGCCGCTGAGATACGCGTTGCGCGAACTCATCGCAAGCCCGTCCGGCTCCCGCACAATCGGCATCTCGACGATCTCGACGCCCATGTCGAGGTCGCGCGCCATCCGCCGGATCACCGCGCACTGCTGCGCGTCCTTCTGGCCAAAATACGCGCGGTGCGGCAACACCGCGTTGAAAAGTTTCGCCACCACCGTCGTCACCCCGGCAAAATGGCCCGGCCGCGACCGACCGCACAGGCCCTCGATGAGCCGCGCCACGCTCACCGTGGTCGCATACCCCGGCGGGTACATGACGTCGGCCGTTGGCGCGTACACCGCGACCACGCCGCACGCCTGCGCCATCGCGCAGTCCACTTCGAACATTCGCGGATACTTGTTGAAATCCTCGTTCGGCCCGAACTGCTTCGGGTTCACAAAAATGCTGGCGACGGCCACGTCATTCTTTCGCGCCGCCTCGAGCATCAGGCGGGCGTGGCCCTCGTGCAACGCGCCCATCGTCGGGACGAACCCGATCGTCTTGCCTTCCCGCCGCCTGTCGAGCGACCACTGGCGCATCTCGTTGGGTTGGCGCAGCACGATCATTTGAATTCGTGCTCCTTGCCCGGGAACTTGCCCGCCTTGACTTCTTCGATAAAACCGGTGCACGCCTCGCGCATCAGGCTGCGCACGTCGCCGAATGTTTTCGAAAACCGCGTGGCGCCCCAGCCGAGGATGTCGTGCAGCACCAGCACCTGCCCGTCGCACGACGGACCCGCGCCGATCCCGATCGTCGGAATGCTCACGTCGGCGGTGATTTCGGCCGCGAGATCCGCCGGGATGCACTCGAGCACCAGCGCAAAACAACCCGCCTCGTCGAGCCCCCGCGCCTCTTCGCGCAGCCGCGCACGGCTCTCCGGCCCGCGCCCCTGCACCTTGAACCCGCCGAACTGATTCACCGACTGCGGCGTCATCCCGATATGGCCCATCACCGGGATACCGGAGCGCAGGATGGCCGAGATACTCTCCCCGAACTTGGCCACGGAACCCTCGAGCTTGACTGCATTGGCACCCGCTTCGGCCAAAAACCGGCCCGCGTTTCTGAGGGCTTCCTGCGGGCTGACCTGGTAGCTGAGGAACGGCATGTCGGCCACCAGCAGCGAATTTTTTACCCCCCGCGACACTATCCGCGTGTGATGGACCATCTCGTCCATGGTGACGCTGAGGGTGTCCGGGCGGCCCATCACGACCATCCCGCACGAGTCGCCGACAAGTATAATATCGACCCCGCACTCGTCCAGGATTTTGGCGGAAGGATAATCGTACGCCGTAAGCATGGCGATTTTTTCGCCGGCCTGCTTTCGGGCTTTTAAAGACAGAGCCGTAACGCGCGCGATGGCGAGATCCTCCTGAACCGTGACGTCAGTCCGTCCCGGTCCCTGTTGGGCTCCAAGCGGAGCGGTTCAGGACACACACAATGCACTGGCCTTCGAGTCGGGGCTGGGCGGCAAGGTCGCCTATCGTCCGCCCGGTAACCGGGTCAACCACCTCCGGCGCGATTTCGGCAAACGGCGCCAGCACGAAATCACGACCGCGAAACTCCTTGTGCGGCAGCGACAGCCGCCCCGTTTCGCTCACCCGATTCCCCCACAGGACGATGTCGATGTCGATCGTCCGTGGTCCCCACCGTTCGGTGGGTTTCCGTCCCAACTCCAATTCAATTTTCCTGGCCGCATTCAGGAGTTCAAGCGGCTCGAGGTCCGTCTCGATCTCTGCGACCATATTGTAAAACGCAGGCTGGTTTTTTACACCGGCCGGCTCGGTCTCGTAGGCGTGCGAAGCCTTCACCACCGTCACCCGCGGCGTGTTCCCAAGCCGTTCGAGACCCTCCGCCAGATTAGCGATCCGGTTGCCCAGATTGCTGCCCAAGCTCAGGAAGACGCGCTCCGCTCGCCTCATTTCCAAGTTCCGGACGGACATACCTCGCCCGCTTCCACCTCTACTCTAACACAGAAAAGTGATAACTTCAAGGATTAAGTGCCAAGCCCATGCCGCTTTAGGCGAAACGCCTCTTTATGACGCCCCTCAGTTCTCGTGCGGCCGCAGCGATCTCTTTGGGGACTTCCTGCTCTTCGAGAAGCACCTGCAGTTCTTCATTGGCTTCGGCGTGCCGGGACGTAACGCCCAGTACCCGCGCCAGAAGAAGGCGGGCCCAATGCGCGGCCGCGTCCGCCTCCACCGCGCGCCGCAAATGGCCGACCGCCTCGGCGGTCTTTCCGCGTTCAAGCAGGAAATTCACCAGCGGCACAACGGCGCATTGGCTGGCAGGATCCAGGTCGTGCGCCTGAACCAGGAGCCGCAACGCCGATTCCGGTTCGCCGCGTGATTCCCGCATTTCGGCCGCCACCACAAGCCCCTCCACCCGAACCGCCGCCGGAATGTCTTTGCGGCACCAGAACACGCCGTAGTCGCCGCATGTCAGGTTGAAGTGCGTGAGTTCGGCCGGGTACTGCACAAAATCCTCGGGAACCCACTGGCTGCGGTGGAGTTCCGCCGGGTTCCCGTGGGCTTCGGGATGATCCCAGCCGTCGCCCAGCGGGATGTTTATCAGCAGGGCCTTGCTAGCCTTGTTGTAAAGCGCCTCGACTACCGCCTCTCCCTCCGGCTTGTCGAGATGCTCGATCACATCCCCGGCGATGATCAGGTCGTATTCGTCGATGTGCTTCACGGCCTCGCGGACGTCTTCAACAAAAATGTTCGAGTACAGCACCCTCTGATGGGCCTGGATGTACGGCTCGAACACCTCGATGCCGTCGATCCGCGTCTGCCACTGCGATGGATTGACGCGGCCGTTCCACGCATCCAGGTATTCGCGGCAAAGAAAACCCCACAAGCCAAACCCGCAGCCAACGTCCAGCACGGACTGGGGTTGAATCGAAAAGATCCTGTGCAGGCAATGGCTGAGATGTACTGACGTGCTGACCGGCATCAAAACTCCCTCGCCACCCATTATGACAGCAGCGAAAACGTTTGGCAAAAACGTTCTTCCATCAGGCCTTTCACCTGCGTTTTCCGAGCGGCACTTTGAACGGCTGAAGAGAACCGCGTATATTCTCCATGAATCTGTAATGACACGGACAACCATGGAGGAACAACGATGAGTCTGCTCGATGGCAAAGTGGCGATTGTGACGGGTGCGGGCGGCGGGTTGGGGCGGTGCCACGCCCTCGCCCTGGCAAAAGAGGGAGCGAAGATCGTCGTCAACGATCTCGGCGGCGCGCGGGACGGGTCCGGGACCGCGAAAGGCCCCGCCGACAGCGTCGTCGAGGAAATCAAGGCGGGCGGCGGCAGCGCCGTCGCCAACTACGACAGCGTCGGCACGATGGCTGGCGCAAACAACATCGTGGCCACCGCCGTCGACGCGTTCGGCCGCGTCGACATCCTCGTTAACAACGCCGGCATCCTCCGCGACAAAACCCTCCTCAAAATGGAAGAAGACTGGTGGGACGCCGTCATCAACGTCCACCTTAAGGGGACGTTTGCCGTCACCCAGGCGGCGGCGCGAAGGATGGCCGAGCAGGTCGCCAGCGGCACGGCTGCCGGCGGCCGCATCATCAACACCAGTTCGATTGCCGGCCTCGTCGGCAACTTCGGCCAGTCCAACTATGGCGCCGCCAAGGCGGGCATCGCCGGGTTTACCCGCGTCACCGCGCTCGAACTGGCCAAGTTCAAAATCACCGTCAACGCCATCGTGCCCATCGCAAAAACCAGAATGACCGAAGACATCCCGCTCGTGCCCGACTCGATGCGGCCCGAGCACGTCAGCCCGCTGGTCGTGTTTCTCGCCTCCGACCTTGCCGCGGGCGTCACCGGAAAGCTCTTTGCCATCCAGGGCAAAGAAATGCGCGAGTTCAAATACAAAATCACCGACGGCGCAACCGCCGCCGGCGACTTGTGGACCCCCCACGAAATCGCCGATCGCCTCAAAGAAATCACCGCCTGACGATACGTTGGGACGCCCCCCGGCAGTTCGTGGGGGGTGTCCCACTTTTCACTCTCAATCCCCTCGCCGCACTGAAAACCGCCGAAGCCTGAAAATGTTATCCGTCCGATCCGTCCGATCCGTCCGATCTCTTTTCCCCAGGCGGCCTTCTCACGCTCTCGATTTTGGGCGGTTTTTCCTCGAGGCTCACGCGGATCCCGCCGAGCACATCCGTGCGCCAGATCCGGCAGCCGTTCGCGCGGTATCGGTCCAAGCCACCGTAATTGACCCGCGCCGACGCCGGCCCCGTGCATGTCACCACGCATTCCGACGCGGAGACCGCCTCGAGAAAACCCGCCCCGCTGGACGTGGCCGAGCCGTGGTGCGGCGCCTTCATCACGTCGGCCCGGCACTCGAGCCCCGCTACCAACCGCTCGCCCGCCTCTTCAATATCCCCCGTCAGGAGAACCCGCGCACCCTCGTGCTCGACGCTCAGCACGACCGATCTCTCATTGGCGCTGTGCCCGTCCGTCCAACCCGCCGGCGGGTGAAGTACGCGCACGGCCAGCGTATCAAGTTGTGCCACATCCCCCGCCGAAACCCGACGCACCAGCACGCCCCGCCGCCCGCAAACCGCCTCAAACCGCCCCTCGAGCGGCGTCCGGTCCGCCGGCTCCGCCATCCAGACCTCGCCCACGGCAAAATTCTCGACGATATAAAAAAGCCCGCCGAGGTGATCCCGGTCGGAATGCGTGGCCACGACGTAATCCAGCCGCCGGACGTGGTGCGCCCACAGGAACGGCGCAACGTACTCCTCGCCGTTGCTGTACGCCTCGTCCGCGTCGCCGCCGTCAACCAGCATCACTCTGCCGCCGGGCGACGTCACTACGATCGCATCGCCGTTCCGCACGCTCAGAAAATCGACCCGCGCCTCCGGCATGTACAGCCCCCAGGTCGCCGCCGACGCCGCCGCCAGCACCAGCGCCGGTTTCAGCCAAGCGGCCCTGCGCGTCACGGCCGCCGCCAGCACGCATCCCGCCATCCCCCAAAACGCCAAGAGCGCCGGCGGCGTCGGGCTCGTCACACGCAGCCACCATCCCCAGTTCGCCACCGCCTTTACCATTTGCGCCGTTATCCAGAACAACGGCGAGACCGCGTGGCCAAACAGCGAGGCAACCTGCATCGAAACCAGCGACACCAGCAGCGTCATAAAGGTCAGCCACAACATCAACGCGCTCAGCGGAATTATTACCAGGTTCAGAAACACGCCCGCCGCCGGGAAAATATGAAAAGACGAACTCACCACCGGCAGCGGAAGAATCTGCACCGCAATAGATGCCGACAGCGGTTTCCGAAGCACCGCCGGCAGCCACGGGTCGCCGGGCAGCCGACTCGACCGCCTGCGAACCCGTTTGTGCCGTGGCCAATAACTGTCCACAACGGGCGTAAACAACAGGATCGACGCCAGGCTCAGGAACGATAACTGAAACCCCGTGTCGAACAGCATGTCCGGGTTCCATGCCAGCAGAACCAGCGCCGACAGCCCCAGCGCCGACGGCGAGTCGGGTTCTCTGCCCGCGACTTGTGCCGCCAGCACAACCGCAATCATCACCGCCGCGCGAAGCGCGCTGGGCCGGATGCCCGTGGTCAGCGCAAACACCAACACCCCCAGCATCGTCATCAGCGCCCAACGCCGCCGGTTTTTCACGAAAAGCCGGAGAAAAAAACCCACCGTCACAAACAGGATTGACGCGTGGATGCCCGATACCGACAGGATATGCGCCACGCCCGCCTTCACGTACTCCTGATACTCGTTGCGCGGCATCGACGCACGGTAACCCAGCCAGATCGCCTTGATGAACGGCAGAGCGCCTGGCGGCATCGCCCGATCGAGCCGTTCCGCCTCGGATTTCCTCAGCCGCGACATCCAATACCGGCCGGACCACCACGGCGCCGGCGCCAACCGTTCGAGCGCCGTCCCGCCGCGGCGCCCGCCCTCAACGATCAGGCTCGTAAACACGCCTTCCCGCGCCCAATAGGCCTCCGTGGAATGGACACCGAAGTTGGGATAGCCGAACCGCGCTGAAATCTTGCCCCGCGCACGCACCTGCTCCCCCGCATGCACAGTCCACGGCGGCTTGGTGCACCGCACCACCACCCTGCCCGCCGCCGATTGCCGTTTCCCGCGCAGTTCGATCGCGCCCGCATCGACCACGCAGGTCAGCGCATCCGCGTTGTCGTTCTCCAGGTGCTGTAAGCGCACGATGCCTTCAATCGTGCCATCCCACGGCAACCCGTCCACGTCGACCAGCCGGCTGATCGCGTCCCCGGCCGGGCCGGCATGCCGCGCCTGCCACATCAGCGCACCCGCCGCGAACGCCACCAATGCCACGCTCCCCAGCCGCGCGACTATCAGACCCGGCAGCATCCCCGCCATCAGCACCGTCACCACAACCAGCGCCAGCCACGCCCAGACCGGATACACCCCCCCCGAAGCCGCGTAGATGCCCCCCGAAAACAGGATCGCGCAAAACAGCAGCGGCCGCCGCAACAGCGCCCTCCCCAGATCGCCTTCTACTGATGCGCCCAACCCTCCCGCAACCATCCCACGGCCCCCCGCTCCTTACTTATGTGCCTACTCTAGCAACGAAGCGCAATAAGTGCAAGACAGCGAGACTCCCATATAGGTCCCATACGTCTTATATGTCCTATACGTCTTATCGGGCCTGTCTGGCCACAGGCTTTCCGGATGCGCCGCGCCCACAAATGAAAGCGAAAAACGGGGACTGGCTCGCGACGCCTCCGGCAGTTTGGAGGCGCTTTTTCGGCAGTTTGAAAAAAACGTGCCTGTCCCCGCTTTTCGCGCCAACTACAAGATCGTCTGAACCGCGTTGACGAACGCCATATACCGGTTCACCGGCCACTCCGTCGGGTACTTCAGGAATTCGACGTGGCCATCCAGATACAGCACGTTGCAGCCTCCGGGCACGTGGTTGACTGTGGCGACGTCGAGCATGTCAATGAAGTCCAAGGTGACACAGATTTCACTTTGCGCCTTCGCCGACGCCGCGGGGTTATTGATATCCGTGATCAGGAACCGCTCGATACCTTCCCGCAGACGATAGATAGTACCCTCGCTGCCGCCGCCGGAGGCCACTGGAATATCGCCGTCAGTTGCGGGGATGTTGGAATCATCACTAAGAACACTGAGCATAGCGCTCATCATGTCGAAAAACATGGGGTTGTTGCTGACGACCCAACTCAACGCATCTTCCACCGTCAAGCCGACAGGGATGTCGGGCACTCCCATTGTAATGCCGTGCATCGTCACGTTGTGCGCGAAGTAAAGGTAGCTGGCGTTGCCGGTACCGATCTCGCAACCGTAGAAGTCCGTGTTCGGGACGCCGGTGGTAGGCGCCATCGTGCCCCCACGATCAATGCACACCATCAAAAGCTCGTCGGCGTCGGTGAAAAATTCCTCGACGGGCGCCGCAGTGGAATCCGACGGGCAGATCAATAACGCCGGGTCGTTCAGGTATTCCGGATAGACGGTCGTGCCGTCCATGTTAAAGTCCATATCCCAGTCGCCTTCACAGTTGAAGCCTTTCATGGGCGGCCATTTCTGGCCTTTGCTCTCGTTGCTGTACATCTTGCAGACGAGGCCCAACTGCTTGAGGTTGTTGGCGCAACTGGCCCGCCGCGCCGATTCCCGAGCACGCGCAAGCGCCGGCAACAGGATCGCCGCCAAAATCCCAATTATGGCTATTACAACAAGCAGTTCTATGAGTGTAAATCCCTTTTTCATAATCTTCGCCCTGCCCTTGGTTACAATCCCTAGTTAACAAATCCCCGTACAGAACTCTATCGTTCCCTCCTTTCCTTTTCTGTTCTCTAGCTCTTTTTCCCATACTCTTGTAAATCAATCTTACATAGCACAGCAAGATACGTCAATAGAAAACTTGGGAGAAGCCGTTTTTGGGGGCTCCCGAACGCCCCGCCGCAGAAAATGGCCGCAAAATAGCCCTCCCCGCCGCTTTCTTGCCAACAGAAAAGCGGCTGAGATCTCCATCCCAGCCGCTTCAGTGCTTCTAAACTGCCGCTCTCGCCTTACATCGGTCGCTCTTTCAGAAAAGCGAACGACTCCTCACACGACATCCTTGGACTGCAAAGCCGCCATCGTCCTGTTCACGGGCCACTTGTCCGGGTATTTCAGGAATTCGACGTGACCGTCCATATAAAGGACATTGCAGCCACCCGGAATGTGATTGAACTCGTCGTCGGCAATATCCATGCTGACCCAGTCTAAGCTCACCGGGATCTCGCTCTGCGCCTGGGCGCTTGCCGCGGGATTGTTGATGTCGGTTATGGTGAAGCGCTCGACGCCTTCGCGCAACCGGTACATCGTCTTTTCGCCCTCCGCGACGGAGTTAAACTTGATGTCGCTGTCGTTCCAGTTGCCCTTCTCGTCAGCGACGGCCGGGCTTTCAAGGGCGATGGCGCCTTCGAGCGGGGCAAACATCATGAAAAGGTCGGTGTTGTTGGTGCCCAGCCACGCCCCCATTTCTGCCCGGGAGAGCGCCGGAACGTCCGGCACGCCCACCGTCATCCCTTGTATTATCGTGTTCCACGCAAGGTAAAGGTACGACGTGCTCCCGCTGTCGACTTCGCACGGATAGAATTCGGTGACAGAAGTCGGGCCAGGGCAGGTATCGCCAGCGCGCGAACAGAAATAGGTGGCAAAAGGCGTGCCATCGTCTGTGCCATGGTTAAAAGCCATTTCCACGTCGCCACCTGTTTGTGAAGACGGGCAAAGAAGAACCTTGGGATCGGAAAGATATTCAGGGAAAATCGTCATGGCGTCAACGGTCCAGTCGCCTTTCCAATCGGTTGGGTTGCCGGGGTCGCAGCCCCAAAGGTGCGTGGGCGGGAACTTCTGGCCTTTGGCCTCGTTGTTGTACATCTTGCACACGAGGCCAAACTGTTTGAGGTTATTGGCACAACTGGCCCGACGAGCAGCCTCCCGCGCCCTGGCAAGCGCCGGCAACAGTATGGCCGCCAAAATGCCAATAATTGCTATTACAACCAGCAATTCGATTAACGTAAAACCTTTTTTCATGATTACGACCCTCCCTAAGTTATCGGTCCATTGTCAAAACACTGCACAAGTGAAACACCTATACCTCCGCCTCCTTTCCCGGGGCGTTACGCCCACTTCCCCATCTATTTGTCATCTATTCTTGCACAGCACACGTAATCTGTCAATAGGAATTTTTGGGGAAACGCACTTTTCACAGAGCCTTTAGACGGGCACAACAGGTTCCTTAGTCCCTTAGAAGTCAAGTCTTTAATTTTTTGGCAAGGATATTTTCTCGCGGTTGCGTTTCGCCCTGTATTGATGCGGGTTTTATGCCGCTTTTGAAAGTCTCCAACTTTTTGGTTGCGGCTCGTCCGCGTTAGGGGCTGTTGAAAAAGTCCGCTCTGTGTTGAACAACCTGGTCAACTCTTAGAAACATAAGCGAAAAACAGGGACTGGCCCGCTTCCGGCAGTTTGGAAGCGCATTTTCGGCAGTTTGAAAATCGGGTGTCCCTGCTTTTCGCGGCCATGAGGCAACTACTCGACTTTTTCAACACCCCCCTTATCCCAAGTTTGGTTTCAATCCGCAAATGCGTGCCACACAAAAGTTTAACCAGCCTGTCTGCCGCAGAAGTAGGCCACGGTTCGAGGAACGTCCGGCTCCCTACACTTGACGCGAGGTGGCCTTGGCTGGCATCGTTGAGCTTTGGGGCATTCCAAGCATTCAGGTAAAAGCATTATGGAAGGCAATGAACAAAAGGGTTACCTGCCGGTTTCCAGGACGTGTTTTGTGTGCGGGAAGGATAACCACGCCGGACTCAGCCTGCGCTTTTACGCGGAAGGCGCCGTTGTAAGGACGAACTGGCGGCCCGCCAACTGGCATTGCGGCTACGAGGGGATTGTCCACGGCGGCGTGGTTGCGGCGGCGCTGGACGAGTGCATGGCGTGGGCCGCCACGTGGCATACCCGGCTCATGTGCGTCACCGGCGACCTCACCCTCCGGTATCTGCTGCCGCTGCCAAACGACCGGGAACTCGTCGTCTCGGCGTCGGTGACCGTCCCCGGCAGGCGGCTTGTCCACGTCAAGGGAACCATAGCGGACTCCGCCGGCCTGGAATACGCCACCGCGCAGGGCCGGTTTGTCACTATGACGGCCAAAGACACGCTCGCCGTCGACGATGAACTCGTGTATTTCGGCGATGAAGTCCGCGTTTTCGATTACCTCCGCGCCAAGTGAATTGAACCGTGGATGTCGGCTGTGTTGTGGTGCGGGCGTCTCGCCTGCATCCCTTAAGTCCCTTTTGTCCTTTTCGTCCCTTCTCCGTTGAGGAAACCGGTCATGGAGAAAAGAAAAGACCCGCAAACCCACACCTACTCCCACCCGCGCCCAATGGTCACCGTGGACGCCGTCATATTCACCGTCCGCAACTGCCACCTCGAGGTCCTCCTGATTCGCCGCAAACGACCACCGTTCCAAGGCATGTGGGCGCTCCCAGGCGGGTTTGCCGACATCGAGGAAAACCTCGAAGACGCCGTCGCCCGCGAACTCCTCGAAGAGACCGGCTTGACCGACATCCCGCTCCAACAGTTCTACACGTTCGGCGAGGTCGGCCGGGACCCGCGCGGCAGAGTCATCACCGTCGCCTACTGGGGTTTGGCCGACTGGCACGAAGTCGAGCCCAAGCCCGCCGACGACGCCGAAGACGTCGCATGGCTCACTGTCGAAAACCTCCCGCAACTCGCCACCGACCACAACAAAATCGTCAGCCGCGCACTATTCACCCTCCAGCAGCGAATGGTCCTCCAGGCACTTGACCCAGCCGCCCTGCCCGAAGCCATCTCCATCGAAGACCTCCGGTGCGCCGTCGAACCCCAGCAGCCCATCGGGGAATTGTAACGCCGCCGGGACGCACCACGGCACTGTGGGGGGCGTCCCGACAATCGGAGAACCATTTCATGAGTTCTTTGCGTTCTTTGTGGTCAAAACCGTTGTTTAATCCGCAATTCGGCCAGCCTAAACGCCTTCCTCCTCCTCGATCGGCTCCTCATACGCACAGCCGGGCCTCGGACACTTCCTCACCCCCGGTTTCCCTCGCCCCTTGGTAACGACGGTCCACGAATTCTGGCAGACCGGGCACGGGGTGTCGGTATCGAGTTGCCCGAACACCGCAAAATCGCATTCCGGGTACCGGTCGCAACCGATGAACCGGCGCCGGTTCGCCAGACGGATCACCAAGTTGCCTTCACACCCCGGTTTAACACATTTCAGCCCCAGTTCCATGGGTTTCGTAAACTTGCACTTCGGGTACTTCTCGCACCCGTAAAACTCGCTCCCGGTCCGGCTCTTGCGGATCACCAGGTGCGCCCCACAACTCGGGCATAACTGGTCCGTCTTGACCGGCGGCTTTTTCGGCGCCTGCGCGACTTTATTTCCGTTCTGGTCGATGTTATACGTGTTCTTGCACTGCGGGTAGTTCGAACACGCCATGAACTTCCCAAACCGGCCCTCGCGAATCACCATCTGGCCGCCGCACTGGTCACAGGCGACCTCCGTCGGCTCGGGCGCCGCCTGACGGCTGATCCGCCGCGTCGTCTTGCACTCCGGGTACCTCCGGCACGCAATGAACAACCCGTAACGGCCTTCCCGCACCTCGATCGGCGACCCGCATTCCGGACACCGGTCCTCGCCCCGCAACACCTCGTGCACGATCCGTTTCTGCGCCGCCTCGAGGTCGTCCACAAAACTCTTGTAAAACGCCCGAAGCAGGTCATGCCATTCCCGGTTGCCTTCCTCGATGTGGTCCAGGTCTTCCTCGAGCCGTGCGGTGAAACTGATATCCAGGATGTCCGGGAAATTCTTCACCAGCAGGAGGTTGACATCCTCGCCGATCTGGGTAGGTTTGAGCCGGTTCTTCTCCCGTTCAACGTAACCCCTGTCCAAGATTGTGTTTATAGTCGGCGCATACGTGCTCGGCCGCCCGATCCCGTTCTCCTCCAGCGCCTTGATCAACATCGCTTCCGTATACCGCGGCGGCGCCTTCGTAAAATGCTGTTCCGGCTTAAGCCCCTCGCTCGTCACCGTCTCCCCCTCCGTCACCGGCGGCAGCGGCGTCGCCTCTCCGTTACCATTCTCCTCTTCACTCGTCTCTTCGTAAAGCTTCGTGAAACCCGGGAACTTCATGATCGAGCCGGTCGCCCGGAACGTGTAACGGCCGGCGGAGACGTCTACCGTCATCTGGTCGAGGATGGCCGACGCCATCTGGCTGGCCACAAACCGTTTCCAGATAAGCGTATACAGCTTGAACTGGTCATCATCCAGGTACTGGCGGATCGACTCCGGCGCCCGCGACGCCAGCGTTGGCCGGATCCCTTCGTGGGCGTCTTGGGCCCCCTTCTTCCCGAGGTACACGTTCGGCTTTTCCGGCAGCATCGGCCCATCAAACGCACCCGCAATATATTTCCGGACCTCATCAATCGCCTCCGGGTCGATCCGGGGCGAGTCCGTGCGCATGTACGTGATCACGCCCGTGCTCCCTTCCGGCCCGAGCTGGATCCCCTCGTACAGCGCCTGCGCAATGCGCATCGTCTTGCGCGGGTTGAAGTTAAGCTTCCGCGACGCCTCCTGCTGCAGCGTGCTCGTGATGAACGGCGGGTAGGGGTTCCGCCGCGCCTCTTTCCGCTCGACCCCCGCTACCCGGTACGCCGCCCCTTCCAAATCCGCAAGGACCCGGTCCACCGTCTCCTGGTTGGGCAACTGCGCCTTCTCGTCGCCTATCCGAAACAACCGCGCAACAAACCGCTCCTCGCGCTCCGTCAAAAGCGATGCATCCAGCGTCCAATATTCTTCCGGCTTGAAATCCCGGATCTCATTTTCCCGCTCACACACCATCCGCACCGCCACCGACTGCACCCGGCCTGCGCTAAGCCCTTTACGCACCGTGAATTGCAGCAACGGGCTCAGTTTGTAACCTACAAGACGATCCAAAACGCGACGCGCCTGCTGAGCGTTCACCAGGTTCTCGTCAATGGGCCGCGGGTGTTTGGTCGCCTCCTGGATGTTCCGCTTCGTTATCGCGTTAAACACGATACGGCTGATCGGCTTCCCCGCCGTCTTCAGCAACTCCGCGATGTGCCAACCGATCGCCTCCCCTTCCCGGTCCGGGTCGGAAGCCAGCAGGATCTGCTCCACTTTCGCCGCCGCCGTCTTGATTTCCTGAACCGCTTTCGCCGATTCCTTCAACCGCACGTATTTGGGCGCAAAATCATGGTCAACGTCGACCCCAAGCTCGTTCTTGGGCAGGTCGCGGACGTGCCCCATGCTCGCCCGCACGATGTAGTTCGGCCCAAGGATCTTGTTGATGGTTCTCGCCTTCGCCGGCGATTCCACAACTACCAGGTATTTGGCCATGCTTTCCCGACTCCTATACAACACAATGACGCCGCGCTCCGGGTGGAGCGGGCGTCCTGCTTATTATTACCTGACGCCGGGCCTGCTTACGCGAAACAGACCAACCTAGTGTAACGTCTCGCCTTTGCCCTCAAAAACGTTATAAAACGTTTGTTGAAACTCG
>Ga0315285_10000285_pt1 | contig 51534 bp, 105 predicted proteins | sample YL17G09_36_MG_FD_203698 | JGI IMG/M metagenome (GOLD analysis project Ga0315285, IMG submission 203698) | Sediment microbial communities from Yellowstone Lake, YNP, Wyoming, USA - YL17G09_36 | ecosystem: Environmental > Aquatic > Freshwater > Lake > Sediment | place: USA: Wyoming | collected...
AAATGAAGATCAGAACGGGATTTGTAAGCAATAGTTCTAGCAGTAGCTTCGTGATCAGTCTTGACAATATCACCGATGTACAGCTGGAAAAGATTAAAAACCACATTCATTTCGCACAGGATATGCGTGACATCGATTATAGTAAAGAACATAATGCTTGGGATATTAGCGTTGATGAGGAAAAGAATGTGGTTCAGGGCAACACCTTTATGGACAACTTTAGTATGTCAACATTCCTCAGGAATATAGGCGTATCTAGGGATGCTGTAAAATGGGACGAAGGTGGGTGGGACTGGTGAAAACAAGAACTGGATTTGTAAGTAATAGTTCTAGCAGTAGCTTCGTGATTAGTCTTGACAATATCACCGATGTACAGCTGGAAAAAATCGAAAACCATATTCATTTCGCACAGGATATGCGTAACATTCATTATAGTGAAGAAGATGATGCTTGGGACATTAATGTCGATAAGGAGAAGAATGTAGTGCGAGGCAATACTTTTATGGATAGTTTTAGTATGCCAACATTTCTTGGGAATATAGGTGTGCCCGCGGATGTTGTGAAGTGGGATGAAGGCGGTTGGGACTGGTGAAAACAAGAACTGGATTTGTAAGTAATAGCAGCTCTTCCTCGTTCATCCTGTCGTGCCAGGAAGATATTGATATAGCTAAACGCTTTGGTATCAAGTGGTATCTTGCTAGCGACTTGCTTGTGAAAATCGAAGAGCTTCGCCTTATGGTTTCTACCAGCCTGCCGAGTTTTATGTGCCCGAACTTCTGGGCGGATTACGAGGAGGAACTCAGGGAGTTGGTTAAGCGCAATCCAAAAGCCTGTATAACGGATCCATATGACCGTAACTATGCTTACGAGCATAATATAGAATTACCGATATTTGCTTATTTGTAGGAGGATTGAGTGAAAATTAGGTCAGGATTTGTCAGTAATAGCAGTAGTTCGTCATTTATCATCTCGGGATCCAAAGAAAGCATTGAGAGCGGTATCATCACTGTTAGAGTTGAACTCGCCTCGCTGATCAGGAGAATGATCAGCACTAAAGAGGAGCTTGACAAGTATTTTGAATACGAGTATGGTATGAACTGGCGCGAAGACGGTGACTTTTTTGTAGGAATGTATGATGCTGCTATTAAGGCGATTGAGTCTGGAGAAGTTCTTGCCATTGGATCGATTTCGAGCGAGGGTGATGGCGTCGAGCCAGCGTTGTATGATTCACCAGAGCTGTTCAACAAGGCTGTCAAAGAGGTCGGGCTCAACTTGATAAGGGAGATTTAGGCGTGAAAATTAGAACTGGTTTTGTCAGCAATAGCAGTAGTTCTTCGTTCGTCATTACCGATTCGGGGATTAAGACAACGGCGGAGACAGCGTGGATGATGTTGAGTGTGGTTTTAGAAGACATTTGTGATCGAGAAGCCGACTTTGATAGCTGGATTAAGGAAGTCGGCCGGGCATTGAAGTTTCTTGAATCGAACCTTAATCTTGATGAGCCGATTACATTTCCGTGGTCAATTAACGAAGAGACATATATTTGGAAGAACAGCGAAGACAAGATCTGTGTAGACACTTGTAATAACCACCCCTGGTATGAGGAAATTAAGTATGCTTTTAGTGGCGATGATTGGAAGTGGGATCCCGAACCAAACTCAATGGATTGTTGGCACGAAGTGGAATATCTCAATCTGGATACTATGGAAAAGTCTTTGAGGAACGATTGGTCGGCAAAACATAAGAGAGGTGAAGGGTGGAAATTAGAACCGGGTTTGTAAGCAATAGTAGCGCATCGAGCTTCATTGTTGCTTTGTCGCCAGCGTGCGATCATAATGATTTCCTTGATCTTTTTCATCCAGCTCATTGCGATTCGGAAGCCACCGAAGTGTTTTCTAGAGACTATGATCACATAATTGAGAGTCTGGAAGATGACTGGAGGGGCTGGTCGAATGATGTGCGTGATGCGACAGCGGAAATGAACGGGCTGCGTGACCTTGGATGGGAGATCGTCTATTTGAGGATATCGTATCACGACCACAAGGCTCTCGACATGCTTGATACCAAAATCAAGCATGGCGATCTCAAGACGCTGTTTATGGGAGATTAGCGTGAAAATAAGAACTGGATTCGTGAGCAATAGTAGTTCATCTAGTTTTGTACTTGCTTTGTCTCCCGCAATTGCGGAAGCATGTCCGCATTGTGGTAGGAAAAGTAGGCTCAAGGAAACGCTCAATGATGATGGTGATGGTTGGCTCCACTCAAGAACGGCATCAGAAGATCTCAGCCGTATTGTCGAGCATATTGAAGAAGTGACTGCTGACTGGGGTCGCAGTGAAGAACTTAAGCGTCGGGCATTAAATGAGGTGGATTTTCTGCGTGGTGAGGGTTGGCAGATTATACTTGTAGAGATGAGTTATCATGATTATGAGGCACGCAGCCTTCTCGACGAAGAGATTAAGAGGGGTAGTGCCAAGATGATTTTCTGTGGAGATTAAAATGAAGATAAGAACAGGATTTGTAAGCAATTCTTCGAGTCAAAGTTTTGTGATTAGAGGTATCAAAATTGATACCAAAGAATTGGCAGAACGGCTTAGTAAAAAGAGTCCAGAGGCGTGGAAGAAGGCGTGTAAAACATATAAAACATACGACCCAAACAACATCCAAGATCTTGTCGAGGCTATCTGGTCATATGGGATGCAGACGAAGAAAACCGACAAGCTCGATTGCCAAGGCGCAAAATACTTTTTTGATGAAAGCGACACTTTCGATGAATCATTCGTCATCGGCATCGAGCTGGCAGATCTTGAAGATGGTCAGGTGGCTGAATTGCCAGAGCCAGATGACGAGGCTGTCAAGGATGTTATTGAGAAGCATACGGGCATCCGTCCAGAAAAAGTAGCTACCTTCATCCAATACATCAGTAATGATAATTTTTAGGAGCAAACTATGAAAATCCGTACAGGATTTGTGTCCAATAGTTCGAGCAGCTCGTTCCTTGTTCTTTTGGATGAGCGACCAAAAAACACAGATCATCTTATCAAGCTCGTTTTCAGTGAGCAGATATACAAAGGAGAGAAGAGAGAAGTTTACGACAAGATCTATGATCCATATATGGATCATACGGAAAATCTGGTTGAAGGGAAAAATGTTTTCTCCACTCGTGTCGTCGCGGAATACCTAGGCATACCAGATGACAGGCATACTTGCCAGTTGTCGCAGGCGAATAAGAGATGTGTGGTAAATTTCATCGCAGAAGCTCTTCTTTCTGGTGCGGTTGAGGATAAAACCCTGATGGTCGGCTACCCTCCATATCCAGACACTTCATATGACACTGTAGAGGAAAGGAGAGATGCCGATAAGAAATTTCTTGAGTATCGTAAAGCGGAAACCAAATGGGCTAATTCTCACGCAAAGTTTCTTGCGGAAATGCTCATTGCGCAATATGAAGGTAAGTGTCTCTGTAGGTTCGAAGCTAGCGATGATGAGGGCAACCTTGGGAGTACTGTAGAGCACGGGGACACTTTCAAAAACTGTCCATTTTGGTTAAGATTTTCCCAGCACTAGGAGGCAATTATCAACTACCAACCGACTAAAGTCAGTGGTTTGCTTCTAACAGATTGAGATAATCTGTTGAAACGATAGGCTGGTTGACACTCAGCCCGATCTGGCCACATATAGCGTCCAGATGTTTTTGTTTGATGTTTCTAGCAGCATTGAGATCAGCGTTTAAAGTAAAACCACATTTACAACATACGAAGTTGTTTCTTATGCGATTCCGCTTTTCTGTATGACCGCATCTAGAACATTTTTGTGATGTGAAATGCGGTTTCACTTTTGCGATCTCAATGCCCTTCTCTTCTGCCTTGTAGGTTAGAAATTGTTCTAGTTGGAAATAAGCCCAAGTGCCGACCCAGAAACCTGTGACTTCATTTTTGTGAAGTGGGTGCGGGAGGATCCTCGTTGGAAGGGCAGAATAGATGGAGCATATTCGGCGTTCCGATTTAAAGAAGTCAGCGGCGGAGTACAGAACTGAACACGGAGGAAAAGATGGCAGACATTCAAAACCAGACGCTGGCACGACTGCCGACGGAGCAGTCATCAAGGCTGACGCTGGTATTCGATGGAGACAATTGGAACCTAGCGCATAAGCGCTTATTTGGTAGTAAGGAAGTTGAGAGAAGATTTTTTCAAATCAGGGACGAGATGGGTAAAGTATCTTGGTTTGAATGTAGTCCAGCACTTGGCGATAGTATAGCTGAGCAGGTTGATAAATTCATAGTTGATGTTTATGTGGATGTTGAGCGCCTTGAAGAACTGGATATAGCGATAGCTCGGCAATTTGGTGGTTATGGAGTTACGATTATCTCAAAACCTAATACCGTGCCAAGGATTAGTAGGTGGTTGAGGATGGTTGCTAGAGCCAAGTCCATTTTTAGAAGGAGTTGATGATGAAAATCCCGATAGCAATCAGTGTAAGCGATTATCATGAGTTTGAGTGGGTTGTAGATATTTTGAAACAGTTTGGTGAAACCGTTGGATATACGGAAATAGGACTGCATAACGCAAGATATATGGCGGTTTTCTGGAGGAATGGTCAGCGCAAGAAAGCCCAGCCATTGATAGACGAGTTGAAGAAACAGCTTTTTAGGGACTAAGTATCATTTATGGAGAGGCAGATGTCTCAAGAGAAAAAGAGAATTAGAAGTGAATTCAGTTGTGCTGTATTCGAGCGTGATGGATATAATTGTCGTGTTTGTGGTGGTAGCAGTGTGATTGATCCCCATCATATAATGAATAGAAACGCGTTTCTTAATGGTGGTTATGTGGTTGAGAATGGTATAACCTTGTGTTCTGAATGTCACAAAAAGGCTGAAGCGTGGAGCTATTTTGGTGGTGATGATACATATTGCCCAACAAATCTGTTTGAGAAGATCGGTTCTTCGCTGGAAGAGGCGTTTGAGGCTGATGAAAGAAGAGCATAAGATTTAAGGAGATAATGTGAACTTTAAGACGCATAACGAGAAAAAGAGCATCAAAGCAAATGGAACATCCCTTCAGGGATATATCACCGCAGGATATTTTGACCTGAAGCGGCTTTTCGGTAAGCCAACCGACGGCGACAAATACAAGACGGATGCCGAATGGGAGATAGAGTTTTCGGACGGAACCGTAGCAACCATCTATAACTATAAGGATGGAAAGAATTATTGTGGTTCGGAAGGTACGCCAAAAACCAAGATCACCGAATGGAATATTGGTGGTAGGACAAAGAAGGCTGTTGAGCTGGTAATGGAAGTGATTGGGGAAATGGCACAGGAGGAATAATGGAAAAATCGCATTACCATATAACGATGGGATCCTCCAATAAGAAAACAGGTAAGATGGTAGTCACGACCAGTTCTGCGGACACTTGCCCAGATAATTGTCCATTTAAGGATGGTAATGGATGCTATGCTTATGGTGGCCCGTTACGCATTCATTGGGACAAGGTCTCCAGGGGTGAGCGTGGTATGGAATTTGACGATTTTATTGTCGCTTTAAAAGCTATTCCTAGGGAGTAAAAGTGAACAAAGAAGATACCAACCTTGGATTTGTCTGGAAGATAATTATGATTGTACTTTTTGTTTCTCTTTGCTTTGTGCTTTGCGGGACTGTTAGTGCTGAATCGAGACCACAATATGGCGAGCATCTTTGTTGGTATTCCAGCACCAAAAAGCAATGCGGGACATATGGATGGAGCAAATCAGAGAAGATTGCCAAAGACGCCGCTTTAGAGCTGTGTTTGAAGAAATGCGATAGCTCTTGCGTGCTTGACTATTGCGAAAAGCTGAAGAGGCGATAAATATGATTGACATTGAGCTGTCGAGGGATAAATAATAACCAGAGGTGTTTATATGAGCAAAGACTATACAGTGAAGGTGTCTGGTGAAATTCAGGAATTTTCGACTGGCGCATGCCGTGATAAACAGACGGGCAAGGGACGATATGACCTAATCAGCGTTTTCGCTTTGCAGGAAATTGCTCGCGTCTATGAAGCTGGGGCGATCGCATATGGCGTCCGTAATTATGAGCGCGGGATGCCTTTAGGTCGTTTTCTTGATAGCGCATTGCGTCACATCTTTCAATGTATTGAGGGTAAAGATGACGAGAATCACGCAGCAAATGCAGCGTGGAATATCATGGGATTTATACATACTCGTGAACTTATTGCTAGAGGCATCCTGCCAGCTGAGCTGAACGACCTTCCCGACTACAAGGAAAGGACAGATGGGTAGAATATCTGATGAATACGGCGGAGAACATTATGGTAGTCTAGCAGAGCTTAAATAAAGTTCGCTTTTGTGGTTGGTCTTTTTTGTCCTTTTTACTACAGTTTTTATACCAGAGGAATATAAGGTTATTTTTGACTAGCGGAGTATAAATATGGTATCTGGAATATACTGTATTACAAATACACTGAATGGAAAAAGATATGTAGGTTCAGCTGCTCCACATATTCACATAAGATGGAAGGGACACCGCTGTATGTTGCGAAAAGGCAATCATCACTCTAGTCACCTTCAGTGTGCTTGGGATAAATATGGCGAAGAAGTTTTTGAGTTTAGAGTATTATTCTACTGGCCATCCCATCCAAAACAAGATTTCCTTGATATGGAAACAGCTGTTATTGCGGCATATAAAACCTGTGATCCAAAGTTCGGATATAATACTAATCCAACAGCGGGCAGTAATTTCGGCCGGCACTGGTCTTCTGAGACAAAGAAGAAATTATCTGAAGCAATGAAAGGTCGTATAGTATCTCAGGAAACTAGGGAGAAACAGCGTATAGCGGGTCTGAAGCGCAAGACATCTGAAGCAACTAAAGAGAAGATAAGAAAGAAACACATTGGAAAAAAGATATCAGAAGAGACCCGAAAAAAAATATCTGAATCTCTTAAGGAAACATTTGCCAAACCAGAGATAAAAGAAAAACTCCGAAACAGACCTAATCAAAATCATTCGGGAATGAAGGGAAAACATCATACGCTAGAAGCCCGCAATAAGATGAGTGAAAAGCGTAGTGGCATTGGCAATGTGATGTATGGAAAACACCACACTAAAGAAACTAAGGATAAAATAAGAAAAGCTAACTCTAAACTATCTCCAGCAGAAGTAAAAGAAATTCGCAAGGTTTGGAGCGAACCAAATCATCCGTCGCAGTCACAACTAGCCAAGAAATATGGAGTGTCAAAAGGATGTATCCAAGGAATAGTAGATGGAGTAAATTGGCGTGGTATCTAATAGTTCTATTTCTGATGTTGTGTTCATCACCAGCTATTTCCACAGACAAGGGTATGGTTAGGATAGAGATATTCAATCCATATCGTGCCCACTTTTCAGTGGAATCCAAGTGTGATTGGGACAACAAAAAAGGAGATTTCTCTTTCTATAAACGCATCTATATTAGAGGAAAGAGCAATATTGTATTATCTATCCCTAATCATTATAGAAACTGTCAAGTATGGCCGAAGTTAGAAAAGTTATTTTAGATAGGAGGAGCAATATATGAGCAACTGCCCGCTTTGCGGATCGCCTGGCGACGATCTTGTTTTCAAGTTTTATTGTTCAAATGGGAAATGCGTCAATTTCGTGTCAAGTGTGAAAGATCCTTTTTCGGAGTTCAAGGTCGACCCTGTGGTGTACAAGAAGCTTGCTCTAGAAGGTGAGGTTTTTAGTGTGGAGAAACCAGAGTATGTTGGCGAATTCCCAAAGCGCAAGACACTGGAAATTGCCAAAGATACCACGAACTGCCTTGGCCTAGACGAATATGTCAAGATCATTGAACAGCATATCTACGCTGGACTAATGGTGCCGAAAAAGTATTGGTCACAACCTGAGCCTTATGCTAGCGAATATTCGTGTCGATGGCTATCTGTGACGCCCTCCTTCCCAGAGTTCACGCTTTTGCAGATGCCTTTCAGCAATGTTGAACTTATGTGGCAGGATAAGGTACCGCATATGCTGAATGAGCTGGTAATACCTATATTGCGCCGTTATTTGGGAACGGAATTGCCACAGATGCATACTTATGAATTGGTGCGTGAATATCTGCTCAATATGGTTCAGCGGGGCGAGTTGACCTGGAACAATATGTGTAATCGTTGGGAACTACACTTTACTGAATAGGAGTGACGATGAAGATGCTTTATGCGATATTCGTGTTGCCTTTCGCGCGGTTATTTGCTTGGTTTAAGATGAAGTGGGAATGGCGGGGCTTTGCGACCGTGACTGGAGAAGATTTTCAGAAAACCGGCAATGAGAAGAAGTTTCGCAGGGATCTTCAAGAAAGCCGTATCCTGAAACAAATCTCCAAAGATATGTATGATGTGTTATGGCCCGATAAACACCCCCCATATTTGTGTGAGACATCTAGAAAATTGAATTCGATACCACTAGAAGAAGTACAGGAGATTCTGCGAAAATCATTGGGAATGAATAAGGTTACATTTTCTAAATTTATGAAAGAAATGGAAAGGCGGGCATATCCGCCTTTATTTAAGAGGGTGGGCAATGGCGACGATTCGTGAAGACACAGGATTGAGTTTCGACGATGTTCTGCTGGTGCCAAGAAAATCCACAATCAACAGTCGTTTTGATGGTGAGATAGACCTGTCGGTAGAATTGGTTCCCAATGTTAAGCTGGAGTTTCCTTTAGTCTCTGCAAATATGGATACTATAACTGAAACTGATATGAGTAATGAGATGTATCGTTTAGGTGGTCTTGGTATAGTACATAGATTTTTACCTGCTGGACTTCATTATGATATGCTGACCAAAATTATGGGAGCCCGCATCTTATGTGTTGGAGTGGGCGAAAAGGAATTTGAGAGATTTTCATATTTCTGGGAGCGGCGTAATACGATTAATATCCAAGCTGTTCTTGTTGATGTGGCGCACGGATATTCGACTGTTATGTTTGAACAGATAGATAGAATCAAGAGACTAGCTCCGAATTTCCCAATCATCGCTGGCAATGTAGCTTGTTACAATGGGGCATTGGATCTTCTAACTGCTGGAATTCATTCAATAAAATGTGGCGTCGGGCCTGGATCGGTTTGTTCGACTCGGATACAGACTGGCAATGGTGTTCCCCAATTAACCGCTATTATGGAATGTCGTAGAGCTATCGATGATTTTTGTAACGGCAAAAATTTGTCGTTTGTGCCGACACTCATTGCTGATGGTGGAGTCCGTGCTGGTGGTGATGTAGTAAAAAGTTTGGCTGGTGGAGCCAACGCAGTGATGATTGGTAATCTATTTGCAGCAACAGAAGAAGCCACTGGCGAACTAGTTCGCACGAAAACTGGAATAGTTAAAAAGTATCGTGGTCTTGCTAGCCGCGATGCACAGGAGAATTGGAAAGGGTTTGCCACATCCATAGAAGGAGAGATGACTTTCATTTCATATAAGGGCCCTGTCAAGAATGTTTTCAATGAGTTGATAACGGGTGTATTATCTGGTATGTCTTATCAGGATGCCCACAATCTAAAAGAGCTTCAGGAAAATGCGGTTTTCATTAGGCAGACTTCCGCTGGTTACCGTGAGAGTCAGCCACACGCGCTGTTAAAAGAATAGGAGAAAAGTGTGAACAGAAAAATGTTTTTGTGTCTTGCCGTTTTGGGTATGTCGTCTTGCTATTCCTATGAGCCCTATGAGAGGCAGGAGATCCTTTTGTCTTATCCAGAGCTATCTTCAATGACGGTGGGACAGACACATCCATTTATTGTTGGTTTAAATCTCCCAGCGGAAGGGACAGAAATCCTGACCGCTTCTAGTGATTCCGATTGTGTGCGGTTGTGGTCGGAATCGTATCTGCTTTCCAAAGGGGAAACGACAAAGATATTTAACATAACTGCTGTTAAGCCTGGTGAGGCAACCGTGTTGTTCTCGCTTGGAAAGTTGCTTTCCAAAGCTATGCCAGTTATCCGAGTGTATCCACAACCAGAAACATATTAGGAGGATTAGATGGGATCATGGGGTTACAAAGCTTTTGACGATGATCAGGCGTGTGATTTTTTCGATAATCTTGCCAAATCGAATGATGTTACTTCGATTATTAAAACCACCTTAAAGAGCGGAGAGGATGGCGAAGATAGAGCTGCAGCCCATTTCCTCTATGTGATCAGGAAATATATAATCAATCCCAGTCTGTATGAGCAGCATATAAAGGAGGCGATTGGGAATTTGGAAGCGCTTCTCAAAAATAAGGATTACATTGAGGGCTGGGATGACCCAGCTGCCATCAAGAAAGCGGTTAAGAAGCAGCTAACAGCATTGAAGAAAATTGGATCATGATAGCTGCTGTCCAGCTTGCTATTGATCCAACTATGCGAAACCTCTGTAGAGCACCATATCCAGGCCATAAGAGCGGTTGTCCGAATTGGAATAAAAAGCCCGAATGCCCACCGATGGCAAGACCGATAGGTGAGCTGATTGATCTCGATAAAACTGTATTTGCGGTATGGAATTGTTTTGATCTCGGTAGGCATATCAGGAAACTTCAGGAAAAGCATCCTCATTGGAGCGAAAGACAGCTTTATTGTTGCCTCTATTGGCAAGGCACTGCCCGTAAGCAATTGAAAAAACTGATCATCGGGGCGTTGGTAGATTTGCTGGCGGAGAATCCAGACAGACAACTGTGTACGCTGAAATGTCCTGAAGCCTGTGATGTCAATGTCACAAAAACTATGCTGGATGTGGGTGTTGAATTGGAATGGCCGCTTCGTAAATATGCCTATCAGGTGGCAATAATAGGACACAAGAAAGGATAAGATCTTTGTTTAAGTTCCTCTCAAGCGGAGACATCGTTATTGATGCCATATTCATTGGATTACTTACTTTCCTAATGATCACGGGCATCATCGCTTTGGTTCTAGCCCTCAAATATAAAAACCAATAGGACATAGATATGCGTTACATCGGGCAGCGAGACACATATTCCTGTGGCCCGATTGCGGTGCTTAATGCGCTGAAATGGTCGGGAATGCGTGTCACTAGTAGATCTCATATGGGAAGAGTAAATAGGCTTTGTAATTCAGGTATAGCAGGAATACTTGATCGTGATATAACTCACGCCTTGTCAAAGTACAGGAAGCTAAAGTTCAGGGTCAGGAGATACATCACTATGCGTCAGCTTGACGCACACCTGAGGCGTGGAGGATGTGCTATTATATCACATGAATTTGTGATTGATGGAGAGGATGCTGGACATTATATCTTTATCCCAAGCAAGACTAGCGAGAAATTTTTGGTCATAAATGATTGTTTTTGTGGTACTGTAACACATTATGATCGTAAGGAAATGACCGATTTGTTGCGCTACAGGGGATTTTCTGGATCACCCTGTGCGTGGCTCATATCAAGGAGATCAAAGTGAAGAACATCATTGCTATTATCATTATGCTATTCTGTGGTAATGCTGTGGCACAAGAGTGTAGGTCGCCAGCAGGGACATTTGAAGCTAAGGGTGTACTGCTTACTTCGACTTGTGCGGGTATGCCAGCAGTTGTTGATCACGGCACCATTAAATTGGAGTCCACCAAATGTGGAGCAAGGTTCAGATCGGATATTCAGACCGATGTGGATGGATGTACTACAAGGATGTCGGTGCTTTCAGTTTTTGAAGAAAAGTCTTCATATGGTTTTGGTGTTATAGAAATGTCTTGCGTGACGAAGGGAAAGCCTGCACAACAGTGTCAAGCTGTTTACAAAATTTCTTTTGCTTTAAAAGCTGAAACAAAGGGTCCCATCAAGCAAGAAGCTGATAGTGAATAAAAGGAATTAGGCAATGGAAATCAGGATCATCGATCTTTTTGCTGGCATTGGTGGTATAAGGTTGGGATTCGAGCGAGCCGCTAGAGGATTTGGGCACAGCATTAAATGCGTCTTTTCCAGCGAGATAGATAAATATGCCCGTAAGACATACGCCACAAATTTCGGTGAAGAGCCAGCTGGCGACATCACGCAGATAGCAGCTGATGATATTCCCGATTTCGATGTGCTTTGTGGGGGGTTTCCTTGTCAGGCATTTTCTGTTGCTGGTCGCAGGCTGGGATTTAAAGACACCCGTGGTACGCTGTTTTTCGAGATTGCTAGGTTGATTGACGCCAAGAAGCCGAAAGCATTTTTGCTTGAGAATGTCAAGGGATTGGTTACGCATAATAAGGGAAAGACACTTGCCACGATCCTCTCGGTGCTGCGGGATGATCTGGGATATTATGTTCCAGAACCAAAAGTATTGAATGCCAGAAATTTCGGCGTGCCACAGCAGCGGGAGAGAATCATCATTGTTGGATTTAGGAAAGATGTATGTTCTGGGAGTTTCACATTCCCTCGCGGAACATCTCCGTCGTCGTTGGAAGATATTATTTTGGATGATGTTGACCAGAAGTATTTTCTATCTGATAAGTATGTTGCTATGCTGGAGAGGCACAGAAGGTTACAAGCCGCGAAGGGCAACTGTTTCGGATTCTGCGTGGTAGATAGGGAAGGTGTTGCCAATGCCCTGATGGTAGGTGGTATGGGCAAGGAAAGAAATCTGATATATGATGGTAGTCGTTTGCGGTTTTTGACACCAAGGGAGTGGGCAAGGCTTCAGGGATTTGATGATTCATTCGTTATCCCCGTTTCTGATACTCAGGCTTATAGACAATTCGGCAATTCTGTTGCGATTCCTATGATTGCGGAAGTTGCTACACAGATCATCGTAAAACTGGAGAGATAAATGAAAGCGCTTATTGTTGCGGTCATACTGATGTGTTCAAGTCTTTGTCAAGCTGCAGTTCTGACGATGGTGGTTCCTGACAGTCTCAAAAGGTGTAGGCAGGATTTTGCCGTGAAATTGTGTAAGAGTCGTCCCGATCTGTATAAATGTGTTATGTTTCGTAAGGGCAAGCAGCTGTACCTAACTTGGGAAGAGATTTTTGGTAACGGATCGGTAAAGATTGAGATGCAGAAAATCAATAGGCGCAATTCGCTTGTTTGGAGAAATCACTGCATCGCACAGACTGACGATCTATATGCCATTTCGCCGTTCCCGCGGTCTGATGGGAAGTATCAAGAGAAAACGATTGTGGTGGACTTAAGGCAACTTGCGTGGGGCGCATATCAGAATGGAAAGCTTGTGAAGTGGGGAATTGCTTCAGGTGGAGCTGGAAAGTGTAAAGAGACGGGGAAGTATGCCTGTTATACTCCAGCAGGAAATTGGAAAGTGTATGAGATCAAAAAAGGTTTTGCTCGTTCTTCTTTATACCCAGTCGAATGTAAAGATAAGAAAAAATGTGGGTATCCATTTTTTGGGTTGGTAAAGTGGGGCCCCCACTTTGAATCTTTTCACGGTGAGTTGGAAGGGCACATTCCAGGCTCTAATATCAGTCACGGATGCGTTCGGATGCCCAAGGCGGAAGTGGCGTGGATGATTAAGAATTTCGTCGAGATCGGCACGGCGGTTGTCGTACTGCCTTATTAGGAGGTAAAATGAAAGTCAAGGAGCTATTACAGACTTTGAAAAATCTCGAAGCTGTTTGCCCCGAGGTTCTTGAATACGAGGTGGTTATGTCCAGCGACGCCGAAGGTAACAGGTATTCACCGCTGTATAACACAGCCCTCGTCAAGTATGAGTCAGAAAATAACTGGCAGGGTGAAGTATTCTGCTGGGACGAAGATACTGATGTTGAAACAAACGCATTCTGCTTATGGCCGGCAAATTAGGAGACAATGATGTTCTATACATATAATCAAAGCAATCCTGGTGGAAAATTCGTGAACAATGATAAGGTGGGACAATATGTTATCATTGAGTCTGATAGTGCCGATGATGCCAATAGTCGAGCGGAAAATGTCGGTATCTATTTTGACGGTTGTGACGACGGCACAGACTGTTCATGCTGTGGGGACAGGTGGCATAAAGCAGAGCTGTCAGACTCAAAAGGCAATCCAGAGCCGGGAATATACGGACAGTCCATAGAGGAATTTACAAACGGGTTGGATATATTTTTCTGCGAAAAGATGCTGACCATTCACACATATTACAAGGATGGTCGGCACGAAAAAGTTGTGATAGATGCGGAAAAGGCGGTGAAAAAGAATAAAGCCAAGGAAAGATCGTCGGCAGAAAAGATCTGGGCGATTTCATTGAGCGGATGCGGGCTATATTCCAATAAGCCAGTTAAGATGTACAAGAATAAGAGTCTTAAGACTTTCTATGACGCTAGCGGAAATTATTCCGTTGAAAAGGAAGGTTTGTCTGTAGAGCCGACATTTGGCACTATCACTTATGCTTCGGAGAACAAAACCGATGTTGAGGCGTTTATAGCTGGTGCTACTCTGGCACTACAGGCCGCAAGGCAGGCAGCACATTCTGGGATCCTGTCTCACAATTGTGATAAGGGGCCTATGAAGGATGGTATGGAGGCGGTTGTTAGTCGCTTGGAAATGATGCTGAAACAATGAGAACCTTATATGACCATAGTTGTTGGCGCATTAATGTAAGCGATCGTGGCGATATCATATTTCTGATCAGGGGGCGAGATAGATTCGAGCGGGTAGCCGAGATATCATTTATTGAGCGTGATAAATTCGTCACTTCTGGTTGGGATCATTATGAGCGAATTGTTCGGGCATTGAAAGATTGGTTCGACAATCCAGTGTATATCGAAAAGTGGCTAAAAATGGCCGAGGATGGCTTCGTGGAGCCATATGGAGTCTGGGAACTAATCAAGGGAGAGTTTAATCTTGATTCGCAATTTGACTGTGGCGAGAGTCAAGTATGATTCAGCAGGATCTTGCGAATATATATCCAGATGCTCATCCACCAACAGAAGCCGAGTTTGTCGCCGTTCAGCACTTTTTTGAGATATTTGGTTATTACCAGCGTCTTAGGGAGCTTGAACAAGTGTCCGCTAGAACGATGAGGGAGGTATTTATGGCTAATGCCGATGACAGATTGTGGGCGGAATTGTTTGGAGGAGACAGAAACGCTGTGAATGCGGAAATTGCGCCCGCCGGCCGGGAGCGTATCAATTTTATTGATATCGGAAGAGTTCCATCATCGCCTGATGGGATATATCACTACAACAGTTCCATCGATTCAGTAAGGAATGCCAACGCCCATGATCCCGGGATGAATGAAAAGATGCGTGCGCTGGGTTACATTCCCGCTGACACGCTTGAGGCTCTCAAGGAATTTGTGGAGCAGTCTATGAAGGAGACGGAGATTGCTATTGGAAAGAATGAAGAAGAAAATAGCGAATGGCTGTGTGGCTTCTCCGAAGCCCTTAGTGAGATGATGGCAAAAATCGAAGAGATGGGAGGATTATGAGACGCAAGAACCTGCTTTTGATGGTAGGGAAGGCGAAGACCGCAGTTGACAATGTGCGAGGTGAGATGTCAGTAGCAAATGCTGCCCTTTATCCGATTAAGGAATTCCTAGAGAAATGCGGGGAAGATGCCGATATGCGTGAAGAATCAGATGATTATATTGAAAACGATGCTGACGATGCCATTGTGGAGCTGGGATATTTAGCTGAAGATCTGACTGACTTGGACGAGGACAACATCCTTGCTATTGAGGAAGTGCTTTATACAATAGAGGATCTTGCTAAGGATTTGCCAGAGTGAGATGGGATATCAAACTGAAAGGAAAAAGATGAAAGAAAATAAGATGGACAGGAAAAAGATAGCTCTGATAGTTGCTGGCTCGGTTATCCTTTTAGGGCTGATCATATTTTTCGTTGGGGCGGGGAACCCAGTAACGCCAGTTGGTCACGAAGGATATGTCCGCAGGAGTGCGGTTTTTGGAAGTGTTAAATTCTATGGCACGCAAGTTGGTCCGACATCTCCAGGTATGGGTTGGCTATTGAATGTCGAGAATGTCGATTTTAGGGTAACTACCTTCGAAGAAAAGTTCCAAGTGATGTCTTCCGACAATCTAAACCTGACATTCAATGCGCACATCGTCATCAAGCCTGCTGACGGCTCTATTAAGCGCGTGGTGGAGGTTTATGGTGGTAATGAATGGTATAAGCGTATCATTGAACAGACCTTCCGTAATGCCGTTTACGAGGCGGTCGCAGGATACAAGGCACTGGATGCCAAGGACAGGCGTGAGGAGATCGCAACTAAGATCAAGAGCAAGTTTTCCAAGTGGCTCCAGAATAAGCCTTTCGAGGTTCAGAATATTGTGGTTGGAACGATCAATCTGCCAAGTACGGTGGCAAAATCCCAAGAGCTGAAGATCTCCAAGGAAACTGAACTTGAACGCAAGAGTTTTGAGATTGAGATTGCCAAGAAGGAAGCCGTTGTTCGTGTCGAGGAAGCCAAGGGCATCGCTGAATCACAGCATATCATTAACGCTACGCTAACCACGAATTATCTTCAACATGAAGCGATCAAGGCACAGGAGAAGATGGCACATTCCCAGAATCATACCACGGTTTATATTCCATCTGGAGCGAATGGCATTCCACTTGTTAAGACGATGCCTTAAGGAGAAAGATGTGTTGCGAGGGAATGTTTTGGAATTACCGCAGAGTATCTTGTCTAAATCAGGGCGTAAATTGCTTGCCGAAGGTTTTATGTGTGAAGATTTACACAATATGTGGTTTGATAAGGAAAGCATCTTAGACTGGCTTTATAATGGGGATTTTGGACCTTTTGAACAGGGCGAATACGACGATCTGCCAGAAAAATTCTGGAAAATCCTCGGGTTAAAGAAAAGTGTATATGACTCTGTCAGGGAGCATGTAGATGCGGGTGGTAAGATGCTTTTTACGGAATATTAGAAGGAAAAATCATGAAAAAGATCAAGGATACACACAGATATTTGACGGTTAGTTACGCCGGTTACGATACTGATATTGACGCAAAGATCGTAAAGGCGGTCGGATCTAAATACGAATCTGGCTCTGGCTGTGGTTTTGGCTGTCGGGACATAAATTTCATCTTCGAGAAGAATGCCACTTTGCGCAAGGCCGTGGACAGAGTTTTGAAGCTCAAGGAAAAACTGCCCAAGGAATACCGTCAGCTTGAGATTGAGGGTTCTGACATCTATGAAGACGAGGTTGAGTGAGGATGAGAGGCGTTAAGAAAAGTTATCTTGTAGTTTACCATATCGGCAGTTTGGGCACTGAAATACGAAAAGCGGTTGGTGGTAGGTTTGTGACCGATTGGTTTTATTGTGAAAATAAAGGTGGTGTTAGGTTTGTTTTTAAAAGCGATGTTGCCCTCCTTAAGGCTGTTGATAAGGTGTTGAAGTTGCGACAACAGGTATTAAAAGAATGTCAGCTGAAAATCGAAATTGGAAATGCAAATGAAGACTGATATCCGCATCAAATACGCAGAACGCTTGATACTTCCAGAAATTTCCAAAGAGGTTGTAAAGTTCTGTACTAAGTCGGGGACGCCAGTGGCAACTGGATATGAGAGGGTTGTGATTGGTGACCGTGGGCCCTACATAGAGTTTCAGGATTTGCAGATTGCCAAGGAGAACATATCTGTACCGCCCAATCAGGCGTGGCGGCTTCTGCCAAAGTACGACCACTGCTACTACTGGGAGTATAGGACAAATGACGAGGCGTTCGTGAAGCTATATTTCCAGAAAAAGGAAGTGGGCTATGCCGACTACAAAGTCGGATTATGGTATGTATCTCCATTTCACCTGACATCCGATACCTATTCCATCCTGATCGAGGAGCTGAAAAAGTGAAGAAAATCATTAGGAAAGAGAAAATTCCCGAAGAGATAATCCCCACTCATGAGATCGAGCATGAAGAATACCCGTGTGATGTGTGTGATTTCATTTCCGATGATGAGGAAATGGTTAAGGAGCATTATGGCAAGACACACGCCGCAAAGAAAGAGCGCGAGATTTGTGGATATACACTTATGTATTTTGAGACCGAAAGTGATTGTGAAGTTTGGTGCGAAGCACATGATGATGGCACTTCCTGTGACGAAATGTTCACGAAATGGTCTGAGCCTGGTTGGTATTTTTTGAAACACGGTAGCGAGCCGTGTGGGCGTGGATGCTGTACCAAATCTGTCGCACGAATCACAAGTGCTAGATCGCTGATTTGGGATCTGGAGAGTGATGCCGCTAGGCTTTCTTCTAAAGCCTTAAAACTTAGGAAAGAACTTGGTCTGGAGGACGCATGATTGACTTTCTGCGTATTATTCCTGGAGAATTTTTCAATATTCGTATAATGTGTGGATTAGATTCTTATGACGCTCACATGAAAGACAATCGCATCGTTAGATGTTCTGGAAATGGTTGCGAGTTCTGTGTCGGTGGGTCAAAGAGCTTTTCTAGAACGGTATTTGGGGTGATAGATAGGCGTGATGGTGAATGTAAAGCGTGGACTGTTTCGCCCAAACTGCTGACTGAACTGCGCTGTTTGTCTGATTTTGATGCGCGGGATATTAGGATCATAAGATCGGTTGATCCGTCCAAGCAGATCATAGTAATACCCTTGAGGAAAAAGCGAATCACAAAGAAAGAGTATGGGCAGACCCAAGATCTTTGGGAAAAATATGACGCCCTGATAAAGAAATCTATCAATAATAAAGCATAATTCTATGTTCCTGTCCACGAGAACGACACTCAAGTTTGTCAACAAGTGGAAGCGTGAAGCGCTTTTTTCTTTTATTGTTGAGTACCGCTCTGTAGTGGAAAAGTTCATTGACATTCTCTGGGAACAGGACAAGATTCCTTCTCTGCTTCCTAAGGAAATTACTTCACAAATCGAAACTTGGTTGTCGGCAAGAGCTATCCAATGCGCAGGAAAACAGGCGTCGGGAATCGTCAGGGGAACAAGACGCAAGCAGGAAAAACGTCTCTTTATTTTTAGTAAGCTCCTCAAGCAAGGCAAGAAGAAACAGGCAAGGAAACTGCAACGCATCATCAACAAGGTCAGGGTTTCTAAACCCAACATCAAGCGTCTCGAGCCCGAACTTGACGAAAGGTTTGTCAAACAGGATTGGGACAATCCAACTTCGTTTGACGGTGTCATCACCTTATCCTCTCTTGGAAATAGGTTAAAAATCTTCATTCCTATTAAAAAAACAAAACATTTCAACAAGATGCTAGAGAGGGGTGTCTTAGGCAAGGGAATTAGGTTATCGGAGAATTCAATCTCCTTCAACTTCGAAGTCGAGGGAAAGCCTGAAAAAGAATTTGGCGAAATCGTTGGTCTTGATATTGGTGTTACTAATATTTTCACCCTGTCAAACGGAATCGCTTCCCAGAAAAACAAACATGGTCACGACCTCGCAAGCATCAACAAAATCCTGTCTAGGAAAATAAAAGGTTTCAAGGCTTTCAAGAGGGCGCAGGAACATAGAAAGAATTACATCAACTGGTCGCTGAACCAAGTGAACCTTGACGGCGTCAAGACCCTTCGAATCGAAAATATTAAACACTTGAGATTCGGCAGCAAATCATCGAGATATCTGAGCCATTTCACATACACCGAGATTTTTGGGAAGATTGGCAGTTTGGCTTTTGACAACGGTGTCCGTTTGGAAAAAGTCAACCCAACCTATACATCCCAAAGGTGTAGCAATTGTGGCTGGGTACGAAGCACAAATAGAAAGGGAAAGCAATTTAAGTGTACTCAATGTGGTTTCGCATTGGATGCTGACTTGAACGCTTCTCTGAATATTTGTGCTAATCTTTCTCCCATTGGGAAGAAAGAGCGGCTACTTCACAAAAATAGAAAAGGTTTCTATTGGTGTGAAGTGGGGAGGGAACCTATAGTTCCTTCTACCCAAAAACCTGATGGTAATAAACTTCCATAAAATCAGGAACTATGATTGGGTGCGCACTGTGGCTCCGTATGTCACGGATGCCGTCTGGATCGGGAAAGCTAATAGGTTGCGTCAGCGATGCCTTGTGAACGCTGGAGGCAAGCTGGATCCAGATGTGGACAGAGAAATTCTGGCTTTGGAGGCGTCGCAGAACGATGATGCGATCAAGACGCTGTACGAAACGGTCATTGCTGATCCGTCCCTTGCGGCTAAAGTGAAATGGAAGGAAAGTATAAAGAAGATTGTCGGCATCGAAATTCCAGACGAGATAGGTCTGGATATCTGAATGGGAGAATCGTATGGGCAAGTGGCGAGAATGGACAGAAAAACGAGCCGAGTTTGAAGCGAAGCTCAAGACGGAATTCCCTCTTCTTTATGAGGGACTTGGAGTACATTGGCGGGATGGTGGGATGCTTAACGGCATTACTGTTGGACCGGGTTGGTGGGACATCATATACGAGCTTTCAAAGAAGCTTGAAACGCTTATGGTGGAAAATTCAGGCTTCAGGATCAAAGTCGTACAAATCAAAGAAAAGTTCTCGAATATGCGATACTACATAGATTCGCCTAACTATGAGGACAACTTCGATGCTTGGCAGAAGGATCCAGCTAACAAAGCTGTGTTGCTGATCGGAGAGGCAGAGAAGGAGACAATGACGACCTGTGAATATTGTGGGGCGAAAGGCGCAACAATTTCGGACTACCATCCGTGGCTCAAGACACTTTGCGCTAAATGTCACGAGGAAAGAAAAGGAAGTGGGTGCTGACAGGTCACATTGTATTTGGAAGCGAGGAGAGAAAATTCAATGAGAAAATTCAATGAGAATGTCCATAAGCTAACCGACGAGGAGCTTAAAGCAGAGAAGATTGCCGTTAAGTATGGAATTGAAACGCTTAATGAATCGAGCAAAGAAATAGATGATGATGTTGGAAAACTTCGCTATAAACTGTTGGCTATCGCCGAAGAAGAGAAGAATAGGTTACAGAAAAACGGCGGAAGTGTGCCAGAAGTAATTAGGTTGTATATAGACGCACATCTACAGGTTGAGCGGAACGGATTTGGGCTGAATGACCAAACTGTTAGGAAATGGCTATTATCGTTGCCAGGGGTTAAGAAAGTAAGCCAGTTTCCTGATGTGGAATATGATCTTGCCGACGATGATCCGTTCGAAGATGACGAGGATGACCTATGATAGAACATAAGAACAAGATGAGATCTCAGATCTATAAGAGAGATGGCAAGTTCTATGTGGTTCCGCATCTCGATATGGATATTTTAAATAACAGTCACTATGAATGTGGTTATGTATACGAGCTTGATTTGGATTCTGGTGAGATTAGCGTGTCGGAATATTTCGAAGAACCTACTGGAAAATTTGACAACAAATATGAAAAGGTAGGTTGGTGCGAAATTGGAAGAGTGGATTGTTGGCATATTGCGCCGAAATCAATTGATATTTCTCATGATACAAAAATACCATCTGGCTATTTTGCGAGTAAAGATTTTCAAAGGGACGAGGAGTGATAATGACAGCTTGTAGGCAAAATGCGATTTCGATGCTCGAAACTATGGTAGACATTAAGGAAAACGAACTTGTAGAATTGAAAGAGTTTCTGGAGTGGCTAAAGGTTGTTGCCCCGAAAGACGGGCCAGTTGAGAGCGTACTGTATGATGCGATCTTGGCCTTGAATAGGAGATAGACAAACGTTTTGATAAGGTAGAATTTATAACGAATTTTGTTATATTGTGATATTTGATCTATCAATATTCCACTATTAATGAGCTTTGAGAGTTCAAATAGGAGGTATTGATATGGGTCATCATAAATACTCTGATGAAGAATTTTTGGCAGCATTACGGCAAAGTGTTTCAATGAGAAATTTAATAAATCTGCTTGAAATGTGTGTAAGCTCATGGAATTACAAAAATTTTTATAAACGCATACAGCATTTGCGGGCGTCTACTGATCATTGGAAAGGTCAGACACGCGAGGACTGTTTGGGTAATTTACATAGTACAACATCACGATCTTTGGACCAAATTTTGATTGAGAATAGTCCTGTTACTGGGGCTGTTTTGCGGCGCAATATTTTAAAATCAAAAATATTGGAATATAAATGCGCTATTTGTGGTATTGATGAGTGGAATGGAAAGAATCTTTCACTTCAGATAGATCATAAAAATGGATGTCGTACCGATGATAGAATTGAAAATCTTCAATGGTTATGTCCGAATTGTCACACACAGACAGAGACATGGGGAACCAAACGTCGCAGGAATCGCTGCGTAGATTGTAATGCGCCCCTTTCTCATAAAAAAAGTTCTCGTTGTAGAGTATGTGCTGGTATAGCATTTCAAAAAACAAAAATCGAATGGCCTTCAAATGATCAACTTTTATTGATGGTTGAAAATAGTTCGTTTGTCAGGGTGGCACAACAGCTTGGTGTGAGCGACAATGCGATTAGAAAGCGATTAAAAAAACGTCTTGGGTGGTATCCTAATCGTAAAAATCGTAAATTTAACGATTAGCGGAAAAGGCGTAGCCGAAACATACGCCCTCTCTCTCCGGGCTCCCCCTCCTGCCCAATAAAAGAGGGGATTTGGGGTCATAACTCAATAGGCAGAGTGCGAGATTGAAAATTTCGTTACTCCAGTTCGAATCTGGATGACCCCACAAAGGAGAATGGCTAATGTATGGACACGACAAGTTTATCGAAGAGTTTAGAGCGTTGGTCAAAGGCTGGCGCATTGCGGACATCCGATCTCCAAATTCTAGGGGCGAAGGGCTTTGTGAATTTGTGCTTGAAAGCTCTGGTGGTAGAAAGCGATGTCTTACTCTTTGCGCCACGGATTTAGGAGCGTGGATGGAGGATGTGATCGACGAGGGTCATATCTATGTATCTATTGATGATATGCTGGAGAAAATTACTAGGCATATTGAGAATAACGAGGATGATGAGGATGAACTGACCGCACTATATGGTGACAATGCAGACCTGCCGCTCGTGAAGTTTGGTTCCATTATTGCTCTTGAGGATGTCATGAAATTACAGCTTGGATTCCGATTCGAAAAGGATGGTACTGAGTGGTGGACTACTACCTATGCCGTCAACAGGTCACAGCATCCATTTAGGCGTCTTTTTAGAGATCAAACGGGGCGTAGAATACTAGCTGATCTTTTATGTCGTAGTATATTAGATCCTAAAAGAACTAAGTTTGCGAGAGGAGATATAGATGAGTGATCAATTACTGATTATGCGAGCTTTTGAAGCGCTTGATGAAATGATAAAGCGGTGGGAAAGGGAAGGAATTATGTCAAACAAGTTGCAGAATCCGAAGTTTTCTCCGCTGGTGGCGGCAAGAGATCACCTATTGAGTGCGATATGTCGTAAAGACAAGGATTGAATTATTAACAATGCGTGATACTAAATTTATTAGACTTGCCTACAAGTATTCGTTTAAGTCGAAGCACAACAAGGCCACTATGGCAGCTGTGTTGGTAGTAGCTAATAAGCCAATAGCTATTGGTGTTAACAGGATAGCCACACATCCAAAACAATTAGGAAGATTTGATGGAAGGCCGAGCAGATCTATACACGCTGAACTAGCAGCTATGCTGGGTAACCATAAGCACTGTCTAGTTGGATCTACGCTATATGTTGTTCGCAGGATGCATAACGGTGATCTCGGTACTGCAAAGCCGTGTTGTGTTTGCGAATGTTTGATGCGATTGTTTGGTATAGCCAAAGTGGTATATTCTATGGGTGGTACTGTTGACAATCCTGAGACTGAGTCGTACTGTTTGGATTAGGAGGATGTGAATGGCGAAGACACGAGTCGTCCATTGTAAGAAGAAGCCATATGATATCTACATTGGGAGACCTTCGAAATTTGGTAATCCATTCTCGCATCAGCAAGGCACGCTGGCGGAATTTTTGGTGGCTACCCGTGAGGAGGCGATAGAGAAATACAGAGAATGGATTATGAGTCAGCCTGAATTGTTAGCCGATCTGTGTGAAATAAAAGGAAAAATTCTCGGGTGCTGGTGTAAGCCTAAGAGCTGCCACGGTGATGTTTTGGCGGAACTCGCTGATAAGCTGCCTCGCAAGGTATCGCTGGAAGAAGCTAGACGCATCGCAAATGCCAACTTCGAGCGTGTCGAGGAGTTGCTTGATAAAGAAACGGATCGCGATGCTACTGTTCCAGCGGTTTGGGAGGATGATGAGTGAGTGGAGAAAGAATCGGAGTGATGATGATGAAAAGGCTTTGGGTTGGTACGGTTGAGATCCCGATGGTTGTTTGGGCGGAAAGTAAAGAGAAGGCGATCGAGCTGATGAAAGAAAATGCGGGTGAGGAGCTTCGCAACGGTTGTGTTGTTGACAACGCTTTTGAAGTTGAATCGTTAGATGATATTTCGTATGGCTGGGATGAAGGTTCTATACCATGGGGAAATAAAGACGAAATCAGCATTCGGAAATGTTTTAAACAGATGTGTGAGAACAAGCCTTCTAAAGAGAAAGGCGCATAAAATGGATTGTAAAGACCTTAAGCACCCAATACAGCCAATTGGTTGGGACGAGACAGGCAAAGTTGTTAGATTCAAGCAGAATAAGATTGTCCGTATGCTTCTAGACACTGGTAAATTGAATTTGAATGATATCGGTAAGATGAACGCCAGAGGAATGTTTAACAATGATGATTATACTCAACTGATGCAGCTTATAGGATATAGTGTGAGCGGCTTTGGTGAATTGAGCACCTCTCCTGGAGAGATTGTCAAGGAGGCAGATAGGATTGCTGCGGAGCTGGTAGTTGCTAGGAAGAAAGGTGAAAGGTAATTTATGATCTTTCTCCATAAATCTGAAACGCTTGAAGTTGTTCTCAATGAGCATAAGACGACCGAAGATATGTCTTTTTTGGCACATTGGCGAGATATGGATGTTTCTACTTGTAGATATGGACGAACAATTGGCCTAAAAACAAATGGTACCCTACCAGTAATAATGGTGGGGAATCCTTGTGGTTATCAACGAATCATCAATGATTTTGTTGTACATAATTCGGATATAGCCACCAAGACTGTCGCAATCAGACTTAACACAAATATCTCAATTTACACACTTTGGCTGGGTGCTCTTTCTGTAGGTGACTCACTACATTACGACTGTTATCTCGGATTCCGAAAAGTAAATAACCTAGGAACGCCACTGTGTGTGGCGCTATCCAATCAAACAAAAGGGGGCTCTGAGCCTCGCAACAATGATGGTCGCCAGGAATGTTTTTGGTGTTTTGGAACGAAGACCGAGAGGCGTGGTGGTGGGATGTATGATGTTTGCCCGAGATGTGAAAAATAGGAGCACTCAATGAAATGCTTTTGGTTTCCGATTCTTATTATTGTCGCTTGGTTGTTTGAGAATGTTTTACACGAAGCCAGCCATCTGCTTTGCGCCACTCTTAAGGGGCTGAAAGCCCGAGCCCTCTATCCGCTGCCACACTGGGTTAGTTATGAGGATGCGGAGGACGGGCTGTTTGGTTATCGGCTGTGGCGACCTTGGGAGTTATGGAAAAAGCCGTGGGACAATGCGAAATGGTTTTTTGCTCGCTGTGTGTATGATGCCCCCGAAAAGCCTTGGTCAAGACACGCCGCGATTCACATTGCTCCTTTTGTGTGGGGCATAACCCTGTTTATCAGCACGATGATTGGATCTACTATGGTAGGATTTCGTACTCTTTACCTCTTACCGTTCGCATTGGTTGGGCTGATAGACGCATTGTGGTGGGTACGGGGATACTTTTATGGGAGCGAGGGGTGCGATGGTCAGAGATGGAAAAATGGGGATTAAGGAGAAATTATGAAATGTCAGAAGAAATGTCAGAAGTGCGGTAATAGGGAAGGCACGGAGATCTGGTGCGAATCGGGCGCATTCGGTTGGGCTCACGGGATGGGTCAGCACTGGTGCAAGATTTGTGTCCTTGAGGAGCAATTGGAATTTGCTCGAAAGGCGGTAGAAAGAATCCCTGAGATGACGAAAAGGCTAGAGGAACTTAAGAAGGTGGAGTAAATTTGTATCGAGCTGTAGAGGAATATTTATGAACAATTGCGAATATGATTGGAACATATTCTACTACTGCTATGACCGACCAATTGAAGAGGGAAAGATGAGGAATGATAAGCTGGCTGATATGATCCTTCATTGGGCTGAAATGGATATCGCCGATCTAGAGAAATGTCTATATGATGATCTGGTTGGAAATGTAGCTTACCAGGCGGGCGTTTCGGAGAATAGAGTTCGAAGGGAGATCGCTAGGCTAGAGACTAATGGCTATCTATTTGTCAGTGGTGGGGAAGTGACTGTTACAGATAAGCAAAGGGAAGAGGATATGGCAGATAGTGTCAGGAAGCTGACTGCCACTGTTCCCAAGTGTCATATCTGCGGAAAATCAGTAACTGATTGTGGTCATTTAACAGGCGAATTAGAGGAGCAGTTGATCCTAGACGCCTGTATCACAAAGTAGGGAGATCAAGATGGCGAAGAAATTGTATCATGTTCACGAATGTTTTCAAAATAGGCATTGGGTCATTATAGCAAAGAGCAAGGAAGAGGCACAAAGACTAATTATAGAAGAGTACACTGTTTATGATGACTACCCCCATGAAGGTGATTATGAATTTGAATTTGAAAAATGGGACTGTTTTGAGATTAAAGCGACAGTAGAAATAGAAAAGGCATAAGGGAGAAATGGATGGCAAAGAAGAATTTGTATCATATTTGTGATTGTACTAGTGGTAGGGATTGGGTCGTTATGGCAAGGAGTATCAAAAAGGCGGAAGAGAAACTTCGAAAATTGGGATGTTTTGACGGCAATGAGGAGCCTGAAGAACTCTGTACCGACCCCTCTATAGAAGGCGTAATTGAAATCGGTGCCAGAATAAAGACAGATTTGTATTAAGTAGTTTAGAAGGGATTTGAATTCCCTCGCCCAATCGAGAGGCTGCGTCCGCAATGTGATATGACCCCTGTCCTCATTGTCACCTCCGCCTCTCTTATTCCGAGATGGTGAAATGGAATCACGAATGACTGTTAATCATTTGTTCTCAGTTCGAACCTGGGTCTCGGAGCAAATTGGTTTTGTTGTCTGGTAGTTATTAGCTAGAATGCGCAGGACGCAGGGTGTCCAAAGTGTGGTAGTACCCACCTAAATACTGATTGAGGTAAAAATGGAAATGTGTAAAGAGAAGTCGCCGTTTTGTGGTTGGGATGTAAATGGCGATTACCAATGTTATTGTGATAGTCCGCCGACCGATAAGATTTCCAAAATAAGGGACATTTTAAAGGATGTTGATTTCGGGGAAGGAGCTGCTTCATCGTGGAAACACGCTAGTTGGTTCTGTGCGCTTACAGATATCAAGAAGATCGTAGAAGAATAACAACTGTAAAGGATTCCTCAATGGGCAAGATCGCCAAGTTTTTCAGACACATCTGGTTGTATTCCACCAACAAATATTACAGGAAAGCGCAGAACATTGACCTATCATTTATACCCGACTATCCTGTCGGCGTGATCGGCAGGGATGGGTTTTTCCTACGATCGTGTCCCAACAAGAACTGTTGCGAACCATTCGATCTGGAAATTCACAGGAATTTCGATTATGTGTGGTGCCACTCGTGTGGAGTATGCGGGCCGTGTCCTGATGGGAATTTAAGGGACGCTGTTATGGAATGGAACAACCTTCCAAGAAGGGGCGACAAGTGAAGATAAAGACCAAGATACACAAAGAAGTGCTGGCAGAGGTTGCGGCGGAATGTATCGCTAGCAAGGTCAGCTTCATACTCGCCGCAAAGAGGAAGCTGATACTCGATGACGAGGGACTGGGGTGTTCGGGTTACTTTGATCCAGAGGACAGGGTGCTTGCGGTCGCAGCTGGCAGACCAGACTGGTTCCTGACGCTTCTTCATGAGTTTAGTCATATGCAGCAATGGCGTGATGATCCTAAAGGTTTCTGCGACCAGTATGACGAGGATTTCTGGGACTGGTTGACAGGTGCCACGGAACTGCCGAAAAGGCGTCTTCATCAGGCAGTTAATAGGGTTCGTGGCATCGAGCTTGATTGTGAGATGAGGGTATTGGACTGTATCAGGCAACATCCCGAGCTGGGCATTGATGAATTCGAATATGCTAAAAAAGCTAATTCCTATATGTATCTATATACTGTCGTAGCAAAGCATAGGAAATGGGTAGGTATGAAGAGGAAACCGCCGTATGCGGTTCCAGAGATTGTGAGCCTAATGCCAGATACCCTGCCACAGCGGGGTTACTGGAAACTGCCCAGAGGTTTCGAGCGGTTGGTGGTAAAGCACTGTTTCTAAAAGAGGTTAGCATATGAGCATAAATGTTTTATATACGATCGAATGTGATAAGTGTGGTCGCCAATGGAATGTCCAAGCTGTGCCGACACGATGCCCATTTTGCGAGGAAGAGAAATTAGAGATATATCTAAATGAGACTAGACAGCGTGCAGTGCAATCAGTACTTGGTGAGGTATTACGCTGTGCAGGAGAAATGCGTAAGGGACATCTTACAGTTGAAGAGGTACTTAAGGTAGTTGTAGGTTTGGCTGACTTCAAAAAAAAGAGCAATCAATGAGACTCCTGACATATCTTAGAACAAGTTCAATTCTCGTCTATATGTATTGGGAAGACCTATATCAAGATTGGATAGGACAGCGTTATGTTGTATGGTAAGCACAACAGAAGTGGCCCGATAACTATTTGTGTCCAAGCCCCTCCAAGGAAGTATCCAGATGATGGCTTTGAAGTCATTAGTATTGAGGCGGATGAGTGGAAACCACAGGATGACATTTTAAGCGATCATGAGTGGGTCGAAAGCTTTATTGAATCGTGCGGGGTGGAATATCTTTGGGGCGGGCCGAATGAGATGCGTCCCAGTAGATACACGAAATTCAAGATCTGTGGACATATGCTATACAGCGAGATGTGGACCGACTGGGGTATGGACTATGACGAGGAATTTGTGGTGGAAAAGGTGGAGCGTTATGGTTAATAACAAACGAATAAAAAGAGGTCTTGCTCAAATGAAGAGAGATCTGATTGGTGATTTGAAGTATATTTCTATACAGGTCAAGGAAGCTCTTGGTTTCATCGATCAACTTGAGAAAAAATTCTCTAAACGGGTCGGTCGTCAGCTTTTAGTACGCTTGCGTCGCCTAGGAGGAATAGACGAAGATTTGATGGAAATGATGTTAGATAAGGATCCTCCCGAAAATGATCAATATTAGGATAGTATAATTTTAAAAAAGAGGAGAAATAAATGGTAATCGATTTTGACAAAAAGACAAAAAAGTTAGTCAAGAAGACTCGTAAGCTTGTTGCTGAAATGCTTGAAGTGGATGTGGATCAATGTCATCTACACATCTATACTGATTGTGATAGAAAGCATTGTGTATCTTTATGTTTCTCTACCCCTATCGATGACACTTATGCCGAGCTGACTGTGGTCGATCCGTCCCCATCTCTTGTTAAAGTTTTAAAGGGATTTATGGAAAATAATAATGTTGAATTCATGAACAGGGGAGAGGTACTTGATGTGGGATAGTGACGAGAATTTTTTAGAGTGGCTCGACGAAGAAGATCTTGGCACGGATGATAAGCCGTTGGATGATCACACGCTTCAGCTGATGTATCGTGCTTGGGTTGCTGGAATCGAGTTTGCGACATCTGAAGAGGATGATTAATGAAATACAAAGTTTGGATGACGCAAGGACAGGGATGTGGAACATATCCAGATGCGGAATGTGACACGCTGGACGAAGCCTTGCGCGAAGCGCAGCAGATGTGGGGTGAAGGTAGCGTAGGAATTGAGCTTCCTGATGGCTCGTGGTACGAATTCGACGAAAGCTGGAAGATGCCAATCATGGTCATCCTACTGAGGATGAAGAAGGATGGATTGAATCCCAAACAAAAGTGGCTGATGGGAAAATGGCAGGAAATAGATGTCGTCCGCCCAAAAACCCTAGTTAAATGGGCCCAGACAGGTGGGCACACATTCCATGATCTTTGGTATACTATGACTGCGAATCGTATGGAGGAACGCCAGGCACAAAAGTTGTTGCTCGATTCGCTGTCGTGGGGACTGTTCGACATTTTCGAATATCCGACTGGTATAACACTTACCGACGAGCATATAGACTGGATTAAAGGTCAGACAGGAAAGGACAAATAGTATGGGTTACTGCATGACTCAAGAGTGGGCTGAATTTAAGATTAATAGTAAAAATCACAAAGACGCCCTTAAGGCTATCAAGGCTTTGGCGGGTAAGGAGACCTGTGGCGACCATTTCTCCTGGGTAGATACCAAATGCTTCTTAGAAGCTAAGACTCTTCTAGATGCCCTAGATACCTGGAGATGGGAAGCGGAGACTGACAATGACGGCAATATTGTCGGCATCCAGTTCACGGGCGAGAAGATTGGCGATGATATGATGTTATTTAAGGCGATCGCCCCGTTCGTTGAATCTGGTGGCTGTATCGAGATGAGAGGTGAAGATGGTTATATGTGGCGGTGGCTGTTTGACGGCGGTGGCTTTCGTGAGCAAGGCGCAAAAATAGTATGGGAATGAAAGGAACAATATGACAACAGCAGAAAGGCTTCATGATTTTTTCAATGGCGAAGACATAAGTGCGTTGCTTGAAGTGCTTCAGATGTGGAAAGAGGAGCCTGAGCAGCTTCTGGGAGTGTTTGTTTCGGGTATGTTATCACTAGACAGGCGAACAGCCGAGGATGGACTTAGAAAGTTTCTTGTTAATTTTGAAGCAGCTGCTGATGTATTGGAAGGTACAGAAGACGGAGGACACTTCTCGCATCTTTGTTGTATCGTGAACAGCTTTATAGATCTTCTCGATTTGAGGCAGGATACTCCTCAGGCCATACTAAATTAGGAGGAAGTGATGGACAACATTATTGAATCTGGGTTGGTGAATAGCGTCAATATGTGTGTAGTGGAACATGATAGCAAGCTTGTCGGCGTCTTGCCATATGGTTTCGATCTGAACCGCAATAGTATAACGCATGCTATATCGGTCGAAGTGCCGAGGATTATGTTTGATTGTAAATTCTATTGGAATGTTATTGGTCTTGGTGGTGAGACGCAAGGCAGTCCGTTTGACATCATTGCATTTCAAGAAGGTTTTGTTGGAGAATGTCTGAGGATTTGTGGGTGTTGGATGACAGAATCACCGCCAGCAATCGCTATCAGCACTAGTATGACTTGTTTTGATAATGTGCGATTGCTGGCGCAGCAGGTGAGGGGTAGGTTAATTTAGGTTTTAAAATGTCCACGGATCCCAGATCTTAGCTTGGACTCCTTCGTCAGTGTCATATGCGGGAGTTCCTCCTGCAATGGCAACCCAGGTTGAATTTTGTATAACGCCGTCAGTAGATAGGTCACCAAAACTAGCGCCAGTTATTAGGGGCGTCTGGCCTGTTCGTAGGAATATTTTAGAACCACTATGAGCATATACTCCAGCGTTTGTGTTTATGCCTATCACCTCATCAAGGATAATCTGGGAATTAACGGCTTCGATTCCATAATAGCCATCCTGAACTATTACATCATCCCCAATTTCTACATCGCTTTGGCATATCATGATTCCGGGGAGAGTGCCACTAAACAGACCTGTAATGGTAGTAGGCATCATACCAGTGGTGTTGAAAATGCCTGGAGTGGTGGGGCCAGGAAGAACCTCTGGCAATCCTTTGCATCCCCATATTGTAAGACCATCAATGCGACAACCAGTAATCTGGAGACCACCTGAAATAGCAGAGCATTCGGCCCAACCACCAACATAACCTCTAAGAGTAGCTAATCCCATACTGCTAACCAGCACACCAGGAACGGCCGCTGGAGCAACCACGCCAACACCAGCACAAGGAGCTGCGAAGCCACTTTGTACGAAAGTGCGAGGATTGATGTAATAGCAATCACAGCCAAATACACCGCTACAATCTGTAAACTTAAACGGAAATGCGGCGGTTGAGTTGATAACACAACTCTTTAGTAAATTGTTTCCAGAGCCGCCAGTGCCAATGTAAGCACAGCCACCAGTGAAATAGAGACTCTGACAATAGATGTTTCCAGCTCCTAGAAGACCTACTAACAGGTCTGTATTAGATGCTGTGCCATTCAGAGTAGTGGTTGGTCGTACAACCCTAAATAGTGCTCCCGCCCCTGGATCAACAGAAAAATTCACTGTAGGGGTGATGGTAGTAGCATCGTTAGTTGCGATAAGCCTAGTTTGACCAACAGCGGCACCACTGAGGATTTCAACCATATAGCCTCTATAAGCGTCTTGAGCCCATCCGGCAGTAGTTAGACCAATAGAAGTTACACTATTGATATCAGCTGTCCAGGGAACTCCAGCAACTACTGTCATGCCCATACCACCATCGATAAGACAAGTGATGCTCTTCTTAATGTTACGAACTATAGTAGCACCGTTGCCCAAAGCTCCCAATGTGAGACCAAATGTGCCACTAAGATGGACAGCTACATTGTTCTCTATTTGGGCAGGAACCAAATCAAGCACGGCTTGAAGTGTAAGCTTGGGACTTGCCACAGTCCAAGAACCTGTAAAAGCTTCAGTTACACCAAGCGCGTTAGCATAGGTGATCTGGTTAGATGCTGGTACGGTCACAATTCTGAAAGAACCATTGTTATTGGAACTAGTTGCAGAATAAATTGTGACCAATCTACCAACATCACTAGAAGTCCAAGCTGCCCCAGTTCCTGTGAAGGTTACTGTGCCAGCAGCGATGGAAAAGCTGCCACCTGTACCAGAACTTTTCTCAAGCCCGTCGTTGGCATCATTTCCAAGAACACCATCAGCATAAATATGAAGAACTTCTGTCGTCTTAGAGACGATGTCTGTCAAACTTTGGGTTAGCATATTATTGTCTCCTAATTAGTCTGAAAAGATTAGCGTTGTCCTAGTACTTTCCGCTCCCAATCCTTGCTCTCAATGCATTGATCGCAAAGAGACTCGTTGCCCGTAGGCATACAAGTTGGGCAACCTGCACGCTGACACTCGGGACACTCATATCTGTCCAGATCAGTCGCTTCATGATCACAATAACCACATTTATCATTAGTCCATTTTGACATAATTATTCTCCTGTTTTATTGTCGAAAGTAGTCTGACCTATGCGCCAAAGGGACTAGTGTAAACCTTGGCCCGGACGAACTCTTCCCCACTACTGTAGGGGGTGCCCCCAGCGATGGCTGCCCAAGTGGTAGCCTGGGTAGTTCCATTGACCGACAGATTGCCAACTGCTCCAGTCAGAGTTGGGGTTACACCAGAAGCTAGAGTAATGTGAGCACCGCCATGAGCATAGACCCCAGCTCCAGCGTTGCCCGTTCCAGTTACTACGCCCCCAAAATGGATATGTCCTGGACCTACCAACTCGATTGCGTGACTGGGAGAATTGCTGATGTCAACAACACCAAATCCCAAACTTGCCTCCGAGCAGAAGATCGCGGGTATGTTGTATGGGGCAAAGTTGAGACCGCCAAAACGGGTAGTAGCATAGCCACTATTAGAAGTGATCATAAGATGTGGCCAAGTATTACAATTACTGCTTAGACAGACCCAACAAAGAATCCTAGTCCCATAGTTCATTGGGGTGCGCAGAGTCTGGTTTTGACCCAGGATGGTAATATAGCTTGATTGAATGAAAACCTGCCCACAACTACGAATATAGAAGGTAAATGGGTCAGTGACATCAAATGTTCTACAAGATATTCCTGCCTGGCTAGCCGTGACACTACTCTCCACAGCAAATGACACTGGATTGCGTTTATAACCAACCATTGCTATAATCCCACTCTGCATAAAGGTAAAAGAGTAAAGAGCATCAGAAACGATGTGCGACAAGGTAACCTGAGCTGGACTATTCTGAATTTCAATCGCATCCCACAGGTCACCAGAGAAATAGAGATTCTGAATAACGATAAAACTAATGCTATCCGTACCTGTGTTACACAACGTCAACAGACTCTCATAGTCTCCAGGAGATCCAATGATTTGAGTGGTCGGTCTAACAATCCGGAACACCGAGGTAGCGTCTGGGCTGGTCTGGAAGTTACGGCAGGGAGTTATGGTGTCAATGGTATTACCTTGGATCATACGAGTCTGGCCAGCGCAAGTTCCAGATACGATCTCCACGAAGTAGCCTGCGTAGGCATCCAAAGTCCAGCCGGCAGTAGTTAGCCCGATGGATGAACTAGAGAAGATGTCCGGGGTCCAAGGAGTACCTGTATTGTCGGCGACAATTGTTAGTGCAGTTCCACCATCGATCAGTAGGACTTTGTCATTAGTGACATACCTACCAATAGCTACTCTACCGATATCGGTGAATGTTCCACTAAGGTGTAGACAGCAGTTATGCTTGATGAAATCAGGTAGCAAAGCAACAGCGGCCCCAATGGTGAGCTTGGGAGAGCTGACCGACCAATACTTAGTGAAAGCCTCGGTCACGCCATTGGCGTTAGCGTAAGTAACCTGATTCCCAGCAGGGACAGAAATGATGATGAAGCTACCACTGTTGGCAGAGCTGGTAGCGTAGTTAATTGTGATCAAACGGCCAATGTCAGCTACAGTCCAAGCGGCCCCGGTACCAGTGAAGGTCACGGTGCCAGCGGCGAAGACAAAACTGCCACCAGTTCCAGCGCTGTATTGAAGACCAGTATTAGCATCATTGCCAAGTATCCCATCAGCGTAAACATGAAGAACGGCAGTGGTGGTTTTTACTAGAATAGGATCGGTCTGTGTCATATAGGGATTGAGGGTGTCTGGTGTACCGTAACTACCTACCAAGGCATTTTTCTGAGTTGTAGAAGGGTCATTGGCGTTATCATGGTGCTGCGTGGCTGTCACGCTACCTAAATCACTGTGCTGGAGGCGCTCAAAAGCGAAAGTGGTTGCGCCAGTTGCCATCAGGGCATAACCGTCGGTCAGACCAGATACTGTATGATTTGCCCCATTAAGAATATGAACCTGTGCGTGGTGCTGATCGGTGGTGACATTAATTAGGGCATTATGATTTATACTGCCACCCCAAGATCCCCAAACAGCCCCATCAAAATAATAGAATGCGGTTTCATCTTCCACCATAAGAGTAAAGCCCTTATTAGGAATTGTAAATATCCAGGCAGAGACCATTGAAGAGATTTCTGTAAATTCTGCAATGTTATCATCCTCATCAAGCCAGGTTCCAACTCCACCAGCTGCAACAATATATCTGGCACCCACTGCGGGAAAAGGAGGAGGAGTGTTTAAGGCTCGGCTTAAAACGGAATCCTGCCAATCTTCTTCTCTCATATGCTCTTGAAGAACCACAATGTCGGCTTGAGCGGCCGCAAGTTGGTCTCTTAAACCAGTAAGACCTGGCCAAATTTTAGATCCGAGAGTCATTTTTTGTGTTCCTCCGTTTAGCCTTCTGTCCTATACTCTATTGCTGCAAAGGCGATCTCATCTGACGCTTCAACCAAAGAGCGAGGAGTAGTAACAAGGATATATGATGTAGTTACGAACTGTAAAAATCTGGCGACGACATCGGCTCCAATTGCTCCACCAGCAGCTCTAGCTGCCGTCGGTGTAAGCTTGCCATCTGCCATTGGGAAGAGGGCAATGCCTGGTTCCATAGAAGCGTTTGTGGGCTGTAATCCAAGAAGTACACTTGTATCAACAGCATCAAGAGAAACGCCATAGATTCCTGGCTTATTCCAGACGGTTACTTTGCCACTGCCAACCAAACTGCTAGGCCCCATAATGACTCCAGGCCCAAGACCAGTTGGTGTTCCAATGGTCTGACCAAATAAAGTACCATAGCCTCTTGTTCCATCGTCAAGAAGCCAAAGTGGTCTTAGGCCATTTTCCTTGATGTTTGTAGTCACGCCCATACGTTTTTGTTCGATATTATTCGTGTAACCACTTTTTACATCTGCTGTTGATCTTTCCGTAAGGGTATTAGCCCTGGACAGTGCAGTAACTGTTCCAATTTCTCCGCCCAAAATACCTGCGGAGGCATCTTCTATATCAAATTGCCCTGCAGGTTCAATTCCGGGTTGTAGAATTTTCAAAGCCATTAGTGTACTCCTCCGTTATGGTTATACAATATCACATATATGGGTTTCTATTAGTAGTTTTATAAGTCGAAACCATTTTTTTGTGCTGACGACAAGTATCTGATTTTTTTCACATATTTATAAATGGAGGCTTTGATATGGGAAAAGATTTAAAAGCTGAGAATCTCACGATCAGCCTTCCGAATGTAGGTTGTAATAAGAACTGTCCATATTGTGTGTCGCGAATGACTGGATATATGGAAAGTGATTATTGGTTAATGTCCCGTAATATCAAAAAAGTTAGAAAGACAGCTGAAGCTGCTGAAGTGACATCTGTATTATTCACTAGTAAAGGCGAGACACTATTAAGTTTTGACGAACTTAAGGAATTTGCTAATAAATTCAGGGATTTTCCGCTTGAGTTGCAAACCAATGGGTTATTGTTAGACGAGAGTATTCTTAATGCCTTATGTGTTATAGGAATGAATGTTATCGCTATTTCAATTGATAGTATTGAACAACTTCATATGTGTATGCCAATTGTGCGTGGGATCACATCACGCGGTATGATTCCTCGTGCTACGCTGAATCTGGTTGGAATTGATTGTCCAAGTGGACTGTTATGTTATACACCAACCCAGCTGATAGAAAACTGTGCTGATTTGGGTTTCAGGCAGGTCACTTTCCGCAGGATTGTATGTCCCGAAAATCCGAAACATCAGGCGACGGTGGAATGGATTGAAAAAAACATACCTAGTGTGATATGTGATAGGTTTATAGGCGAACTCGACTTAGCAATATCCTATGGTAAGGTGGTTAGAATACTAAATAGTGGAATGGGCATATGGGATATTGGTGGAGTTTCGGTAATGTATTCTAAATACTGTGTACAGGAGAGGGATTGTGGGAACGACTTGAGATCATTGATTTTTCAGGAAGATGGGCACCTATATACCTCCTGGAACAGTAATGCTTCGGTGCTTTTTTGAAAAGGAGTAATATGATTATCCCAGACAACATCATAGCTGGCAAGCCACCTAAAACATTGTTACTGATAGATGAAGGGCCAGAGGAGCCGATAGAGATACTTGTTTCTAAGGATAAATTTTGGACTGTCCAGATATGGAACCGCCTAGAAGAGGATTTTCCTACAAAGAAAGAAGCGGAGAAGTTTATTCGTTCGTGGTTGAAAAATGAGATGAAAATGTATGAGAGGGTTGCGAAAAAGATTAGAAAGGTGTTGGAGGCGTGATGCGCAAAAGGAACAATATACCTACGCTTGCCGTTGATCTTGACGGCACTTTGCTTGAGTATAGTGATTTTGGTAATCCGCTTGGTAAGTTAATTCCTGGAATGAAAGAAGAACTAGAAAAGGTTAAGGCAGCGGGTTGGAGAATCGCCATATGGACTGTGCGGTCGAACATTGAGGAAATCAAGGTGTTGTTAGACGAAAATGGCATCCCATATGACGGCATCAATGAGTACGACAACGAGCCAGAAGATAGTAGTAGGAAGATGGCCGCTAGAGTTTATCTCGATGATAGAGCCATATTGTTCAATGGAAAAACGGAAGGATTGGCAGAGAAAATTATTTCTTTCAAGCCGTGGTATAGGAGAGATGATCCTGACGAGTTTTGTTCGGAACCGATTGACACAGAAACACTGGATGCTATATTAAAGTGGTGAGGATTATAGTTTCTATTTAGATTGATAAAAGGAGCGACAATGCGAATGAAGACAGCCTGCGAATGCGGGAACAGATGTGGATACATCAATTTTGAAGATGGTCAAATATATTGTCACTCCTGTAAGAAGGCGCAAAGACCAGCCACACACGAAGATGAAGTATTGGATAAGCTGGACGACATTGCTTGTGCGATTTATTTCTTAACGGATGTTATGACTCCCTTTGTTAGACAGAATGTCGATCCTAGGGGTTTGACCGATTGCGAACGGGAGCTGTTATTCGGCGAAGATGATGACGAATCGGAAACCGATCCAAAGGGTTTTTCTGAACCGAATTAAGGGAGAAAATATGACAGAAAGACTCAAGATTGGTGGCGGGGCTCTGCTGGACGGCGTTATGATTAGAAGTGAGCGATTTTCCGCAGTTGTGCGATGTATTGAAGGTGATGATCCGCATTACGAGTTGACCGAGGAAAAGACGCAGGAACTTCCAGGGTGGCTCGGAGTCATTGCCAGGACTCCTTTATTGCGTGGCGTATGCCTACCTCTATTGCTCGCGTGGCAGTTGAAAGGTAGGACGCTTGAAGGTACCAAAAAGCCAGAGCCGCCACTGAGTATGAAAATCGTCGCCCTAATTATGTTAGCTATGGTTTTCGTTCCCTTTATCTGGATTGCCAATTCGTTTTTTCCGCCAGGACTTGTCAGGAATTTCGTTGCTCTAGCTCCGTTTTTTCTCCTGTTTGGTGGTGGCATTATCTGGATGAGGAAATCCGTCAGTGGCATACTGAAATATCACGGAGCAGAACACAAGGCTGTTTGGGTATATGATGATACTGGAAATCCTCCTGATATTGAAACGGCGAGAAAACGCTCCAGATTTCATCCCAGGTGTGGTAGTTGTCTAATCGCTAGTTGGTTTATTCTGTTGGTGGTATTGAGTCTAGCGTTTCCTAACCTTCCGATGTTGTGGGTATTACTGATTATAGGGGCAGTAAGTGCTGAACTTACTGTTATTGCTAGATATGGATTTTTAGGAAAAGTGTTGAACTGCGCTGGTTTGGCTCTACAGCGTCTTACAACCATTGAACCTGACGATGAGCATCTCAGGATTGCTATCGCATCGACCAAGGCTGTGTTGGCACTTGAGACGACGCAGAATCTCCCAGAATTACCTAGGACTAGGACATTTAAGGATTTTTCAGAACTAGAAGAGGTGATCGGCTGATATTTGAAAGGAACGCAAAATGAGCGACGAATATAAAGGCAAGGACGGCATAGCGAAGATTCTAACTGATAGGGCTGATCATAACTCTTATCATTATATCAGTCCTAACGAGAGTTTTCATCCCAACTACGGTTGTACTGTTACGAAACTTACAAAAGACGACATTGCTCATTTGCTGGCTGGAGAACCTCTTTGGTTTGATGATGGCGAATATTCTCACATCCTGATCGTGGAGAAATATTGAGGAATTTAGAAAGATGCTTGAAGAGGGTGCTAGTGATCCCGATTTTTTTATTGTTATGCCCGATGGTACCAAAATCCCTGGGCCGCTTCGGTCGGGGAATGAGCAGAAAGACAAGGATTAAAAATGCCAACAGGTTATACATCAGCTCTCTACGATGGGAAAAAACAGACTTTTGTGGAGTTCGTAATGCAGTGTGCCAGAAGCTTTGGTGCGTGTATTGATATGCGGGATGATTCGTGGGATAAGCCGATTCCAGAGGAGTTCACGAGCGACGATAGTTATCACACAGAAAGGCTTGAAGTAGCACGCAAGAAATTAGCTACGGCGCAGAATATGACGTTCGCCGAAGCCGAGACTGCCGTTCAGGAGGAGTATGATAGGGCGATGGTTGCATATTACGCAACTATTGCAAAGGAAAAAGTTATAGGTGCGCGCTATACTGCTATGCTTAATCAAGTAAACGAATGGACGCCACCAACCGATGATCATAACAACTTGAAAAAGTTTATGATTGAGCAGTTGACTGAATCCATTAGACACGATTGTGGCTATCAACCCGAAAAACCACATAAACTTAGGCCACAAGAGTGGCTGAACCAGCAACTGACCAATTGCCGTCATGATGTGGCTTATCATCTCGAATGTTTGAATAAGGAAAAGGAACGCCTCGAATCTAACAATAAGTGGGTTCGTGACCTAAGAAAGAGTTTAGCAAAATGACCAAGGAAATGACGAACAGCGCAATGTTGTTGGAAGCTTTCCAAAAGATGCTTGAGCTATGTAATAATGGATCGGTCGTGAAGTTTGAACAAGATCTTGGCAAAAATACATTAACTGTTTGTATTGATGATAATCACACTCACATAGGCATCCCCGAATTAAATGATGAAGCATTCGATGTCCTCGTAAAAAACCTATATTACCTTTTTACTGATGGCCCACACTTGTCGTGGGTTAAGGAATAGTTATGGAAAATCCAATCATATTGTATCGTAACATATCTGGTTTACGGGTTTTTGATAGTGGCGAATTACAGGCGATGCAGAAGCATTTTCGATGCACTGATAGCAGGATAGATATATCATCGGGAGATCTGGTCATACCCCGTTATTCCGCATTGCCATTCTACGAGGAGCTTGAAAAAGACATAAATAAGTCTGGCGCACGGCTAATTAATACATTCCGACAACACAGATATGTGGCTGATCTGCAAAATTGGTATAATGATCTGCAGGACATTACTCCTAAAACCTGGTTCCGCTCTTATGATGTACCAAAAAACGAGGGGCCCTTTGTGTTAAAAGGTGAGACTAACTCTAGGAAATTCCTGTGGAATACCCATATGTTTGCGGAAACATGGGAAGATATGGTGAAGGTATCTTGTAATTTGAATGATGATACTATGATTGGTCAGCAATCCGTATATGTTAGGAAATTTGTACCTCTTAAGACATATTTCAAGTCTTTCAACAACTTGCCAATTTCCAAGGAGTTTAGGTTCTTTATCGCTTTCAAGAAGGTGCTTTGTGGTGCTTTCTATTGGTCTAATTCCGTTGAAGACATTCCTGTTGTGCCTAGTATTGATGAAGTTCCGAAAGCTTTCTTGCAGAAGGTGCTGGATGCTGTCGATGACAAGATTAACTTCTATGTTGTGGATGTTGCTGAAACGGAAACTGGGGACTGGATTGTAATAGAGTTAAATGATGGGTCGCAAAGTGGTCTCTCTGAAAATGACCCAGATGTGTTGTATGCTACATTGAAGAAGGTGATCGGAGAAAATAGTGGTTAGGCGAATCTCTAATTTTGGAATGTTCATGATTGTTTTTATTCTTGGTATGCTTTTCGGGGTTGCTTTTTATCAGGTCGCACACGGACAAGAGCGTATGGATGGAATTGAGTGGCAATGTTGTGCACTTCCACCTAAAAATACAAAGTTCAGGGACACCATGAAGGCTATCGCCATTCACGAAGACAGGCAGGAAGCTGAGAAATCGGCTTTGTGGCTATGTAATAAGCTTTTCAAAACTGATAGATGTGAAATTGATTACTGTAAATTGGTAAAAGTACATCAATAAAGGGGCAATAATAATGAAAATCGTGAGGCTTGGTATTGATTCATCGGGTTGTTGGATGGCGTTTGATGTTGGTAGAGAAGTAGATGCTTTACTCGATCACATCAAAGAATTGATTCCAGAAATCGCTACAGGAGATGGACTTACGATGTATGTGGACGAGATCAGTGAAGAAGAGTTTGCAAAGATGCCCGAATTCGAGGGGTGGTGAACTATGAGAAAACTCACGGAATATGGTGCGATAGTCAAGATTCCCAGAATTTACATTTCGGAGATGATTCGTGAAAATGATGGAGTCGGATATTGGCCAGCGATCGTTAGGCTGATCCAACTTTATACTGACATCGAACTACCTGATACCGCAAATGTATGCGGAGCTTTTGATATGGCAACCGAAGAAGAATTTGAGTCAAACTCTATTCTAGTGCGTATCAGTACTCTGGAAAATATACCAGGGTTGTTCCAATTGGCTCCTGGAATGCATTTTCCGCATATGAATCTGCGCATACACAACGAACAGGAAACGGCATGAAAAACAGGCGTGAAGAGATAGAGGCATTTTTTATTGATCAGAACGAGTTGCCAGATAGGCGTCAGAATATCGTATCTTCGTCTGGTAGGTTCAAGCTTATGATCCGTCATTACGGCACGAAACTCGATTGTTGGGATTATTCTCGTGGCACGGTAGTGCGCATATCCGATGGGGCCGAAATGTGCGATATTAAACGCAATTATGGAAATTTCGCTTTTAGTTTTGCAATAAAGCCAACCAAGAAGTATCATCCAACGCGGAGGTTGGTAACATATGTAGATGAGGAGTGGCTTATTGCTGGCAGATCATATATGGGTCAAACCATCGTGAATCTCGATATGGGCACCCTTTATGAGTCTCCTGGCAACCAATACGACCCTTGTGCGTTCTGTTGGTCAGATCATAAGTTAAGTCCTGATGGTAATACGCTAATGGTTGATGGTTGTCATTGGGCTTGTCCCTATGAATATAGGTTTTATGACTTTACGGATCCTTCAAAAGGTTGGCCAGAGTTGGAGATATCTCCTGATAAATATCTAGAAGCCGATGGCAGGCAGCCACCAATATGGAAGAAAGATGGTACTTTTGAATGTTATGAAGTGCGGGAAATGTATAAACCGCTCAACAAGGAATGGGATTATATTACGGAAGAGGAACTCGGGGGCATTTCTGATGAGCAAAGTGATGATAAATCCAATTTCGAGAATGTGGTAGTTGTCAGAACTGTCTTGAGACGCAATGGCAACAAAATGGAAGTTATAGAGAAGTGGGTTTCTGAGGACGAACAAAAACGGCGTGACGAAAACGAAGAAGCCAATCGCAAACACAACGAATTTGTTAAGAATTTCAAGGCCTCTGATGGGATTTACTTAACAATGAATAAGTATATTGCTAGGCATTTTCTGCCTGCCGACTATGGTGATTGGTGGGGGTGGAGGGAAGATGAGAAAACCATTAACAAGTATTTTTCGCTTGGCGGTAAAAGATTTGAAATGAGGCGGGGCTTGGAAACTGGCTGGATTACCGTAGAATATTATGAGGGCAAAGAAAAACGTAAGATTGAGTTCGAGTGCAGTGAAAAGGGAATGGTAGATGCATTAAAGTTGATTGGAAAACAATTTAGTCTGATAAAGAGGCTTCTACACCGACTAAAAGAGAAGTGTAAATGGAGGAAATCCTGATTCAAGGCTATCAATAATATCGCAATACTATAGAATCATCGTGACAACAATCGAAACAGTAAGCCGAAATCCTTTGTGCGAGGTATATACCTATGTCTTGGATTCTGTTTTTGGCTTATCTTACTACCGTCATTGGATTTTTTCTTTTTTATAGGATTGCTCTGCCCAAAGGTGACAGTCTTGATTCCATTATTATGGTTTCTTTATTGTGGCCATTAATCGTTATTGTATTGGTGTTGTATCTTGTTAGTAGGTTTTTTGTGTTTGTTTTTAGAAAGATTTATGAAACTTGCGACAAGAGATGAATCGACCCAGTCAGGTCGGAAGGGAGTTGTTCCCATGATTAGTCACAAAGGTTTATATAAGAGTCTTAAGTGTATGATTGAATGGACAAAGCAATGTCAGGACAGATTGCGAGAAGAAGGATTTGAAGCGCATCTTTCTCCAAAACAATGGGCTAAAGAGTTCTGTAGCGTCAAATTCTGTATATCTAGACAGAGTGGCCATACGACATTTGCCGAAAAGCTTATTGAGGAGGTTGGGTTAGAAGCATTATACATTACCTCTAACGATTCAATAGCAAAATATACAAAGGTGCCATCATTCAATAGAGCTACTCCAGCTTCTATTGAGCGTGGCAAATTTAAAGGCAGGCGGATAAACACACTGATAATCGACTGTGCATCGCTTATGTCACAGAAAGATATCGAGAAGGTATATGATGCTTTTGCCCCTTCGTCAATCGTTGAACCATATTTTTTGTTCCTATTTTTGGAATGAGGTGTAAATATCCATATTAGTTAGAAGATGATCTTGAATATTTGGTATATTTAAGTAGTGGTAATTACTTATATATTTTGACATTCATTAAAACAAGCAAAATTCTATCAAATATCGTGCATTCCTGTATAGCAAATTTTCACTAAATGCTTGACAGGAGAATGCGATGTGAGATTTATCAAACAAAAAGACCAGTATTCTTGTGGGCCGATTGCAATTATGAATGCTTTGAAATGGGCTGGACTACACACTACATACAAGACCCACTTCTATAAAATCAAATCTCTCTGTAAAACTACGATATTATGGGGCACCACGCCTGATAATATGACGACTACACTACTTAAACATAGTAAATATTTGAGCTTTACCACAAAATCGCTGGTCACTCTTAAAGAAATTGATAAACATCTTAATGCTGGCGGAGCGGTGATACTAGAATATTGGTTCAAGGATGAAGGAATGAATCTTTACGATGGGCACTATGTTTTCATTTTTAGGGAGCGGGGGTATGATTTTATAGCCGTGAATGCTATTGGGATTTCTGTTGCTCAGCCGTGCCCAAGAGATATGTTAAAATCTATGCTGAGCTGTAAAAAATATAGACATACGGGCTCTCCAAGTGCCTGGTTTATATCGAAAACGGAATAATTAATCGGTGTGATAAATAGTAGGGATTGCTCTTAATCGGGCGATCCCTTTTTGTTTGGAGGATATATGGTAGAAATTCCCTTGGATGTGCCTTGTACGGTGACTGGCTCCCAGGTTCTTGAGGGGCTGTTATATTCTATGAGCACAATTCAGTTGACAGAATTTGTGCTCAATCTTGGCGAATGTATTGAAGAAATTGGATTTTTCAAAGCAATAGTTGAGCGTTTTTCGGAAAAGTTGAAAGACCTTCAAGAGGATTAGGAGAAATAAAATGAGTGTAAAAATGGTTGGAAGTGTTCTACAAACGGGCATAGTACTTGAGACCGTTGTCAATGAATTCGTGTTTTCCGCTTCCTGGGAAAGCCCTGGGGCGTCGTGGGAGGTCAGTTGTGTAAATAGAACTGGCACGGGTGGCGTCATCTCTGAAAAGCAATTGAGGGATATGGTAACAGCCTTCAAGGAGGCAAAAGCTAGGATCGGCGCAGAGATTCAAACACTCGAAGATCTGATAAAACCGTATGTTGATCATTTGGCATTGCTTGGCGAGAGGGATGAGTGAGTTTGCAAAGATGGAATTTTATGTACAGTGCGAGCTGAAAAAGCAGGTCGAAAACGGGTTTGTGTATGACATTGCCTGGATCCCTGAGAAATTTGCCACTATTGGAAAGCAGATTAAGATCAAACAGGAAGATGACACATGGGATTGCGGCTGGGCAGTTGTCAAAACCTACTCAAGAATAGAGGCGGACAAAATCGAGGGCTGTGAAAGAGATTACTTAAAACAGAGAAAAGTCTCTGATGTTTAAGGAGAAAGAAAATGAGCACCATATATGTGATTGTTGGAACAACTGGTGAATACAGTGATCATAGGGAGTGGTTTGTCAAGGCTTTCACTGCCGAGGCAAAGGCGCAAGAGTTCGTCACAGCTGTCTCGGCAATATCGAGAGAATTGTATGCAACCCTATCTAGCAAGTATGATTACTATGATCTTAAGGGTCTAAACCCGCTAGACCCAAATATGCAGGTAGATTATACAGGCGTGCGATATAATTATTGTGAGGTGGAATTGGAGGAGTAGTGATGATAAAGTTCCTTGTGGCTGGCGATCTGCACGGACATCTAGATATGTTGGAGGAAGTGATTCGTCAGCATCCTGAAATAGATTTCGTCCTACAGGTGGGTGATTTTGGAGCTTATTTTGATGATGGAACCAGCGCTAAGATGCCACAACACAGAAGGCATCCAAGCGAATTCCCGCAATACCTTTCGGGCGAAAAGGAGTTTTCCAAACCCGTGATTTTCATCAAGGGAAATCATGAAGGATTTGCATACCTTAAGCAGTTGGAGGAAGCGCATTTGCGTGAGGGCCTTGTTAGCGTATATGGCCGTGGTGGTAATCTTTTTTATTTGCCAAATGGTAGAGTGGTTAATTTCGAAGGCGTGCGGATAGCCAGCCTTGGAGGGAACTTTTCTCCAGTGTATTTCACAAAACACAGTAGCGATCCATTCAGGTTCAGGCATTTCACGACATATGAAGTTGATGCTCTAATGGGAAAGAAAGATATAGATATACTACTGACACATGATGCTGGCCCAAATATTGTGCCCTCAAAACACATTATGCCTGGTCAGTCTGAACAACTTTCTAATCTTGTCAGAACTATGCAACCTACATATTGGGCCATTGGGCATTACCATATGTATTATGAGGCTATGCTTGGGCGGACAAAAATATATGGACTGAACGCCATCCATTATGATGGACAGTCTTATGTGATTCTGGAAAAGCAATGATGTCTTCCAATAACTACTAGAAGATAATCAAATATGTGTTACTATTCATTAATGCGGGCAAACCGCAAAGGGGCGGCTTATGAAAGAATATGACGAAGATGGTATTTTTAAAGGTGTGATTAAGGTTCTGGAAGAGACTAAACATTTACACTCTTTAGAAATAAGTGAATATGCGGCCATTGCGGCTTTAGCATCGGCGATCGCACATTCTAACAGAATTATTCGCATCGTTTTCTACGAAGAAGTAGCGAAGGTTGCTAGAATGTTAAATGATAAGCAAGGTGAACAACACAAGGAAATAGGTGCAATATTAAGGAAATATAGGAGCATTTGGGGAGATGGGGAACTTGATGAGGATATATGTCGGATGCTAGATAAAGAAGATGCCGACCCAAAAGATACTAACGAAGATGATCCGAAGAAGAAAGTTATAAACTAATAGGAGATACAAATGGCAAAAAATTCCAAAAATAACCCTGATATGAGAGATAACAGTAGGTTGATCGTATACTGTCCCGAAACTGGCGAAGAGATGAAAATTATAAAAATGGTACCAGGGGGTATGGCATACAAATGTGAAAAGACGGGTAAGACATATCCACTGTTTAAGGGGTCGTATAAGAATTTTCCATACAAGTGGATCGGTAAAAAGTAAGGAGGTTGTATGAGAATCCTGATCTGTATTATTATGCTCATACTGGGCGGGTGTTGCCATACCCAAACCAAGGTTCCCTGTCCAGAAATTGCAATCAAGCAAGTACAAAATAATATTTCGGACACCAAGCAGCAGGTAAGTGATGCTTGGACTGAGGCCGAAAATGAAGAAATAGTGTCTGCCATAGAAAAGAGTGATTCTACGCGATGGACTAAAGACCTCAAAAGGAATGTTCTGCTTGCTGAGGCGCACGATGTCAATGTTTATTCGCATAAGAGTAGTAGTCATGTGTTTTTTAGGGTGACTATTTTTAGTGATGGAATACTTTTTCTGGACAGCGAGGAGCGCAGTATGTCGTCGGCACATAAGACCAGACTTGTTCTGTTCTATGATATGATTGTATTTGTGGGTAGGTGACGATGAAGAAAGTCATATCAACACTATTAAAACGGTTTTGGGGGTTTATTGGATTTTTTAGGTTTGAGATAAGTATAATTATTCTAATGGGTATTTGTTTTGGGCTTTGGGCGGGCCAACTAATTGGTACTGCATTTGGCACCATAAATCCCAAAATTACTTTTATCATCTCTAATCTGGGGTGGTTTGTTAGTTTAATATCTTTTGGATGGATGTTACACATACATTTTAAGAATGGATTGCAACTTTTAAAAACAAAGGTTGAAATCATGGAAGAGTATATGTGTCAGTTAAATCATGTTAAAGAGGCTCTGGATAGAGCCTACGGCTATGATGAAAAACTTGATAAAACGGTTTCCATTTATTCAAAATTGGTAAAGACAGTAGGAGCAGGAACGGCCAACGCATTAGTGAACTTTGCCTTAACAACCAATCCTGATGATACAATATTCTTAATTAGAGTAAATCATGGTCTAGAAACTTGGCATTTCCAGGTTGCTGGGCAACCGATACATTTTGAACAGGCACGCGCTATTATACTTGCATCTGTTTCTAAGATTGAAGTTATGGCTGGCCCTGATAGTCTTATTCAGAAAAAAGATCTGGTTCAGAATTAAAAAGGAGAGGATGATGAAAGTCAGTTACGATGTAAGTAAAAAAATTGGTTGTGATTGTAAATGTGAAGAATGTTTTGAAGATAATACCAAAATCGAAGAAAATCATACACTTAAGATGGCCAGCACGATCGTCTTATTGTTGTCTGTTTTATTTGTTGTACTTTCGGTCGTTGCGATTTTTGGAGGATAAATGGATATAAGATATCTGCCCAAGCAGGAAGAAAGGGTAGAGACTGGCACGATACAGTTCGGAGATGATTGGCCAGGCGTTTTCATTAGGGGCGATTCTTGTATGCATTATGCCCAAGTTATTGGCCTACTTATTGAACAGTACGGTATTATAAGCCCGATGATTTGCACTGTAATGAAAGATTTGAGCGAATTACTAAACCCAAACGCTTCTAATACTAATTTAGAAGATGGAATAAATGAGAGTGAAAAATGAGATTGGTAATGCTTATGATTGGTATTTTCTTCATCGCTTGTGGCGGAGAGATGTCTATAACTGATCAGTCAGAAAAGTCAATTCCTAGAAATTTGTCTTGGACTGATATGGATCTAGATGGTGATGGTGTAGGAGAAAATTATGTCACATCAATCAAGATGCAACCATGCTCAGATTGTTTTCTATTTGCGGCGGCTGGTTTGCTCGAGATACAGTTTCAGATAGACCATAGATTGAGTGTGATGTTGAACCTATCTGAGCAAAGTATCCACAATTGTCTCAGAATCCCATGTGATGGTGCTGGGGATCATACAATTATGCTAGAACATTTCAAAAAATATGGAATAATGGGAGAAGAATACGCCCCATTAGGAACCTGGTTCAGCTGTCCAAATTGTTCTGGGCCTATACTTACCAGTGTTGGGTTGCTTCCTGTGGCTGGTATTCCTTTTTATAGTTTTACTGAATACACTACTATTGTTGAATTAAATACTCCATATGCTGATAGAAAGATGCTTATGGTTAAAGCTTTACAGAATGGCCCATTAATTGTAGATGTTTGTAGTTGGTGGGGCTTGGGAAATGATAATGGAACTATGTACTGCAGAGAGGAAAATCCTTCAGGACACCCAGTAGTAGTTGTTGGATATGAAAATTATGGGGATGCATTTCTTGCTAAGAATAGTCACGGAGAAAGCAAACTATTAAAAATAGTTTTTGAAGGTGGTGAGAAATGTGGTTTTGCCCACAGAGCCCACCAGATTGTGCCGGGAAGCACATATGTGGCAAGTGGACTTGGAGAGAAATTTTGTTATTCTATGGATGACGATGATGGAGACAGCATCCCCGACCCGCATGATAATTGTCCCTATGAGGCAAACAAAGACCAAAAAAATTCAGATAAGGATCTGTTTGGTGATGCTTGTGATCAATGTCCTAATAATTTTGATCAGTTGACAGGTTTTTACTGCATACCAAAATTAAAGCCAGCTACTCCAGCTGCGCCAGCTGGTTTGTCAAGGGATAAGTTAGAAGTTATTGAAATACCAGCTCTGACGACGAAGAAAGGGAATCTCTAATGCGGAAAGTTAAGATGGTCGAAGTGCTCACGGAAGTGGCGGAAGACATCATCTGCAACAAATGTGGCAATTCATGCAAATGTGAGATGAACTTCAATGGCCTCGTGGAAACAACAGTGATTGGCGCATATGATTCTACACATCTCGACGATATGCGTCAGTATGTCTTTTCATTGTGCGAGAAGTGTCTGTCGGAATTGTTTGACGGCTTTTCGATAAAGCCCGAGATCACAGGAGGTTTTTGATATGCAAATGGTACAATTGCCAGATGAAATTGCTACCCTTAAAAATGCTAGCAGTAATCTATTTGTATATTTTAATGGTGTGCTTATGTTGGATTCAGCATTTTTAGGCACAGCACTTTCGGCCGATTATGATATCGTTGTTAATATAAAATTGAATTTTAATAAAAAGACCAAAGCACATGATATTTTACAGCTCGTGTGTCCACGGCTAAATGCGAGGTGGATTTATAGACATAGTGTCCAAAACAGTTGGATATTGGTCGGTAAGTTTCCCTATTAAATGCTATTTGTCTGGCTTAGAGAATACTAATAGCATCCCACAAAAGAGCGGTTGCCGATGAATGATAAAACTTTAAAATTAAGCCAGTCCTACGAGCCAATTGGAATCATTGGATGGAAAAAGGCAGTAAGATTAATTGTTCTTGGGAAGGCTGAAGTTCTTAAGGAGTATGACAGAGAGGGGCGAACAGCCACTGTTGTTTTTAAGTTTCCTGCAGTAATTAGACTTGTTAAAACATTTCCAAGGTCTAAAAATCGTATTAGGTTTAGCAAACAGAATGTTTTTGCGCGTGATAGATGGCAATGTGGGTATTGTAAGCGCAAATTTCAGAGTTCTGATCTTACAATGGATCATGTATTACCAAAGGCTCGTGGTGGTAGGACTGTTTTTGAAAATATTGTAACATGCTGTAAAGAATGCAATTTTAAAAAGAAAGACAAAACTCCCCAAGAAGCTGGTATGCATCTTGGGGAGTTACCAGTTACACCTGATTACATTCCAATGTTTATTTTTGGTCTTTCAAAAATGGAGATGCCAGAGGTTTGGAGAGATTTCTGTTATCTTAGTCCATAAGATATAGTTTCATAATGGAATTGAATCTGCTAGCATATTTTCCATCATTCGCATCTGGAGCCTTTTCACTTACCCAGTGGGGATCATAGCGATTCATACTTTTAGGCTCTTTGGGTTCTTCTTTGACATTTCTAACTTTTTCATAATCCCACACTTCATATCCAGAGGGAAAAACACCTTCGAGTGATTTTAGCACAGCCTTAATTTCGGCGCAGGCTTCTTCAAATGGAGCTTCAATTTCGCCAGGACAGCTTTTACATGCACCTGTAGGAAGACCCGCTTTTGGAATGGTATCTTTTATGGTTTTCCACGGCGAGTCTTCGCCACGTTCTCCTGCAACCATACCCTCATAAATCGGTTTAATTTTCGCCGCAACTCTCTTTTTTGCTATTTCCTTTTGTTCAGCCGTGTATTTTGGATTTTTTTCAATATCACCTAATACTTTGCGAAGGTTTTTTACCTCTTCGGATTTTTTTATTTCTTTCATTATTTCAGGGAATGCAGGGACTTCTACAAATCCACCTGTTGGCTTGTATGTAACATTTAATTTTTCACAACGAGCTGATAATGGTTTTCCACTATCATCGGTTGTTATGGTAACAAGCGAATGAATTGGAGGATATGTTACATATTCTTCCATAGTGACTTTGCCAGTAATAGGATCTTTCACGGGCCTTTCTTTTGTCATCTTAATTTTTCTTTTAGTTACTTTCCTAATTTCATTTTTTGTAATCGGCGATTTACATTTCCAGCAAGTTTTCGCATCTTCTGAAATCTTTGCGCCACAGCCCTTATAAGGACACTCTCTGGTGAACTCCTTAGATTCGTGTTCAGCAGGTTCTATAAACTGCATTGTTCTGGGTTTAAACTTCACATCTTCGTGAAGAGTCTCAAGATCCGCAAGTTCGGTTTCTTCTTCTGGTGTCAAATTTTCTTTTATGTGCAATTCTTTAATTCTTGCCATATCTTTTTCAATAATTTCTAATTCGTTTAATTCATCGATTTCTTCTTCTTTAATAATCCCGAGATCCTTTTTTCGTCTTAGATCATCGATTCTTTTTTGCTTTGGAA
>Ga0315285_10000288_pt1 | contig 51269 bp, 48 predicted proteins | sample YL17G09_36_MG_FD_203698 | JGI IMG/M metagenome (GOLD analysis project Ga0315285, IMG submission 203698) | Sediment microbial communities from Yellowstone Lake, YNP, Wyoming, USA - YL17G09_36 | ecosystem: Environmental > Aquatic > Freshwater > Lake > Sediment | place: USA: Wyoming | collected...
GGGAGAAGGCCAGCTCAGCGATGCGGCCGATCAATTGCGGGTAGGCCAATCCGGCGGCGCCGGCTGAGCGGGGCATGCCCGCATCCGGAGAGATGTCCGGGTTGGCGTTTATTTCCAGAACATAGGGGATCCCGTCCGGACTTAGCCGGATGTCCACCCGGCCATAGTCGCGGCAATCCATGAGCCGATAGGAACGGAGAGCGACTTCCCGGACCCGCTTTTCCAGTTTGGGAGGCAGGGGAGCCGGACAGAGGGGAACGGTATGGCTGAATTCCGGGGTGCTCTCCACCCACTTGGCCTCATATCCGCAGATCCTGGGCAGGTGCGGGGGCAAAGTGGAAAAGTCAATCTCCGAGATGGGCAGGATCTGGGGAACTTCGTTCCCCAGAATGGATACGTTCAATTCCCGTCCTTCGATGTATTCCTCCACCAGCGCCGGCTGATGATGGAGCCGGTGAATCTTCTCGACTTGCCGGAGAAGGGAGGCCGAATCCTTCACCAGAGCGTCGTTGTCGATTCCCAGGCTGGCGTCTTCCTTAAGAGGTTTGACGATCAAAGGAAACTGGAGATGGGCGGTCGAAGGGGGTTCTTCCGGGGACCACACCGCGTAGGCGGGAGTAGGCACGCGGTAATGAGCCAGGATGGACTTGGTCTTTCCCTTATCCTGGGAAAGACCCAAAACCAGGGAGGAAGACCCGCTGAAGGGAATGTTCAAGAGCTCCAAAAGGGCGGCCACATTCATCTCCAGCCGGCTCTGGCCGCGGAATTCTTCACAGAGATTGAAAATGAGCTCCGCTCCGGACCGAAGGATCCTGCCCACCAGGGGAGATAAATCCTCTTTCATCTCCATGGCCTTCACGCTGTAGCCCAGGGAGACCAGCGCTTCCTTCACCGCCTGGAGGCGGTTCAGCACCGAGTTGGGGCCGAACACATCCACCGAACCGTCGGGCAGAAACGGGTGGGGAAGGCTGTAGAGAATCAGGATCGATCTGGCGCTCATGGTTTCAATCCGACCCTCCGGCAGGCGGTATCCAGGACCCGGGTGACAAGCTCGTCGTAAGTTATCCCGGCGGTGCGGGCGGCCTTGGGAAAACAGGAATTGGCATCCGGGTTGGGGAGAATCCCGGGCAAAGGGTTCAGTTCCAGAATGTGGGGCTCTCCGGCGTCGTCGAGGCGGACGTCGATTCGACACCAGTCCCGCACGCCGAGGACAGTATACGCGGCGCGGCAGACGTTCCGTATTTTATTCTTCAGGGAAGCGGAAACCTTCGCCGGGCAGATGAAGATCTCCAGGGGGTTTTCCACCGTGTCCCAGATCCATTTGGCCTCGTAGGAATAGATGGGGTTGATGTGATCCGGCAGTTCCTCGAACCTGATTTCCACGAGGGGCAGGACTTCCAGGTCCTTCCCGTTCCCCAGAAGGGCCACGGTGAACTCCCGCCCGGGAAGGAACTTCTCCACCAGGGCAGGCTGGTGGTATTCGGTGAGGACGCGGTGAATCTCTTCCTTCAGCTGCCGGGAGTTCCGGACGAGGGAGCTGTTCTGAATTCCCTTGCTGGAGCCTTCCCGCAGGGGTTTGACGATGAGGGGGAAGGAGGGAAAGCGGGGTTTTTCCCGGGGATCCGAGACGACGACGAACGGGGCATTGGGCACCCGGTAATAACTGAGGGTGACTTTGGCCGCGGCCTTGTCCAGGCAGACCGCCAGGGTGAGCGGGTCGGAGCCGGTATAGGGGATGCGGAGCATCTCCAGCATGGCCGGGATCTGGGACTCCCGGCTCGTCCCGTACATCCCCTCGGCCATGTTGAAGACGATGTCCGGGCGGTATTTCCTGAAGTTCTCAAAAGCCCCTTCGTCGCCCTCGATGGGAATCACTTCATGCTTGCGGGCCAGGGCGGAATGGACGGCCCCGATGGTCTCCTCATCGTCCCACTCGGCGTACAGGTCCCCCGGGGTGGATTCGTCGGCGGGCTTTTTCAGATTGTAACAGAACCCTATTTTCATTAAGCTCCTGCCTTTCCTCCGGGCCGGGCTAAAAAAGGAAGACGGCGGCGGCCACCACGGTGGCCCAGCCGCTCTTCACGATGCTGGACTGGGTAATGTTGGTGGTCCGCACGATCTTATCGCTGATGCGGTAGATCTCTTTCCGCTCGTCCCAGCTTTTGTCCTCTTCGAACTCGATTCCCAGGGTGGAAGCCAGCATGGCGGCGGCCAGATCCTCGGCGTAATCCCCGGCCTCCTTTTCGGTCTGCCCGTGTCCGTGGTGCTCGCTCAAGTAGCCGTACAGGTTCCGGTCCGAGGGAATGGCGCAGCCGATGGAGGCGGCGATCAGGCGCCGGGGCTCGTTGGTGCTGCATCTGGCGAGGACGCAGAAGGTGATCCCTCCGGGGGTCAATTCCTTCAGCCCCTGGGTGCGGGATATGATCTTGCAGCGGGGGGGCAGGATGCTCGATACGTGGACGAGGTTGCACTTCTCGATCCCCGCGTCCCGCAGGGACAACTCGAAAGAGCGGAGTTCCTCCTTGTGCACGCCCACGCCTTTGGTAAAGAAAAGCCTTCGAGGGACCAAAGATTCCAATTCATTTCTCCTTTGCGGCGAGAGAATTTTTTTTCGGGCGAAGCAGCGGAGCGAAGATTTCCCCCAGAAAGCGGTAGATCAATTTGGCCGCCAGGAAGTCGGGAGCGATCAGGCCCGGGATGGGAGTGAGTTCGACCACATCGAATCCCACCACCTTTTTATTCCCGGCCACCCGGCCCAAGAGATGGGTCAGCGTCCTCCAGTTCAAGCCTCCGGGCTCGGGCGTGCCCGTGGCGGGCATGATGGCCGGGTCGAGGACGTCCAGATCGATGGTGACGTAGACTTCGGGGGAAAGGGACCGGAGGACCTCTTCCTCCCAGTTCGGCGTTTCCGCCAGACGATGCCAGAAGAAGGTTTTCACCTCTCCCTTCTGAAGGTAAAGGCTCTCCTCCCGGGTGAGACTTCGAATTCCCACCTGGACCAGGGGGCCGACCTCAACCAGCCTGCGGCCGATGCAGGCGTGGCTGAAGGAAGTCCCTTCATAGGACTCCCGCAGGTCCGCGTGGGCGTCCAGTTGGAGAAAGGAAATCCGGGGATATTTCTTTTTCAGCGCTCGGGCCGGTCCCAGGGTGATCGAATGCTCCCCTCCCAGGAGGACGGGGAATTTCCTCCCGCGCAACACCCGCCGGGTATACTCCTCCACCAGCCCGATCATTTCTTCGGGGCCGGCGGCCACCGCCTCCAGGGGGTCCAGGGTGTGGAAACCCACCCGGTAGGTTTCCTGATCCAGCTCTTCGTCATAGAGCTCCATGTGGGTGGAAGCTTCCAGGATGGCCAGCGGGCCCCGGCGGGAACCGGCAAGATAGGTGCTGGTGAGGTCGTAGGGAACCGGGAGGAAAACCACCCGGGAGTTCTCCCAGCGGCATTGGGCGCGGGGAAGACCGCCGAAATTCAAAGGGACGGTGGTGAATCTTGCGCTCATTTTCTCAAAAGGCTCCTCTGGTTTTTTCTCCTGGCAGGGGATGGGCCCGCGCTGTCGGACTTGCCAGTTCTTTTTCCCCCCGAAAAAATTCGTTCATTTTTCAAAGTTAAAAAGTACTGGAGAAAAATTTTTTCGTCAAGGAATTTCATTGAATTTCCTCTCTTTTTTTATTGTTCAGGAGATTATAAGAATCTTTCTTTGTCTGAACCCCCGGAGATGAAGAAAAGAATAGCAACCGCAGAGCACGCCGAGACCGCAGGGCAAACAGATTGGAATGCTGGAATGATGGAATAATGATCCAATCGAATAGCAAAATAAAAAAACGTTTTTCATCCATTATTCCATTGTTCCAGTATTCCATTATTCCTTTCTTTTTAATTCTCTGCGCCCTCTGCGCTCTCTGCGGTTAATCGTTAATTTTTTTGTTCCTGGTATGGTTTTGCATCCCAAGACAGGCGGGCGGAACCATCCCTGCCCCCGCAATTTGCAGGGTGAGTAGAAAAAATTCTCCCCTTTCCCTGTCCTCGCGGCGTGTTTGGGGCATGAAGCTCCTCGATTGCCGCGCTCCCTCTTCTCCCTTTTCTACACCTTTTCAACCTTGCCTCCCTTCACTTTGGAGATGCCTATTCTTGTGGCCCGGGGGCAAGACCGTGGTTTGAAGGCAGGATCGGCGGGTGGCAAAGATCCGATGAAAGATCGCTTCCCTTCCTCAGAGGGAGGCGGTACAGGCAGGGGAATCTGCGCACCCCAGGGCCGTTTCCGCCCGGACCGATGAAAGAATCTGTGCCTTATCATGCCGAGAACCACGGCCTTGCCCCCGGGCCGGGTACGGCCTCCAAGCAATCGAAATTTATCTGATTTCTGGAAAGTGAAGGGGGGCAAGCCTTTTCAACGCCTTGACTTTGACCGGGGAAGCTGTTACCTTTTCCGAAAAACAAGCGAGGCGAGAAATGATTTCCCGATATACCCGGAAAAAAATGGCGGATGTTTGGGAGGCGGAGAACCGCTTCCGCAAATGGCTGCAGGTTGAAATTTCGGCCTGCGAAGCAATGGTGAAATTGGGTCTGGTCCCCCCGGGAGCGCTGAAGGAAATCCAAAAAAGAGCCGGGTTCGACGTAGCCCGGATCGAAGAAGTGGAAAAGATCGTCAAGCACGACGTCATTGCTTTTCTCACTACGGTGGGAGAGAGGGTGGGGCCCGCGGCCCGCTACCTCCATCTGGGCATGACTTCTTCGGACGTCCTGGATACTTCCTTGGCCATGCAGCTGGCGGAAGCGGCGGCGATTCTCGGAGAAGACCTGCGGGCTTTTCTCGGGGTCCTGAAGAAAAGGGCCTTCGAGCACCGGTATACCCCGATCGTCGGACGGACCCACGGAATGCACGCGGAGCCGACGACCTTCGGCCTCAAACTGGCCCTGTGGTATGCGGAGATGGAGAGAAACCTGGAGCGGTTGCGGAGAGCCAAAGAGCGCGTGGCGTACGGGAAGATCTCCGGAGCCGTGGGAACCTTTGCCCATCTGCCTCCCGGGGTGGAAGCCTACGTCTGCAAAAAGTGCGGTCTCAAACCCGCCCCCATCAGCAATCAGATTATCCAGCGCGATCGCCACGCGGAGTTCTTCACCACCCTGGCGATCATCGGGACTTCCCTGGAAAAGATTGCCGTGGAGATTCGCCACCTCCAGCGAACCGAGGTCTCGGAGGCCGAAGAGCCCTTTACCAGGGGGCAGAAGGGTTCTTCGGCCATGCCCCACAAGCGGAATCCCATCGGCTCGGAAAACCTGGCCGGCCTCTCCCGGGTTCTCCGGGGAAATGCCTGGGCTTCCCTGGAGAATGTGGCCCTCTGGCACGAGCGGGACATCAGCCACTCCTCCGTGGAGCGGGTGATCGGCCCGGATAGCACGATTCTCCTGGATTACATGCTCGACCGGATGACCCGGATGATGGATCAGCTGGTGGTCTATCCGGAAAACATGAAAGCCAACCTGGCCAAGACCCGGGGAATGATCTATTCCGAAGGGGTCCTGCTGAAACTGGTGCAGAAAGGCCTGACCCGGGAAGAAGCTTATGCCCTGGTGCAGAAAGCGGCCTTCCGGGTCATGGAGGGAAAGAAGGATTTCCAGCGTATTCTCCTCAAGGACCGGGCCATCCTCCGACATTTGAAACCAAAGGAGATACGGGAGTGCCTGGATCTGTCCCATTCGCTGAGGCACGTAGATCAAATCTTCGAAAGGGTCTTTGGAAAAAACCGGCACCGGAACTAAGGAAAAGGTCCGGGGATCGAGGCTCGAGGAAAGAGGAAAACCAAAAAGGAAATCGTGATGGGTCCTTCGCCTCGTTCCTCGGACCTCGAACCTCGTACCTTTTTTTAAGGAGGGATCATGGATCTTCGGGAAAAGCTTTTTCTGCTTCTCCAAGAGAAAGGGTTTAAGAAGGGCAAATTCCTTCTGACCTCGGGCAAGGAAAGCGATTTTTACATCGACTGCCGTCCGGTGACCCTTCACCCCGAGGGGGCCTACCTGGTGGGGAAGCTCTTTTTCGAGAAACTCAAGAGCTCGCTGGACAAAGTCCGGGGAGTGGGGGGCATGACCCTGGGAGCCGATCCCATGGCCACCGCGGTCTCCCTCGTCAGCTACCTGGAGGGAAAGCCCATCCCCGCCTTCCTCATCCGCAAAGAGGCCAAAAAACACGGCCGTGGCCTGTGGATTGAGGGGATCCAGAACCTTCCCGAGGGAACCGGAGTGGCCATCGTGGAAGACGTGGTCACCACCGGAGGAAGCACGATCAAGGCCATCGAGAGGGCCAGAGAAGAAGGATTACAAGTGATCCGTGTCCTGGCCATCGTGGACCGGGATGAGGGCGGCAGGGAAAATCTGAAGAGTTACGGGTATGAGATCGAATCTCTCTTCACCCGGCATGATTTCATGAAAGCCTAACCTTTTCCCCAACCCAAGATCTTCCTTCCCTTAGAATGATGCCGGGGCGGTTCGCGGACCGCCTCATTTGCTTTTCCTCCAGCCTGAACCCCACGGGTCAGACCCTCTCCCATCCAGGAGCCTTCCCGGCCCAGGCCTGGTTTTTAAAAACTGGGGGTGGCGACGTTCATTTACTTGCCCACCTTCACTTTGGAGATGCCTTTTCTTGTGGCCCGGGGACAAGGCCGTGGTTGGAAGGCAGGATCGGCGGGTGGCGAAGATCCGATGAAAGGTCGCTTCCCTTCGGCAGAGGGAGGCGGTACGGGCAGGGACATCTGCGCGCCACGGGGCCGATTCCGCCCGGACCGATGAAAGAATCCGTGCCTCATCATGCCGAGAAGCACGGCCTTGCCCCCGGGCCGGGCAAGGCCTCCAAGATATAGACATTTATCTGATTTATGGAAAGTGAAGGGGGGCAAGCGTTCATTTGTGATTGACTCCTTGGGGGAATTGGGATATTTTTAATAAAATTTTGGGGTGAACTCTCAAAATTGATTCAAGATTCTGCATAGCCCGCCCATCTGGATCAGCTTTTCGGACCGGGGGGCTAAAATTTTATTGAGGGCGAGTGATACGTGGAGGAACTGAAGGAGCTCTTTTTACAGCGGAAGAAAAAGTTGGAGGATTTAAAGGCCGAGGGATTTCCCCCCTATCCCAATACCTTTCGGCTCAGCCATTCCGTCGAGGAGATCAACCGGCTCTACGGGGATAAGAGCGAAGAGGAGTTCAAAGGCCTGGAAGAGCGGTTCTCCGTGGCCGGCCGCCTGATCCGGTTGAACGATTTTGGGAAGGCGGCATTCGGTCATATCCAGGACCGGACCGGGAGGATCCAGGGATATTTCCGGCGGGACCAGATGACCCCGAAGAGTTTTCAGGTCTTCTCCCGCCTGGATATCGGGGATATCGTCGGCATCCGGGGGAGGCTCTTTCGCACCCGCACCGGCGAACTCACCGTCATGGTGGAGGAAGCGGAGCTTCTGGCCAAATCCTTCCGCCCCCTGCCGGAAAAGTGGCACGGCCTCACCGATCTGGAAACCCGGTACCGGCAGCGATATGTGGACCTCATCGTGAACCCCCATTGCCGGGAGATCTTTACCGTCCGGAGCCGGACCGTCGATTTCCTCCGGAGCTTTCTCACCCAGCGGGGATTTCTCGAAGTGGAGACGCCCATGATGCAGCCCATCCCCGGGGGAGCCACGGCCCGTCCCTTCAAGACCCATCACCACACCCTGGACATGGATCTGTACCTGCGGGTGGCCCCGGAGCTCTACCTTAAAAGGCTGGTGGTGGGGGGCCTGGAAAGGGTCTTTGAGATCAACCGGAACTTCCGCAACGAGGGGATCTCCACCCAGCATAATCCCGAATTCACCATGCTGGAATTCTACCAGGCCTACGCCACGTACCGGGATTTGATGGACCTGACCGAGGGCATGTTCTCCTCCCTGGTCCAGGAGATCAAGGGGCAGATATCCCTGCAGTATCAGGGGACGCGCATCGACTTCCAGCCCCCGTGGAAACGGCTCAGCATCCGGGAGGGTCTGATCGCTTACGGAGAATTGAAAGAGGAGGATCTGCAGGATCGGGAGAAGCTCCTGGCCTACGGAAAGAACCTGGGGCTGGATCTGAAGGGGAACGAGCCGCGGGGAAGGATCTGGGTGGATCTATTCGAAAAGCTCGCCGAGCCCCATCTCCTTCAGCCTACCTTTGTCACCGAGTACCCGATCGAGGATTCTCCCCTGGCGCGGAGGAACGATCAAAGGCCGGAGTTCGTGGACCGGTTTGAGCTATACATCTTCGGCCGGGAAATTGCCAACGCCTTCTCCGAACTCAATGATCCTCAGGACCAGAAGTCCCGGTTCCTGGAGCAGGCCAAAGCCAAAGCCCGGGGGGACGAAGAAACCGGGTTGGTGGACGAGGATTACGTGCGGGCCCTGGAATACGGGATGCCGCCCGCCGCCGGGGAAGGAATCGGCATCGACCGCCTGGTCATGCTGCTGACCGATTCCCCCTCGATCCGCGATGTCATTCTCTTCCCCCAGATGAGACCGGAAAAGGAGTAGGCGTAGGGGCGGTTCGCGAACCGCCCCTACAGCTGAACGCTGATTATGCGTTACGAACTTTTCATCAGTCTGCGCTACCTGAAGGCCAAACGGAAGCAGATTTTTATTTCCGTGATCACCTTCCTGTCCATGGGCGGGGTCGGCCTGGGGGTCATGGCCCTGGTGGTGGTTCTGTCGGTCATGCGAGGGTTCGAGGACGATCTGAAAACCAAGATCCTGGGTACCAATGCCCACCTGGTGATCCTCCAACACGGGGCTCCCATGCGGGAATACCGGGAGGTTCTACGGAAGGTCAAGGGAGTCGAGGGGGTGGTGGCGGCGACGCCTTTTATTTTCACCCAGTCCATGATCACCTCGGAGAGTAACGCCCATGGAATCGTCCTCCGGGGGATCGACCCGGCCACGGCCGGCGGAGTCATCAATATCGAGACCGCCTTGAAGAAAGGCACCATGGACAGCCTGGGGGAGAAAGAGGATTCCTCCGCCCAGCCGGGGATCTTCATCGGCAAGGAACTGGCCCAGAACCTGGGAGTGATGATGGACGACACGGTGGTGGTGGTTTCCCCCACCGGAGCTCTGGCCCCCATGGGCATGGGTCCCCCCATGAGAAAGTTCAAGGTGAAGGGCCTTTTTGACACGGGAATGTACGAATACGACACCTCCCTGGCCTACATCTCCCTGCACAGCGCCCAGAAATTCCTGGGCCTGGAGGATGCGGTTTCCGGCGTGGAAGTGAAGGTCCGGGATATCTACGGAGTGAAGGAAACCGCCCGGAAGATCCAGAAGGAACTGGGCTTCCCCTTCTGGACCAAGGACTGGATGCAGATGAACCGGAGCCTCTTCGCCGCCCTGAAGCTGGAAAGGACGGTCATGTTCATCATTCTGGTCCTCATCGTACTGGTGGCGGCCTTCGGAATCGTCAGCACCCTCATCATGGTGGTCATGGAAAAGAACAAGGATATCGCCATCCTGAAATCCATGGGGGCCACGGCGCGGTCCATCACGAGGATCTTCATCCTGGAGGGTCTGATCATCGGGGTGGTGGGGACCGTCCTCGGCCTGATCGGAGGATACATTTTGTGCAGCATCCTGGCCACCTACCAGTTCATTTCCCTGCCCCGCGATGTGTATTACATCTCCCACCTTCCGGTGAAAGTGGACGGGGTAGACTTTTTCCTCATCGCCCTGGCGGCGGTGGGAATCAGTTTCTTAGCCACCCTGTACCCCTCCTGGCAGGCCTCCCGGCTGGACCCGGCGGAGGCCCTTCGGTACGAATGAGGAGGAAGGCGGGGCGGTTCATTGTTTATTTTTTATCCCCAGGCCCGGCGGTCTTTTCCCCGCCAAGGAGGGTTCCATGGCCGGATTCTTGGACAGCTTGCTGTTCGGGGGCAAATACGAGAAGGAACTGAAGGAACTGGAGCAAAAAGTCGCCCAGGACCCCAAGAACCTTCGCCTCCGGGTGCGGATCGGAGATCTCCTGGAGAAGCTGGGCAAGAGGACCGAGTCCATCGAGGCTTACCATGCAGTGGCCGAGGAATATGCCAAAAGCGGCATGCTGATCCAGGCCATTGCCCTCAATAAGCTCATCCTGCGCCTGGACCCGACAAAATCCAAGATTCACCACCAGCTCGCCGAGCTGTACGCCCAGTGGGGAAAGCCGGCAGAAGAAATTCCGGGAACTGTGGACGCGGAAAAAGCTCCGCCGGCAGCGGCCGCGCCCGGGCCGCTTCCGCCGATTCCCCTCTTTTCGGACCTCAAAAAAGAGGAGCTATCCCGGGTGATGGAGAAGATCCAGGCCAAGCGGTTTGCCGGGGGGAAAGCCATCTGCCGGGAAGGAGACCCGGGAAATTCCCTGTACATCATCAGCCACGGAAAGGTGGCCATCAGCCGGCAGCAACCCGGCAAGGGAAGAATCGTCCTCAACGAGCTGAAGGGCGGGGATTTTTTCGGGGAGTTCGCCTTCTTCGCCAATGCCCGACGCCAGGCCACGGTGGAAGCCCTGGAGGACACGGAAGTGCTGGAGATGACCAAAGAAGAATTGCAGAGGGTCATCCAGGAATTTCCCCCCGTGTCCAAGGTCCTCTTCAAATTCTATAAAGAGCGGGTCCTCGATAATCTCCTGGCCGCTTCCGCTCTCTTTCAGACCTTCCCCCCCGAGGAGCGCCGGAAGCTCCTGGAAGAGGTCACCCTGGAAGAATTTCCTGCCGGGGCCTTGGTCATCGAAGAAGGGGCCCCCGGCGACTGCCTGTACATCATCAAGAGCGGGGAAGTGGAGGTCTTCACCCCGGACCCGAAGAAGGAGAAACTCATCCTGGCAACGCTCCAAGAGGGGGACTATTTCGGGGAGATTTCCCTCATCACCGGAAGGCCGCGGACGGCCTCGGTGAAAGTCCTGCGGGCGGCCGAGCTGGTTCGGCTGGACAAGAAAAACTTTGACCGGATCGTGGCCCGGCATCCGGAGACCCTGAAAGTCCTGGAAGATTCCCTGCAGACCCGCCTGGAGAACAAACTGCGGATGCTGGGGGTTTTCCGCAACAGCCCGGCCAAGGAGGGAATGATCTGAACCCGTCCCATACCGCGGGGAACCCCCCCGTGATTCAAGCCCAGAAACTGAAAAAATCCTTCGTCTTCGGCGCCAGCGGAAAAATCATCGAGGTCCTGAAGGGCATCGACCTGACCATCCATTCCGGGGAGATGCTGGCCATCGAAGGGGCTTCCGGAGCGGGAAAGAGCACCCTTCTCCATATTTTGGGGACCCTCGACCGCCCGACCGAGGGGAAGGTTTTTTTCCAGGGGGAGGACCTTTTTTCCCGCACCAATGCGGAACTGGCCGAACTGCGCAACCGCCACGTGGGTTTCGTCTTCCAGTTTCATCATCTTCTTCCGGAGTTCAGCGCCCTGGAAAATACCATGATGCCCGGATTGATTCAGGGTCTGAGCGCCCGCAAGGCGGGGAAGGAAGCCGAAACCATTCTCGCCCAGCTGGGCCTGGGCGACCGGTTGCACCACAAGCCCGGCCAGCTCTCCGGGGGCGAGCAGCAAAGAGTGGCGGTGGCCCGGGCGCTGATGGTTCAGCCCAAAATCATCCTGGCCGACGAACCCACGGGGAACCTGGATACCCAGACCGGAGAAGAGGTCCATCATCTCCTGGAGAGGATCAACCGGGAACAGGGAATCACCATTGTGATCGTGACTCATAATCCCATGCTGGCGGCCCGGATGAATCGCCGGGTGAGGCTGGCGGACGGCTGGCTGCAGGAGCAAAGTTGACTTTCGCATCCGGGGTTCCCCGCGGGAGAAGCGATGGGACTCCCAGACTTCCAGGCAAGATCAAGAAGAATCCTGACTCCAGGGGTAGGGGGAAAATACATCCTTTATGAACAAACCGGTTTTGGCCAAACTTTTTTTGGTTTTCTTCCTGAGCATTCTCTTGGGACCCGGAGAAGCGCGCGGCCAGGAGGTCATGCGAGTAGGGATTCTTCCTCTGCGGCTATATGCCCTGGACCGGGAGATAATGAAGGATTGGCCGGCTCGGGTGGCCGGCGTCCTCTCCGCGGAAATGAAAAAGGACGAACAGATCGTGCTGGTGGAGGAGGAGAAGATCCGGGGGGCCCTGGAAGCGACCGGACAGGCCGAAGTGGATGAATCCTTGGCCCGGGAGATCGGGAAAAAGGTGGATGCGGACTACATAGTCATGGGCTCGATTACCCGGATCAACGGTTCCGTCAGCCTGGATATCCGCGTCCTCGACGTCTTCCAGAAAGAGGCGATGGCCTCCACCTTCAAAGCGGGAAAGACCCCGGAGGACCTGGAGTCTCTGGCCCGTGAGGCGAGCCGGGAAGTAAACCTGAAGATCCTGAAGAAGGAGCCCATTGCCAAGGTCCTGATCGAGGGGAATCAGGCCATTGAAGAGAGCGCCATCCGTGCCCAGATCAAGACCCGTGAGGGAGAGGTGTATTCCCCGGCCATCATCCGGGGGGACCTGAAGGTGCTCCACCAGATGGGATATTTTCAGAATATCCGGGTGGAGAAGAGGGACTGGGCCCGGGGAAAAGCCGTCGTTTTTGTGGTGGAAGAAAAACCCGTGATCCGGGAAATCAAGTTTTCCGGAAACAAAAATATCAAGACCAGCGACCTGCTGGAGGTCGTGGACCTCAAACCCCGGACCGTTTTGAACCTGAATGCGGTCAAAGAAAACGTAAATAAAATTCTAAAAAAATACCGGGAGGAAGCCTACTTTTTGGCTGAAGTCCGGTACGAATTGGAGACTCCCCGGAAAGGAGACGTGGTCGTCCATTTCAAAGTCAAGGAAAACGACAAGGTCCGTATTAAAAAGATCGCCTTCTCGGGAAATGTCCATTACAGCGATGCGGTCTTGAAGAACCTCCTGCCGGAGACCAAAGAAGCGGGTTTCTTTTCCTGGGTGACCAAGTCGGGAGTGTACAAGGAAGAGACCGTGGAGAAGGATACCGACGGCATCATGGCCTTCTATCTGCTGAAGGGCTTTTTGCAGGTGAAGGTCGCCAAGCCGAAAGTCGAGGTGGCCAAGGACGGCATCACCATCACGATTCCGGTGGAAGAGGGGCGGCAGTTCAAAGTCGGCCGACTGGACTTCAAGGGGGACCTGATTGCGCCCAAAATGGAATTACTCAAAATGGTGCCAATTTACCCGGGTGAAATCTTCAATCGGGAAAAGGTCCGCCAGAGCATCTCCAACCTCACCGACCGGTACGCGGATCAGGGATATGCCTTTGTGGACGTGAGCCCCCAAGTGATTCCCCACGATGATCAACCCCTCGTGGACCTGATTTTCGACATCCGCCAGGGGTCCAAGGTCTACTTTGAGCGCATCAACATCCTGGGAAACACCAAAACCCGGGACAAGGTCATCCGGCGGGAACTGCGGACGGTGGAAGGGGAATTGTACAGCCTGACGGCATTGAAGAAAAGCCGGGATAACCTGAACTACCTGGGGTTTTTCAAAGAAGTGGACGTGAGCACCAAAAAGGGGAGCGCGGATGATAAGATGGTATTGAACGTCCGGGTGGAAGAAGGGCCCACCGGATCGGTCAGCACGGGAGTCGGCTACAGTTCCATCGACAAACTGGTGGCCCTTCTCTCCATCTCCCAGAACAATCTTTTCGGCCGGGGTCAGAGGCTGGTTTTGTCGGGTCAAATCGGGGCGGTTTCCAGCTACTACAACCTCAGTTTTACCGAACCTCGGCTCTTCGACACCGAGATTTTAGTAGGCGGGGACATTTACAATACCTTCCGGGATTATGACGATTACTCGATTCGACGGACCGGAGGGGTCACCCGTTTCGGATTCCCCCTCTTTGCGGATATTCGGCTGTACACCCAGTATTTGTACGAAACTGTGGACACTTACAACATCAAGGAAACCGCCTCGGATATCATCAAGGACCAGAAGGGGGTTTCGACCACCAGCAGCATTTACCTGGGCCTCCGGCGGGATACCCGGGATCACCGGTTTGATCCGACCAAAGGTTCCGAAAACGGGGTGTCGGTCACTTACGCCGGGCGTTTTTTGGGGGGAAGCAATGACTTTACCAAATACCAAGGCTCCTCCACCTGGTTCCTCACCCCTTTCTGGGACCTCACTTTTTCGGCTCGGGGCCGGATTGGGTTTATCGAGGGAGACCCCATTCCTTTGTATGAACGGTTCCGCCTGGGCGGAATCCATACGCTTCGTGGCTTCAAGGCCTACAGCATCGGGCCCAAGGCGCCCAACGGAGAGGTGATCGGGGGAGACAAGGAGCTCCTCTTTAATTTTGAAATGCTCTTCCCCATTGCCAAAGAAATCAAGCTCAAGGGCTTATTCTTTTTCGACGCGGGAAATGCCTGGGATGTGGGAGAAACCTACCGGTTGGATGACTTGCGGACCAGCGCGGGCATCGGATTTCGCTGGATATCTCCCGTCGGACCCCTGCGCCTGGAATGGGGATACAATATTAAGCCCCGAGAAGGGGAATCGCGGAGCAGCTGGGACTTCACCATCGGCACCTTCTTCTAAATTTCCAATCGCGGAAGGGTTGGGGTAGAATAGGATGATCCTCTTGGATGGGGGATCAATTCATTTCCGAGGAGAAAAGAATGAAAAAAATGGGGATTTGGATTTTTTGCGGGGCTGTGATCCTGGCCTGGACCGCAGGGGCTTGGGGCGCCGATCCATTGAAAATCGGCTACGTGGATATGCAGCGGGCTCTCAATCAGTGTGTGACCGGCCAGGAGGCCAAGAAGGCCATCACCGCCGAAGTGGAAAAAATGCATAAGGCCCTGGAGGGCAGGCAGAAGGAGCTGAATAAACTCCGGGAGGACCTGGAGAAGCGTGGGACGGTCATGAACGAGAGCGTCCGCCGGGAGAAAGAGAAGGAATACCAGGCCAAATTGCGGGACGTGCAGCGGATGCAGAGAGATTTCGAAGAAGATGTCCGGAGGAGAGATCGCGAATTGACCGATAAGGTCCTGAGGGATCTGGCGGGAATCGTGCAACAGATCGGCGAAGAGGGAAAATATTCGGTCATCCTGGAGGGGAATCAACCCTCCATTATCTATATCTCCAAAGGCCTGGATCTGACCGAGGAAGTCGTCAAGCGGGCCAACACCCCGAAATCAAAATGAAACTGGGGTATGGGGAAAGAATGAAAGCCCAAGCAACCCTGGAAGAACTGGCGGCCCTGGTCGGGGGAAAAGTGGAGGGGGATGGATCGCTCCCCATCCGGGGAATCGCCAGTCTGGAGGAGGCCGGAGCGGGGGAGATCACCTTTGTGGCCGAGATCAAACACCGCCGCCGTCTGGAAAAGAGCCGGGCTTCGGCGGCGATCGTGCCGGCAAACCTGCCCTCCTTTCCCAAACCGCTGATCCGGACCCCCAATCCCTACCTGGCTTACGCCAAAGTTCAGGCTTTTTTTCAACAGAAGCCCTTCTCGCCCCGCGGAGTGGATTCCCGGGCCTTCATCGGCGGGGGGGTGAAAATCGGCCGGGACATCTCCATTTACCCCTTTGTCCACGTGGGAGAGGGAAGCGAAATCGGAGACCGGGCTGTTCTTTACCCCGGGGTCTACCTGGGGGAATCGGTGCAGGTGGGAGAGGGATCCGTCCTTTACCCCAACGTGGTGGTCATGGACCGCTGCGTGGTGGGGAAAAGAGTCATCCTCCACCCGGGGACGGTGATCGGGAGCGACGGTTTCGGGTTCGCCCGGGACGGGGCAAAATTCGTGAAGATTCCCCAGGTGGGAATCGTGGTCATAGAGGACGACGTGGAGATCGGGGCCAACTGCGCCGTGGACCGGGCGGCCATGGGGAAGACCTGGATCAAACGGGGGGTCAAGACGGATAATCTAATCCAGATCGGCCACAATGTGACCGTGGGCGAAGACACGATCATCGTGGCTCAGGTGGGAATCGCCGGGAGCACGGAAATCGGGAACCGGGTCGCCCTGGGAGGACAGGTGGGTGTGGTCGGACATATCAAGATCGGAGACGGGGCCATGATCGGGGCCCAGGCAGGGGTGGGGCAGGATGTGGCTCCGGGCCAAATCCTTTCCGGAAGCCCGGCCTTTCCCCACCGCGAGTGGTTGCGGGCCCAGGCCGCCTTTCCCAAACTGCCGGAGATGAAACGGGCCCTGGCCGACCTGGAAAAAAGAATGAAGCAAATCGAAGAAGCGATCAGTAAAAAAGACGAGAGCTGATGGCCCGTAGCTCATAGCTGATGGCAACGACCATGAATCATGAGCAATTTGGCTCATAGCTCATAGCTGATAGTGAAAAATCTTTTGCTCTGAGCCATGAGCTATGAGCTTTTTTGCTACGAGCTATGAGCTTATAAAAGGAGACTGATTTGGAAATTCATCCCGCCGCCATTGTTCATCCGAAAGCTCAAATCGGCCCGGGGGTTAAAATCGGAGCATACTCCATCGTGGGGGAGAATGTCCAGATCGGGAAAGATACGATTCTCGATTCCCATGTGGTCGCCGAGGGGTGGACGAAAATCGGGGAGCGTTGCCATCTCTTTCCCTTTGTATCCGTGGGCGCGGCCCCTCAGGCGATACGATACCGGGGCGAGCCCACCCGTTTGACCATCGGCAGCGACAACCTGATTCGCGAATTTGTGACCATCAACCGGGCCACGGCCGAAGGAGGGGGAGAAACCGTCTTGGGGAACAACAATTTCATCATGGCCTATTCCCATATCGCCCACGACTGCAAAATCGGAAACCAGGTCATCATGGCCAACAATTCGACTCTGGCAGGGCACATTTTGGTGGAGGACTTCGCCATCGTGGGAGGGTTGGTGGCCATCCACCAGTTCGCCCGGGTGGGGTGCTATTCGATCATCGGGGGAGCCTCCGGAATTCCCCAGGATATTCCCCCCTACACCATCGCCGCGGGAAATCGGGCCCGCCTCTACGGCGTGAACCTGGTGGGCCTTAAGCGGCACAAGTTTCCCAAGACAACGGTCTCGGCCCTTAAACAGGCCTACCGGATCCTGTTCCGCTCCCACTTGACTTTGCACAAAGCCATGGATCGGGTGGAAAAAGAAGTTCCGGATCTCCCGGAGATCCGGCATCTCATCGAATTCCTGAAGAACTCGAAGCGGGGCGTCTGCCGATGAAAGAGGTCATCGGGCTGATTGCCGGAGACGGAAACCTTCCGCTCCTTCTGGCCGCGGCCGTTCGAGCCCGCGGTCATTCGGTCGTGGCCATCGGACACCGGGGATTGACCCGGAGTGAATTGGGGGCCGCCGTCGATACCCTCCGCTGGGTGAATATCGGTGAACTGGGAGGAATGATCGAGGGATTAAAGGAGGGGGGGGTCAGACGGGCCCTTTTTATCGGCGGAGTCTCCAAGACCCATTTCTTTTCCCAGGCCACCCCCGATGAAAGAGCGCTGCGGGTCCTCCTGCGGTTGAAGGATAAAAAGGATGATGCCATTCTCCGGGCCTTGGCCGAGGAGCTGGAGGGGGAGGGGATCCGGGTGATCAGCCCGGTTCCTTTCCTGAAACCGGCCATGGCCGAAAAGGGCTGCTGGACCGAACGGAAACCGACGGAACGGGAGGAAAAGGACATCGCCTTCGGCTGGAAGATGGCCAAAAAAATCGGGCGGCTGGATATCGGCCAGTGCGTGGTGGTGAAGGAACAGATGGTGCTGGCGGTGGAGGCCGTGGAGGGAACGGATGAGGCCATCCGCCGGGGCGGTCGGCTGGGCAAAGGGGACGTGACCGTCATCAAGGTGTGCAAACCCAACCAGGACCGTCGACTGGACCTCCCGGTCATCGGGTCCACGACGGTGCAGACCCTGGCGGAGGCCGGGGCTACGGCCCTGGTGGTGGAGGCGGGAAAGACCATTGTGGCGGACAAAGGGGAAGTCATTCCCCTGGCGAATGAGAAGGGGATATGCCTCATCGGGATGTAAAAAGTCGGAAGAGAGCGGCGGGACATAGACTTCGGGTGGGGGTCGTGGGGGTCGGCTACCTGGGAAAGTTTCATGCCCAGAAGTATTCCCTGATCCCCGAAGCGGACCTCATCGGATTGGCCGATGTGGCCCCCCGGAAGGCCGAAGAGTGGGCGGAGAAACTCCGAACCGCGGCTTTTTCGAACCACCTGGACCTCCTGGGAAAGGTGGATGCGGTGAGTGTGGTGGTGCCCACCGACCTGCACTATTCGGTGGCCCGGGACTTTCTGGAGGGCGGCTGCGACGTGCTGGTGGAAAAGCCCGTCACCGCCACGATCCGGGAGGCCGATGAACTGATCGCTCTGGCGCGGAAGCACGGACGGATCCTTCAGGTCGGCCATCTGGAAAGGTTCAACCCCGCAGTTCTTGCGGCGCGGGAAAAGATTCGGGCTCCCATCTTCATCGAGTCGCATCGGCTCACTCCTTTCCGGGGGCGGGGGACCGAGGTGGACGTAGTCCTGGACCTGATGATCCACGACCTGGACATCATCCTGAGTTTCGTCCGCTCCCCGGTGAAACAGATCCATGCCGTGGGAATTCCCGTGCTCACGGACAAAGTGGACATTGCCAACACCCGGGTGGAATTCGAAGGGGGATGCGTGGCCAATATCACCGCCAGCCGGATCTCCTTCGAGGACCGGCGGCGCATCCGCGTCTTTCAGCCGGATACATACCTGACTCTGGACTACGCCTCCAAGGAGATCACCCTATACCACCGGACCTTCAGCGCCGAGAATCAGAGGTTCCAGCTCTCGGCCGAACAGATCGAAGTGGAGCCCGGGGACACGCTGGAGAATGAGATCCGTTCTTTCGTTCTTGCCTGCCTGAACCGGATTCCCCCGGCCGTGACCGGGGAAGACGGACGGAATGCCCTGGCCGTGGCTATGCGGATCAGCGAGCAGATCCAGGAGAACATCAAAAAGATCCCCTCCATCGCCGCTTTTTACGGGGTCCAAGAAGGCTTCCCGGAACTTCGGTTCCAAGGGATGGGGGGTCGAAGAAAGACTAATCCTTGTCGCCGGGAAAGAAAGACATCCTGATCGTGGCTGGAGAGGCGTCGGGAGACCTCCACGGGGCCAGAGTGGTGGAATCCCTGCTGCGCATGGAGCCGGCGGTCAGAGTGCGGGCCATGGGAGGGGAACTTCTCCGGAGAGCGGGGGCGGAGATCGTGGTCGATTCCTCCCGCCTGGCGGTCGTGGGGATCACCGAGGTCCTGGGGCGGTTCGGGGATCTGGCCCGGGCCTACCGGGATCTCAAGAGGCTGATCCGCAAGGAGGAAATCGGCCTTCTGATGTTAATCGATTTTCCCGATTTCAACCTGCGCCTCGCCCGGGTCGCCCGCAAAGCCGGGGTCCCGGTCTTATATTACGTCAGCCCGCAGGTATGGGCTTGGCGCTCCGGCAGGACGAAGGTCATCGCCCGGAGGGTCGACCGGATGGCCGTGATCTTCCCTTTCGAGGTTCCCCTCTACCGGGAAGCGGGGCTGGAGGCCGAGTTTGTGGGCCACCCTCTGATGGACACCCTGGGGCCGGAGGAGAGTGCCGCCCGAATCCCCCCGGAGGAAGAAGGCTGGAGGGGAGAGCCGTTGGTCGCCCTGCTTCCGGGGAGTCGACACCGGGAAGTGTTTTCTCTTTTGCCCGAAATGATCCGGGCGGCCCAGATCATCACCGGGAAAAAGGCTGGCGCACGATTCTTGTTGGCCTTAGCCCCGACGATCGATGAGGAGGAGATCAAGAAGGTCCTGCCTCCCTCGGGGCTCCGTATCGAGGTGGTGAGGGGAAAGACCGACCGAGTCCTGCGCGCCGCCGATTTGGTCCTGGTCGCCTCGGGAACCGCCACGCTGGAGACGGCCATTCGGGGGAAGCCCATGGTTATCGCCTACCGGGTCTCTCTCCTGAGCTACTGGGTGGGGCGGGCGATGATCCGAGTGAAGTGGATCGGGCTGGTGAACCTGGTGGCCGAAAGGAGCCTGGTCCCGGAGTTGATCCAGAAAGAGGCCACGGGAGAAAAGATGGCCGCGGAAGCCCTGCGAATCCTGGAGGATGAGCCCTACCGGAAGGCCATGATTCAGGGGCTGGCCGAGGTCAGGGAGAACCTGGGCTCTCCGGGAGCTTCCGAACGGGTGGCCCGGATGGCCCTGGAGATGCTGGGAAAACAGTAAATCGTTATACGTTATACGTTACTCGTTAAAGATAAAAAGCAAAAACAGGAACAAAAAACGAGTTACGAATAACAAGTAACGTGTAACGAATAACGTATAACGAGTAACGAATAACCAATAGCGAATAACGAATCCAATGAATTTATACCGCCGTCTTCTGGAATTCGTCAAACCCTACTGGAAGCACCTGGCCGGAGCCATGGTCTGCATGCTCTTCGTCTCCGCCGCCACGGCGGGGTCTGCCTTCCTGGTCAAACCGGTCCTGGACGACGTATTTTTCAAGAAAGATCTGACCATGCTGAAGTTGATCCCCCTGGCCATCATCGGGATCTTCCTCCTCAAGGGGGTTTTCGATTACGGGCAGACTTTTCTCATGTCCTACGTGGGCCAGCGGATCATCGCCGACCTGCGGGAAAAGATTTACAACCACATTCAATCTCTATCCCTTTCCTTCTTCACCCGGAATCCCACCGGGGTTCTCATGTCCCGTATCCTCAACGACGTGAATATGATCCAGGGGGCGGTGACGGATGCGGTCACCGGACTTTTGAAAGATGTCTTTACCCTGGTTGGTTTGGTGGCGGTGATCTTTTACCGGGACTGGAAACTGGCCCTGATCGCCATGGTGGTCTTTCCGGTGGCGGTGGTTCCCATCGTCAAGTTCGGCCGGAAGCTGCGCAGTTACAGCACCCGCAGCCAATCGGCCATGGCCAACCTCAGCACCATCCTCCTGGAGACCCTCACCGGGGCACGGATCGTCAAAGCTTTCAACATGGAAGACCATGAACGCCGGCGCTTCGCCAAAGAAAACCGGCGCCTCTTCGGGATTCTCATCAAATCGGTGCGGGTGAAGGCGATTTCCCATCCGCTCATGGAGTTCCTCGGCGGGGTGGGAATTGCCTTCATCGTTTTCTATGGGGGATACAACGTCATCCAGGGCGGGGCAACCCCGGGAACCTTCTTCTCCTTCCTGGCCGCCCTGCTTATGCTTTATGAGCCGGTGAAGAGGCTGAGCGGGGTCAACAACACGGTGCAGCAGGGGCTGGCCGCCGCCGCGCGGATTTTTGAGGTCCTCGATAGCGTCCCCGAGATTCAGAGCAAACCGGAAGCCAAAACGCTCCCTTCCGTCTCCCGGGGCATTGAATATGAGGACGTTTCTTTCAAGTATGAGGAGGATTGGGTCCTTAAGAACATCAACCTGCGCATCCGGGTGGGGGAGATGGTGGCTTTCGTCGGTTCGAGCGGGGGAGGGAAGACCACCCTGGTCAACCTCCTGCCGCGCTTCTACGACGTGACAGCGGGAAAGATCACGATTGACGGCGTGGATATCCGCGATTACCGGGTGGAGTCCCTGAGAAGCAGGATCGGCATCGTCACCCAGCAGACCATCCTTTTTAATGACACGGTCCGGAACAACATTGCCTACGGCAACATCGACCAGCCTTTTGAAGAGATCGTCAAGGCGGCCGAGGCGGCTTATGCCCAGGGCTTTACCCAGAACCTGCCCCAGGGCTACGATACGATCATCGGGGAGCAGGGAGTCAAGCTCTCCGGCGGGGAGCGCCAGCGCATCAGCATCGCCCGGGCCCTGCTGAAGAACGCCCCCATCCTGATCCTGGACGAGGCCACTTCTTCCCTGGACTCCGAATCGGAGATTGAGGTGCAAAAGGCCCTGGAATACCTGATGGAGGGCCGGACCACCCTGGTCATCGCCCATCGTCTCTCTACCATCCGCAAAGCCAACCGGATCATGGTCCTTTCCAACGGGGAGATCGTGGAAGAGGGGACCCACGAAGAACTGCTGGCCAGGGACGGGGAATACAAGAAGCTCTACCTGCTGCAGTTCAAGGACAGCAACCACGCGGACAATGCCGTCTCCGGAAAGGAAGACGAGACGGCGGCGTTCCCCCGGGGAGAAAAAACTGATCCTCCAGGTCCATGACCATTTTAAAGACTTTCCTCCATCGTCTGATCCGTAATCCGGGAGAAAATCTCCCCTCCAGGATTCTCCTGGCCCCCCTGACGTTCCTTTCCTTTCTCTATGGCCTGGCGGTAACGGTCCGGGTTTTCTTCTACCGAAAAGGGATTTATCGGTCCCGTTCGCTCCCCTGCCGGGTCGTCAGCGTGGGAAACCTAACTCTGGGCGGAACGGGCAAAACACCCTTTGTGATCCTGCTGGCCGAGATGATCCGCCGCCGGGGTTACCGCACGGCGGTCCTATCCCGCGGATATAAGGGAAAATATGAGGGCCCTTGTGCCCTGGTATCCGACGGGGATAGAATCCTCATGGATCCCCTCCAGGCCGGAGATGAACCCTGCCTCCTCGCCCGGAAGCTGAAAGGAATCCCGGTCATCGTGGGGCGAAAAAGATGGGTGGCGGGGCGTTTCGCCATCGATCGTTTCCAGACCGAAGTGCTCATATTGGATGATGGGTACCAGCACCTGGCTTTAAACCGGGATTTGAATTTTCTCCTCCTGGATTCCTTCTCCCCCTTCGGGAACGGCAGGCTCTTCCCCCGGGGGGAGCTGCGGGAATCCTTAAGCCAGGTCCGCCGAGCCGACGCCCTGGTTTTGACAAAGGGGGGAGCGGATGATATGATAATTAATTTAGGGAAAAGATTCATGAATCTTCCGGAAGGGAGGCCCGTTTTCCGGGTCCGGTACGAGCCGGAAGAAATTATAGTCTGGGGGCAGGAAAGGATTTTGTCTCCCCTAGATCTGAAAAAAAAGAGGATTTTGGCCTTCTCCGGCCTGGCCCGGCCCGAGTCTTTCGAAAAAACCCTGAGGGGACTGGAGGCCGAAATTGTGCGCTTCGAAACTTTTCCCGATCATTATGCCTATGAAGGGAAGGACCTGGAGCGGCTGAGGGAAAAAACCCTGAGGGCCGGCGCCGAGGCCATGGTCACGACGGAAAAGGATATGGTGCGGATCCAAGATTTTCCCCCCGGGACGATCCCCCTGTGGGCCCTGTCGGTGCGGCACGTGTTTCCGGGAGAAGACCTGGCTCGTTTGGAAACGTTTGTCTTTGAACGGTTGGGCCGGAAGGCATGAAAGAGGAGGCCGAACGGGAGCGATCCCTCCTGGCAGGTTTGCTTCTATGGGGGCTGAACCTCATTCCTCTCCCCTGGAGGAAATTTTTTTTTGAAAAGCTGGCCCGTTTCCTCTATGCCCTGGATGATCGCCACCGGCGGATCGCCCTGAGAAACCTGGCCCTGGCTTTTCCGGAAAAAGAAACAAAAGAAAGGGAAGCCATTGCCCGCTCGGCTTTCACCAACCTGGGACGGGTGGCCGCGGAGTTTACCTTCACTCCCCGGCTGAGCGAAAAGAATATCGGCCGCTATGTTTCCTTCGAAGGATTGGAGAACTTCCATCGCGCCCGGGAAAAAGGGAAAGGGGTTCTTTTCCTCACCGCCCATTACGGGAACTGGGAATGGATGGCCGCGGCGTTTCCTCTTTTTTCCGGCCACCCTTCGTATGTGGTCTTCCGTCCAATGGACAGCCGTTTCCTGGATGGAGTCGTGCAGCGACTCCGTACGAGCACGGGTAACCGGTCGATTCCCAAGCAGAAAGCCATGGGGCAGATCCTCCGGCTGCTGAAGGGGGGAAAGACCGTGGGAATCCTGCTGGACCAGAACATGGCCTGGCAGGAGGGGGTTTTTGTTGATTTTTTCGGGGAGCAGGCCTGCACCAATACCGGCATGGCTCTCCTGGCGCTCAAGACCGGGGCCGCAGTCGTTCCGGTATTCAACCTCCGGGGAAAAGACGGGCGATACCGGGCAATCATTGAGCCCGAGATTCCCCTGATCCGGACGGGGAATAAAGATGCCGATGTGCTCCAGAACACGCAGCTTTTCACCCGGGTTATCGAACGGTATATCCGCGACGATCCGGATCACTGGCTGTGGGTTCATCAGCGGTGGAAAACCCGTCCCTGGCAGGCCAGGCGGGTGAATGGGGTTTGAAACCATGGGAGAAGCGGTGCAAACCCCCTGGGAAGGAGTCCGGAGAGTCCTCATCCGTTCGGCCAACTGGGTGGGGGATGCGGTCATGAGCCTTCCGGCGGTTGCCTCGGTATGCCGGGGGGTTCCCCGGGCCGAAGTGACCATCCTGGCCAAGCCATGGGTCGGGGATCTGTTTTCCCCCTTTCCGGGGGTTCACCGGGTCATCCCCTACCTGAGCCCGGGCGTTCATGGGGGAATCAAGGGAAGATGGCGGCTCGCGCAGGAGTTAAAGAAGGGGCGCTTCGACCTGGCCCTGCACCTTCCCAATTCCTTCGATTCCGCGCTCCTCTCCTTTATGGCCGGAATCCCCCGGCGAGCGGGGTACCGCACCGATGGGAGGGGAATCCTCCTGACCCACCGGGTACCGGTGGACGGGAAGGTGAAGAGGGGACACCAGGTCGAATATTATCTCCACCTCATTCGTTCTCTGGGCCTTCAGACGGGAGCGGGCATTCCTGCCCTTCAGGTTCCCCCAGATTGGATCCGGGAGGCCGAGGCGGTCTTGAAATCCGCGGGGAGCGGGGATGGACCTTTCGTCGGCCTGAGTCCCGGCTCTCAATATGGATCGGCCAAGGAGTGGTTTCCCGAGCGGTTTGGAGAACTCGGACGGCGCATCTCCGGGGAACTGGGCGGGCATTTGTTGATTCTGGGAAGCGCGGGAGATGGGGCGGCGGCTTCGCCGATTTTACGGATCGTCGGGCGGAAAGCCGCCGACCTGACCGGGAAGACAACCCTGGGCCAGGCCATGGCGATCATCGCCCGCTGCCGGGTCTTCGTCACCAACGATTCGGGACTCATGCACGTGGCCGCGGCCCTGGGAGTGCCCCTGGTGGCCATTTTCGGGTCCACCGACCCGTCGAGAACCGGCCCCCTGAGGGCGACCAGCCGGGTTATTTACAAGGGATTATCTTGCGCTCCCTGTTTGAAAACCCAATGCCCCCGAAACCGGGAGTGCATGGAAGCCGTAACCGTGGAGGAGGTTTTTGGAGAAGTGAAGAGGGCCTGGGAATTGGGGAGATAACCGATTTCGGTAAAATCCGAATTTCGAAATCCGAAATCTGCAACAAATTCGAATTACCAAAATTCCAAACCCGGAAGCATTGTTTGGGGCATTTCAATTTTGGGCTTTGTTTAAAAAGTACGTGATGGATCGGTTTTCAGGGGGTATTCCCAGGTTGGAAGAACTGCAACCAGCGGGCTGAATTTCCCCCGGGACCACTGCCCTGCCAGAAATCCCCCCTGCCCCCCTTTAATAAAGGGGGGCAGGGGGGGATTTCAGAGGGGGGTTGGACAAACCGGATTTCTAATTTATGAGTCATCAGCAAAGGTATGGAGACGATCAGATTCGGTGAAAACGAAGAATAAACACAGGGTCGTATTCTTAGATCGTGACGGAACCATCTGCGAAGAGGTTGGGTACCTGAATTCGTTGGACCAGATGAAACTGATCCCCCGGTCGGGCGAGGCGGTGGGCCTTTTGAACCGGGGGGGATTCAAGGTGGTGGTGATCACCAACCAGGCCGGCGTGGCGCGGGGGTATTTCCCGGAGGCCATCCTGGAGAACCTGCATGCCCAGATGATTCGTCTGCTAAGAGCCGAGGGGGCGGAGGTGGATGGGATTTATTACTGCCCCCACCATCCCACCGACGGCCTTCCACCCTACCTTCGGGAGTGCAACTGCCGTAAGCCGGCCACGGGCCTTTTGGAGAAGGCCGCCGCCGATCTCAACCTGGACCTTTCCTCGGCGTTCATGATCGGGGACCATTTTTCGGATGTGGAGTGCGGACAGAGAATCGGGGCGGGAACGGTGCTGCTTCTGACCGGACACGGACCGGAGACCCTGGGGAAAAAGGCAAACTGGCCGAAGCCGCCTTCCCATATCGCCGCGGATCTCTACGAAGCCGTCCAGTGGGTCCTGAACCGGGCGGAGCGACCATGAGTTCAGCCAGGGGGGGGGATCCCCGTTCCATTCTCATCGTCAAACTCAGCGCCATCGGAGACGTCATTCAGACCCTCCCCATGGTGAAAGCCTTGAAGAACCAGTACCCCAAGGCCCGCATCGACTGGCTGGTGGAGGAAGATGCCTGCGACATTCTCCGCGGGCATCCGGCCCTGGATCGAGTGATCATCAGCCGGCGCAAATCCTGGCTGAGGGGATTATGCCGGAGAGGAAAAATCCGCGAAACCCTGAGGGAGATCGGCCGATTCCTCCGAGAGCTGAGAAGCCGGCATTACGACATGGTTATTGACAACCACGGGATCCTGAAGAGCGGTATCCTCGTGGTGCTGGTCCGCGGGCGCCGCAAAATCGGGTTCCGGCCTTCCGCCGGAATCGCCGAAGAGGGAAATTACCTCTTCACCAACGAACGTTACCGTCCCCTGAGCATCGAGCGGCACGCCCTGGATCGTTATCTCGACCTCGTCTCCCAGATGGGAGTTCCCGTCGATGGGGCGACCCTGGAATTCCCCGTTCCCGACGAATCGCGGGAAAAAGCGGAGAATCTCCTCCGGCAGAACGGCTTCTTCTCCCGTCCCATCGTGGTCATCCATCCCATGGCCAAGTGGGAAACCAAACAGTGGCCCCTGGATAACTTCGCCGGGCTGATCTCCGCCCTGGTGGAAAAGGACGCGTCGGTGGTGGTTACCGGAAGCCCGCAGGATGTGGAACCGGTGACGGAGATTCTGAACCGGGCGGGCCGTTGCCGCAAAGTCCTGAACCTGGCGGGCAGGACCAGCCTGAAGGAATTGGCCGGAATCTTTTCCCTGGCGGACCTCGTGGTGACCCCCGACACCGGACCCATGCACCTGGCGGCGGCGGTGAAGGCGCCGCTCATCGCCCTCTTCGGCCCCACCGCCCCCTGGAGGACGGGCCCTTACGGGAACCATAATCGGGTGATCCGGAAAGATCTTCCCTGCAGCCCCTGCTTCCGGAAAAAGTGCGACACCCTGGAATGCATGACCTCCATCACCGTGGAGGAAGTCCTGGCCACCGCTGAAAAGAAATTAATGGGACGCGGATTGACGCGGATGAACACGGATAAGGCAAGAGAATAAGAAAATTGGAAACAGGAAAATGAATCGATTTTTTGATTCGAGGCCCTTGCGCCCTTCGCCTTTTTTATCCGTTTTGATCCGCGTTGATCCGTGTCCAATTTAAATGAGTGAAAGGAAAACCTATGGCGCTGAGTAAGGATCTTTTGGAGATTCTGGCCTGTCCGAAGTGCGTCCGGGAGCCGGGCTGCAAGGGAGAGCTGGAATACCGGGAAGCGCAGAATCAGCTCGTATGCCATCACTGCCGGCTGATCTACCGGATTGAAGATGATATCCCCATCATGCTCATCGACGAAGCGCTCCCTCTGGAAAAGGCTTAAAACCATTTCGCCACAGAGGTCACAGAGAACACAGAGGCGAAAAGATTCCAAGATCTAAACACCAAATCAATGCACAAGGAAATTTCAACGATTAAAATTCCAAATTCGTAATCCCTTTGTTTGGATCTTTTAACATTTGGAAAATATTTGGGATTTATTCCTCTGTGTCCTCTGTGACCTCTGTGGCTAAAAACTTTTGAATAAATGGAAAAGATCACCGTAGCCATCATCACCAAGAACGAAGAACGGAACATCCGCGACTGCCTGGAAAGCGTGAAGTGGTCCGATGAGATCGTGGTGGTGGACAATGGCAGCACGGACCATACTTTATCGATCTGTAAGGAATACGGGGCGAGGGTCTTCCAGGAGGACTGGAAGGGCTTTTCGGGCCAGAAGAACAGCGCCATCGAAAAGGCCGGGAACGAATGGGTTCTGAACCTGGATGCCGACGAACGGGTAAGCCCCGAACTCCGCCAAGAGATTCAAATAAGCCTTGAGGAAAACCAGGCCGTGGACGGCTACTGGATCCCGCGGAAGAATTTTTTCCTGGGGCAGTGGATTCGTTACTGCGGCTGGTATCCGGACCTGAACCTGAGGCTCTTTCGCCGGAGCCGGGGTCGTTTCGGGGAAAGGGCCGTTCACGAACGGGTGGAGGTTCAAGGGAAGACCTCTACCCTGACCCATCCCTTGATTCATGAGACCTATCGCTCGCTGAGCGATTTTTTCCTGAGGATGGATCGCTATTCCACTCTGGCCGCCCAGGAGATGCATCAACAGAGAAGGAAATTCCGCCTTATCGACGTAGTCTTTCGCCCCCCCTTTACCTTCTTGCAGATGTATTTCCTGCGGGCCGGGTTTCTCGAAGGATACCTTGGTTTCGTAATCTCGGTTCTATATTCATATTATACTTTTGCCAAGTACACCAAGCTGAAAGAGCTCCGGAAGAGTGAAAAATCTGGACCTTAGAAAAGAGCCGGTAGAGCGGATCTTGCTTATCCGGTTGCGAAACATCGGGGATGTCCTCCTCCTGGTCCCCACCCTCCGGGCTTTTCGCGAGGCCTATCCCCGGGCTTATTTGGCGGCGGTGGTGAACGCCGGAACCGAGGAGATGCTCAGCGGAAATCCACTGCTCGATGAAATTCTGGTGTTTGACCCGCATTGGAAGGCTTTGCCCTTGAGACAGAGGATTGCCCGGGAAGGAAAATTCGTGTGGGAAGTGCGCAAGCGGAAGTTCGACCTGGCGATCAATATGACCGAAGGAGACCGGGGAGCCTTTCTGTGTCTGGCCAGCGGGGCCCGGTGGAAGGTGGGCCTGCACGATCCCCGCGGTCTATGGTGGAAAGGCAGGATCTACGATCACTGGGTTCGCCTCCCTGACCGGAAAGCCCATACGGTGGAGCAGATGCTCGAAATTCCCCGCAGCCTGGGCCTGAATCCGCGGGACAAAAGAGTGGATATTTTCTATCCTCCGGAAGATCGCGAAATCATCGATGGCCTTCTGGTAAAGGGGGGAGTCGGTCCCGCCGACTCGGTGGTGCATATTCATCCCACCTCCCGCTGGCTGTTCAAATGCTGGCGGGACGAAGGCATGGCCGCGGTCATCGACGCCCTGCAGGAGGGCGGGAAAGCGCGGGTTGTACTGACCAGCGGGAAGGAAGAAACGGAACTGAAAAAAATCGGCTGCATCCTGAAACTCTGCCGGACTCAACCCGTTAATTTGGCGGGGAAGGTTACCCTGAAGCAGCTCGCCGCCTTGAGTCAGCGGTCCCGGCTCTTCCTCGGGGTGGACACCGCTCCCATGCATATTGCCGCGGCGGTGGGCACGCCGGTGATCGCCCTCTTCGGGCCTTCGGGGGAATTCAACTGGGGCCCCTGGGGGAACGGCCACGTGGTCATCAAGAAGGACTGGGAATGCCGGCCCTGCGGGAAAGACGGATGCCAGGGAAGCAAGCGGAGCCGCTGCCTGGAGGAGATCTCGGAAGAAGAGGTCATAAAAGAGGCTTTCAGGTTGTTGGCTAAAGCTGAAAAACCCCGCGATAGAGGGCTTTCCTGATGGGCGGAATCTTATGAGGATTGCCTTCGTCCGAAAAGCCTACACCCCCTACGGCGGGGCCGAGCGATACCTGAGCCAGCTTATGGAAAGGCTCTGCGCTCAGGGGCACGAAGTGCATGTTTTCGCCCACCGGTGGGAGGCCCATCGACCGGATGAGGCCCGGGAAGGGACGGCGGCTCCGGTCTTCCATCGGGTTCCCATGATTTCCAGTCCTTCCTTTCTGGAAGCCCTAACCTTTGCCCGCTCCGCCCGCAGACTCCTTCATGAGCAGGAGTTCGACGTGATCCATAGTTTTGAAAGAACCCTTTACCAGGATATTTACCGGGCCGGGGACGGGTGCCACCGGGAATGGCTGATTCAGCGGAGAAAGCTGGATTCCTGGTGGAAGAGAAAGACTTACGCGTTGAACCCCCTTCATCGAACCCTGCTCTACCTGGAGAAGCGGCTCTTCCAGTCCCCGCGGCTGAGAAAAGTCATCGCCAATTCCCGGAGGGGAAAAGAGGAGATCCTTCGCCATTACGGAGTCCCGGCGGAGAAGATCGAAGTGATGTACAACGGGGTGGACCTGGAAAATTTTCATCCCAGCAACATAACCATGTACCGACGGTCCGTGCGCAAGGAACTGCGCATCCCGGCAGAAGCCCTGGTGATCCTTTTCCTGGGCTCGGGATTCCGCCGGAAAGGGCTGCGGGGGCTTCTCGATTCGCTTCCCCGGGTCAAAAAAGAGGTTCCCCAGGTCATCCTGATTGTGGCCGGCAGAGACCGGATCGAGGAATACCGGCAGAGGGCCCGGAAGCTGGGCTGTGAAAGGAATGTCCTCTTCCTGGGGCCCACGCAGAGGGCCAGAGAGCTCTACGCGACCTGTGACCTTTTCGCCCTCCCCACGATCTATGATCCTTTCAGCAACGCCTGCCTGGAATCCATGGCCACTGGCGTTCCCGTTCTGACCACGCCGATGAACGGGGTGGCGGAACTCATCCAAGACGGGGGAAATGGATTTATCGTGCGGGACCCCATGAACTCAACCGAGATCGGGCAGAAGGTGCTGGACTTCTTCTTTTCTCCGGAGAAGGCCGCTATGGGGGAAATCGCCCGAAAGACGGCCCTTTCTCTGGACCTGGATTCCGTTCTCAACCGGATGGTTCACATATATGAAGAGTTCAGAAAGTAATCGCCGAAGACGTTTCCTGGTGGTATCGACAACCGGAATCGGAGACACCCTGATGGGAACCCCAGCCCTGAGGTCCTTGCGGGAGAGCTTTCCCGAGAGTCAGATCCATCTGCTGGTGAATTCCCAAAGGAAAGATTTGGTGGCCGGCAATCCTCACGTGGACCGCATCCTTGAATACCGGAACAACCCCCTGTTCCGCGCCCTTCTTTTCTTTAAAGCCCTGCCTTTCTACTATGACACGGTGCTGGTCTTCCATGCCAATGAAGATATTTGGAATATATTAAGGCTGATCCGGTACGGGGTTTGTCACAACCGCCAGAATTATCGCCAGGAAGAGCGGAGAGTCTTTTCCTTGGATTCTCTTCCCGAGCACAGCGTTCAGAAGCGAATGGCGCTCGTCGAGAAAGTGGGGGGGAAACATTCAACTGATTATCGCTATGAATACTCGATTCCCCCCAGGGATGTGAATTGGGCTTCCCAACAGCTCGCCAAGTGGCGGATCTCCCCTCAAGACCGAATCGTGGGGATGCAGCTTGGAGCAGCCGATTCTTTTAAACGCTGGCCGGTGGAATCGTTCGCCGAGGTGGCCCGGTATTTGAAGGCCAAGCACCGGGTAAAAATCTATTTAAACGCCTCCGCGGGGGAAATAAACCTGGTTAGCAAGTTCCTCAGCCTCTTCGGCCGAGACGGGGTTTTCCAAAAATCCAGGAAAAGCCTTTCTCAATCTGCGGCCCTCATCCAGCGTTGTTGCCTATTCATCACTGCGGACACAGGCCCGATGCATATGGCCGTCGGATTGAGAGTTCCGCTGGTGAGTCTCTTTTGCCCCACAGAGGTCGAAGTCACGGGTCCTCTGCATCATTCTCCGGCGATGATTATTAAAAAAACCGTTCCCTGTAACCCATGTCTCGTGCGGGGTTGCCAAGACAATTTCTGCATGAGGCAAATTCCCGTCGAGGAAGTCGGTGAGGCGGCTGATCGGATGCTGGAAACGGGGGGGAGTAGATGACCATTGTTTACCCCGTCAATGAGCAAATGATGTTGCGGAAAGCCCGGGATGCCCGGATATTGCGGAATGCTCGGGCCATGTCCGCCAAGGGACATAGGGTGTATCTTTTGATTGGCCGGACCGCAAAAGGAAAAGATGATATTTGGGATTATTATGGCCTTTCTCCCTCGGAAAATTTATCCATCATTCAACTCCCCATTTTGAAAGGGCAAGGAAAGGTCCGGATCGCCGTTAACAAAGTTTTTCTTTGGGCGGCTTTTTTAGAAGCCAGTAGAATCAATCGGACCGAACCTTTCCAGGTTTTTTATCTTTCGGTTTTAGAGGTGGCTAAATTTTTCCTGAAGCGGAGGAGATTTTTCCCGGGGGCTAAATTTGTCTATGAGCTCCATGAGCTGGCCCGTTATACGGAAAATCCGAACCCGTCTCCGAAGGAGCTTGAGGAAGACGCCTTGGAAAGGGAAGTTCTGCCGGAGATGAATGGCATCTTTACCACCACTGACGCCCTGCGAAAGGTTGTAGCGGAACGTTTCCCTCAGATCCCTTCGGAAACGATTCCCCTGGGAATGGCCCCTGCTGGGGAAAATTCGTGGAGTCATTTCGGAGCGGGTGGAAGGTTCAAGGTCGGTTATCTCGGGCAACTATATGATGACCAGGGGGTGGATGTTTTAATCAAAGCCGTAGCTCTCATCCCCCAGGTAGAAGCTCATATCATTGGGGGAACGGCCAGCGAAATCTCCGCATTGAAAAGAACGGCTTCCGATCACGGAGTTTCCGATCGGTTTATTTTCCACGGGTTTGTAAGCCCGGGGAAAGCCCCAGGGATGATCAGAGATGTAGATATTTTTGTAGTCCCGGCCAAAGACACGGTGCGGATGAATTATGTGGCTCACCTTAAGATTTATGAATACATGGGTCTGGGCCGTCCGATTGTCGCCACTCGCCTTCGGTCTATCGAAGAAGAGGTGGAAGACGGGAGAACAGGAATTCTCGTGGCCCCCGATGGTCCCCAGTCATTGGCCGAAGGGATTCAGAGGCTGATTCAGAATCCCGGCCTGGCTAAGGAGATCGCCAGTCGAGCTTTTCATCAATCCGTCCGGTATCATTGGGACCAAAGGGCGGAACGAATTATTGCTTTCATCCAGTCGCTGGATAAGGTCCCGCGGAGCTAAAAGTTGAGATGGTATCCCGGTTAACCGAGAAAGTGTTCAACCTCTGAATTCACCAGCGCTGGTCCCTGGAAGGGACCCCGATTTCTCTGGATCGGATCGAGCGGATTCTGGTCGTTCGGAACGACAACGTGGGCGATGTGTTATGCTGTACCCCCACAATCCGAGCCTTGCGGCGGGCGTTTCCCCAAGCCTACATTGCCGCGTTGGTTGTACGCTACAGCCAAGATGCGATTACCGGCAACCCGGACCTCGATGAGGTCTTTATGTATGAAAAAGCGAAACACCGGCCTGATCGAAACCGAATCATCTCTTTGTATAAGCAGTTCCTGGTGGAACGGGAACTGAGAAAGAAGCGATTCGATCTGGTCATCGGGCTTCGTTCCTCCTTCTCCTGGTCGGAGGCCTGGCTGGTCTATATGACCGGGGCTCCTTTCCGTCTGGGTTATGACCCGGGGGAGGGAAGAAACCGCAAGTTTGCCTTTTTCTACAATCTGAGGGTATCGGATCCCCCCGACCGGCACGAAGTGGAAAGAGCCCTCCATCTGGTAAGGAGCGTAGGAGTGGAAGCGGCGGCGACTCCCTTGACCGTGTCTATTCCTCAAGAAGATAAGGATGTGGTAAATTCCTTTTTAGCGGAAAAGGCAATCGACGAGCAAAGGCTGATCGGCTTTCATCTGAGCAGCCGGCTTCCTGCCAACCGCTGGAGCCCGGAGAGATTTTCTGATCTGGCCATCCGTCTCATCAGGGGAGACGGGAAGGTGGTGGTTCTGACCTGGGGGCCGGGCGACGAAAACCGGGCCGAGGACGTGCATCGCCGGGTCGGAGCAGGGGTCTATTCATTCCCCACTCCCCACTTCAAGCGGCTCGGAGCCATCCAGAAGCGTTGTCGAGCGTTCGTGAGCCCCGATGGAGGGGCGATGCACTTCGCCACGGCCGTGGGAACTCCCACGGTGGGCCTCTTCGGCAAGACCAACCCTCAATACTGGGCCCCCTGGGGGGATGGGCATGTGGCTCTGCAGAGGGGGAGAGAGGCGGATTTGATCACGGTGGATGAAGTGTATCGGGCGCTCCATCAAATCCTTCAGAAACACGCTGAGGAGCGAGCATGATTCTAATTACGGGGGGAGCGGGATTCATCGGCTCCCATCTGGTGGAAGCGCTTTTGCGCCAGGGACGGAAGGTCCGAATCTTGGACAATCTTAGTACAGGAAAGATCGAGAACCTGGAAGAGGCGAGCGGCTATCGGGTAGCTCATTTGGAGGGACAAACAAAGGGCTCCAGGAGGGTAGCCCTCGGGGATCGAGGGGAGTTTTTCTGGGGGGATATTTCCGATGCGGAGGCATGCCGGCAAGCCTGCCAGGGCGTGTCTTACGTTTTTCATCTGGCCGCCCTTGGGTCAGTGCAGAGATCCGTGGAAGATCCTCTCTCGACTCATCAGGCCAATGCCACGGGAACCTTGAATATGCTCCAGGCGGCCAAGGAGCAGGGAGTAAAGCGATTCATTTATGCCTCCTCCTCTTCTGTTTACGGCAACGTCTCTTCCGATCCAGAAGAAGTAAGGGCCAAAGAGGAGATCCTGCCACCCCATCCTGAATCCCCTTACGCGGCCACCAAACTCATGGGGGAGGTTTATTGCCGGATTTTCTTTCATCTTTATGGGTTGGAGACGGTTTCGCTCCGCTACTTCAACGTTTTTGGCCCCCGGCAGGACCCCAAATCCATCTACTCCGCCGTCATCGCCCGCTTCATACATGCCCTTTCGCATGGAAATCCTCCGGTGATCTATGGAGACGGAAACCAAAGCCGCGACTTCACATATGTGCAAAATGTCATCCAGGCCAATCTTCTGGCCATGGAGGCTCCAGCCATTTCCGCCCGGGTTTTCAACATCGCCTGCGGCCAGAGGATTTCGGTGAACGACCTGCTCTCCCAGCTGCAGGAGATTTCCGGGATAAAAATTCCCGCCCGGTTTGAACCGGCCCGGAGCGGGGAGATCCATCATTCCCTCTCTTCCATAGCTCAGGCCCGGATCCATCTGGGGTACGACCCCCGGGTCGGCTTCCAGGAGGGATTGGCAGCCGCCTGGAAATGGTTCAAGAGGAAATAAGCCTGGTAAATTTTCTGGTGAAACGGTGGAGTGATTTTTTAAACAAGCAATCAAGAAGCAAAGAGGATCTTAATGAAAGAAGAAGCAGTAACCGAAGAAAGATTAACTTTTTGTCCGGCCTGCAATAGTCCTCAAATTGTCCAGGAATCAATAAAAAATAAATTATTTTCCTGCAAAAATTGCCTTATTTATTTCACCAACCCGCGTCCATTCCAGGATTTCATCGTTGCGACCTACAGTTTTGGCGGGTACTATAAAAATTTTCAGCCCGATACAAATTGGGAAGGAATGTGGAAGAGAAGAGCAGAAAGAGTTCTCCATCGGATTCAGAATGGCAGAATATTAGATATTGGCTCAGGGATAGGAACCTTCTTGTATAGGTGTCGCAATTTTGGTTTTGAGTGCGTTGGCACAGAAATATCAACCGAAGCTATCGTGAGAGCGAAGGAACTATATAACTTGAATTTACAATGCGGCTTGACGGAGGATTTAGAATTTGTGAACAATACTTTTGATGCTATTACCATGTGGCACGTTTTTGAACATCTACCCCATCCTGGAAAAACACTTCAGTATTTACATGAAAAATTAAAGAAAGGAGGGTATCTTTTTATAGCTGTACCCAATCATAGTTACTGGAAAATGTTTCATTCCCCCTTTTTCCTTATATCTTCAAAGAAGCGGAAACTGGAAGCATTAATTCCCCCAATTTCCTACGAGAACCAATTCAAAGAGATCCACCTAATTCATTTTAGCCCGAAGTCATTGAGAAGAGTGGTTGAAATGCGAGGTTTTGAATTGAAGGAACTCACCATGGATAATATTTCTTTGAGTCCAGGGAAAATAAAGGATTTCAAATATTGGATGAGAAATATTCTGGCAGCACATTTGCGCATACATGCTCATGAGGCGCTGTTTTTGTGTGCTCAAAAAATCTAACCGCACCATTTCCTACGGGATGATTTTCTGAAAAAACCTGGAAAAACAATGAAGTGGCCCAAATTAATTAAATTCACAGATTATTTCATCCTATTCTGCCTCTGCGTGCTAGTCATTTTCTTGCCCATCGCTCATACCGAGAGCATTCGCGCCTTTAGCCTGGGCATCCCGGCAGGGCTCTGGATCATCAAGGCGATTCTCTGCCGCCGGTTCCTGTTTGTGCGGACCCCGGTGGACCTGCCCATCCTCCTCTTTACCCTGGTCGCCGGATTATCCGTGGTCACCGCCATGGACCCAAGATACAGCCTGCAGGAATTCATCGGGGAATGGATCATCGGCATCTGCCTTTTTTACCTGGTGGTGAATAATGTCCAGCCCGAGCAGGTGAAATATATCCTGGGGGCGCTCCTTCTCGGGAATATCATTATTGTTACCTACGGGATCTTCTATTTTTTTCGGGATGGAGGACAGGTTCTTAATTACGCAACGAGAGCCGGATCTTTGCATTCTGGGGTGGGAACATTTAGCACCTACTTGGTTACGGTCATTCCCTACATTCTGGTGGCTTTATTCTATGAAGAGAAAATGTCCAACCGCCTGGCCATTCTGGCCCTTCTCAGCCTCAATTGCTTGGCGCTAGTTCTCACCTATTCGAGAGGGTCCTGGATAGCTGTAGGGATTTTGCTATTCGTGATGGGATGTATATTTTTGCCCAAGAGAATATTCATTCCTTCTTTTGCTGTTTTGGTGGTAGGTATCAGCTTTCTTTTTAGTCAAGAGATCTCATCTTATTACCAAAGGTTTATTCCTTCTCCCAACCACATGCCCGATTCTTATCAGAGCCGTTGGGCGCTGACGAAATTTTCGGCCGAAAAAATATTGGAAAATCCTCTTCAAATGAATGGCTTTGGCCATGGAACTTTCGTCAAAAAGTTTAGGCATGAAGAATTCTGGCTTGGAGATAAAAGAGCGAAGATGTGGCATGCCCACAATACCTTTCTCAACGTGGCCATCCAGACCGGCCTGCAAGGCCTCCTCCTGTTCTGCTTCCTGCTCTACAGGATGTTAAAATATTGTCGGGAAAGGGAAAAATCCGTCGGGTCGCCGATCATACGGTATTTCTCTCTGGGGACCTTCTTGATGATCATCACTTTTTTTGTCCGCAATCTTTCGGACGATTTCTTCATAGATGACTCTGCCCTTCTTTTTTGGTTCCTTTCTGGCATCGTTTTTGCAATAGGAAATGGGGAATTAGATAAAAAGCACGGGGTAGGGTGAAAATGAATATTTGCGTCGTGGGAACCGGGTACGTGGGCCTCGTCACGGGAACCTGTCTGGCCGAGATCGGCCATCGGGTGGTCTGTCTGGACAACGACGAGGAGAAAATCCGCGTCCTCCATTCGGGAGGGATGCCGATTTTTGAGCCCCATCTCGAAGACCTCGTCCGGGGCAACCGGCAAAAGGGGCATCTTTCCTTTACCTCCGATTTTTCGCGGGCCAACGATGGGTCCGAGGCGGTTTTCATCTGCGTGGGTACCCCCCCGCTGGAAAACGGGGAAGCGGATCTCTCGGCCGTGGAAAAAGTCACCCGCGAAGTGGCCTGCCGGGCGAAGGCTTACAAACTGGTGGTGGAAAAAAGCACCGTTCCCGTCCAAACCGGCGAGCATATTTTCCGCACCCTGCAGATGTATTGCCGGGGGGAGGGGGGAAACTTCGACGTAGCGTCCAACCCGGAGTTTCTCCGCGAAGGGTCGGCCGTGGAGGACTTCTTCCACCCGGACCGAATTGTCGTCGGAGTGGAAAATCCGCGGGCGGAAAATCTCCTGCGGGAGGTCTATCGGCCCATCCTGGAGAGGAATTTCCGCTGCCCGGTCCATGCCTCCTGTCCTCCCGGTCTCCCGCCCCATTTCCTGGTGACGGATATCAAAAGCGCGGAGCTCATCAAACATGCTTCCAACTCCTTCCTGGCGACGAAGATTTCCTTTATCAATTCCATCGCCGATCTCTGCACCAAAGTCGGAGCCGACGTGGAAATGGTGGCTCGGGGGATGGGGCTGGACCCCCGGATCGGGAAAGATTTCTTGAAAGCCGGCCTGGGATTTGGCGGCTTCTGTTTCCCCAAAGACCTGCAGGCCTTCGTGCGGATCGCGGAGAAGAACGGGTATGACTTCGGCCTGCTCAAGGAAGTGGAGAAGATTAACAGGCGCCGGATCGAAGTGCGGTGGAAAAGATCCGCAAGGAGCTGTGGGTCCTCCAGGGCAAGACGGTGGGAATCCTGGGGCTGGCCTTCAAGCCCCATACCGATGACATCCGTTTCTCCCCCGCCCTCGAACTGATCCGGAGGTTGAAGAAGGAGGGTTGCCGGGTCCGGGCTTTTGACCCCAAGGCGCAGGAAAGGGCTTCGAAAGAGATACCGGATATCTGCTATGCGTCAAACGCCGCCCAAGTTGCGGAAGGATCAGAGGCTTTGGTCCTGGCTACGGAGTGGCCCGAATTCAGGGAGCTGGATTGGGAGAAGATTCGCCGGGCCATGGTCCATCCCTTCATCCTTGACGGGAGAAACTTTCTGGATCCTGACAAACTCCAGAGGCTGGGATTCCGGTACGAAGCCATGGGGAGAAGAAGCGGATGAGAATATTAATCACCGGGGGGGCGGGGTTTATCGGAAGTCACCTCTGTGACCGGTTTTTGGCGGAGGGGCATGAAGTTGTATGTCTGGATAATCTCCTCACCGGATCGACCGACAACATCGCGCACCTGGCGGGGAATCGAAGGTTTTCCTTTATCCACCATGATGTAACCAATTACATTTTTGTGGAGGGCAAGATTGACGCCATCCTTCACTTTGCCTCCCCCGCCAGCCCGGTGGATTATCAAAATTTTCCCATTCAGACTTTAAAAGTGGGTTCCCTGGGGACGCATAAGGCGTTGGGGCTGGCGAAAGAAAAGAAAGCAAAGTTTCTTCTGGCGTCAACTTCCGAAGTGTATGGAGACCCCCTGATCCACCCCCAGAGGGAGGATTATTGGGGAAATGTGAACCCCATCGGCCCCCGGGGAGTGTATGACGAGGCCAAGCGCTTTGCCGAGGCCATGACCATGGCTTATCATCGTTATCACGGCGTGGATACCCGGATTGCCCGAATCTTCAACACCTACGGCCCCCGCATGCGGTTGAACGACGGCCGGGTGGTCCCCAACTTCATCTACCAGGCGCTGCGGGGAGAAGACCTGACCGTTTACGGGGACGGTTCGCAGACCCGCAGCTTCTGCTACATCGAAGACCTGGTCGAGGGAATCGTCCTTCTCCTCTTTTCTTCGGAGACCGAACCCGTGAACCTGGGAAACCCGGGGGAATTTACCATCCTGGAGTTCGCCCGGGTGATCCTGGAAATCACCGGCGCCAAGTCTCGGACGGTTCATAAACCCCTGCCGGTGGATGACCCGCAGGTCCGGAAGCCGGACATCTCCCGAGGCCGGGCGATTCTGGGCTGGAGTCCGAAAGTGGAATTGAGGGAGGGGATTCAAAAAACGATCCCTTATTTTCAGAAGAAACTGGGCCTGCCGAAGGAATTTTGAACCTTGCGGCCCTTGGCCTGCTACCCGGAGGATTTATGAAAGGCGTGATTCTGGCCGGCGGATTGGGAACCCGGCTCCACCCGTTAACCAAGATTACCAACAAGCATCTCCTGCCCGTGTACGACAAGCCGATGATCTATTACCCCCTGCAGGCCCTGGTCAGTGCCGGCATCCGGGATATCCTGATCGTCACCGGGGGCAATCACGCCGGGGATTTTCTAAAGCTCCTCGGGAACGGGAAAGAATTCGGGCTGCAGCATGTGAACTACACCTACCAGGAGGGGGAGGGCGGGATCGCGGCCGCCCTGGACCTGGCCGAGTACTTTTCCGAGGGAGAGAAGATCTGCGTGATCCTGGGGGACAACATCATCGAAAAGAATATCGTCCACGCGGTCCAGGCCTTCGAGAAGCAGGAGCGGGGGGCCCGGATCCTCCTCAAAGAGGTTCCCGATGCCCACCGTTTCGGGGTCCCGGAAATTCGGAACGGACGGATCCTCCGGATCGAGGAAAAGCCCCAAGACCCTCCCTCCAACTATGCGGTGATCGGGATCTATATGTACGATCCGGATGTTTTTCGAATCATCAAGACCCTGAAGCCCTCGGGCCGCGGCGAGCTGGAAATCACCGACGTGAACAACGAATACCTGCGCCGGGGAGTCCTGACCTACGACATTCTAGAGGGGTGGTGGACCGACGCCGGGACTTTCGAATCCCTGCTCCGGGCGAGCAACCTGGTGGCGGAAACCGGGGCGAATAAATTATCGTAAAACCATTTCACCATTCACTACTTACCACTTACGGGGGTTCGATGATCCAAGGGGTAAAGATCAAAAAACTGAAAGTCATCCCCGACGAACGGGGACGATTGATGGAGATGCTCCGGGCGGATGACGAGATTTTCATCCAGTTCGGCCAGGTCTATCTGACCACCGCCTATCCGGGAGCGGTGAAAGCCTGGCACTACCACAAAAAGCAGTGCGACCATTTCGTGGTGGTGAAGGGGATGATGAAGGTGGTCCTGTACGACGGCCGGGAGAAATCTCCCACCTTCCGGGAGATCAACGAGTTTTTCATGGGCGAGCACAACCCCATCCTCCTGCAGATCCCTCCCTGGGTGTACCACGGGTTCAAGTGTATCAGCGAGGAAGAGGCCATCGTGATTAACTGTCCCACCGAAGTCTATGATTATCATAATCCCGATGAATACCGTCTCCCTCCCCACGGCGGGGAGATTCCCTATGAATGGGGGAGGAAAGATGGTTAGAAAAATGCGGAATTCGGATTGCGGAATGCGGAATTAGGAGACCATAAACGGACGGGGCTTCCCTTGGTTGGTGGGAGTCGAATCAGAAAAATCCTTGGATAAAGGTTAAAAAATGAAGATACTGGTTACCGGCGGAGCGGGGTTTATCGGCTCCAATTTTATCCGTTTGCTGCTGGGTTCGGAGAACCGGGGGAAATACCGGGTTGTCAACCTGGACAAGCTGACCTATGCGGGGAATCTGGAAAATTTGGCCGATCTCCCCGTGTCAGAGAACTACCGGTTCGTGCGGGGCGATATCGGCGACGAAAAGCTGGCGGAAGACCTCTTGAAGGACGGGGTGGAGGCGGTCGTTAATTTTGCCGCCGAATCCCACGTGGACCGGAGCCTTTATGAGCCCGACCTTTTCCTGCGCACCAACATCCTCGGGGCCCAGGTCCTTCTGCACGCGGCCTGGCGCCACAAAATCGAACGGTTCCTACAGGTCTCCACAGATGAAGTGTACGGCTCCCTCCTCCCCGGAGACTCCCCCTTTCGGGAAGACCACCCGCTGGCCCCCAACAGCCCCTACGCGGCCAGCAAAGCGGGCGCGGACCTTCTCGTCCGCTCCTACTTCAAGACCCACGGGTTCCCGGCCCTGATCACCCGCTGCTCCAATAACTACGGGCCGTACCAGTTCCCCGAAAAACTGATCCCCTTGATGATCACCAATGCCCTGGAGGGAAAAGATTTGCCCATTTACGGGGACGGCTTGAACGTCCGCGACTGGATTCACGTGGAAGACCACTGCCGGGCCATTCTGCTCATCCTGGAGAAAGGAAGGGGAGGGGAGGTCTACAACATCGGGGGAGACGGGGAGAAAACCAACCTGGAGATCATCGAGGGGATTCTCCGCATTCTGAATAAGCCCAAGTCGCTGATGCGCTACGTGGCCGACCGCCCGGGACACGACCGACGATACGGGATCGACTTTTCCAAACTGAAGGGGGAGCTGGGGTGGTCTCCTTCGACCCCCCTGGCGGAGGGCCTGGCCCGTACCATCCGCTGGTACCTGGACCACGAAGAATGGTGGAGAGGGATCAAGAGCGGCGCCTACCTCGATTTTTACCAGAAGCATTACGGTGACCGGCTGACATGAAGATTCTCCTCATCGGGGCCCGGGGAATGCTGGGGGGGGATCTTCAACCCATCCTGTCCGCCCGGCACGAGGTGATCGGAAGAGATGTTCACGATCTGGACATTACCGACCCAATGCAGACGGAAAAGGAGATCCGCCTTCTCCGGCCGGAGGTGGTCATTAATGCCGCGGCCTTCACCGATGTGGACGGGTGCGAATCGCAACGGGAACGAGCCTTCTCGGTCAATGCCGACGGTGCGGGTCACGTCGCCCGCGGTTGCCGGTCGGCCGGGTCGCGGCTGATCCATCTGAGCACGGACTATGTTTTCGACGGGAACTCCCGCGTTCCCTACGCCGAAGAATCTTCCCCTCGCCCCTTGAATGTCTACGGAGAATCCAAGCTGCGGGGAGAACGGTTGATTCAGGAGACCGGGGGAAACCACCTGATCCTCCGCACGGCCTGGCTCTACGGCCGGCAGGGAAAAAATTTCGTGGACACGATCCTCAGGCTGGCTTCCCAGCAGGAAGAACTGCGAGTGGTCGATGACCAGCGGGGGTCTCCCACCTTTACCCACGATCTCAGCCGGGCCATCGCCCAGCTCCTGGACAAGGACGTGCGTGGTATCCTGCATGTCACCAATTCGGGTTCCTGCTCCTGGTTTGAATTTGCCAAAAAAATCTTGGAGACAAGGCGCGTTCCCGGCCGAGAAATCCGGGTCGTTCCCATCTCCTCCCGCGAATTAAACCGCCCCGCGCGCCGACCCTCAAGTTCCGTTCTGGACTGCTCCTGGTTCCAAAAACTCACGGGCGATAAAATGCGCCCCTGGGATGAGGCCCTGAGGGATTATCTTTCAGGGGTCTCCTAACCCCTCCCCCTTAAATTCCTTATCAATTTCCTTGAATTTCAATCAATTCAATGTTATATATTTTAGATATTTGAACCCCTGCCCGGGAAAAAAGGGGATTCTTGTTTTTCCCGGGGATCGAACCTTTGGGAAGGGGGTTAGGGGGGAGCGAATAGAGGGGTAACCTACCCCATACTAGAGAAGATATGGTTTCCACAGAAGAGATTCAGACATACTGGTATTGTTTGCATACTCGAAGCCGTCATGAAGAGGTGGTTTTTCAGCGTTTGGAAGAAAAGCGGATTCAAGCCTTTCTCCCCCGATTGGAAGTATGGAGCCGCCGGAAAGACCGTAAGAAAAAAATTCAGAAGGCCCTCTTCCCCGGATATCTCTTTGTGCACGAGCTCTTAGATCCCTACCATCGACTGGAAATCCTGAAAATTCCCGGAGTGGTGAGGATTCTGGGAAACGAGGAAGGTCCCGCCCCGGTGCCCGATTCCCAGATCGAATCCATCCAAACCATCCTGAATGGAAAGTCCGCCGTAACTCCCTTCCCCTACCTGAAAGAAGGGCAATTGGTTCGGGTGGTTTACGGCCCCCTGAAGGGGAGTGAGGGGTTCCTCTTAAAGATCAAAGAGGGGAAAGAAAAATTGATCATTTCGGTCGATATTCTGCAAAGATCGGTGGCCGTGGAGATCGACGGAGCGAGTGTGGAACCGGTTTCTTTGCTCTAGCAGGATGCGGAAAAACTCCATTAAGCCGTCACTCCCGCGAAAGCGGGAGTCCAGAAGGCATTGAAAAGACTAGATTTCCGCTTCCGCGGGATTGACACTACAGGGCTGAAAAAGAGTTTTTCTGCAACCTGCTGGAGAAATATTCAGGGATTATGCTGAAAGAAAAATTTCAGGACTTAGAGAACCGGCTCATTTTGTCGTGACCATGGCCCGAAAGGTAATTGAATAGAATGGGGTATCTGGCTTTACTGAAACAACGAGAATCTCAGAAAATGAACCTCCGAAAGGAAGCCTTGAGAGAAGCTGAAAGGCTTTCATCCCTTCTGAAGGAGAAGTTTGAGTATGAAACTCTATATCTCATCGGGTCGGTCCTGAAAGATCGGCGATTCCGTCTCCATTCGGACATTGATCTGGTCATAAAGGGGTTAAAGACAGATTCCTTCTTCAAAGCTTTTGCTTTCTTGATAAAAAACAGTCCTTTTCCGATTGACCTGAAACCCTGGGAAGAGCTGGACGCAGGGAGCAAAGCCAGGGTGGCAGAGGAAGGAAGAATCCTTCAATGAAAGAGACTATCCTGGGGATCATTTCGGGGATCGAGAAAGAACTTGAGAATCTCGTGGAACTTCGAGGGGAGATCCAAAAAGTAAGATTGGAGAAGGGAATCGTCTTCCAGAGATCCAAGGGTTCGATCCTTCATGATTTTTATAACTGTTGCGAGAGGGTTTTCAAGAAAATAGCCATAGAAATGAACAGCGGTTACGAAGAGTCAGAGAAGTGGCATAAAAATCTGCTCTACCAAATGACCATCCCGATTGAAGGGATTCGGCCAAGGGTCATTTCCGATGAACTGGCGGCCGATCTCGATGAGTTCCTGGCCTTCCGGCATCTTTTCCGGAATATCTACGGTTTTGAGCTTAAAGGGAATCGAATCGACTACCTGGTCGGAAAGTTTGAGAAAGTTGCCGAAGAATTTAGAAGAGAAGCACAGGACTTTTTAACCTTTTTGAAAAATGAACCCGGCTAGGAGTTGAAATGGCAGACCAGACCAAGAACCCTAAAAAGGCAGAATTATCTCAATCTCAACCTCAGCCTCAACCTAAACCTCAGCCTGAACCTCAACCTGAACCTTCTTTTTCTGTTTGTCCCGCCGGAAAAGCCTATCCTCTTCCCCAAGGGCAGGATTACGAGCGGGAATTCAAGCGCATCGAGAAGATGGCGCAGGAACAGCGCGCCCTCGGACGGGAAATCGTCGTAGTGATGGGGGTGGGGTTTGTGGGGGCGATCATGGCCGGGGTGATCGCGGACACGGTCAGCCCGCAGGATGGAAAACCCACCAAGTTCGTAATCGGCATGCAACGTCCCTCGGTGCGGTCCTACTGGAAAATATCCTACATCAATGAAGGGCTGGCACCGGTGGAAGCCGAAGATCCGGAGGTCGCCCCCCTGATTCACCGTTGCGTGAAAGAGAAGAAAACCCTGGTGGCAACCTACACCTACGATGCCCTCTCCCTGGCCGATGTGGTGGTGGTGGACGTGCAGTGCGACTACAACAAAGAAACCCTGGGGGATGTGGCCCAGGGCCATGCGGATATCAAAGCCCTCGAAGAAAGCCTGAAAGTGATCGGGGAAAAGATCAAACCCGATTGCCTGGTCCTGATTGAAACCACCGTTCCGCCCGGAACCACCGAGTATATCGCCTACCCGGCCATCAAAAAGGCCTTTGAAAAAAGGGGCCTCCCGAAGGCCGAACCGCTGTTGGCCCATTCTTTCGAGAGGGTCATGCCGGGCCGGGAATACGTCGCCTCCATCCGGGATTTCTGGAGGGTCTGCAGCGGGATCAACGATGAGGCGCGAGAGAGGGTCAAGAAGTTTCTCTCCGAAGTCCTGAACGTGAAGAAGTTCCCCCTGACGGTCCTCGACCGCCCCATCGAGAGTGAAACCTGCAAGATCGTGGAGAACTCCTACCGGGCCACCATCCTGGCCTACCTCCACGAGTGGAGTCTTTTCGCGGAACGAAACGGCGTGGACCTGATCAAGGTCCTGCAGGCGATTAAAGTCCGCCCCACCCATTCGAACATTATCTTCCCCGGCCCGGGGATCGGGGGCTACTGCCTCCCCAAGGACGGGGGCCTGGGCGTCTGGGCTTACCATACGCTCATGGGATTTGACGATGATATTTTTAAGATCACTCCCCTGGCGATCAATATCAACGATACCCGGGCTCTACATGTGGCCGAAATCGTCCGGGACGCGCTGCGGAACATGGGGAAGATCGTGGCCGCCTCGAAAATCGCCTTGTTGGGCGCCTCGTACCGGGAAGACGTGGGGGACACGCGGTACAGCGGGTCGGAAATCATCGTCCGCAAGCTGACCGAAATGGGCGGAGAAATCGTCGTCCATGATCCCTACGTGAAACACTGGTGGGAATTCGAAAAACAGGATGTTTTCCCTGCCGAGGGTAAATCCTGGTCCCGGTTTTTCCGCAACCAGGCAAGACTGAATGAACTGCGGGTTCAAAGCAACCTGGCGGATACGCTGAAAGGGGTAGACGCGGTGGTGCTGGCGGTGCGGCACCAGGCGTATAGAACCTTGAAGCCGGATGAAGTGGTCCGAATGGCCGGCCGGCCGGTGGCAGTGATCGACTGCTTCGGCATCCTCGATGACCCCCAAATCCGGCGGTATCTGGAGTTGGGATGTGAAGTAAAAGGGCTGGGAAGGGGTCACGTCAAGAGGATCAAAGACGGACTCGGACGAAAAAGTTAGAGCCTACCAGAAAAATTAGGGGCAGAAGCAAAATCGGTTTCCTTGCACTTAACCAGCATTACCTTATAAACACTCATTAGCGCCTTTTCCCCCGCGGCGGGGAAGGGCGGATGGTCCCCTGTATCCGGAAGGGATGTAGAGGCGCAGAGAAGCCGCTGGTTCGTTCTGTAGGCATTTTTTTGGCGGAGAAAGAAAAAAGATTGAATGATTTCGGTCAGTTCCGACGGATTGGAACCGAGAGGGCGGAGCTTTTTGCGCATTGGGGGGTTGCTGGAAAACTGAAACCATTTAGCCACAGAGGTCACAGAGAGCACAGAGATATAAAACCGGAAAATGGAATAAGATTTAACGCTTACACTTGATGAATTCGTAAAAACTCGAAATTCCATAGAATTCGTCATTCCGGCGAAAGCCGGAATCCATTAATTTCAACATGTTCTGGACCCCGGCTTTCGCCGGGGTGACGATCCAAGAGACTTTTTACGAGACCATCACACTTGGATCATTCTTCTCGGGTTTTAGCCTTTTCTTTTCGGGTTTTCTAATTTAAATTTCTCTGAGGCCTCTGTGCTCTCTGTGGCAGCTGTTAATCCATTTCTAAAGGGGTTCAAGAATGGAATTTATCGATCTTCACGCTCAGCAGCAGAGAATTCGCGAAGCAATCGAAGCCCGTATCCGGACGGTCCTGGACCACGGCCAGTATATCATGGGGCCAGAGATCAAGGAGCTCGAATCCAAATTGGCCGCCTACGTGGGGGTGAAACATGCCCTGGGCTGCGCTTCCGGTACCGATGCCCTGCTCATGGCTCTGATGGTCCACAACGTAGGACCCGGGGACGCGATCTTTACCAGCCCCTTCACCTTCATCGCCACGGCAGAAGTCATCAGCCTGCTGGGGGCCACCCCGGTTTTCGTGGATATCGATGAACGGACTTTTAATATCGATCCTGAAAAATTGGAGCAGGCTATAATCGCCCTTAAGAGGAACGATAAAAGTTTCTATCCTTTGCCCCTAACCTCTCACTCTTCACCCCTGACGCCCAAGGGGGTCATCCCTGTCGATCTTTTCGGCCTGACCGCGGATTATAATGCCATTCAAGCGGTAACCGAGAAATATGGTCTTTGCGTCATTGAAGACGCGGCCCAATCTTTTGGGGCTGAATTCAAAGGAAAGCGGGCTTGCTCCTTCGGAAATATTGCTTGCACCTCCTTTTTCCCGGCCAAGCCCCTGGGATGTTATGGAGACGGAGGTATGTGTTTTACCAACGACGATACTGCCGCGGAAATCATGGATTCGATCCGCGTCCACGGGAAAGGCAATCATAAATATGAAAACGTTCGTATCGGGATCAACGGTCGGCTGGACACTCTACAGGCGGCGATCCTTCTCGCCAAATTCGGAATTTTCCCTGAAGAGATCGAACTCCGCCAGAAAGTGGCTGCTGGCTATACCCGAACGTTGCAGGAATTATCGGTGATTCCGCCGTACATTCCTGCGGGGTATAAAAGCGCCTGGGCCCAATATTCCATCCTGGCCAAGAATGAGAAGCATCGATCGACACTCCAGGCCAAACTGAAGGACGCCGGGGTACCCACGGCCATTTATTATCCGAAACCCCTCCATCTGCAAACTGCCTTCGCCTATTTGGGTTACCGCCAAGGGAATTTTCCGATCAGCGAAGATTGCGCCTCCCGAATCTTCAGTCTTCCCATGCATCCTTATTTACCGGGCGAAGATCAACAAAGAATCGCCCGTCTGTTGCTTGAATGATTTTTCCCGCCCACGAAAGCCTCACAAAATAGAAGTATCATGTGTCTAGAATGTCACTTATGCTTTTCCTGGCTCAAGTATCAGAGGAAATCTAAGGAAATTTCTCGCCCGCGCCCAAGCACTGCATATTCAGGTTGTTATTTTCCAACGGAGGGTTGAAAGTTATGGCAGGGGAGACGAAAAAGGGAGACGCTGAGAGGGAAGCGGAAATCAGTCTTCTCGATCTATTTATTGTGCTGCTTAAATACAAATGGATGATTCTTACCTTTGTCCTGGCAGCAACAATCCTCGGCTTTTTCTACGTAAATATATCCAGCAAGCAGAGCGAATTAAAAATTTTGCAGGCTCAGGCAGAACCGGCTTTCTATTATTCCGAATGTTTGATTGAACCGGATTCTGGGTTGAGAGAAAAAATTAGTGTGTTAATCCCTCGGCGTGCTTTTGTTCTCAAGATGGTGGAGGAGAATCATCTGCTAAATGATGTTCAGCAAGCCATTTTGAATGAGAAAAGGAAAGACGAGATTACGAGTGAAAAGCCCTCAGCGCAAGAAGTGCATAACTGGCTAAGGCAGAATCTATTCCAGACTCCAACAGGGAACGTTCTTGCAATCGGGCTTGCCTCCCGAGAAAAAGATCTTCCTCCTAAAATAATTAACGCCTTCCTGTCCAGTATAAGCGAATATTTCCGGAGGCGCGATCTTGAGATTTTTACCAAGCAGGAGAACCTCTTGCGCCGCCACCTGGCTGCTACCCATAATTCCCTTTTCAAGGACAGAATCGCCATAGAAATGACAAATTTAATGGATAAGAAAATAAAAGCGGAGAGCCAAAAATATTACGGCTTTGAATTGGTCGACCCGCCTTCCATAATTGAAAGAGTTAGAATCAACCTAAAAGGGAGTGAAAAAAAGATTGAAGTCCTGGAAAATATGCCTACCCCTTTCCAGACTCCTCCTACCAGGAGACCAAACTATACGGTGCTCATTCTTTTGCTGATTTTGGCCTCCTTGGTGGTGGGCGTTACCCTGGCTTTTTTCCTGGAATATATTCACAAAATGAAAACGCGAGAAACGGAAAAGATTGCTCTCTTGAAACGATATCTTTCCATCCGCGGGAAATAGGCCGCTGAATGATATAGTAGGGTGAAGGGAGAATACATGCCTGTAAAAAACCGGATAACTTCGGAACCAATTCCAGGAGTGGGAGTTGTCGGTACTGGCTACTGGGGGAGAAACCTCGTTCGCAATTTTCACCAACTGAGGGTCTTAAGGACCATCTACGACAAGAACGAGACCGCTCTCCGGCAATTTCAAAAAGATTACCCCCAACTGGAACTATCCCTGTCTCTTAACGATGTCTTGTCTCGGCCCGATATCCAGGGGATCGTTGTGGCAACTCCTGCAGAGACGCATTTTGTCATTGCTCGAGAGGCCCTTCTTTCGGGAAAGCATGTCTTTGTCGAAAAACCGCTGGTCCTGCTGGAGAAGGAAGGAGAGGAACTGATCGCCATCGCCAAAGATAAGAACCTGATCTTGATGGTGGGTCATTTACTGCAATACCATCCTGTCTTTACGCATTTAAGGCAGCTGGCCCTTTCGGGTGAACTCGGTCGAATTAACTATATCTATTCCCACCGCCTCAATTTAGGAAAAATCCGGCGAGAAGAGAACATTCTATGGTCCTTTGCGCCCCATGATATTTCCATGATTCTATCCCTGGCGGGAGAAGAGCCGGAGAGTGTCATGACGACTGGCGGAAATTATTTACATAAGAAAATTGCGGACGTAACAACTACTCATTTAGATTTTGCCTCAGGGCTTAGATCCCATATTTTCGTTTCCTGGTTGCACCCTTTTAAGGATCAGAAACTGGTGGTCGTAGGGGATCGCAAGATGGCCGTCTTCGATGATACCCGGCCCTGGCCAGAAAAGCTTCTTCTGTATCCCCACGAGATAAAATGGGAGAACCAAATGCCCGTCCCGTCCAAGGCTGAGCCGGAGCACGTAAATTCCATTCCAGAAAAAGAGCCATTGCGTTTGGAATGCGAGCAATTTCTCCATTGTATAACCAACGGTCAGACTCCGCAAACGGATGGGCAAGAAGGCCTTCGTGTCTTACGGGTTCTGAATGCCAGTCAGCGTTCACTCGATGAGAACGGGAAGAAAATTTACCTTTCAGCAGTGATCCAGGAGGGCCGAGCTTCCTCTGAACGTGCGATTGCAGCTACCCCTGGGCAGGGCGGGGGGGGTTCAGCTACCAATCCCTATTATGTCCACCCCACGGCTGTGATTGATGAAAACGTCACTCTCGGTGCGGGGTGTAAGATCTGGCACTTCTCCCACATCCTATCCGGGTCCCAAATCGGAGAGAACTGCAACATCGGTCAGAACGTAGTAATCGGCCCCGAGGTAACCATTGGCCACGGGTGCAAGATTCAGAATAACGTCAGTGTTTATAAAGGAGTAACCTTAGAGGATGGGGTTTTCTGCGGACCCTCGATGGTGTTTACGAACGTGTATAATCCCCGGGCCGAAATCCGCAAGATGAGCGAGGTCCGTCCCACCCTGGCAAAGAGAGGAACTACCATCGGAGCCAACGCCACGATCATCTGCGGGGTGACCCTGGGGCAATACAGTTTCATCGGAGGGGGGGCGGTGGTAACCAAGAATGTTTCCCCTCACGCTCTGGTAGCGGGAAACCCCGCCCGGCAGATCGGCTGGGCCTGCAGTTGCGGGGAGAGGCTGACCGACGAGCTGGAGTGTCTGATCTGCGGAAAGAAATTCTCCCGAAAGGATGACGGCCTCCTGGAAACGGGGGACCCGCTCAAGTAATGGTCCGTCCCGCGTTCCCAGGAGCCAGGTGGGTTTCCTTGGCTCCCTTTTTTTAGTGCTTCCGAAATTATAAAAATCTGAAGCTGTTTATCCGCAGATTACACAGATTACGCAGAGAGCAGAGAGATATAAAGGCTACGAACGGTTTTACAACCCTCAAACTTCAAATTAGCTTCCCCGGACGTTTGTATTTGTCCTTAATGTTTCATCCGTGTTGATCCGCGTTCATCCGTGTCCCATTCAATCTTTTGTCTTTACCTTAATCCAGCGCTAAAGTCGTATTTTTCTTGAAGCCAAGCAAGAAATGGCCTATATTTACTGCACGAAATAAGACTTTAACCGTTGGAGGCCATTTCATGAAACAGGTGAATTCGGAGATCTTAA
>Ga0315285_10000289_pt1 | contig 51228 bp, 47 predicted proteins | sample YL17G09_36_MG_FD_203698 | JGI IMG/M metagenome (GOLD analysis project Ga0315285, IMG submission 203698) | Sediment microbial communities from Yellowstone Lake, YNP, Wyoming, USA - YL17G09_36 | ecosystem: Environmental > Aquatic > Freshwater > Lake > Sediment | place: USA: Wyoming | collected...
ACCGCGCCGTCAACGCCCCGGCCCATGTCCCAAAGCACAAAGCACCCCGATCGCGACAAGCTTTCATCGTTCTGCTCAATCTTTAACCTAAGCCGGCTTCGTTGACTCCAACCCGTGGTCTGGACGGCGCGGGCGAGACGACCGCGCCTACTTTCGCCCCAACAGTCTTAATTGGCCCATTTGTTTTACGGCATGGGTGGTGGGTAGCATTAAGGAAGAGATTGGAGGTTTGCATGGAACACGGGGGCACGGTTACCGTGGCGGAAGACGGCGGTTTTGATTACGCCGTTCCGCGCCGCGTGGTTGCTCTGGATAATGCGCGGGCGATCGTGTTGAGCATGGCGCTGGTCGTCGCTGCGGCGGTTTATTCGTTTGAGCTGACATCGTTCTTGCATGCCAAGGAGGCGGTGCTGTCCCTCGGTTTGGCGGCGATGGCGTTGCTGGTGGCGGTTCGGGGGCACTTCTACTGGAACGGCATAAGAGCCTTTGCGCCGTTGTGGATCTTTGTCGGGGTCGCCCTTATTCGGGCCGCACTGATGCCGACCGCCGTGGCATCCGACACGGCGCTCGCCGCGTTGCGATGGGGGCTCGTGCTGATGACGGTGGGGCTGTCGTACGACCTGCTGGCGCAGGAAAAATGGCGGGATCGGGTTTTCGATGCGTTTATTGCATCGGCGGTTGTGGTGGCGCTGCTGGGATACGTCCAATACTGGGGGTTGGCGCCACGCTTTTTCCCGGTTTTTGACTCATACAATCAGCGCGTCTACTCGGTTTTCGGCAATCAGGACTATTTCGGCGGGTACGTGGCGATGGCATTTCCGGCCGCGTTGTACCGCGTGCTCGGGCAGCGGCGCCGGAAATGGGGGCTGGCCGCGGTGTTGCTGCTGGCGCCGGCGCTGCTGATATCGGGTTCGCGATCGTCATGGCTGGCGGCGTTGGCGGGGGTGTGCGCGGTTGCCCCGCACCTCGAGTGGCGGCCGCGGCGGCTGGCCGTGGCGGCCATCGTGGCGGTCGTGGCTGTTGGCGCGACGGCCTGCCTGGCCCCGGAAGCGACGGTGGCGCGCGTCCGCAGCGCGTTTGGCGCCAGCGACGAAGGCAGGGACTCGCGCGTGTGGCTGTGGAAGGCGGGCCATGGGATGTTCCGCGACTTTCCGCTGATGGGCATGGGCCTTGGCAACTACGCGTATTGGAGCCCGTCGTATCTGGGCGAGATCGCCGCAAACCGGCCGCCCGACCCTTCGTTCAACATCGAGCGCCACGCCGACCAGCCGCACTCCGAGGTGGTTCGAGTCCTGGCGGAAACGGGTTTGGCGGGGATACTTCTGTGGGTATGGATGGTGGGCCGGCTGGTGTCGGTGCGCGGCCCGCAATGGGGTGTGCTGGCGGCGTACGGATTTTTTGCGCTGTTTAACGGCGTCTTCGACAGCGCGCCGCACACGCTCGTCGCGGTTTTGATGACGGCCATGATGACCAGCGCGGCCCGCGACCCGTTCTGGGACTCGCGAAGCGCCTCCAACCTGTTGCCGGTGGCGGCGCTCGCGGTGTGCCTGGTCGAGGTGTGGGCCGTGATCACGCCCAGCGTCCTGTTGACCGCCGCGGAAGATGGCGAACTCGCCGGGCAGTCCAGCCTCGTGCTCTACGAACGGGCCGCCGGCTGCCACTGGCCCAGTGCGCGCGCCAGCAAAGAATACGCCGACGCCTTGGCGGGTGCAGGAAAGAATTTGGAGGCGTATGGGGAATTTCAGAGAGCACTGAAGGGGTTGGACACGGGCGACATCTATCTTGCTCTTGCGACGATTGCCGTGGATGAAAACGACCTGCCTTCCGCCCGGTTCTGGATCGATCAGTGCGTAAGACGCTGGCCGCACAACGCCGAGGCACGAGAGATGTTCCTCCTGTTGTACCACCGCGCCCACGCATAACCACCCATGTTGGGACGCCCCCCGGCCGCGCTTCTCAGCGCGCGTTGTGGGGGGTGTCCCACTTTTGTTCTCTTTTTGACAATGGCTTCAGGCTGCGAACTTAGGCGTGATGGCGCCGAGAATGGATCCGTCGACGGTCATGCCGTCGGTGCCCGAAACCTTGAGCGTATAGGTGCGATCGGCAATTATTTTGATCTGAAAACGGAACGGCACCGTGTTGATTTCTTCGTGCACGGGTTTCCCATTTTCATCAATCAATTCAACCTGGATTTTTTTGGACGAGGTGGTGTTGGAAAAGACAAATTCGGCTTGGCCGGCACGTTGATCCAGCCAGGACGAACCGGTGGGCTGCCAGCGCACCTTGACTTCCGCGGGCAACTGCAAGGGAGGCAGCGGGTGAGATCCCGCATCTTGCTCGGCATCGTGTGTGCCGGCGTAACGAAGCACCGCGGGCAACTCCTGCACCGCCACGGCGCCTTCCACGGCCCCGAACGCAATCAGAACCACCGCTCCCGCCAGCACGCACTGAACCACCCACACGATCAGGCTTCGGGCGAAATCTATGTTGAACAGGAGCATCACCGGGCCGAGCGACACCGCCAGCAGGGCCAACAGCACCGCGGCAACGTAGCTGAGCGGGAGCGAAAGAGCCGCGTAGCTTAGCAAGGCGAAAAGCAGGCCCGTCACCACGACGGGTTTCAGGGTGAACGTGCCCACCCGGCTTACCATGAGGGCCACCCACAACGCGAGCGGCCACCCGGCCAGGAGGGCCGCCCCAATCGACAGGCGCGTCAGGAGCAATCCCGACGTCCAGAACTCCTGGGTTGTCTTCGCCACGTGCATTTCGTAGCTCGCCGACAACTGTCGCAGCGAGAGGAAGGCGCCCAGTGCCAGCATCACGGCTATCCCGACGGTTCCAACCGTATTCCACACGGCGATCGCATGGGCGAGAGGCGGCTCTTCTTCGAGTTTGACGGGCGTTGCCGCGGATTGCCGGTTGGGCTTGACGGGCTCGGCATCGTAGGTGTACAGGTCGGTGCTGCACTTCCAGCACTTTTCCCGTTCTTCAGTATTAAGCGCGCCGCACTTGTCGCAGGTTCGCCCCGAGCCAAACCCAATACCGAAATCCGCGTCTTTGAGGGCCGGGGTTTCTTTGGGTGGCGGCGTCATCCGGGGCAGCCGCGCCAACGCCTGTTCCGCCATCGCATGACCCGGCTTGAGCTTCAGGACTGCGTGCCATACCGTGGCGGCGCCTTCTTTTCGGCCGGCCACTTCGAGTACGCGGGCGAGCTGTTCGCGCACGGGTATTTCTTCGGGCCAGTCTTCTACGGCCTGTTCGAGTTCGGCGATCGCCTCGGGATATTTTCCCAGCCGGTAATAGGTTGCGGCGAGGTATCGGGCGACGTTAAGTTTGCGCTGCCATCGCTTTCTCAAGATGAGCAGGTGTTCGAGGGCGGCTTCGTATTCGGAGTTTTTGTAGAGTTTCTTTGCGAGCCACCACCGCTGCTCATGGTCGTCCGGGTGGAGGTCCACCCAGTCTGTAAGGTCTTTGATGGTTGCCATGTATTTTATTTGTGTTTTTTGGCTTTTTTGCGTTCCGTCAGCCGGGTCTTCTTGCGCCGGAGTTGGATAAGATAGTTGACGCCGGTAGAAATAAAGCTCGCCCCGATGATGGCGCCTATCGCGCCAATCCCGACCGGGTAGAGCCGGCTTACGTACGGGTCCACGACTTTCCAAGCCAACCACACGGCAGGTCCCAGCAGGGCCAGCGACACAATCGACCAGAACACCCACCCTGCCGCGTCGAAATCAAGCCAATTACCTTTACTCACGGTTCTCCTCAAAAGATGCAGGAATGCACGTAACGCCCGCAACACAAACTAATATGATTGGCCAAGCTCCTGTACTGCCAATTGGCCGTTGCGCTCACTGTTCTCCTTGAGAGAGCCTTGGCTGCTGCTGTGGAATAAGAAGGCGGAAGAGGGCGCCCCCCTCGGGTCCGCGTTCCACGGTGATGCTCCCCGAATGTTCCTCGACTATCTTATGCGTAACAGCCAGCCCAAGTCCAGTGCCCTGGCTGCCTTTTGTGGAATAAAACGGCTCAAAAATCCGCACCTTGTCCGATTGCGGCACACCCGGCCCGTTGTCGGCGATTTCCAGCACGAGGTCGCCGGCGGCGTTGAGCCGCGCCGACACATCGATTTTGCCCGACCCGGACGGCACGGCGTCGCCGGCGTTGGTCAACAGGTTGAGCATGCACCGGAACATGCCCGTCGAATCCACATAGACCGGCTGCTGGAGGTCGGCATGGATCGAGATGGCGACTTCTTTTCGGGCGAGCAGGCCGGTGAAGTTTTGGGCGGCGTCGGAAATGAGGTGCGCGATGTCGCAGGCTTCGTAATTCGGCCGGCGCGTCTTGGAAAACGCCAGCATGTCCTGGACGATTTCATAGATCCGGTTGGTGCTCCTCTTGAATACGGGCCAGCACCGCTGGAGCATGGCGATATCGTTGAGCGTGAGCCCCTGGTCGATCAGTTCCGAACTCCCGATCATGCCGGTGATGATGTTTTTGGTGTAATGCGAGAGGCCGGCGACCGCCTGGCCGATGGCGGCCATTCGGGCGCTGGCCAGATTCTCCTCGATGAGGCGCGCGTTGGCGATAGCGGTTGCGGCAAGAGACGAGAACATTTCCATAACGTGGAGATCGGTGTCGGAGAAGGCCTCATCGCCGATCTTGTTGACCACTTCGAGCACGCCAATCAGGTCATCCCGATCCACCAGCGGCACTGCCAGCAGGTTACGCGTCTTGAAATGGCTGACTTCGTCGGCGTCGCTGTAGAATCGCGTGTCGTTGGCCACGTCGCGCACATTGATCGAGGACCGGGTGGCGGCTGCGACCCCGGCGATGCCCTGCCCGAGCTTGAGGCGCACCTGGCTCTTGAGCGCCTGCTGATCGCCCGTTTTGCCCTGCGCCACCTGGAAGTACAACTCCTGGTTGACACGATCGTACAGCATCAGCGAGCAGGCTTCGGCGCGCGCGACCTCCTTGCTCTCTTCCATGATGCGTTCGAGCAGCGATTCGAGGTCGGTGACCGCGGAGATGAGGTAGTGCACGCGGTACAGGGCGTCCACGATCCGGCGCATGTCCGCCGGTGATACGTCACGCAGCCAGGGGATGTCGTCGTCGATTTTCACGGGCGCTTATCTCGCGACAGCGTTGCCGAAGCCGGCCCAGTCCGCCTTGTCTGGGCGTCGATCTCGGGTAACGCATGATATATTACGTCGCCAACCACCTGCAAACTGTCCCCGCAAACCCGATCCAGCGTATCGTTGGCCGTATGCCAGTTCTTGAGGTGCTCGCTGGCCGAACTGCCGTAACTGAAATCAATAATGTTTATGGCGGGGATGCCGGCGCGGCGGAACGGGATGTGGTCGTCTTCCACGACCTGCACGAACGGCAGAAAGAACTGGCCATACCCGGAATCTCGCGCCTTTTGCCAGATAATCTGCGTCAGCCACGCCGGGGCGTCTCGCTCCTTCTTGATATCCAGGTAACAGTCGCCAATCATATCCACGTTGATCATCGCCGCCACCTCGCCCAACCGGCCCTCCGCCTCGAGCCGCTCTACAAAATGACGGCTGCCATACAGGCTGTCCGACGCCGTCCATTCGGCGAACGACTCCTCCCCGTCAAAAAAACACAGCCAGACCGATTTCCCCCGGCGTTTTGGCCCCAGTGTCCGGGCCATCTCGAGCATCCACGCCGTCGTCGACCCGCCATCGTTCGCGCCGACAAACGTTATCTGAGGCAAATATTTGGTTTCGTAATGATTCCCGAGAATGATAATGCCCGGCTCCGTACCCTGGACCACACCCGTAATGTTCACCATCCGCACCGGGCCGATGGGCGTCGAGGCGTCAAACTCCTGGCGCCGTACCTCGAGCCCCGCAGAAGCCAGCTCCGCCTCGATATGCTTCCGCAACTCCGCCAGCGCTGACGAACCCGAGGGGCGGGGGCCGAAACCCACCACCCGGCGCAACTCTTCGTACGCCCTGCGGCCGTTGAACGGCGACGAACCGGCCAGCCCCGAATCCTTATGCGCTTTGGCCGGCGCCAGGGTAGCCGGACCCGACGGCCGCGGACCGCCGGACGCAGCCACCCGGCCCAGTTCCGTGAAGAGCCGGCCATACAAATACGCCGCAGTCACCACCTTTTTGGGACCTATAAAACCCACCAGCAGCAACGCAAACACAACCAGGCAGCCCACCGCTATTCTGACGGGCCGCCAAGTTGATTGTTTCATCCTGTGCCCTCCTGATCACATCCTGCCACCGCGCATGTTACCACGCGGCACAGGCGCAAAGCAGGCGGGGCCATCCGTATCCATGCCTATGCCGTCCCATCGTCCATGCCGCAACTTGACAAGGCTACCGCTTCCAACGTACGTTATCCGTTTCTGGATTGTGCACTAAGGCGGCTAAGAAGCCGCATTCAGAATCTTTGTTCGCGACCTCTAAGCGATATCTATGCGTCGTGCGCACATGTCACGAACAAAGATTCTGAAGGAGACAGAGTCATGTACAGGCCCGAAATCAAGGTCATTGACTGCACCTTCCGCGACGGCGGCCTCATGAACGAGTGGCGCTTTGACAAGCAGATGGTGAAGGACACGTTCCACGCGCTCGCCCAGGCTGGGATCGACTACGTCGAGATGGGCTACCGGGCCGACAAGAAACAGTTCAGTCCCAAGGATTTCGGCGCGTGGCGATTTTGCGACGAGGCCGACCTGCGGGAAGTCGCCTACGAATGCCCCACCAAAGTTTCCGTCATGTGCGACGTCGGCCGGACGGATTACGATGCGTTTCTGCCGGCATCGGAGTCCATCGTGAAGATGATCCGCGTGGCCACCTATGTGAAAGAAGTCGACAAGGCCATCCACCTCGCCAAACACGTCAAGAGCATGGGGTATGAAGTCAGCGTGAACATCATGGCCGTCTCGCACGCCCTCGAACCGGACCTGGACGAGGCCCTCGACCAGTTGGCGGCGACCGATTTCGACGTCGTTTACATCGTTGACAGTTTTGGTTACTTCTATTCCGAGCAAGTCCATTATCTGGCGGAAAAGTATCTGTCGCGCCTCCAGGGCAAGCAGGTCGGCATTCACTGCCACAACAACCAGCAACTGGCGTTTGCCAACACCATCGAAGGCATCATCAAGGGCGTCAACTACCTCGACGGGTCGATCTACGGGATTGGCCGCGCCGCCGGCAATTGCCCGCTCGAGTTGCTGATCGGTTTTCTGAAAAACCCCAAGTTCGACGTCCGGCCCGTCCTGCTGTTGATCGAGAAATACTTCCTGCAACTCATTAAAGAGTTGCGGTGGGGCTATGAAATCCCCTACGCCATTACGGGCATCTTGAACAAACACCCCCGCGCCGCCATGGCCTTCATGAAAGGCGTCCACGGAAACACGTTCAGCGAGTTTTACGACGAACTCCTCAACGTCGACGACATCTAACAGTGCTGAACCAGGAAGCCTCTTTTTGACTCCTGTCACGAGGTTTCAAGTCCGTGTTCGTCCGTGTCAGTCCGTGTGCGAGAAACCATCCGCTGATCCAGCCGATACACAAATGCCAGCACCTCGGCCACGACCCGGTACAACTCCTCCGGGATGAGCGCGTCGAGTTGCACTTTCGCCAGCAGCGCCACCATCTGCGCGTCTTCGTGCACGTGGACACCGTGCTCCCGCGCCACCTCGATGATGCGGTCTGCGAGCAGACCGGCCCCTTTTGCCACGACACGCGGCGCGGCGTCCTTCTGCGCATCGTAACGGAGCGCCACGGCGTGTCGGCGTTTTTCCTTTTTGCCCTCGCTCATGGCGCCTAGGCCTCCACGTCCAGCCCCGAATACGGCCGCATGAGGTCCGCGAGCGCCCGCAGCCGGTCGCCATCCCACAGAACCGCATGCACGGCCGCCCGGGCATAGCCGGCCTGTTTCAGCGACGCTTCGAGTTCGCCCGCGGCTGCCTTGACTGCTTCAACAGCTTCGGGCGACCGCGCGCAGATGCGGCACGCGCACCGCGCCTCGTGCAACGAGATCGTAATCCAGAGGTCGCCGAGACGGGCCGTCGAGACGTCAAGCGCAATCGTGGCACTGCGTGAATCGATTTCGCGCCCGCCGCCCCTGCCGCCGGACATGATGTGAATGTGCCCGCGCCGGAAAGGCCCTCCCGGCGTAAGCGGAAGCTGCAGAAACAGGTAGGGCTGATCGAGGCTGCGGACATTTTGCACGCCAGGCTCCGTCAGCCGCGCCACGATCCTGTCCATCAGGCCTTCAAATAACTTTACCTGGCCGGACTCGCGCAGGAAAGCCTGAAACGGCTCGTTCTTCCGCAGAACGTCGAGGAGCGCGCGGGGATCCCGGCTGACTAATTCCTGCACCAGGTCGGATTCGCCTGAGGCCAGCGCGGACGCGATGCGGGCTTCGAGCGGCGCGGCATCGCCGGCCGCGCGCGCCAGCGCCGCCTCGAGTTGCGCGGCATTCCGCATGTCAAGCCCGCGCGCAACCTCGTTGACAAGCCCGGCCACCCGGCGCGGGACGGCTCCGGCCGCAACGGCTTGCGCCAACAGATCGGCCAGCGCCGCCAAGTCATCGCCAAGCAAGGCCGTTGCGGCAAGCGGCGCGAAAAACTCGCCGATGGCGGCTTCAGTTCGGGGCAACGAGGGCGGCAGGATTTCGGCAGCCACCTCCGGGTCTGCGGTTACGCCGGCCGCATCGAGAGCCCCCGCCACCATCTGGAGCAGTGCCGCCAAGTCGGGTTTCGGCGCGGCCGGCGGTTGCGGCGAACCCGCGGTGGCGTCTGCCGGCCGCACCAGAAGTTGCAGCCCCTGCGGCGTGTCCCGCACCTCGATCACCACGGCCTGCCGCGGTTGAAACGGCGCCGAATCCGGCAGCGGAACGCGGAGTGAACCCGTCACCGCCGCCAGCCGGCCCGGCGCACCCTCGACGGTTGCATGCAGGACGGTTCCGGCGCGCAACGCCTGCGAATGCTCCGCCTGAAGGCTTCTCGTCACCATGTCCAGCAGGACCGCGTACATCGGGGGTTCTCCACGAGCAGTTTAGCTCCTCAGGCAGGTTATGCGCCAGAGAAAGTAGGCGGCGGCTTCTCAGCCGCCTCTTCCAGCCCGCGCCATCCAGCCGCAAAGCACACATCAACGCCAAAGCCGCTCTACTTACGCCCAGCCCCGCTGAAGCATAGAATCGCGAAGGGATTCCACAACCGTCAGCCCAGCGCGGCATAGCCGCAAGCAAACAGTTGCTTCCCACGGGCTCTCGTGGAAGCGGCGTCCCCGCCGCTTCATCACGCCGACGCGGGCATCGGACAGCAAGGAGAGTTACGAAAGAATTTCATGCTCCTGACATTCAGGAACCCAGGGTTGCCCCTAGCCTGGGGTTGGGCCTACGCCGCGTTAACTCGCATTCCCCTTCAAGAAAAAACTCCGTAGGAGTTTGCCAACCGTCAGCCCAGGGTTGCGGCCGGCCCGTACCGTTTGTTCTCTACCACCACGCACCACAGAACCCAACCGAAGACCCTCGCGACCACTCCACACCTGTCCAGGCCGGCAGCTACCCTGGGTCCACAACACCAAAAACAAGAACCCCCGCAGCGGGTTCGACAACCTCCCCACCCAGTGCCTACCCCCTTGCCTCGTTGGCCGCAAGCAGTAGAAGCGCCGTCCCCGCCGCTTCCACGAGTGCGCCCAAGAAGGAATTGTGGTTGCGGCTATGCCGCGATCGGCTGACGGTTGTCAAATCCCTTACGGGATTTTCGGTGTCATCGCGTCCTGACTATTACGAGCGCCTGTGTCGTTGATTCACGCTTTGCTGCTGGACGGCGCGGGCTGGAAGACTGCGCCTACAGCGGATAGCAAGTCCAATAGGCGTGGAGGGTGGATGGTTACTTGTTGCGCAGGTTGAGCATGAGGCGGATTTCGCCCTTTCCCAGCCCCAGTTCCTGCGCGATTGCGGAGACGCTCATCCCGGCGTCGTGGTACTTATAGACGCGCGACCGCAGGGCCGCGGTGCCGTTCGACCGGTCGGCCAGCGCCTGCTCTGCGGACGCAGACACTTCAGATTGGGCGTCTGCGGCTTCCGGGTCAGCGGGCGCGGCGACTGGCTCCAACGGCTCGCCCATGTTGAGCAGCGCGTTGCGCGCCTTCCGGGACGGCGCGGGATCGGGCGCGGCCCGATCGAGTGCGGCCTCGGCAGGGGCGTCTTCAGTGGCCTCTGCACCAGTCAGGCGGACGAGCCAGTTGTCGATGAGGTCGGCGGCTTCGGGAGCGGCTATGGCTCTGAGCGCGGGCAGATCCGCGTCCCCGGTTTCTTCCGCCGTGATTTCCTGCTTCGGAAGGGCCTGTTCCAACCGGGTTTTCAGCGCCTTCTGCATGTGCATCAGTTGCTCGTAACCCGCCAGTACCTGCCTGACCGCCTCACGCACCACCTCGACTTTCGCATCGAGGCTGCGGTTGAAATCCCGCGCCAGCATTTTCTGTTCGCGTACGAGCCCGCGCATGGTTTGAAACAGGATGGTTAGTTCGGCCAGGTTTTCCAGCCGATTGGCGTTAACCGGCCGCCGCGGGCCTTCTTTGAGGCGGCCGTACAGCCAGAAAAGCAGGCCGAATGTCACGCAGACGGCGATCGACCCGGCAACTATCAGCGCGTCGTGCATCAACCCGGCCATCAACAGTCTCCTCGGGCAAAACCCCACAAAGGATGTTCAAACGCCTCTATTTTGCATGTTCTCAGATAGTTACGTCAAGCGAATGGGCTTCATCGGACGGCGGCGGAGTCTGTTCGGCGGAAGGACTTTCCGGGTCTGGTTTTTCCCCGCGCTTCCGCCTCCGCCCCACGTAAGGGTTCTTGCGTTTGAGTTCAGGCTCCACTTCGCCGCTTTTAGCCTCGGGCTGATGGACTTGCGTCTCGGCGAGGGTCTTTTGCTCCTGGATTTCCTGGGCGAGCCGCTGCTGCGCGTTCATGGCGAGCCGGTCCGCGAGCTGCTGCGCCCGTTCCACCGCGGCAACGCGCGACAGTTCGGTTTGAAAATCAATTGGCTGAGGCATCAGCGCCTCCCGCGGGGGCAACCCTCCCCGCCTAGATGCTGCCTTGCATCACCTTGCGAAGCTGTTTGATCGCCGCGCTGTGTATCTGGCAGATGCGCGACTCCGACACTTCGAGCACAACGCCGATTTCTTTGAGCGTCAATTCCTCGTAGTAATACAAGTTTAGCACTTTCTGCTGCTGATCGGGCAATTGAAGGATCGCCTGGACCACCCGTTCCTGCCGTTCCCGCTGCTGGGCGGCCACCTCGGGATTCTGTGCACCCGCGCTGCCGGTCACCTCGATTTTGCGTACTTCGGCCGAATCCTCGGCGGGTATGTAATCGTCCAACGACAAGATTTGCGCAGTCTGTACCTGGGCGCAAGTCTCCTCGACGAGTTCGGGCGCCACATCGAGTTCGGCGGCGATCTCTTCGGTGCTGGGTTCGTGCGTATTCATATGCCGCAATTTTTCGCGCGCGCCCCCGATCCGGCGCGCGAGCGACCGCAGCGACCTCGGCGCCCAATCGAGCGACCGGATTTGATCGATAATGGCGCCGCGCACCCGTATCGAGGCGTAGGTGGTGAATTTGATGTCCTGCCGGTGGTCAAACTTTTCGACCGCATCGAGCAGGCCCAGCATGCCCCAACCGATCAGGTCGTTCATCTCGACTGTGGGCGGGACATGGATGGCCATTCGGCCCGCGATGTATTTGACGATCCGGATGTAGCGGATGATCAACGCTTCCCGGGCGGCCTGATCGTCTTTTTCTTTAAAGCGAATCCAGAGTTGTTTTTCGTCGGCTACGTTCAATGCATGCTCTCGATCCGCTCCTTCGGGCTGATGATTTCGGTGATCCGAAGGCCAAATTTTTCATCCACTACCACCACATCGCCCCGGGCTATCAGCTTGTTGTTTACGAGCAGTTCAACGGGTTCGTCGACAAGCCGGCCCACGTCAATGATCGATCCCGGCCCAAGCGCCAGGATATCCCCAATCGCCATCTCGACCCGGCCGAGCCGGGCCGTCGCCACCAGCCGGATATCCAGCACCATGTCGATGTTCGATGGGGTGCGCACGGGGTGAGCGGGAGCCGCCGTGCCGTTCCCGTTCGGCCGTGCAGCCGATGCCGCCGCCTTGTCAAAACTGCTTAAAATATCGCTGACCTCCGCCTCCGAGAGGGCCGGTTCCGGCGCGACAGTCGCATCGGCCTGATCTTTCAGCGCCTCGGGAGGCACCAGTTGTTCGAGTTCGGGTCCAAGCAAAAGGCAGGCGGCGCCTTGGAGAGCCCCGGCCGAATAGGCAAAACTCAATGCTTTGGGCGGGTTCACAAAAAACGCGAGCAGGTCCCCCGCCATCTGCGGCGTGGCCAGTTCGGCCGAAACTTCCTCGGGCTGCTCCGGCGTCTGCCCGCCCTTTTCCATGAGGCTGGTGACGCCGGCCCCGAGGCATGGGGCGGCAATTTCCCGCATCACCGCCAGGACCGCCTGGTCATCGGACGCCGCCGCCGTTTCTTCCTTGCCATCAATAAGCGCCGCCAACCGGGCTGCATCGGCTACCGAGAACAACAACCCTACGGCTCCGCCGCTCTTAAGGCGCGCGCGAAGCATCAGTGGAAGCCGCTCCAGGGCGGATGCCAGAAACGCAGGATCGGCTGCGCCAGCCTGGCCAAGCTTAAGCGAAAACGTCCTGTTGGTCATGGCGTCGAGTACGTCAAAAGCGCCCTTCAGGAAACCTTCCGCCGTGAGGGTCGTTACGTTAGCGCTCATGCCAGGCCTTTCAATCCCGGATTACACCGGTGAGTTGAACCGCGCTTTGCTCCCCTTTTCGTCCAGGCTGTGCCAGTAACCGGCTGATGCCGCCGACTTCGACGGTGATGGGCTCGTCGGGGCTTGCGTTGAGTTGAACGATGTCGCCAACCTGCAGGCGCGCAACCTCGTCCAGCGGGAGTACCGCGTGGCCCAGGATGGCATCGACGGGCAGGGACGCCTTCGCGAGTGTCTGCCCGATCGTGGCGCGTGTAAGTTCGGCGGTTTTTGGCGACAACTTCCGCATGTAATGGGCCTGCTGCGAGATCTGATTGAGGATAGGATTGAGCAGCAGGAGCGGCATGCACATGTTCATTGATCCAACCACTTCGCCGATGTGGATCTCGTACCCGACCAGAACCGCCATTTCGCTGCCGGCAACAATCTGGACAATCAGCGGGTCGCTTTCAATCGTCACGATGCTCAGCCGGAACTCGATCAACTGATCCCACGACCGCTTCAGGCTGTCGAGGATCATCATAATGATGCGCGAGGCAATCCGGTTTTCAATTTCTGTAAGTTCGCGCGGTTCGGCCAGCGTCTGGCCTTTCCCGCCGAGGACACGGTCGACGATCGGGAAAACCATGGCCGGGCTCAATTCAAGCACGGCGTTGCCCTCGAGCGGGGCCATATTGACCACCGCAAGCGCAGTCGGCCGCGCCACGGACAGAATAAACTCATCGTACGTAAGCTGGTCGATGCTGATCAGGTCGACGCGGACCACCGTCCGCAAGAACGGGGGAAACAGAATACTCAGTTCGCGGGCAAACGCTTCAAACAGGCTCTGGAGCCCTTTCAACTGCTCCTTGGACACCCGCTCGGGGCGGCGGAAATCGTAATTGGCCAGACGGGGGACATCGGGGGCTTTGGCGGTTCCCTGCCCGCCGCCAACTTCGCCTTCCGTCACCGCGGTGAGGAGGAGGTCGACTTCCTCCTGGCTGAGAATATCGGCCATCGAACAGGCACCTCACTGGCGAAAAGACCCAGGTTTTTCTCCCGCGGCCGAGTATAGCACAGGGCCGGGGGGGGCGCAAGGACAGCTTCTACTCGATCGGGTCAGACCTCGGATTTTTTGTCCCGTTCCGGCCTCGCCTTGGAGTATGATGGGAATCGGATAACGCCGGTGAGCCATGAATCAAACAAGGGGAGGTTCTATGGGAACGCGCATATGCCTGTTTATCGTCTTACTCGCACTTCACGCCGGTCTTAGTGTCGCCGCAACAGCCTTGCCCGAAGCCAAAGCCGGCCCGCAATCCGTCTCCGTCACGGTAGACGGAAAGCCCGTGCTCGAATACCGGTTTGACAATGTCCCGTTCAAACCGTATGTCGAGAAACTCTTCACGCCCGCCGGCATCAACATCCTGCGCGACGCGCCATACGACCACCTGCACCACCACGCGCTCATGTTTGCCCTCGGCGTCAACGGCGTCAGCTATTGGGCCGAGACGCCCAAAGACGGCAAACAGGCGCATCGCGAGTTTCTCCCCGCTGCAAAGCCCCAAACCCTGGTTGCCGAATGGCTGGACTGGGTTGATCCCGCCGGGAAAACCGTCCTGAACGAAACACGCGAAATCTCCGTGCCCGCCGCGTCCGAAACCGTCACGCTCCTTACCTGGCAGTCGACACTGTCTGTGCCCGAAGGGGCCGGCCCCGTCAAGCTCACCGGCGACCACTATTACGGGCTGGGCATGCGGTTTCTGGTGTCGATGGACAAAGGCGGCGTGTTCCAAAACGCCGCTGGCGTCGAGGGCGAGTTGGTGCGGGGCGATGAGCGGCTCTCCCGCGCGCCCTGGGCTGCCTACACCGCTGACGCCGACGGCAAGCCCGTCACCGTCGCCATGTTCGACGATCCCAAAAACGCCCGCTACCCCGCGTGGTGGTTCACCATGCAGACGCCGTTCGCGTATCTTTCGGCGACGATGAACCTGCACCGCGACCCGCTCGAAATGACGCCGGGCAAGCCGCTGCCGCTGCGCTACGGAGTCGCCGTATGGGACGGCCGCCAGAATAAAGAAACCATCGAAAAGACGTACCAGAATTGGCTTCAACTCATAAATAAATAAATTCTAAAGCATAACAGCCTGGGAAAGGAGAAACGTTATGTCGGATAAGCAAAGTGAAAGCAAGCCGGTGTCCCGGCGCCAGTTTATGGGATCGGCCGCGGCCGCGGCTCTGGCTGCAACAACGGCCCCCCGCGCGTTAGGCCAGGCCGCCAGCCCCAACGAGCGGCTTGGCGCGGGCGTAATCGGGTGCGGCAGTCGCGGTGGCTCGCACATGCAAGCCCTCAACTGGCTCAAAGACCACGGTGGCAATGTCGACATCGTGGCAGCCTGCGACGTTTACCGGCCGCGGCTGAACAAGGCAGTCGAAAAATACAAGATCCCCAAAGCGTACATGGACCACCGCGAACTCATCGCCGATCCAAACGTCGATGTCGTTTTCATCGCCACGCCCGACCACCATCACGCCTACGCCGCCATCGACGCCGTTCAGGCCGGCAAGGACGTCTATTGCGAAAAGCCGGCCACCCATTGGCGCCAATTCGAGATCGTCAAACGGCTCGCCCAGGAAGTCAACAAGTCCGGCAGGGTGTTCCAACTCGGCACCCAGGGCATGTCCGACTCCGCCTACCACCAGATGCGCAAACTCGTCCAGGACGGCCTCATCGGACAGCCCATCCATGCCGAGTGCGGCTATTTCCGCGTCGGCGACTGGGGCGAGAGCGGTATGCCCATCGACGACCCCAACGCCGTCCCCGGGCCAGACCTCAACTGGGAAGCATTCCTCGGCGATTCGCCCAAGCGGCCCTTCGACGTCAGCCGGTTCTTCCGCTGGCGCATGTACGAAGATTATGCCGGCGGCCCGTCCACCGACCTGTTCCCCCACTCACTCACCTCCGTCATGAGCATTCTGGGCGTAAAGTGGCCCTCCAGCGCTGTCGCTACCGGCGGGAAATTCCGCTACGAGGAACGCGAGGTCCCCGACACCTTCAACATGCTCATGGATTTCCCCGAAAAAATCACCGTCGCCGTGCTCGGCACCCAGGGTAACGACTTTCAGGGTACCGGCGGGCGTGGCGCACCCGGTCGAGTCCCCATCGTCCGCGGGTGGGATGGCACACTCACCATTGAGAAAAAGGAAGTCGTCTTTACGCCCGCCGACGGGTCCGATAAGAAACCCCAGCGATTTCCCATCGAGCAAAAAGAAGACTTCACCGAATACGTCCGCAACTTCCTCAACTGCTCCCGCGAACGCAACACCGCCACACAAAGCCCCGTCAACCTCGCCTACTACACCCAGACAGCCCTCATCATGGGCATGCTGGCCCTCCGGGAAGGAAAAACCGCCAAGTTCGACCCCCAAACCGAAACCATTGTCATTTAAGGGGTTGTGAAATCTCGTCTCAAGCTCGGGCAACCAAAAACGCCCGGGCTTGAGGTCTTTTCCTATTGGTCCTGTACGTCCTATAGGTCCTATTGGGTCCGTAGGGACGCCCCCCGCCGCGCTTCTCAGCGCCGCGCTTCTCAGTGCGCAGTTGTGGGGGGTGTTCCTCCCGACAGGCCCCGTTGCCCCCCATTCTCACTGGACGCTCTTGCATTTTAAGCAGATTTGAATTATTATTTAAATAAGTCATATTTAGCACGAGCCGGATTGGGAAAACCGGCCCGGGTGGCCGCGCTGTCGGCGGGAGCAGAGTGGCGGAGATCGGAAACAACGTGGGCGCCATGGAAGACAAAGCCGAGGGTCGTCAAGGGCAAAGCGAGCGGCTCCAGCAGGCTGCAGTGTACTATAAACTGGGGAAGTTTCTGGATGCGCTCGAGCTGCTGGACGAATTGGCCCGCGAACGGCCCGACAGCCGCCATGTCCTGTACTCGCAGGGGATGTGCCTGGGGGCCGCAGGGCACGTTGACGAAGCGTGGCGCGTCTGCGAGAAGCTCCACCAGATTAAGGGGCATACGGCCGCTTCTCTCACCTTCAAGCTCAAGGCCCGCCTTGAAGACATTGAAAGCAAGAACCGCCGCCCCTCCCGCCGATCCGCCCGCGTCGTGGCCAAGGGCCTGCTGAAAATGGCGCGCCAACCCAAGGGGTTGCTGTTGTGCGCCGTCTTGTTTACGGGCTTGATATTTGTCCTGTCCGCGTTTCGGGGCGAGCCCGGCGAGGAGGATCAGAACCCGTACAGGCCCGTTGTCTACGCCGCACAGCCCACCCAAGGCAAAAATGTCGAAACCGCCTATCTCGACATTCCCGCCTCCTACCTGGCCGGGAACGAAGAACCTGTAAGATATGCCATCGTGTTTTGTCCTTACCCCGAAGTCGAGGGGCGAACAAATAAATTAGACGACGCCATCGGCGACCAGGCGGCCGAAAACTGGGCCGAACTCCGCGCCCAGGTCGAAGAAGCTCTGGCCATGGCCGTGCAACAGCCGGCTGCGGACGAACAGGTCATGGCGCGGATCGCCGTTATACCCCGCGAAAGGCTGGCCTTGGCCGGCGGATTGCGCGGGAAAACCGTAGACAAATATAAGCCCGGCCAGGCCAAAACCTTGCGAGCCCTGGCCATAGCCGCCGGGCCGCCCGATGCCATCGCCCTCTGGCCTCAGGGGATTGCTCTCACCGGCATCGAAGGCGACATTTGCTGGTGGGGCCGGTTAGGAATCGCCACGGACGACAACGGCGTCATCACCCACCTGGTAATTCTCGGCCTGCCCGCCGAATACATCCCCGCCCCGCAAAACGAAATACCGGAAGGCGCCGTCGACTCTGAGCCGGCCGCGTCTTCCGACTAAGACCGCGAGACCGTTCACTACCCTTCTTCGACTTGGGCGGCCTTGCCTTTGCGGTCGACCAGTTCCAGTACAAACCCGAAGATCTGGTCGAGAAGCTCTCCCGTGTCCTGCCAGGGCGCTAAAAGGCCTTTGGAAATCGAGATCGGCTTTAGATGCTTCATGTTCACTCCTTCTTTTCCGCAAACATCTATCTTCTGTATACGATACCGGCTCCCCCGCCGGTTGTTGCAGCGGTCCCCCTAACGCGGCGCAGCCGCTACCCCTTTCCGGGCGCCTTGTGGAAGCGGCGTCCCCGCCCCTTCCTGTAGTACTCGAGGCTCTGAAGCGGCGGGGACGCCGCTTCCACGGCATTCTACATAAAGTGCCGCTGCAAAAACGCCAGATCCAGTTGCGGGTAAACCGGAAACCGGTCCAGCAGCCCTTTCGCCCGCGACCGGGCCTGTTCGAGCGCGGCTGGGTCGATTTCATACCGCGTCTTGCTGGGCGTCCCGGCTTTTGGGCCGGTTGGAATAAGGCCGCCTTTAGTTCCTGTCAAGGCCAACTTGATAATAGCCGCGATTTCGCCCATCTCGGCCTCGCCCATGCCCAACGTCGTCACGGCAGGGGTGCCGATTCTCAGCCCGCTCGTTATCATCGGCCCCTGCGGGTCGAACGGCAGGCTGTTGTAATTGAGCGTGACGCCGCACTCGCGCAGGGCGCCAGCCGCTTGACGGCCCGTCAATTCCTGCGGGCGGACGTCGATCAGCATCAGGTGGTTGTCGGTTCCACCGGTGCTGATCGTGAGACCTTCCCGGATGCAGGCCGCAGCCAGCGATTTCGCGTTGTCCGTTATGCGCCGCGCGTATGTCCGGTACTCCGGCGTGCTGGCCTCGGCAAACGCAACCGCTTTGGCCGCAATGATGTGGCCGAGCGGCCCGCCTATCACCAGCGGGCAACCCTTGTCCACGTACTCGGCGAATTCCTGCTTGCACAGCACCACCCCGCCGCGCGGGCCCCGTAACGTCTTGTGCGTCGTCGACGTCACCACGTGCGCGTACGGCACCGGGTTGAACTCCCCCGTGAACACACCGCCCGCTACCAGACCCGCAAAATGCGCCATGTCCACCATGAACACCGCGCCCACGCTGTCCGCTATCTGGCGCATTCGCCGGAAATCAATTAGGCGCGGGTACGAACTGTAGCCCGCCAGAAGGATCAGCGGCCGGATCTCTCTGGCCATCGACTCGATCTGGTCGTAATTGAGCAGGTTGGTTTCCCGATCGACTCCGTACGAGTAGGATTCGAACATCTTGGCCGACACGTTGCGCCGGTAACCGTGCGTCAGGTGCCCACCCGAGTAGTAATCCATTCCCAGCAGACGCTGATTGCACAATGCCGCCCGCAATCGGTTCCAGTCTTCCTGCGACAGCTTTGACGGATCCGTCTGGCCCAACCGCTCGAGTTCCGGCGCCTCGACGCGCGCCTGCAGGATGGCCCAGTACGCGATCAGGTTTGCGTCGGCCCCGCTGTGCGGCTGAACGTACGCGTGGTCGCACCCGAACAGCTTGCACGCCAACTCCGCCGCATACGCCTCGACTTCGTCTACATTGTCGCAGCCCTCGTAAAACCGCATCCCCGGCACGCCCTCGGCATACTTGTCCGTAAGCAGGTTGCCCATCGCCAATTGCGTGGCCAGCGACGAGTAATTCTCGCTGGCTATCAGCTTCACGTAACGGCGCTGATCCGCCAGCTCCTGAACAATCGCACGCGCCACACGCGGCGCCACCTTCGAAATCTCCGTCAATCCGGCGATATACGCAACAAACCCCGCGTCCATCTGCTCCGGAGACGTTGTCTTCAAATAAGCCAAGATAGGACTGCTGGACACGTGATTTCCCTCTCACTTGGTGTTCCCACAGCCTATACTAACGTTTCTCACCCGCCGTTTAAAGGGGGATAGCAACGGAATTGCCGTAGGCGCGGTTTTCCAACCCGCGCCGTCCAGATCCCATACCCTGGAGCGTCCAAGCCGTCTATGAGGCAGAAGCCCCCGTTTGTGACGGGGGCCTCTACCAGGGGTCTAACATTCGCATCCGGGAGGATGCTCGTCTTACAATAGCACGACCAATGCCAAAGTTCCATACCTTTCCCAATGCGCTTCAACCCGCCGTTTGACAATAATTTACGATGATGGCATCATGGAACCACCGGCAGGCGGCGGCGGCAAAAAAAAGTCAGTTCGGCAGTTTCTGCGCGGTTTCCGGGCGCCTTTTGTCAAACCGGCGCCGGCTGCGGTATAGTGGTTTGAGGAAGTTTGGGCGGGGCCAGGCTGCGGCACGATTCTTGTTCTTGCAGCCTTGCGCCCGAAGGGAGCCGGATGGGAGGCACGTATGCCTCCCGGCAGGGAGGCACGTATGCCTGACGCCTCTGTCGAGCTGAGAGTCTATTGCATTTGCGGCCAGAAAATGAAGGTCACCGAAGACATGTTCGGTCTGCCCGCAAAATGCGTGGCCTGCCGTCGCAAGATTCGAATTCCGGCCCGTGACGACGTCGCGCCCGACGTCCACGAAATCCATCTCAAAGACCATCCTGAGTTTCTCCGGAAACCGAAAAAAACCAAAAAACCTCTCGCGCTCGCCAACAAACCGGTTGGCGCCGAGGCCAAAGTTCTTGACCACGCCGTCGTCCCCGTTTGCGCCGCCGAACACGCCGGCAAAATCCCCGAACTGCTCCGGCCGCTCCCGCTCGACACGCTCGAGCCGCTCCGCGAAATCGCCAGCATCCGCAACAAAGTCCTGCGGGAGTTGAGGAAGGCCAAGGACGACGGGCCGGAAGGCGTTGACGAGGTCCGGGCGAACCTGAAAGGGCATCTGCAGAAACTCGATGAGGCACGGGCTTATCTCGACAACGAGATCCGGCAAAAACGCATCGAGGTCGGCGCAGAGCTGGCCGCCGTCCGAGAGAAGATCGGCCAGACGGGCCTGCTCGCCCGCCTCGAGGAAATCAATTTCACCACGTACCAGAACATGACGGACCGGCTGCGCCGACAACGCGACAGGCTTGAACGGATCTATTACGACCTGGGCGCATGGCTCGACGTGCGCGACCCACGGGCCGCCGGCGGCTATGTCTCGCGATCCTTTGATGCGATCCCCGAACCGGGTTTCGAGGTGCATTGGCCCGAAGCGCCGCAGGATACCTCACCCTTGCTCGAACAGCATACACAGGTCCTGCGCGAGGCGTTCGCCGTACGGGAACGGGCCAAGGAAAAGTTGGAAGAAACGGCGCGGCTGAGGTCCGAGGGGGCCGTCAACGCCGCCGGTGTCGCCGAGATACGCGCGGAAGCCAAGATTGAAAAGCGCAAGGCCGAGGCCGAAATAACCTACAGGCGAAAACGCCTCGAAGAATTTGGACAAGACACCGCCGGCGACGTTCAGACCATCCATGCGTGCCTCGACCGGGCGCGGAAACGAAGCGAAGACGGCGCACTCGAAAAGCCCGCCCTCGAAGCGCTCGAGCACGAACTGTTGCGGGCGCAGCACGATTGCGCCAAGGCCCATGACGTCGTCACCCGCGCACTCATCGCCGCCAGTTCCCGGGACGTGCCCGACACCAAAGGCTCATACCTCGAGCGGCTGGCCGGTGTGGCGACGGCGCCGAAACGAGGCCCCAGGCTGTCGGCCGTGCTCGAGTACGATAATGAAGGGCTTGGTTTGGATTCGTGGGTGGCGTGGGCAGGCGCCCTCATGCTGGCGCTGGCCGTGTTCCTCCCGGTCGTGGGAAACCTGTCGCCGGTTCAGACATGCAAGACGCTCGCGTTCCTGGGCCCCGGCGTTTACTGGATCATGGCGGCGCCCATTCTGGGCGGCGCTGCCATCGTGGCCGCCGGAGCCATTCCGCGCCGTCGCGCCCGGGGGTTCCTGCTGCTGGGCCTTTGGTCGGCCTTGACGCTGCTCGCCGTCGTCCTCCTCCACGAAAGCCGGTACAGCGCCGGCGTCGTCGCCGAACGGTTCCACAAAGATGCCAATTGGCTGATGCGGCCGGGTGTGGTCCTGATGGTACTGGCGAACCTGACCCTGCTGGCGGCCTCCTGTACGGCCCTGTGCGTGCAACGGCGATGGTGGCTCGTCCTGGTGGCATGTGCCGTGATCGTTGTGGGCATATCATCTGTTGTTCTGTCGAACCTGGTGGGGATGGCTGTCCCCATGCCGACCCTGACCGTTGAGTCCAAACCCGTCGAAGACGCCGCAAACCCCTACTCCGAAGTCTATGTCGCGGTCGGGAATGACGGCAGGCGGTCCATGTTCCTGTCGCCGGTGCAGTCCGCCGCTCGAAACGCGTTTATGTTTCAGGTGCAGCGGCAGAACGGGCCGGCCTGGAACGACGTGGCCATCCAGCACGTGCAAATGACCGGAATAAACTCCGGCCCTGTCGATAGCCGAACCCCCAGCCATTTCCGCACGCTCAAGATAAAACCCGGGGCCGCCGCCGATTTCAAATACGCTCTGCCGCCCGGCGAGTACAGGGTACAGCTCCGGAATCCCAGCGGCCTGCGCGAACCGCTCGTGAGCCCGTTATCCATCGCGGCGCCGGAACCGCCCCCGGCACCCGTTTCGCCCCCGCCCGCGCCTGTCGAACAGACGGATTCGGCAGTCGAGCCGCCCGCCCCGCCACTGCCCGTCGAGGTCGAGTTGAAAGGAATCCTCATCGGACCCAACCGGGAGCCACGGTTCTCGATCCTGCTGCACGTCCCCGGAAAAGCCCCCGAGAGCATCGACGCCATGCTGGGCGATAAGATCCACGGCGACTGGCTCATTGCGGAGTTCAACCCGACGCGGCAGACGTTGACCATCACCAAAGAAGCCAATGTCCTGATCGTCTCTCGTGGCAGGCGGCTGGAACTCCCGTAGGCGCGGACGTCTCGCCCGCGCCGTCCAAACCACGAGCCCCGGGAATTGGGACACCCCCTACAACGCGCGCCTTCGCCGCGGCCAGGGGCATCCCAACGATTTGTCAGCCCGCGCCGTAAGAGACGCAACGTGCCGACAGCTTCAGTACGCCCCCACTTTCAGCGCCTCGTCGTACATCGCCCGCAGATTGGCCGGGTTGACGCTCGAGTGAATGCTGTTGGACGACGACAGAATGTAGCCGCCCCCAGGCGCGGCGGCTTTCATGGCCTGCCGCACGGCTTTCCGGACTTCTTCTTCCGTGCCGTGCGAAAGCAACTCGCCGCAATCGATGTTTCCCACCAGACAGACGCGATCCCCGTAGGCTTTTTTGACCTCGCCCAAATCCATTCCGGCAACCGGATCGATGGGGTTGATGGCATCGGGCCCCGTGTCAACAATGAAATCCAGGATCGGCCACAGCCAGCCGTCGCTGTGTTTGATGCACAACGCCCCTTCCTCGTGGATTGCGTCGACCATTTTCTTGAGCCGGGGGTAAACAAACTCGCGAAACTGATCCGGCGCCATCAGCGGGCCGCGGTTGTGCGCGTAATCGTCGCCCAGCAAGATAATCTCCGCGCCGGCCCGAATGGCGTTGCGCGCAATCCGGATGTTGCACTCGAGCACCTTGTCCAGAACAACAGTCGCCAACTCGGGCTCGGTGAGGAAGTACACCAACAGGTTGTCCAGCCCCGTCAAATAGGCACTCCACATGAACGCCGCCCGATGCCGGAACCCGATCGCGCGCCTGCCCTTGTACCTCCGGACGAGTTCGGGCAACTGCCCCAGCCGCTGGGGCGCGGCCGGGTCCGGCGGTTCGTACCGCCGGGCGTCGTCGATCGACTTGATCGGGCCGGCAATCGGGTGCGGCACAAACTCCTCGTTCCGCTTGTACGCCACGCCCCACTCGTCCACGAACGTGCCGTCGTCATGTTCGCGCACCGTGCCGAAAAACGCCCCGCACGCCACCACGTCCAGGTCGAGTTTGTCCATGCAGTCGGCGGCATCGATGCAGCCCGGCACCGTCGCCCGGGCCACGCGATCGTCGATAAGAAACTCCGCAACCGGCACCCGGTCCGGCTGTTTGCATTGCATCGCCAGTGTTACACGTTCAACAGAATTCATGTCTGGACTTCAATATGCGCCACGCTTTCCAGGACGAGCGTAGGCTGGTAAGGCCATCCGTCTCGGTCCGCCGTTATAAACAAGGTCCCAATGTTATCATGCCGGGCGCCGGGATTTCCCGCCGCGCTCCCTGCGCCGCTTCTTGTCCCGTTTCGCACCGCGCTTGCTCTTCGCGGCCGTCTGCCTTGAAATCCTCGCCTGTTCCACCCGCCACAACCGACGAAGCCGCACCACCGACCGCTTCATCGCCCGGCACACGGATGACCGATCCACACCCGTCACTCTCGAAATCTGATTAAACGTCATCCCCTGGAACAGGTGCAGATCCACCACCACCTGCTGGCGCCGCGACAGCACCCAACTCATGCGGCGCCGCAACCACTGCATCAGGAACGCCTTGCGGTCACCCCAAGCCAGGCCCGCCTCAATCTCTTCCGCCGTTTCATGCCACGGCGTCGGCTGGGCCGCAGGGCAGCTCTGTTGCCGGCACATCCGGGCGTATATGCAATTCCCACAATCTCTCCTCATGGTACGCGCCTCCGTCTTTCGACGCGTCCAACCTAGCCCGCAACCCCCCAAAAAGTACTTTGAAAACCCGGCAATTTCTCTGCGCTTTCTCTTTCCATCACGCAGCTTCCCGGCAAAGACTTTGCGCAGAAACCTCCACGAGCGATTTGCACCGCACCCCCGGGCCGTGGTATTACGTTCTGCAAAATCGTAATACCAACGAGGCCGTCTCATGAACGTCAATACACAAAACTGCCGCCACGCCTTCACGCTCATCGAGCTGCTCGTCGTGATCGCCATCATCGCCATCCTCGCCGCAATCCTGCTGCCGGCGCTGTCGCGGGCCCGCGAATCCGCCCGCCGCGCCTCCTGCCAAAACAACCTGAAGCAGTTCGGCGTAGTGTTTAAGATGTACGCGGGCGAAAACCGTGGCGGCCAATTCCCGCCCTGCGCCCCTTTCGCCAACATGTTCGCAAACGGCATGCTCATTTTCAGCGCCCCCGACGCCCCCGCCCTCTACCCCGACTATCTTTCCGACGTCGAAGCCGCCCATTGCCCGTCCGATTCGGGCGCCGGCGGCTCGGGCCAATTTGTTGCCGGCCGCCTGCCCGTCTCGGGCGATTTTGATTCATGGCTTGCCGCTTCCCGCGATGCCGCCGACCCCGTGGCGGAACGTTACTTCCTCTGCGCGCAACTCGGCCGTTCCTACGCCTACAAAGGCTACGCCATGTCCAACGCGGCCGAGTTCTACGGCGTGTGGGGCGGCATGGCCGCGCGTGCGCCTTATGGATCGGCGTCCATGGCCGGGTGCGCCCCCGCGCGCCTTAAGGACTTCTCGCGCGACATCAACCTCGACGACGGCGTCTGGCCGCCGGTCCCCGCATGCGACAGGTCCCTCGCAACCGGTTCCGCGGGCGGGGATGCCGTTTACCGCCTGCGCGAAGGCATCGAGCGGTTTTTCATCACCGACATCAACAATCCCGCCGCGGGCTCGCTCGCCCAATCCGGCCTGCCTGTCATGTGGGACACGTTCGGCGCTCCCGCCTCCGCCGCTTCAACTGCCGGCGGGGCCGTTTTCAACCACATCCCCGGCGGCTGCAACATCCTCTACATGGACGGCCACGTCGAGTTCACCCGGTACCCCGGCTCATTCCCAATCCTCGACGATCCCGGCATCCTGCTCGAGTCCAGCCATTTCGGGTTGATGTAAACGCCTGCAGGCCCGCCTGTCAGGCGCCGCCTGTCCGCAGGCGCTCCTTGAGCCCAAGCCCGATCCCGGGGTAATATTGGCTGGATCGCATCTCGAAGGCAGGCATAACCCGGAGGATTGCGCAATGTTCACGCGGATTAACCACTTTCTCAAAGACTGGGCTCAGGAAAGCGCCTCGACATCGAAGATTTTCGGAGCACTTACCGACGCCTCGCTGTCTCAGTCGCCTTCCAAAGACGATCGGTCACTCGGCAGGGTCGCTTGGCACATCGTCACTTCCATCCCCGACATGCTCGAGCGAACAGGCCTTCCGGTCAAAAGCGTTGCGGCCGGCGCCCCCATGCCGTCGACCGCGGCTGAGATGGCCGCCGCATACAAGAAGGTAGCGGAAGAAGCCGCCAAATCCGTACGCGACAACTGGACGGATGACACGCTCGCCACGGAAGATGACATGTACGGCATGATGTTGCGGCGCGGCGTCACGTTGGAAGTCCTGATTCGCCACGAGATCCACCATCGCGCCCAGATCACCGTCCTGATGCGCATGGCCGGCCTCAAAGTTCCCGGCGTTTACGGGCCCGCCCGGGAAGAGTGGGCCGCTCACGGCATGCCCACACCTGAAATATAAGCATATCAGCAGTAAAGTAGCCATAGATGCCACCCAAGAAGCAGCTTGTTTTGTTTTGTGCCGCCATCGTCCTGATGACGTCGGCCGCCGGCGTCAACGATTCCGTCTTCAACAACTTCCTCTCCGACACCTACAGGATGACGGCAACGGCCCGCGGCTGGCTCGAACTCCCCCGCGAACTGCCCGGCTTTCTGGTCGTGGTAACGGCGGGCCTGCTGGCCGCCGTGCCGATGACTCTCGTTGGCGGGGTCGCCGCGGTTGGCTACATGGCCGGCATGGCGGGTCTCGCCTTGTTCGGCGGGCGGTATGGCGCGATGGTGGCCGCCATGATGCTGGCCAGCGCCGGTCTCCACCTGCTGCAGCCCGTCACCATGTCCGTCACGCTCGCCCTCAGCAGCGACAGCGGCAGAGGCAAACGCATCGGCCAGGTCGGCATGTTCGAGAACACCGGCATTATCCTCGGGACCATGCTCGTCTGGTTGCTGTCCGACAAAGTCGCGCCACAGTATCGGTCCTGGTTCGCCGTCTCCGCGCTCTTTGCCTGCGCCGCCGCGGGCGTCTACAGCCTCATGCATATGCCGCACCTCCGCGAAAAACGGCCCCGACTCCTGTTCCGCAAACGCTACAGCCTTTACTACGGCCTCGAACTCCTGTTCGGCGCGCGCAAACAGATCTTCATCACGTTCGGCCCGTGGGTCCTCATCACGGTTTACGGGTTTCCCGCCTCATCGATCGCCAAACTGCTCATGACGGGCGCCGCCATCGGACTCGTCTTCAAACCGCTCGCCGGGCTTGCCATTGACCGGTTCGGCGAGCGCGTCATCCTCATCGCCGACGGTCTCGTCCTCACGTTCGTGTGCATCGGCTACGGTTACGCACTGCCCATTACGGGCGGCGACGCCGCACTCGCCAGAACGCTGGCCTCCGCCTGTTACGTCGCCGACAACCTCCTGTTCGCGCTCGGCGCCGGCCGGGCCATTTACATCTCCCGCATCGCCCCGTCGCGCGAAGAGCTCTCGAGCACACTCGGCATGGGCGTGTCGATCAACCACATCGTCTCCATGACGATCCCTGCCGCCGCTGGCGCGCTCTGGGCCGGCCTCGGGTTCGAGCGCGTATTCCTGGCCGCCGCAATCCTGGCACTCACCAACGCCGCCGTCGCCTCGTTCGTTCCCGGCAAGAAAAAAGTCAAAGCCCAACCCGCCACAAGCGAAGCGTAAGGTTGGGACGCCCCCCGGCAGTTGTGGGGGGTGTCCCGCTTTTCGGTTTCTCACAACATTTTCGGCTGGTAGCAGGGCTGTAACTACGGTGCTGAAGACAGAATCAAAATGGGGACACCCCCGGGGACACCCCCCACAACTGCCGGGGGCGTCCCAACAGACCGGGAGGCGTCCCAACAGACCCACATGCTGCAACCTTTTGTCTTTCTCGTGCATTACATCCCGAAGAGGTGATAAGCTTTTCTCATGAACGGCCAGCAGGCTCCGGCAGGAACTCCCGCGGAAGAAAAAACACCCCGGCGGCGGCGCGGGTGCGGGGGCCTGTTTTTTTGTTTCATGGTTGTCGCGGCGGTCTTATGGGGCGGCGCGCTCGGCGCGTTCACCTGGATTCTCAGCGACGCAAAAGCCACCATCAACGCGCTCGAAGATTTCCGGCCCAAGGTCGGCAGCCGGGTCTACTCGGCCGACGGCGAGCTGTTGGGTGAATTCGCCGGCGACGAGCACCGCCAGCTCGTCAGCCTCAACGAAATCCCCCTCCACGTCCAGAAAGCGTTCCTCGCCACCGAAGACCACACCTTCTACGAACACAAGGGCGTCCGCCCCGACGCCATCGTCAACGCGCTTATCTACACCCTCCAAACCGGCAGGACCCGCGGCGGGAGCACCATCAGCCAGCAGGTCGTCCGAAACATCGAGCCCCTCGCCGTCGGGCAGGAACGGACGGTCAAGCGAAAAATCCGGGAAGCCATTATCGCGTTCCAGGTCGAAAAAGATTTCACCAAGGACGAGATCCTCGAGTTGTATCTAAACCAGAGTTTTCTCGGCGTCAGCGCCCACGGCGTCCAGGCGGCCGCGCGCCAATACTTCGCCAAGGACGTCTGGGACCTCACCCTCGCCGAGGGCGCCATGCTCGCCGGCCTGATGCGCGCGCCAAACGTACTCCAGCCGTTCCGCAACCCCGAAGGCGCCAGAGAGCGGCGCGACATCGTGCTCGGGCAAATGCTCGAAAAGGGTTTCATCACCCAGCAGGAGCACGACCCCGCGGCCGCCGAGTCGCTCGAGGAATCGGTGGTGACGCCCGATGAACGCACCCAACTTGCCGCACAGGGCAGGCAGGTCTGGGCGCCAAACAAGTTCCAGGCCCCGTATTTTGTCGAAGAAATCCGCAAGTACATCCAGGAACAGCGCGAACGGCAGGAGGTTTTCGAAGGCGGGCTCGAGATCCACACCACCATCGACATGCGCCTCCAGCGGGCCGCGGAAGAAATCCTCGCCAAAGCGCTCAACGAGTTCGACAAGAAAAAACTCGCCGCATTGAAACGCCACAACGCCGAAAAAGAGTTTGTACCCGTTACGGGCGCGATCGTCTGCCTCGACAACCGGCCCGGCTACAGAGGCTTTATCCGCGCCATGGTCGGCGGCAGAGATTTCGACACCGAGAAATACAACTGCGCAACGCAGGCCCGACGCCAGCCCGGCTCGAGCGTCAAGCCATTCGTGTGGTCCGTCGCCATCGCCGGCGGCATGACGCCCTCGAGCATCGAGGTCGACGAGCCCTACGTCCGTGTCGACCGATGGGGCAACCGGTGGGAGCCAAAGAATTTCAGCGGTACGTTCAAGGGCCCGGTCTCGCTCCGCGTGGCGCTCGAAGAATCAATCAACATCATCTCCGTCAAGCTCACGGAACGGTTTGGCCCTTCGCTGGTGCGGTCGTGCCTCGAGCGGGCCGGTATCCGGACCCCGTTCGACCCCGGCGCCGGCCTTACCATTGCGCTCGGCTCGCCTGTCGTCACGGTCCTCGACCACTGCACCGCGTTCTCCACGTTCGCCAACCTCGGCAAGCGCTACGATCCCGTCATGATCACCGAAATCAAAAACCGCGACGGCATCACGCTTCGCGATTCCAGAAATTACGGCGAAGCGCCACCCGTCGACGTCATGCGGCCCAGCGTCGCCTATGTGCTCACGCACATGATGGAAGGCGTCGCGCGGTGGGGCACCGGCGCCCGCGCGTACGGCAACCTCAAGCGGCCCTGCGCAGGGAAAACAGGAACCAGCAACGACGCCAGAGACGTCTGGTATTGTGGCTTTACGCCCTACTACACCTGCCTGGTCTGGATTGGCTACAAAGACAACCGCCCGCTCGGCGAGGGGCGCGACTATACCGGCGGCCGGCTCGCCTGCCCGGTCTGGGCCGAATTCATGAAAACAGCCGAGGAAGGACTCCCGGTCAAGGAATTTGAAGTGCCCGAGGGCGTGGTCTTCTACGACGTGGACAGACTCACCGGATATCGCGGCGGCAACTTCAGCGAGGCTTTCAAAGAAGGCACGGCGCCCCCATACTACGCACCGCCCCCGCCTCCGCCCGCCGAGCCCAACGAAGAGTTCAACATCCAGCTCCTCGAAACCCTCTAGATTTCCTCATAGGTCCTATAGGTCGTATAGGTCCTATCTGTCCTATTTCTCAATGCAGTATCCGCTGCAGCGCCACCACCACACCCCGCACCTGCACCGATGACGTCGGCAGTATCAGCGGTTTCATGGCCGAATTGGCTGGTCGCAACTCCACCTCATTCCCCCGCGGATGAAAATGCTTCACCGTCGCCTCGTCCCCCACCAGCGCCACCACCACGTCGCCCGCGCGCGGCTCCCGGTCCTGGTCCACCACGATCACGTCCCCATCGAGGATGCCCGCCTCCACCATGCTCTCCCCCTGCACACGCAGGCAGTAGCCTTTCAGCCGCGACAGCGCCGGCGCGACCGTCACGAAATCCTCGATGTTCTCCTGCGCGAACAGCGGCTGGCCCGCCGCGATACGGCCCACCAGCGGCAACGTCCCCCCGCCCTGTTGATACAGGCCGGCCGCCGCCTTTTCCGTCACCCGGATACCCCGCGCCTTCGACGACCGCTCGATGTAGCCTTTCTTCTCCAGCGCCACCAGGTGGTCGTTTACGCCGTTGGTCGAGGCGATCTGGAACTGCTGGCCTATTTCCGCGATCGTCGGCGGCCAACCCCGGTCCCGGATCGATTCAACAATAAACTGTAGAATAGCCCCTTGCCGCCGCGTCAACTCACGTGTCATCTTCGTGCCCTCGAAAAACGTCTGAATTCTTTTTCAGCTATATTCAACCACGAATCCCGCCCCATGTCAAGAGGCGCGCAGGTCTAACAGTTCGAAGTGCGAAGTGCAAAGTGCAAAGTCAAACTGAGAACTTTGAACTCCGCACTTCGCATTCCAAACGGGAAGGCCGCCTTGAAATCATCCTGCCGCCCGTGGATACTCAGAAAAGGTCAAACGAAGGGACGTATCGCTATGAAAAACTACCGCATTCTCTACCTGATTGGGCTCTTCATTTTCTGCATCGTCTCCGGCTGCACCCAGCCCGGCACTCCCGCGCCGAAAACCGACTCCGCTCCAACACCGCCGCCGGCTGCAACGCCTGCACCAACTCCCGCGCCGACTCCGGCCGTCGCCCCGGCTCCCGCCGGGGACGTCGACGAGTTCGGCGTACCAACCGGCGATACGCCACCGCCCATGCCAAAAGGGTATGAAAACACCGAGGCCGTGTACGCCGCCATATCGGCGGGCGAAGTGAAACTTATCGACAAAGACGACCCTGCGCCCGAATCCGTCGGCGTCGTCGTTAAGAAAGACATCGAGTACGGTCGGGTCGGCGAACGGCCCCTCCTGCTCGACCTCTACCTGCCCGGCAACGTTAAAGAACCCGCGCCCGGCTTTATTTTCATCCACGGCGGCGGTTGGAGCGGGGGAGACCGCGGCGATTACGCGTATTACTGCACCCGTTTTGCCAAACGCGGCTACATTGTGGCCACGGTCGGTTACCGCCTGTCAGGCGAGGCCAAATTCCCCGCCGCCGTCCAGGACACCAAATGCGCCGTCCGATGGTTGCGCGCCAACGCCGCCGCAAACAACATGGATCCCAACCGCATCGCCGTCATGGGCGGGTCCGCGGGCGGGTATCTGGCCATGATGATCGGCTACAGTTCCGACGTACCCGAACTCGAGGGCGACGGCGGCAACCCAGGCGTCAGCAGCCGCGTCAACGTCGTCATCAACGGTTACGGGCCAACCGATCTCACTGCGCCCATCGCACAGACCGCACCCCAAGTCACCAGTTTCCTCGGCAAATCCTACGCCGACGACCCCGAACTGTTCCGCCGCGCATCGCCAATCGCCTATCTCACCCCCGACGACCCGCCGACACTCATTTTCCAAGGCACCGTCGACGACACGGTGCCCGCCGCGCAAAGCGACCTGCTCGCCGAAAAATGCGCACAGATCGGCATCCCGTGCCAATACGTCAAGTTCGAAGGATGGCCACACACGCTCGACCTCGCCCAGGAACCCAACATCGTCTGCCAGTGGTACATCCTCGACTTCTTTAAAAAACACCTCCAGAAAAAGTAACCGTCAGGACGCCCCCGGCAGTTGTGGGAGGTGTCCCACTTTTTCCCGATCCCGTCCGATCCGTCCGATCCGTCGGATCGCCCTATTCTCGCCATTCCTCCAGCCCCTTGTTTTCCTCCAGACTCCGGACTACAGACTCCAGTCTAAGTTGTTTCTATTGTCAAAAACCCGTTATTATTTTAGTATGGGCAAGTTCTTGGTTAATTTCTCTTGCAAGCACTGCGGACACTGCTGCCGCGACGTCGTTTGCCTTCCGACGCCCTGGGACGTGGTCCGGCTGGCGCGCGACTGCGGCGCCGACCCCTCGAGGTTCCTCGAATTCCTCACCCCCGACGACATCTCCCAGGTCAGCAAGTCAGACCCCACCTGGTTACGCTGCAACGGCACCCGATACATCATGGCCCTCCGCCGAACCACTAAAGGCTGCTACTTCCTCGATAAACGCAGCCTGCACTGCCGCGCATATGATTCCCGGCCCCTGTTGTGCCGGTTGTACCCGTTTGCCCTCCAGGAGACGCGCCGGGGCCAGTTCAAAGGGTTCGCGCTACAAAAAGGCGTCGAATGTCCCCGGTATCGCGACGACAAAAAAGAATCCTTGCCCCTCTACGAACTGTATCTCGAAGACAAGCACCACCAGGTCGATTACGAAGACCTTGTCAAATTCTTCAACAGCCGCAAACCCGACTACCCCTGGGATTTCGTTAAGTTGTTTATCCAGAAGGGTTAACCCGCCACACGGTTGCCGGGCATGAGGGTCTGCAGCGCCCTCTGAAAAAAACAACTATTGCCAATAAAACCTGTTGATTTCCCGGCCGTTAAATGCTATATTCCGCCTTGCTTTGTGAGAACCGCACTTGCAGTTAGGAGATTAATGGTGGGGGGCCAAAGGCCCGCAATCATAAGTTAAGCCACTTTATCAACGTCCGCGGGGGGACATCCTCCTGAAACATCCGGAGAGTTGTATCGGATGAAAAAATGGACCGTCTTGCTGATTCCGCACGACCGGACCAGCACCAGAACGTTGAGTGTGAGCGCCTACCAGCTCTGGGCGGTGGCGGTGTTGCTTGTAGTGCTCTCGTTCACATCTTCGTTCTTCTTCAGCCGCCACGAAGCCACCGTTCAATACGCCGAAGCCCGGTTGCGCCTGCTCCAGTCCCAGTTGGAAGGCGCCAAAACCGCCCAGCCCGCTCCTGAAGCCCCCGGCAAAGTTACCCCCCAGGAACGGATCGAGCTTGAAAGCCGGATTCGGGCCGAATACGAGGCCAGCATCGCCGCCATCACCGCCGAACTCAACGACCTCCACGACATCGAAGCCCAGGCCAGAAGCCTCACCGGCCTCGCACCCAAATCGTCCAACAAAGAGTCCACACCCCTGATATTCAACGGCGGCAAAGGCGGCGCACTGGGCGGGATCGGCGACGCCGCCGAGGCCGCCATCAGCCATTCGGCTAACCCGCCCGGCGTCATTTACGGCGTCTCCCGTCCCTCCGCCGACATGCTCATCCAAGAGATCAACCTCCGCACCGCCAGCCTCGGGGCGCTGGTGGCCGAACTGAAGGCCCGCGAAAGCCAGATTGCCCGGTTGCCGTCGATCTGGCCCGCCCTCGTCAAGAGGCGTGGTATTACGTCTCCCTATGGATACCGCAAAGACCCATTCACGTTACGCGTCCGCCACCACGACGGCACAGACATCACGGCGCCGTCCGGCACGCCCGTCCTCGCTACCGCCGACGGCAAAGTCACCTTTGCCGGATACGACGGCGACTACGGCAAGATAGTCCGCATCAGCCACGGCAACGGGATGGAAACGGGCTACGGTCACCTCCAGTCCTATTCGGTCGCCCCCGGCCAGACCGTCAAACGCGGCGACCTCATCGGCAAATGCGGCACCACCGGCCGTACCACCGGCGCCCATATCCACTACGAAGTCCGCATCAACGGAAAAACCGTCAACCCCTCTAAATACATCTCAAGGAAATAGTTGTGCTGGAAACCAAGCGGAAGGCCTACAGCGAGACCAACGTCGTCACCATCATCGGCCCCGGCACCGCCGTCAACGGCGATATCGCCTGCAAAGGCACCGTCAGAATCGAGGGTAACGTCAGCGGCCGTATCTCGAGCGACGACACCATCGTCGTGCTCGAAATGGGCAAAGTCAAAGCCGACCTCACCGCCGGACAGGTCATCATCGGCGGGGAAGTCGAGGGCAACATCACCGCGCGCGAACGTCTCGAAATCAGCCCTAAAGGTAAACTCATCGGCGACATCACCGCGCCCCGTGTAAGCATCGCCGAAGGCGTACTATTCGAAGGCCTCTGCACCATGGACCCCCCAGCCCAAAAACCGCCCCAAGCCCCCCCACCCATTCTCCCCAACACCGCCGCCAATGAAATCTAAACAGACCCAACGAAGTAGCCCCGTTTCCGCGAAGTGGCCGACTTCGCCGAAGTCAAGATCAGCGGGCATTAGAATCTTGCCGGTTGGCTGTGTTTCAGAAACGCACCTTTCAATGAGAATGGCCATGGCTCGTTTTCTCGGCCTGCCCGGCGTCAATTGAAGGTGTTACGGGAACCGGCTCTGTTTCAGCGGTTTCGCGCGTCGTCATAAGATCAGCCAAGATGCATTCCACTCCAGTTTTCCCAAGGTGGACGGTAATCTCGCCGCTAAAGACCGGTATGCCGAAGTAAAGCTGACTCAGCCGGACAAATGTCCGGTCTCCGTCGGTCTTTATACGCCGCGGCGCAAAACTTATCGCTTCGCTATCGACGCCAAACGCTGCATCGTGTTCAGTGAGGAAACCGACCGCCTTTTCCTCGGGGGAAGCGGCACGAAGTGCGGGGTTCAACTGTGCGGGGGCGCCTGGAGGCGCGCCGAAAAACCGCAAAAACCCGTCGTCGCGCTTGCCAATGCGCGGCTGCTCCTGTGCCGCGGATATGTCTATAGTCGCTTTGAGTTTTTCAATAGCGGCGCGGACCTGATCGTTGTCCGCAGGCGCTGTACCTGCCAATGACACACCTGCAGCGGGCAACAAGCCCAGTAGCACGCAAAAAATCAAGTGTAAGTGTTTCACGGTACGTCTCCTTTTGTTGGATTTTTGCTCATGTTGCCCGTAGCGCTGCTGTCGCACGGGCCATCCCGGGTTGCACGAAAGGTGACGCCGCTCAGTTGCCCAATTGAATCACTACGTCGCCTACCGACGCTATCGTCAGAACAGAATTTGTTACGTTATTGCTGATCTCAGTGCCGGTAGCGAAGTTAAGCTTATCACTATCGTCGCCCCCCATATAAATCGCATCAGTGCCCGGCCCCATGGCAATCTGGTCATTACCACCGTTCATACGGATCTGGTCCGCGCCTGTATCCTGAGGTCCGGTGCCAAAATGTATCGCATTGTCGCCGGCCCCCATGTAAATGTTGTCGTTCCCATCCTCCATTTCAATGGTGTCTGCGCCACCTCGGAAACGGATGCAATTGATTTGCGTATCATTGGCGAAGTACACGCCCTTCATGTTGTATTCGGTATAACTCGACGACGTGGAGTCTGTATAACTGGTTGCCCGGAAGCCTTCGTAATTTAGAAACGCGCCCAACGTCAGGATTCCCACAACAGCAACTGCTAGCGCGACTTTAGCTCGTTTTGACATGGACTTGCCTCCTATGTTTGGTTGCTTACCCTTTTGCGTTTACCGCCCCTTACACACCACCAGAAACACGGCCAATGAAGCCTTGTGGTATCTGCCCTTATTGTGTTTGTACCCCACAGCAACTGATAACAGTGTAGCACCTGTTACGTTCGCCGTCAACCAGACATTTTTATAGACAAATAGTTATTGACTTAAGAGTACCGAGTTCTTGCATGGACTTGCGCAATGTTCTCGGTAATCTTCGAGGGATCTGCACATTTAGGATACCTTCATAACGTTCAATACCGGGGTGAAATTCTGAAAAAATACAGCCGTTGCGCGCAAATACGCACTTCTCGGGCAGTTTTCCGCTGTTGTGCGGCCCGAGAACTCGGTACTCTCAAGTTATTGACAAAATCGGCCCATAGTGAAATCAATGCGGGGACCCGCAAGTAGTCAATCTCGTTGCTCGCCATCCGCCGGTGTGATGATGCACCCCCTATCCCCATCAAACCCACCGCCACGGAAATCTAAACCGCCGGGGGCGTTCCGCGGCTTCTACTGAGCGACCTTAAGCGTGCGACTTAGAACAACGGCGACTGCATAGCCACAGGTTGCCAGAATTATCACGGTTGTGAAGTTGAAGGAGATCGCGCACATTACGGCTAGAATTGAACCCAGGACGGTCGCCCCGCCGTTCACGCCCAGCATCCAGGGAACCGCGTCGCTTGCTTCGTGCGACACCTTCTTGATCCCCGCGGGGAAGGGCATCCCCATCAAGAAAGCCGGGGGCAGGACCAAAAGTACCGTCAGCGTCCCGCGTGCCCACAGCGGAAGACCAAGCGAGACGAACGTAATTTCCGGATAAATGAATGCCGCGGCGAGCAGGCAAACCAGCAGCAACACGAGCGCCATATCGACTCGAATCCGAAGCTTCTCGTTGCAGTAGCTGCCTGCACCGGCAAAAACCAGTAAGGCTGCGAGAACCAAGGCCAGAGACCTGGCGGGATGGCCCAGAAGCAGGGCGAACCGCTGCATCATGCTGATTTCCACAAAAATAAAGGCAAAACCGAGGCAACAGAAGTAAGCCAGCCACTGACCAAATTGCGGCAGACCACCCCGTGTGTGGCGCAGCAGCGGCAAAAACACGAACACCAGCAAGGCCAGCGTGAGCAAGCCCGTCAGTAGGTACAGGGTAAATGAAGGCCAGTGGCCCCGGATATAATGCATCTGGCTTTTTTCGACAAGAACCTTAAGAACGTTCTTTAACTTTTCATAGTGGAAAAAGAACGGGCTGTCATCCGTAACGGGGCGGATGTTGTAGTAGTAGCTATCATAAAACTCTTGTTGCCGGTCTGTGGCCCGCGCCTCCGCGTACGCGTTAAGATCAACCTGAAACGGCTTCTGCCGGACCGCCGCCGCCAGCGGAAAATAAAACGTGCCGTCCCACTTGACGGCCTGCTGTTGAACGGCCGCAATTTCACCGGTCGTAAACGGGGCCGGGCTCACTACCACGGCCGTCCAGCCGTCGCGCGACGCGGCGAAAACGTGACGGCCGGGCTCTTGGTAACCCAGCACGTACAGGGCCTCGAGCATCGTCGCAAACAGCCGCGGGGTTTCGCCCGCATAGTCCCAACGCGTGATATTCAATACGCCGTTTGGTTTCAAATGCTTTACATAATCGACAACCGCGTCCAGCGTGTAAAGGTAATTCTCTGCCAGCATGTACGCACCGGCATCAAGCGCCGCAAACGTGTCTATCGCGTTCATCATGATGACGTCGTACAGCTTCGTTTGACGGCGGAGAAAGCTGCGGCCTTCCTCGTTCCACAACGTGACCTCCGGCCGCAGGAATAGACTGTGCGTGGTCTCCCGATAGTCGTTCAACAGGATTCGGGCGGTCGTCGGGTTTATCTCGACGGCGTCGACGTGCTTCGCACCTGCCCGAAGCGAGGACCAGACGTTACGTCCCCCGCCGGAGCCCAGCACCAGGATTTCGTCAACTGCACGTCCAAGGACGAAAGGAGCGCGTTGAGGAAGGTAGGATTCCGTGCCCGGATCGAAAGGTGGCGGGGGGGTTCCGGGCGGGGTGCTGCCGGTGGCCATATCCGTCCAGGCATCGCCATCGATGAAGATTCTCTTTTCCCGATCGGCTTTGGACCCCACAATGTCGGTTCGGGCTATGCTGTTCCACTCAGTCAGCTCGATACTCGGCCCCTCCTTTACATCGGCCAACTTTATACTGAAAGCCTTGCTATCGTCTGGAAAAATGTGACGGTCGATCTGGTGCCGTGCTTCAAATAGGGTGCCGCAAACTACGGTAATTGCGACAAGAAAACCCACGGAACCCGCCTTGCGCGCACTGAACCAATGGCCAGCCAGTACGGGTACTGCCACCAGGAGGCATGTAACTTGGACCAGGCCCACCGCCCCGATTGGCGTAATCAGACCCAGGACCAGCAGGCAGCCTGTTCCTGCCCCAAGCAAATCAAGGAAATACAGCGAGTGGATGTCGTCGGCCCGTTCCCGATAAATAACACCGAGGATCCAGCCGGAGAAAAAATACGGAAACACAGCCGTGCTGTAAGTGAGAATGAGCCGGAGCAGATGCCATTGGCTGCTCAGGACGTTCTCTATCGAGAACCGAATCTGAGGAACCAGAAGAGTCGAAACTAACGCGGTAAACACGAATCCTATTGCCGCAATTTCAATTGACAGCCGGCGCGCCAGCCAAGTCGCCTTTCCAAAAGCGAGCCACGTTCCGCTTATGCCGAACCCAAGAAGTGCTATCGAGACAATGAAATAAACCAGATGGTTCCAGAACACAAACGCGTAGATACGAGTCTGGATGATCTGCAGTATCAGCGTGGCGCAAGCCACCGCGAAGACCACTAGACAATAGTAAATTTTGCCCCATCTACTATTCATAACCGGCTCCCAATAGTGCATTTAGCAATATGCGGATTATACTTGGCCGGCCAGCGGCGTTCAAGTGCTAAAAGATTTTCGCTTTTCGCTTTGGTGTCAACCAAATCCCCCTTGTTTCGCAAAATTTCCCTCGACTTGTGTGAGACAATTGAACGGGGTTACCATGGGTGACGAGCAGGCTCAGAAAGGTGTTAACCTATGACATCACGCGCTGTTTGGGCGGTACTGATCGCGTTGGGAGGCATAGTCATGGCACAACCGGCAGGGGCGGTCGAGCGGCAGATCACGTTCGCGCCGCAAAACCATAACCTCGACAACAACGACAACTTCTCGCCCGACGGGCGGTTCCTGGTCTATGACACGCGGGAAACCATCGGGCAGGGGATCGAGAACAGCCAGTCCATCGAGAAGGTCGAGATCGCCACGGGCGCGCGCACAATCCTGTACACGCCGCGGGCGTCGGTTACGGGCAAGAACGCGGCGCCCGGCATTGCCGCGGCCTCGTATTGCCCGGTCGCGGACAAGGTGGCGTTCATCCACGGGCCGCTGGTCGACGACGTCCCCGCGCGCGGCTATTACGGCAAGCCCAACAGAAACGGGGCCGAAGTGCCCGGCGACGGCAGCGGCGTCCTGACATGGCTGGACCGGCGGGACGTCGACACCTCGCGGCCCACGTTGCCCGGCGCGCATCGCGGCGGGACGCACCGGCACGAGTACACGCTCGACGGCCGGCGCATCGGGTTCACGTACGACGATTTCCTGTTGCCGCAGTACGACCGGACGATCGGCTACATGGAACCGCGGGCGGACGCGCCGGGCGGTGCGACGCACTGGTTTGCGGTACTGCTGGCGCCGCCGCCGATGGGGAAGTCGAGACCGGGCGAGATCGAGAAGGCGTACGGCGATTCGTGGGTCGGCCGGGACGGCCGGATGCGGGCGTTTATCGGCAAGGTGCGCAACGACGACGGCGTCACGTACGAGGAATCGCTGTTTGTCGCGGACGTGCCGCTTGACGTCGATATCACAACGGCCGATGCCGGGGCCGCCGACCGGTACCCGTCGCCGCCCAAGGGCGTCAGCGTCCGGCGCCTTACCCACACCACCGCGGAAGGCGTCGTCCGGGGTGCGCCCGATGGCAGCAGAATGGCCTATTACGCCAAAGCGGACGACAGAACGAAGCAGGTGTTTGTGATCGCCTCGGACGGGTCGGATCAGGATGCCGATCCCGCGAAACGGCCGGTGCAGCTCACGCGCCTGCCCGGCGGCGTCACGTCGGGCCTGCGCTGGCACCCGTCCGGCGACTACGTCCTGTGCATCAGCAACGGCGGCGTCGCCGTCACCTGCGCCAAACCCGGCCCGGATTACGGCGTCACGAAGTTCATCACGCCGCAGAACGACGGGCCCGCGCGTTACGACCTCGTCCTGTCGCTCGACGGCAAACAGGTCGCGTTCACCAAACAAGTCCCCACAAAAGACGTCGCCGGAAACCTCAAGAAGAACTACGCCGGCCTCGACTTCGCGCAGATCTTCGTCATGGGTTTCGCCTGGCCGGAGTAGCCAATTACGCCAGCAACAGCCGGGCTCTCGCCAAGATTTGGTCTACCACGTTGCCAGACAAGGCGCAGGCCTGTTCGGCTTGACGGACCCGCCAGTCGAAACTCTTGATTTGATCCGCCAAAACCACGCCCGAGACAGGCGCATCCAATGGGATCTCGACCTCGAACGGATAACCTTTCCTTTTGTTGGTAACGGGACACATCAACGCAAGGCCCACCTTCCGGTTGTACTCCACCGGTGAAAGCACGACCGCCGGCCGCCGGCCCGCTTGTTCGTGCCCTACCTGTGGATCGAAATTCAGCCACACAATGTCGCCGCGCGCCGGAACGTAGTTGCTGGTCACCATTCCTCACGCCCCACAGGTTTCCCGGTCTCGATTTCCCCGTGCAGATTGTCCTCCGTCACCAGTTCGAGCAACCGCTCCAGCTCGGTTGCCGCCTCGGCCAAGGGAATAACCTCCAACTTGCCCTCGTGCATCCGTAATTCAGCCGTACTGCCCGCACTCAAGCCGAGATCGACCGCCATCGACTGCGGAATGCGCACGGCCAAACTGTTTCCCCACTTCTGCACACGCGTTTTCATGGCTGCCTCCTGTATCTACATTGAGTATACCAGAGGTTGGCATGAATGACAAAGAAAGTGACTGACAAGCTGTGGAGTTCTCCTATCGACAGGATAACAGGATTACCGGGATAGGTTAAGAGAAAGAGTAACCCGCTTCTTTAAGGGCTGCGGCGACTGCTCGATATGCCCTGTCAGCGAGTTCAACGGCTTTGGAGGCTTCTTGGAGACTGAGAGGGGGAATATCGCCAGGGTAACGACCTTCAATGCCGTAATCCGTGATTTGTATGGCGTCTTCCAACGACTCGGCCAAAGAAGGATTGTGGGCTGCAATGAGTTTCAGGAGGATTTCCAGATCGTGAGTCTTTGGGAAAGGTACCTGCAACCACACGAGAAAGGCTTTTAGGTACTTCTCGGCGGCCTGCTGTGCATGAAAAGCGGCCGCATTGAGGAATGGCGCATCCGTCTGGAGGATATGACGCGCCAAGCCAAGATCTTCGTCCGCCTTTGCGAGCCATTGCCGGACCAGATCGGATTTAGCGGCGTCAGGCGGCTTCATAAATCACCAGGCCATCCTTGTTGGCAGGATAGGCGATACCGCCGATGACGTTCTTAGTCTCCTCGAATCTGTCTTCGGTCATTAGGATGATGTCAAAGGGATAGTCAATGCCGCGTAAGGCCATGCGCACCCGCAGTCGCTCGGCGCGGAGATCCGTCACGTCTCGTTCAAGGATCAGCAGATCGATGTCGCTATCGGGTGTCATTTGGCCTGTGGCTGCGGAGCCAAACACAATGATGCGTGTGGCGGGAACAACCGCAGTCACGCGTGAAACAATTTCATCTGCCACTGCCTTGTCTATGCCCATAACGGTATTATACTCACGGAAGCCCGACTTTTCATGGGGTGGACGATGAGGTTATGCGGCGGAATGCGGCGAGGGGGCAGGTGACGGACGTCATGTAGACGGGGTTTTGGCGATAGTCCTTATCGGGGTGGAAACATTCCCAGGGGGAGCCGAACCGTTTGCCTTTTCGGAAGTCGCCGTCGCGGAGCTCGGCGACATATTCGGCGGCGAGTCGGCGGGCTACGGCGGGGTCGACCTTGTTGATGGCATACGCGACCCAGCCGGTGGGCGTGCCCCAATATGCGCCGTTCTGGTAGGTGTTTTTCTTGGCGAGTGCGTGTTCCCAGGCGGTGTCAGGGCTGAAATCGCCCGACGTGGGGACGTGTCGGATGTTGCCGCGGCAGGCGATCTCGCCGTCGGCGTACGCGCGTGCGAGTGCTTTGCAAGCCGCGCGCTCGGCCTGGTCGTCGAGGACGCCGATGTAGACGGCGTATGCGGTTCCCCAGACGTCGAACTGGCCGCTCTTGCCGGTTGATGCGCGGAGGTAGCCGGACGGATCGGCGAACGTTCTCTCGATGGCGGGACGGAGCCGATCCGCCGCGTCGAGATACCGCTGCCGTCCCTGCGCATCTTGCAGGCGGTCCATCAGGGAGGTCATTTCGCGGGCCGCCTGCCATTTCAGCAGCGAGCAGAATAGGAGGTCGCCGGTGTGGGTGACGGTGTCGACGAACCCGAACGTGACGCCGCGTTTGTCTTCGTCGGTATAAACGAGGCCGGTGTCGTCTCGTGCGGGCGGCGTGGCGAACGCGCGTTCGAGCCGTTCGATCAGCGTGGCGCCGCGCACGTCCTGGCGCAGGATATCGAAGTCGTTGGTTGTGCGGACGTAGTTGTACGCCATGTGGATGAAGAAATAGTGGTCGTCGAGCGCGGGGAGGTAGCCCCAGTTGGGCCCGCCCTGGCCTTGGTAATCTTCGAGCGTGCCGGGATAGAAGATGGGTTTGTTGCCGAACGAGATGTGGTCGGGTATCGAGCCGGGAGGGACGAAACTGCCGCTGGGCAATTGCCACGGTTCGTCCTGCTGGTGCTGAGCGGTGAGCAGGAGCATGTGGCGCTGATCCGAGTCGGGGACGAGGCCGGAGTCGAGCGACATGGCGTAGTCGCGGATCCAGAACGCGGGATAGCAGTCTCTGCCGCCCGGGCGGATCAGCGTGCCGCCCGTGATGTTCGGCCCGACGTTGCCGACTTTCGCGCCGGGGTCCACGCGCGAGGCGTCAACCACAGCGCGGGTGATCTCTTCGAGAAACTTCGCGTCATCAGCAGAGAGGATCGGCTGGGTTTGTGCGGCGAGGGTGAGGGCAAGGGCGGAGAGGGTGAACATTCAAGGCTCCTTTGATGGGGCAGTGGACGTTGTGGACGCTGTGGACATTGTGGACGAAGTGGACGCACGACTCAAGCCGCCCTGCACTCCGCCGCCGTTGTTTGCAGAAGAAACCAACACACATTGTGCGACCGGATACCAACAAACTGTGACGTTCCTTCAGGGCTTTGCTTTCTGGCGGGTTCTTCTCCTGGGCGCTGCCCCAGGCTGAGATGCAACGGCCCTTCAGGCCTGAGAATGGGTCAAGTACCGGCTGAGGTTAGAATGAGCTTCTGATTTGGCCTTTTGCGTTGCCGGCGGCGAGTTCGTCTCGGGCGAACCGCAGCAAGTTTTCGGTGGATTCCCAGCCGAGGCAGGGATCGGTGATGCTGACGCCGTACTCGAGGGTTGCGCCGGGAGTGAGGTGCTGGCTGCCCTCTTTGAGGTTGCTCTCGATCATGACGCCGATGATCGAGCCGTTGCCGTCGAGCCGCTGCTGAACCACGCTCTTGAGCACGTGCGCCTGGAGCCTGCACCTGCGGCCGGAGTTGTCGTGGCTGCAGTCGACCATCAGGAGGGGTGCGAGGCCGGCACGCTCCAACTGTTCTTCGGCCATGGCGATGCTGACGGGGTCGTAGTTGGGCCGGTCGCCGCCGCCGCGGAGGATCATGTGGCCGTAGGCGTTACCGCGCGTGGCGATCACGCAGGTGCGGCCGTCCTGGTCGATGCCGAGGAAATGGTGGGGCTGGCGCGACGAGACGAGGGCGTTGATGGCGATCCGGAGGTTGCCGTCGGTGTTGTTCTTGAACCCGACGGGCATGGACAGGCCGCTGGCGAGTTCGCGGTGTGTTTGGGACTCGGTGGTGCGTGCGCCGATGGCAGCCCAGCTTTTGAGGTCGGCGATGTACTGCGGGACAATGGGATCGAGCACTTCGGTGGCGGTTGGCAGGCCCATCTCGGAGATTTTCAGGAGGATCTGGCGGGCCCGGCGCAGGCCTTCGTGCATGTCGTAGGTGCCGTCGAGATGGGGGTCGTTGATGAGGCCTTTCCAGCCGGTGGTGGTCCGGGGTTTTTCGAAATAGGTGCGCATCACGAGAAACAACTGGTCGCCGACCCGGTTGCGCACCGCGACAAGCCGCTCGGCGTATTCGACCGCGGCTTTTTCGTCGTGGATCGAGCAGGGGCCGACGATGACGAGCAGGCGGGCGTCTTCTTTCCGCAGGATTTTCTTGATGGTCTCGCGGCCGGCGACGACGGTGGAGTTTGCCTCGGGCGACATGGGCAGGCCCGCTTTGAGGTCGCGCGGCGTGATCAGGGGCGACTCGGCCAAAACGTTGAGATCGTGCGTTTGCTGCATGGGTCTATAGTGGCGCAAAAAGAAGGGGGAAAACAAGGCGAGGGCCGGGAGAGACCATAGGACGGATCGGACGGATCGGACGGATCGGACGGATCAACCTTTCAAACTGGCACCCGATTGACGTAAGATAGCGGGCATGGATCAAGCGAAAGTGAAGAAGTTGTTGGAAGCAGTTGCGGCGGGCCGGGTGGCGCCGGATGAGGCGCTGGGGCGGTTGCGGACGCTTCCTTTCGAGGATCTGGGTTTTGCCAAGGTGGATCACCACCGGAGCCTTCGGCGAGGGTTTCCGGAGACGATTTTCTGTTCGGGGAAGACGCCGGACCAGGTGGCGCAGATTGTTGGGCGGATGTGCGAGCACGGGAGCAACGTGCTGGGCACAAGGTGCAGCCCCGAGACGGCGGCGGCGGTCAAGGCGGTGTGCCCGCCGGTCGTGTATCACGAGACGGCGCGGGCGATCACGGTATCGGTGACGCCGGTCGAGCAGATGAACGGCTATATCGCGGTGGTTTGCGCGGGGACGAGCGACATCCCGGTGGCGGAAGAGGCGGTGGTGACGTGCGAGGCGATGGGCAACACGGTCGAGCGCGTATACGACGTTGGCGTGGCGGGTATTCACCGTGTGCTGCACCGGGTCGAGACGCTGCAGAAAGCCAACGCGCTGATCGTATGCGCGGGGATGGAAGGCGCGCTGGCGAGCGTGGTGGGCGGTCTGGTGGACAAGCCGGTGGTCGCGGTGCCGACGAGCGTGGGGTACGGTGCGAGTTTTGGCGGGATTGCGGCGCTGCTGGGGATGCTGAACACGTGCTCGCCGGGTGTGGCGGTTGTGAACATAGACAACGGTTACGGCGCGGGGGCCTATGCGTCGATCATCAACCGGATCGCCAACGGAAACCAGGCCGGATGAAACGCATCCTTTATTTTGACTGCTCGTGCGGGGCGAGCGGCGACATGATCGTGGGGGCCCTGATTGACGCGGGTGCGCCGTTTGAAACGATCCGCAACGCGCTCGACTCGCTGAAGATCGGCCATTTTCACGTGACGGTCGACAAGGTGGCCAAACACGGCATCAGCGCGACGCAGTTCCGCGTGCATACGGAGCACGAGCATCATGATCCGCACAGGCATTTGGGCGACGTGCTGGACATAATCGGCCGTGGGGCGCTACCCGGCGAGGTCAAATCGGCCGCGGTCGAGACATTATCGAGGATTGCGGAATGCGAAGCACGAATCCACGGATCGACGCGGGATGAGGTGCACTTTCACGAAGTGGGCGCGGTCGATTCGATTGCGGACATTGTTTCGGCCCATTACGCGCTGCACTTGCTGGGTATCGAGCGGATTGTATCGTCGCCGCTCAACGTAGGGTCGGGGACGGTGACGGTGGCGCACGGGCTGATGCCTGTTCCGGCGCCAGCGACGGCGATGTTGCTCGAGGGCGTTCCCAGCTACGGGAGTGAAGTGCCGTTTGAACTTGTGACGCCGACGGGCGCGGCCTTGATCACGCAACGCGCGGCCGAATACGGCCCGATGCCGCCGATGCGCATCCTGGCCACGGGCTACGGCAGCGGCACGCGAGAATTGGACGACCGGGCGAACGTTTTGAGGGCCATCATCGGCGAGGAAACGGCAGTAGCCTCGCGATGCGGGCCGGCGGGGGAAGTTGTCACCGTCATCGAGTTCAATGTCGACGACATGAACCCGGAATTGTTGCCGGCGCTTATTGCGGACGTGATCGAGCGGGGCGCGCTCGACGCGTTTTTCACGCCGATCCTGGGCAAGAAAGGGCGGCCGGGCTATTTGGTGACGGTGTTATGCGACGAGCCGGCGGCCGAGGAGATCGCGCGGGTATTGTTTGAAGGCACGACGACGTTTGGCCTGCGAATGCGCCAGGACCGGCGGATCTGCCTCGAGCGCCAGTGGAAACGGGCGGCGACTCCGTGGGGTGCGGTGCGGGTGAAGGTGGGGACGTATGAAGGGCGGGTGACGAGCGCGTCGCCCGAGTTTGAAGATTGCCGGCGCGTGGCCGAACAGGCGGCGGTACCGGTGATCCGGGTTTACGACGCGGCGCGTGCGGCCGCAGTGAGAGGAGAGTTGACCGATGCCTGAGCGCGTGGCCATCTACCCCGGCAGTTTCGATCCCCCGACGTTTGGCCATCTCGATTTGATACGCCGGGCGCACAAAATATTCGAGCACCTTATCGTGGCGGTGGCGATGAACCGGGCCAAGGAAAGCCTGTTTTCAGCGGAGGAACGCGAGGAGATGCTGCGGACGATCACGGGGGATCTTCCCGGCGTGGAGGTTGCGTCTTTTTCGGGCCTGACCGTCGACTACGCCCGGCAGCGCGGTGCGATCGCGATCGTGCGGGGGCTGCGGGCCATCAGCGATTTCGAGTACGAGCACAGCATGGCCGTCACCAACCAGAAACTCAACCCGGACGTGGACACGGTCTGCCTGATGCCGAGCGAATCGTTCCTGTTTTTGAGTTCGCGGATCGTCAAGGAGATTGCGCGGTTCGGCGGCGATGTCAGCCTGTTTGTGCCGCCGCTGGTGGCGGAACGGCTGCGGGCAAAATGGCCGCCAGGCCTTCCCAACGCCTGAAAGAGAGTCCGATGCTGAACGCCCTCCTGCCGAGTTCTCTTTTTCTGGGCTCGCTGTCCATATTCGATGTGGAGGTGCTCGAAGAACAGGATGTCTACACCCTCACGCCGCCGAACAATGGCAGCGGGCCGATGTGGTCGTACGGGTGCACGTCCATTGCGCGGGTCGGCGAGGACGTTTACATTAGCGAGATGCAGACGGGCGAAGGCGTGCCGCTGCTGTCCAACACCCGCTGGAGATTGCTGCGGCGCACGCCGGACGGTTTCAAATGCATCGCCGAACCAGACGTATACAGGCAGAGGGAGCCGTGTTCGCTGGCGGTGGCGGGCGGCAAGCTGTTCATGTACGTGAACGACTCGACCACGCCGCCGGGCACAATGTACGGCGCATGCGAGCCGCACCTGCTCAAGTTCAAGCTCGACGGGCCTGTGACCTACGAGAAGCTGATGCCGAAATGGGCCGGCGAGCACACGTTCACCGACCACTCGTACCGGGGTTACGCGGCGGATTCGGCGGCGGGCCGGCTGCTGATGCTGAACATTGACGCGAAGACGAGCGTGCAACACGCCTGCATGCTCGACACGCAGGGAAAAACGCTGGCCACAGGCTCGATCACGTTTCCGATCCGCGGGTGTTATCCGCAGGTGGCGGTGGTGGGCGATGCGGTACACGTGGTGGCCGTGGGTGACATCGTCGAGCCGGTCGAGGAATGGCGCAAGTACAAGTTCGAACAGACGCAGCGCGCGTGGGACTACGTGTTCCGCATCCTGTATTACGCGCGAACGCCCAACCTGCGCGAGCAGGATTTCGGGGCGCCGCTCGAGATCGCCAACGTCGATAAGACGGCAGGCTACATCGGCCATAGGGACCTGTGGATTGCTCCAAACGGCGACGCGTGGATCGTATACAGCGAGCAGGAAGTCCAGTCGGCGTTACTGCGGGACAAGTTCTTCCCCGGCAAATCGACCATCCCTTCGTTGCGCCTGGCGGTGGTGCGTGGGAGTGAGATTGTTGAGCGGCGGGCGATTGTGGAAGGGTCGGATGAGCGGGCGTGCAGCGAGGCGAAGATACACGTGCTACCCGATGGGACGCCAGTTCTGCTGGTGAATCTGACGGGCAAGGAGCCCGGCATGTACCTGCGTCCGTTGATGGATGAGAAGGCCGGGTGGACCAAGGTTGCGCTGACGAAACCGTTCGGTGCGTTCAGCCTGGCGTCGTGGCGCGCGGGAAACAGCCCCTCGAATACCATCGACATCTTCGGCCCGACCCGCGACAACGTGTATTCGTATGCGCAGGTGCGGGTGAAGACAGGCGAATAAACTCTATAGGACGTATACGACATATATGACCTACAGGACCTATTGAACTCCAGTCAAAACTCGATGGCGTCGAGGCCGGGGATCGAGGATTCGAGGGGGATGGTTTCGATTCCTGTGGCGCCGAGCCGGGCGAGTTCGTATCGGACGCGAGCCAGGGGCAGCCGGGTTGACTGCGTATCGAACTGGATGCTGAACTCGGTGAAGTTCACGCCGTGGTTGAGTGTGGGCTCGTTGGCGAAGAGCTTGTTCTCCATCAGGTAGTCGATCATGGGATCGACGGCCTCTCGTTTGGTGTTAAACGTGATCATGACCTTGTTTTCGGCGAAAAGGGCGCCGTACAAGTTGAGCAGGAACATCCTGGCGAGGTTGTACTTGGCCATGTCCTTCTTGAGCGCGGGGTTGACATAGACGCCGGTTTCGGATTCCATGACGGTTTCCGCGACTTGCAGGCCGTAGTTCATGATGGCGGTGCCGCTTTGCGTGATTTCGAACCCGAGGTGACACGAGCCGTTTTTGATTTTGGCCTCGGTTTTTCCCCAAGTTTCGTAAATGACGATCCCGTTTTTGATGCGCGGGGGCGTCTTGAATTTCTGGACGGAGAACTCGCCGTGGGTTTTTTCAAATCCAAGCTTGGTAATCTTCTTTTGCATCCAGTCCAGCGCCATGTACGGCATCTCGGAAGCCACGGTGACGAGTGCATTTCGCTGAAACAGTTTGTCCAGCCACGCCTCGCAGGACTTGAAATTTTTCACGGGATTGATAATGGCGACGACACGGACCTTTCCGCGCTTCAGCGAGAGTACCTTCTGCAGTTTGATCTTCTGTCGATACTCATATTTGAGTTCAAGCAGGCGCTCCTGGATCCAATCGTCGCCGGCGATGGCGACATCAATCTCGCGCAATCCCAGTTGGGCGCCAAACTCCTGGGGCCGTCCATCCCAGCCAAGGAAGAATGGCGTGATCGGGAATTCGGAGGGCCCGCCGCGGTCGTAGCCGGTGGTTGGAAACCCGGCATTCCTCAGCAGGTCGATCAGGTTGCCGCCGCGCGCGGCATCGGCGAGCGAACCCGCGGGCAGGCCGATGATAAGTCGTGTCTCTTCCATTTTATAGGTCCTTTAGCTGGTCATGCTAATTGCATCTTATTCTTGGACGCGAAAAGCGGGGACAGACACGCTTTTCAAACTGCCGAAAATGCGCCTCCAAACTGCCGGAGGCGTAGTCAGTCCCCGTTTTTCGCTTCTTGTTTGATTTGTTCATAAGTGGCTTCAATTCTTATTCGCTTCACTAGAGCACGTGGCGGAACACCATGTAGCCTTCGGCGGCCTCGACGGAGATCTCGCGGCCGCGAACGCGGGCGGTGAACTCGACGTTCTGGACGCTCGAGTGGTGTATGGGATCGCGCATCTGCGACTCATACATGGCTAGCGCCTGGAGCTTTCTGTCGAGGAAGCCGGTGATGTCCACGTAATAATTCGGGTGAAACTTCTCGCGTTCGAGGCTCCAGAACAGCGAGGTGTTGTCGTACCCGAGCACAATGCGCTGGAACGGCTTGATCGAGGGCACGCCGGGCCGTGCCGCCGTGAATGCCGCGCGAAACACCGCCTCGTGATCCTGGTTGTACGACGACACGGGCAGCGCCAGCATCGTGGGCTGAAGCCGGTCGAGCGCCAGCTTGCTTTCGCGTTCGAACCGGGCGATCAGGTCACGCCGCGGCATGGCATCGAGCCGCAGGTGCGACTGCTCGTCGCGATACAGAACGTCCCAGTCGTCGACCTGGAGGAATTCCATGACGCTTTTGAGCTCGTCGATACGCCGGCTGCCGGTGACGATGGCCTGTTTGCCGTCGTAGTGCTTGAGGTCGCCGACCGAGCACACGATGACGTAGACCTCGCCGCCGAGGTTTTTGATCCGGGCCATGGTGCCGGCGCAGCCGAAACATTCGTCGTCTGCGTGCGGCGCGATAACCAGCAGCCGCTGCCGCGACAGGAAAGTGTCTTCAACCGTCAATTCGTTTCTCCTTATACGCGCGCGCGCCCACGCGCGACATCTTCATACAGCGCTTCTATGCGCATTACCATCCTGTCGAGCCCGAACTCGGGCACAACATGCGTACGCGCGGCCTCGCCAAGCAGGGCCCGGCGGGCCGGGTCGTGCGCGAGCTCGAGCACGGCGTCGGCGATGGCGGGGGCATCCCGCGGCGGCACCAGCAGGCCGGTCTCGCCGTCGCGCACCACGTCGGGGACGCCGCCCACGCGGGTGGCGATTCTCGGCGTGCCGGCGGCGCCGGCCTCGAGCAGCACGCGGCCCATCCCCTCGTTCAGCGACGGCAGGACGAACACGTCGAGCGCCGCCATCAGGTCGGGCACGTCGTCGCGCGGCCCTAAGAATCGAAAGCAGCCCCCCAGTGGCGCCGCCTGTGCGCGCAACGAAGCCTCGAGCGACCCCTGGCCGGCCAACACGAATACCGCGTCGGGCACGGTTTGGGCAACGCGTCGCGCCGCGTCTACAAAATACGTGAAACCCTTGATCGGTTCAAGCCGCCCGACGGCTCCAACCAGCAGCGCGTCCGGCGGAATAGTGAGTGCACGCCGCGTTTGTTCGCGCCTGCGGATGGCGTCGTCAAACGGGGTGAGATCGATCCCGCTGAATATGGTGCAGAACTGATCGCGCTGCCCGATCCCGTGCTCGAGGTGTTCTTCGATACCGCCGGGGGTCAGTTCGATGATTCTGTCGCACCGGCGCGCGGCGTAGCGTTCCATGGCGACGAACAGGCGCGTCGCGAGGGGGTTGAAATAGCCGTCGAATACGTTGCCGTGCGGGGTGTGGATCACGACGGAGACGCCGGCGCGCCCCGCGGCTATCCGACCGAGAAACCCCGCCTTGGATGTGTGGGTGTGGACGATGTCATAGTTGCGGGCGCGGAACAACCGGGTCAGGTGGCGCAGGGCGGCGAGGTCCCTGAGCGGCGATACCTCGCGCACGAGGGCGGGAACGCGCAGCACGCTGATGCCGGCCGCGGCCACGGTGTCTTCGATGCTGCCTTCGCATCCTTCGGTAGGGCCGCTGATGAGGTCGACGTCAAACCTGTCGCGGTTGGCGAGGCGGACCGTGTGGAACGTGTTTTCCTGCGCGCCGCCTTTGCACAGCCGCGTGATGACGTGCGCAACGCGGAGGCGGCGCGTCAGGGTTGGCTGGCTTGCGCTGCCGCTTGAAGCAGTTGCTGTGTAAAGTGCCTCCAATTGAGTTCCTTTTCCACCCTCTTTCGGCCGTTTTCGCCGAGCTGCCGTGCGAGTGCGGGGTCAGCCATGAGGCGCACGATGGCATCCGCGATCTCGTGCGGTTGCGACGGGTCCACCAGCAGGCCGGTCTCGCCGTCGATTACGGCATCGGCCACGCCGCCCGACTTCCCCGCTACCACGGGCTT